>Ga0307492_10000037_pt1 | contig 71107 bp, 71 predicted proteins | sample SI3LmetaG_FD_202365 | JGI IMG/M metagenome (GOLD analysis project Ga0307492, IMG submission 202365) | Sea-ice brine microbial communities from Beaufort Sea near Barrow, Alaska, United States - SI3L | ecosystem: Environmental > Aquatic > Marine > Coastal | place: USA: Alaska | collected 2017-05-06 | reverse complement strand
GTGCTGGAATCGCAACATCATTCACGAGTATAGGTTGAACCTTTAAATTATTAATGTCAAGAATTTTAATATCCAGAGGCTTGATTATTCCAGTTGCAATGCATCTCCATCCACACAATCAAAACATTGCCTACCATTAGTTTCATAAGCGTTGTCACTTTTTGCTCTTACTGTATCATTATCTTTAATCAACATTGGCTTTGGCGTGTAATAGCAGAATATGAGTGTGTACTGCAGAATCACTCTAACAGCATTAGCAAAAGGTGTAAAAACCTTGTAAGGTAAGCCGCTCTTATACAGTATGCTTTTTGGTGGAAGAAGGCTGTCACCATTGAAGTGAAATATTGATGTGATTCCTAGTAATCTTTTTCTTACTTGATTATCACGAACTCTTTCATTGATTGCATATTCGTTATTCAAAAATAATTTTCTAGATTAAATTTTTCACAAAGACTAAATAAATTATCTACTAACTGATTATAATTTTTTGACTTAATGATTAGCATGTCAATGTTAATATTCCGAAGTCTTCGCTTTAAGTTTTTTAATGCGCTTAATCTTAAATTTTGGTTGTCTCCTCCTAAACTATGAAATTCATCTTGTTCCGGACAGATAAAATAGAGTGCTAAAGTCGGCTCATTTGAGTCTTCACTTGCGTGAAAAAGCGCTGGTTTGTCATCTACTCTCAAGTCATTAGGAAACTACATTAAATTCAGTTACATACTCCTAATATAATCTCTAATTTGGTTATTTCATGGCAACGCGAATAGCCAATTGTTTTGGGTAAGGGTCAAAGAATGATAATTGTTGAATGTAATTACTCGGGTTATTTCTGAAGTGATGTTTCAACAAAGTAAGCGGTGCCATTATTGGTTGAAGACCGTGGTTATAATCAATAATACATTGCCTTAGTTCAGCCTTGTCGTCACGATTAATTAGTTTTTTTAGGTGGCCTTGTAGGTGCATTAACACATTAGTGTTTTTGGAGCGGGTAGCTGTTTTTTTCATGCCTTCTAATTTCAAATGGATGTATTCTGCAGAAATTTCTTTGATGTTGCTTATGTTGGCAGAGGCAACCAGAGGTCCTAGTTTTCGGTAAGTTTGTTGACAGTGAGCCAAAAGCGTCATTTTGTGTTTTGTATGAAAAGCCATTAGAGCTTTTACGGATAATTTTTTTCCCGCACTGATTTCCTGCCATTCGTTATAAAGATAAACTCTTTTAATAAAGCTGTCTCTTAGTGATGGATCATTTAGTCTACCATCTTCCTCCATAGGTAATAGGGGTAAAAGACTTTTTAAGCGGGCAGTAAATATACCTATACCTTTACTCTGTGATTGTCCGCTTTCGCCGTAGACTTTAACTCTTTCCATGCCGCAACTCGGGGATGCCTTACAAACTATGTATCCACAGAGTTGCTCAAGTATTTTATAATTGTCATTGGCAAAATTAGATAGTTTTTCAGTGTAATCATTTGAGCCCCCGCTACTCAAAACGGCTCTTGGTGCATCCACATATCCTACTAGTCTTATGCTCTTACGCGGTATAGGTAAACCAATACCTACTTCAGGGCAAAGTGCAGTGAAATCAAATAGCTGAGCAAGCTCATTGGTGCAGAATTTATTATTTCTATGCCCGCCATCGTATCTTACGTTGGCACCGAGTAAACATTGGCTAATTCCTACCTTTAACATCTTAAACAATCCAAAATAATTTTACATTCATCAATAAGTATACGAGGGATTATGGGGTTTGGATCAGTTTTTTTAATAAAAACAATTGCTACATTGCTGTTGGTATACTCACTATAGATTGGTTTATTTAAATAAAAATATCTCTTTCTATAGTTTAATGAGAATCTAGATAAGAATTCGTGTCAATTCGGTTCAGCCTCATTTTATAATATATATTTCTTTTTCAATTCTTTCTAACGCTTTAGCCCACTGCCCTTCTTTAATTACCTTTCTAATGCGACTCAATGGATGAGAAATACTTCTACGATGAGATAAACTAAAATGGCGAGCGATTTTATTATGATCAGCCTGGCTATATCGATGACATACATAGATCGCAAATGCACGTTGTGGGAAATTACTTCGTTTTCCTTTTGAACGCGCCAAAAGAACATTTTCATTTCGCATTGTCACTTCGGTGAACAACAAAAAATCTCATTAATCGTTGGTTCGTCTTCCAACGCTAACCGCAGTTTATCAACATCCAACTCATCGTATGATTCTTCTCGCTCTGCTCTAAAATGCTTATCGCCCAGTACAGACAATATATTTCCCTTACTATAGAATCGTTTATATATTCATCTATTCCTTTTTCAACAAAATCAATATACGCTTTGTATCGATAACGATGCCCGAGCATTTGATAAGTTTTGTCTCGATAAAACCACCCTTCAGCTTTTGTGTGATTAATATAGGCATGATAGTTCGACCAACGGTAATCGCTGGGTTGATTCGCCTTTTTTCTTAACTTCTATCGGGTTGCGATGAATATATCGCGTGAGTTTTAGTAAGTAGGCATTTTCATCCACCAATATCGATTTATAACGACCACGAAATAATGCACCATCTTTCTTGTATTTACGATTAAAGCGCTGTGTATACAGCCCATTTACATGCTTCATAATCTTTATCTTCAAGATAAATTGATTGATTATGCCGTCCACGGTTCATCACATGATGAAAAGCGCCTTGGTATTCTATTCTTTGTGGTCATGGCATGACCAACAGTCATACAGCATTTATAATATAGTATAAAATGAACCTGACCCGTATTTTTTTCATTGATTAATAGTTTCAGCTAAATATTAACCATTGAAGAACATAATACTAAAGACCGAACCTTCAGGATTGCTAAAGAGAAGTAGATTGAGTGTGTCAGTCATTACCGATATAGTAACTGTCAGTAAACTGTGGCAGAAGATTTATAATGAATCAATTATCCGAGGCAACTTCCTCAACCGTAATATCTCTCGAAGCTCTCGTAAAGTTAGCAAACTATTCGCTGATGGATACACTCGATTGTGATCCTGATGCGAAAGAAAGTGGAGTTGACCACGCACCGCGACAGGTTTTCTCTGGTCATTATGTTCCCGTAAAACCAACGCCAATCGATTCCCCTGAGTATGTAGTGCACAGCAAGAATTTTTTTCGCGAACTAGGCTTCGCCGATAGCCTGGCAAAATCAGACGATTTTATGCGGATGTTTTCTGGCGACATTTCGAATGTTCCGGAGCCGATGCGTAAAATAGGTTGGGCAAGTGGCTACGCACTTTCCATTTTTGGCACAGAATACATCCAGCAATGCCCATTCCAAACCGGTAACGGATATGGAGACGGTCGCGCCATTTCCGTGCTTGAAGCCGTTATCAAAGGTCAACGCTGGGAAATGCAGCTAAAAGGTGGTGGCCGGACGCCCTATTGTCGCGGCGCGGATGGTCGAGCCGTCCTACGATCAAGTATCCGGGAATTTTTGGCACAAGAGCACATGCATTCGCTTGGAGTGCCAACCTCACGATCTCTGAGTTTGTACGTTTCCAAAACAGAACAGGTCCAACGCCCGTGGTACTCGCAGGGCTCGCACTCAAAGGATCCCGACATACTTATATCGGAGCCCGTCGCGATCTCAACTCGCGTTGCGCCTTCATTCATTCGGGTCGGACAACTGGAACTATTTGGTCGCCGTGCTCGTAACAAAGAACACCCGAAAGCCTTACAAGAACTCGAAAAGATTGTGCTGCACTCGATCATTCGTGAGTACAGTGACGTCATCGACAACAATCTAACCACCGCCGAAAAAGTGGTGTTACTTGCGCATGAATTCCGTAACCGGCTCACGTCGCTTATAGCGAACTGGATCCGTGTCGGCTTCTCCCAGGGCAACTTCAACAGCGACAACTGCGCGGTCGGCGGCTTTACTCTTGATTATGGTCCATTCGGTTTCTGCGATGTATTCGACCCACACTACCAGTCATGGACAGGGGGCGGAAATCACTTTGCATTCTTAAACCAGCCAGTGGCAGCACAACGCAATTTCCAAATGTTTTGTACAGCTTTGCGACCTTTGCTAGTCTCGCACCCGGACTATTTACAACAACTCCACAAGATTGAAAGTGGCTTTTCGAAAGTGATGCAAACTGAAATGGAAAAGATGTGGGCTGCCAAACTTGGACTTGGCATTTTTCACTCAGCACTATTTAGTCAGCTAGGGACCCTCATGGTTCAAACTTCTGTAGATTACACCATCTTCTTCCGTGAACTTTCAACGGTGCCTGACGATATTGCACCACTCAAAAAAAGTTTCTACAAGAACTCTGAAGAAATCGATAAACGCTGGTCTGAGTGGTTTACAAAATGGAAATCTCTCATCGACGGCGACAATCTTTATTTGGCCCGATCTCGCGAAGAACTCTCTAGTCAGATGAAACTCTTCAACCCAAAATACAGTTTGAGAGAGTGGTTTGTTGTCCCTGCGTATCAGCAAGCAACTGAAGGGAATTATTCTCTAATCCGAGAGCTGCAGGAAGTCATGACTCAGCCATACGCAGAGCAATCCAAAGAGGTGGAGGAGAAATACTATAAGCTGAAACCATCTGAGTTTTTTGAGGTGGGCGGACTATCGCATTTGAGTTGTTCGTCTTAATTTTTTATAAACCGTTTTGTCATTGACGGTATTCGAGGTGGTCTTCCCGTCGCCTACATTGAAAGATGTTGAGAAATGAAATTGGTGCACTTATAAATGGGATTCACCCTTTGATAGTGATTCACTTAGTGAATTATTTCATAGGGTGAGCGGTTAATTAAAAATGTGGCTAATTAAATTCTGATCAAACGGGACGTAAGAACTTGAAAACTAAAAATGGCAATAAAACCAATCAGCCAGACGCAAAAGAGAATAATTCAATAGTGAAAATAGTGTGCCCTCGCCGACTTGAGCGAGGAACATTCAAACAGGGACTTCTCCGAAAACGCCACCATGTTGAAGATCTAAGCCTTCATTGATACAATCTTCAGGTTGCAGCGAACCGCTGCTCTAGATAACCAATAATATCTTTAGAGTCGTACATCCATTGAGTATTGCCGTCGCCCTCATCAATTTTCAAGTATGGGGCCTTGAGCTTTCCGCCGCCGGCTAACAGTTCTTGCTTGGCGGTTTCGCAGCACATAGCATCACGGGTTTCTATGGGAAGAGATAGACGCTTAAGTGACTGCCTAACCTTGAAGCAAAACGGACAGGCTTTGTATTGATACAGTGTAATGATTTTACTCTGCTCATCAATGGCTGCCTGCATTTCAACAAGGCATTGAATGCCTTTGGGTGTTGTCAGCCAACCGATGAATAAGATCAATGAACCTAAAAACCAATGATTTATGCATATTGAGACCTAGTGGTGTTTTTTTAGAATTTGGGAGTTACCGATCCAGTCACTTTTAAAACCGGAGGCTGTAGTTACTATAATTCAATGAATCAAATGAGGCAAAAACTGCATACATCACATCCATGTGAATAAAGGACGATACTCCGCCCAAGCCTTGCTTGATGAAGACTCAATATTTTCAGCCATGGCTTATGTGGATGTAAATCCTATCAGGGAGAAACTGGCTGAAACACTCGACCACTCAACCAATACGTCCATAAGGAAACGACTTAACGCACTTAAAGAGGTCGACCCTTTAAACGTTCAAGCAGCTCTCGACGCATCTATTACCTCCCTGTCAAAAAAGATAAAAAGCAAACGTCTTTCAATGACGTTAAAAAACTACATCGAATTAGTCGAATGGACCGGCAAAGCGATACATTACTCGAACAAACATACGATGCCATCTCATATTCAATCTTCTCTTCAACAGCTCAACTTACAACAAACCCACTGGTTGAAACAAATTGAACATTATGGCAAAAGTTATTGTCACTTTGTCGGACCGATTGAACTCATCAAAGAAAAAGCGAAACAGCTTAATTTGAAATGGGTGAAGGGCAATAAAGCGGCAAGGTTATTATTCGATAAACACAAAGCTCTTTCTTAAGTTAAAGCCGCTTCAACAGTATAATTATCATTCATTCTCTTTCGAGATAATTACTGCTGTCTGCAATTCGCTAAAACCTATCAAAATCGAACGAATAATCAATAAAAATTATTTTTGTGCTTTATTCACTAATTTACATTAGCCGCTCGTCCTTAAAAACTTATTTTCTGTAGGTATAAATTCTGGGTGTCTACTATCTTTTACATTAAACTCGATGCTCAGAGATGACAAAAAATGGGAGTCGACTATGACGTAAATTTATTTATTGACGCCATAGTCGTTTGTTTGGTTTATTGTGGCCACGCACCTTTGTCAACGGTTCCCATCCACCAAGTTTCAGCAAGCTTCCCATCTTCAAGCCTATAAAGTTGGACGCCTCTACCAAGTTGCTCTTTACCTGTTTTAGGGTTTGTTGTCGTCATAGTCCATAGTAACCAAATAAGGTCTTTATCAGCTGAAACCTTATGGTTAACAAATCTCATATTTAGCTTTTCCCGATAGAATTTAATTTCCTCTAGGTATTTATCTCGTGTTATGACTCTATTGCCTTTTGGTTCATGCCTAATATAAGTCGGTGTGACGGTTTCCGCCATTAATTCATATTTCCCGTTATTCCATATTTCCACCCATCTATCCATAGCCTGTAAATTCTGCGTTTCCTCGGACGTTTGAGCCATGGCATTTGAGGCTAATAAAATTAAAATTAAAATTAAAAATATTGATTGAATTATAGTTTTCATATTATTCTCCAATTTATGAGTAACTCTAAAACCTAACGCTTTGTTAAGCTGAGTAAAATAGTTGGTTATACTTGCGAAGAATGCGCTCAGCCAACTGTTTTATGTCCGTTTAATAAACTTGTTAGCAGCTTGTTGCTCCAACCTTTCAACTAACCAGACTTTTATAATTGATTGCCGTGTTACACCAATACGACTTGCTTCTTTATCGAGAGAATCAATTACCCAAGAAGGAAAATCAACATTGATCCTTTTTTGAGATTGATTAGGACGGGTAACAGATGATAAATCTAAATCATCAATTATATCGTCATCGTTGGAATCGAATTTTTGATCAAATTGTTCAGCTTTCATAGAGTAGTACCTCTGCTTTACGTGAACTCCTAACTGAAATAATTCTAATGACGTCATCTCGATAAGTAATAACACCAGACCAGTATTTCTCAGCAATAGTTCCTATTACTAAATATCGTTGTTCACCTTCAGATTTAGTTTTTACTTGGAGTAAGTTAGGATCAGCCCAAAGTTCCTGAGCATCAATAAAATTGAGCCCATGCTTATCTAAGTTGGAACAACTTTTATTTGTATCAAACTCAAATTTATACATGGGATAAAAATTATACCTTTACTGCTCAAATGTCAATTTAAACATTGATATTATGAAAAATTGCTAACGCTTGTATATGGGGAAGGTGCAGTTTGCATTGCCCAGTGAGTTTACGAACAACATAATACTCTTTGAGGCGCTCAACTCGGTTCTTTAGCAACTCTAAGGTCAAATCTTGCAGAGTGCACTCACTGCAGGGCTTACAGTGGAATAATGGGCTTTATAATAATTTGCATACTGCAAGATTTGACCCCGTGCGTGCAATACTGCTCCCATGCCACCAGGTACATATGGAAGGTTAATTAGAAAATCAAATATCATTGAAGACTCCTTTTCATCTTCAGATTTATGACGATTAAAATTAGTATATCCACCAACACCAGTGTATTCGAGACTTAACACATGCAGGTCAGGCACTTGATCAGTTAAAGTATTATTAGTAGATTTGGCGAATTCTTGGATAATTGCAATTTCGAATTCATTAGGTTCAATTTGACCAGGTTTCACTTTAATAGAATCCTTTTAGCGCATAACGTTTTTGTTTTGCGGCAGCAAGCGAGTTTACGAGTGAGCTGTCGCGCAACAACTGATGGTTATAAGCTACTAACTCCAACACTGCCACCATTTTTTTGTTTTTGAAGACTTCCACCTACTAAATTGTTCATCAATATGCGAATTGTGTGTCAATGATTTTAATTTAGGCTCACGTTATCCAGTTTTTCTAGTAAACATAAGCTCTACAGCATACTTTTTCATATTAAAGTTATCAGACTGAACAAAATATCTTTGCTTCTGCTTAAAACTTAGTCGCTTGAAGTAGAATAACATCTTTAATTAAATCAAGGCTTTACAAAAATGAATTAGTATTAACGCGCACGATACGCAGTAACTAGCAAACTCTTACTGTACTTTTATTATTATAACTACTAGTATAAGTAATTTTTTGTGAGGTTGTATGAAGGACATAAAAGGCCAATAGATCCGAGTACCAATGCTGCAAACTAGCAGTATAAAAATAAAGCTTCAGTGTCTGCTTTTAGTTAAAAGTACTTAGTCAGCTAAAATGTGTGACCGTCCACTTTGGGTCAAACAGAAACCCTCAGGCAAAAAGCTGCGATGATTCTCAGCCTACGACTCTTGAGTGCAAAATGCTAACATTTCCAAAATCTTTTATTTTGGTTCAATTTACGAAAAAGCGGACATTCAGAACGCTCAAATCACGCGAGTGTTTTTTTTCGCGTGCATTTTTTGTTATATACTTTCTAGATACATAAAGCCCAGAAAATGCACTCATGATTTTTCTTTTGTTTTTCTTATAAGCTCAGCAATATGCGAAGGGTTTATCAGCCCAACAACCGACACATCAATCTCAAGCCATAGTATGTTTTTGTCGCCATCCAACCAAACTCTTAAACTAGCATTTGGCCATTCATTTTCGACTACAGCCCAATTGTAGGTTTGGTCATCAACTACTATGCTTGGAGTTTTCTTCTTCATTTATTATTTCTGTGTATAGCAGTGAATTCAGACGCCAGCGGATCTTATCTTTCTGGCGCAATACTAGCCAAAGCAATTTTGTCTTTCTGTCATGCTCCATCGCCACAAATTTTGTTGCCAATATTTATTCGAAAATTCTCATCATTTTAACCATAAACCTTAATGTTTATTCTAGAAAAATAAGAACCCTTTGCGCGTGAAAAATTATATTATGTTAATCTGTAAGTTAATTAATTATGATGGCTCCTTCTCTTGACTGATTTATTTTCTCAAAGTAGGCTAAGTAAAGAAGAAATCTATCCTGATCTTTTTGTACTCGCTAATTTCGTCAATACAAAACCATTACTAGAAGAAGTACAAAAAATTACTCAAGTTTCACCCTTTAGAAAAATGATGACGCCAAACGGTCATGAAACGGGTGTTGCGTGTACAAATTGTGGGGACTATGGTTGGACCTCAGATCGACAAGGTTACCAGTATTCAAAAAAAGATCCGTTATGCGAGAGCCCTTGGCTATCTATGCCAAGCGCTTTTTCAAAATTAGCGACTGATGCCGCTTTAACGGCGGGTTTTGCAGATTTTTATGCCGATGCATGTTTAATAAATCAATACTTAATAGGAACAAAATTAGGTGCTCATCAAGACAAAAACGAGCAGGATTTTTCACAACCAATTGTATCGGTTTCGATAGGTCTACCAGCGGTTTTTCAAATATTTGGCAATCAACGCTCAAAAAAAATATTAGACTACGAGCTGCAGGATGGCGATGTGATGGTCTGGGGTCGATCTGCGCGTATGGTTTATCATGGCGTGAAGTCGTTAAATGCAAATAGGTTAGACCCGAAAGCGTCCCAGCGGATAAACCTCACTTTTAGAAAATCGCATTAAACTCATGCTAGAATGCAAATTAAGTTTAGATCTAAAATTATAGGGAAAGTTTAATGATTATAAATAAAAAAATGTTGCCTTTAGGTATATTGGCAAGCTCTCTGTTTCTTAATGCATGTTTAATCGGCGCTACTGAGCGAGCGGTAAATAATGGTCAATTAATTTTAAAAGACATTCCAGAAATACCTCAAAACATTGTTGATGATCTTAATCAGTATCAAAACATACGCTCTGCTCCGTTTAGGGAGTGGAGCAAAGATGGTAAAAGTATTTATATTACCACTCGCTTTGGCGATGTTAGTCAAATTCATCAAGTTGATAAACCGCTTGGCGCTCGGAAACAAATAACTTTTTCAAAAGAACCTATCGGTGCTGTGAAAAGAAGACCTCGCAATGAAGAGCTATCATTTACGATGGATGCCGGTGGTAGTGAATTTGCGCAAATATTTATGTTAGATCCTAAGACCGGTCAACAGAAAATGTTGACGGATGGAAAATCTAGAAATGGTAGTTTAGAGTGGAGTCCAAATGGCCAATATTTAGCCTATAAAAGTACAAGAAGAAATGGTAAGTCCAATGATCTTTGGTTGATGGAACCAGAAAATCCGCTTGAAGCTAAAATCCTTTTAGAGTCTAAAGATGGCGCATGGTGGGGTCCTTCATCTTGGAGTAGTGACAGTCAAAAGATTTTGGCTTTAGAGTACGTGAGTGCCAGTGACTCTAGAATATATTTAATTGATGCAAAAACAGGTATCAAAAAACTACTAGCCGGTAGTAAGGATAAACCAAGCGTGAATTATCCTACGGCATTTAATAGTGAAAATGACGGTTTCTTTTTTGTTACTAATCAATTTAGCGAATTTGAACAACTAGCGTTTCAAAAGTTTAATCAATCAAAGTCAAAAATTATCACTAAAAATATAAAATGGAATATTGACAGTGGTACACTCAATACCAATAAAACACGCGCCGTTTTTACGGCTAATGAAAATGGTTTAGATGTTGCGTATTTAATGGATCCTAAAACATTTAAATATAAAAAAATAAGTGGTCTCCCTATAGGCTTGTTTGGCGGTCTTAAATTTAGCCCTGATAGTTCTCAGTTAGCCATTACATTAAATACATCTCAATCACCTAGTGATACATTTGTTCTTAACCTTAAGAAAAATAAACTAACTCATGGAGAGTTAGTTCGTTGGACACAAAGTGAAGTCGGTGGATTAGATACCTCTAAATTTGCAAAACCAGAATTGATTCAATTCAAAACTTTTGATAAACGTAAAATTCCCGCTTTTGTGTACAAGCCAAAAACTAAAGGGCCTCACCCCGTGATCATTTCTATTCATGGTGGACCAGAAGGTCAATTTCGCCCTGCTTTTCGTAGTACTTTTCAATTATGGAATGATAAATTAGATGCGGTTGTTATCGCACCAAATGTGAGGGGGTCAGCGGGATACGGTAAAGAGTTTATTTCACTTGATAATGGATATAAACGAGAAGATTCGGTTAAAGATATTGGTGCTCTATTAGATTGGATAGAAACTCAACCAGATTTAGATAAAAATAGAGTGGCGGTTTACGGTGGGAGTTATGGCGGATATATGGTGCTCGCTAGTTCAGTCTTCTATAGCGACCGACTAAGAGCCGCTGTCGATATTGTTGGTATCTCAAATTTTGTTACTTTTTTAGAAAATACTAAGTCTTATCGTAGAGATCTTCGTCGAGCTGAATACGGCGATGAAAGAGATCCAGATATGCGAAAATTTCTAAATAAAATTAGTCCGAACAACCATGTTGATAAAATTAAAATTCCGGTATTTGTAGTGCAAGGACAAAATGATCCAAGAGTTCCAGTAACCGAAGCTGAGCAAGTGGTAAAATCTTTAAAAGAAAATGGAAATACGGTTTGGTATATGAATGCTTTAAATGAAGGACATGGTTACCGCAAAAAGGATAATCGTGATGTTTACCAACAGGCAGTCATTTTATTTTTTGAAGAATACTTAAAATAATATTTATATTAGCTACTGAGTATTATATAGGCAGTAGCTAATTTGTTTTGTTGTTTTACAAAAACATCTACTCTGACTTCTCAGCGGTAAAATACAACCATAGAAATCCAGTAACACCAGCTACTAACGAGGCAACCAAAATCCCTGTTTTGGCTATCAATAAATCTACTTCGTGGTTAGCAAAACCGAGTTCCGCAATAAATATGGACATAGTAAACCCAATACCACCCATTAAACTAACACCGACGATATGTTTAAAATTTAAACCTTTGGGTAATGAAGTTACCCCTAATTTTACCGCGACCCATGCAAAACCGGCGATACCTATTAATTTTCCTAAAATTAGACCTGATATTATTCCTAGAGATACGGGGCTTGTTATTACATCTCCAAACGACGACCATTCGATAGGTACGCCAGCGTTAGCTAATGCAAATATAGGAATAATTATATAAGCAGATGGTAAATGCATTTTCTGCTCCATTACTTGAGCCGGTGCTTGAACTAAATTAACACCACTTTCTAACGCATGAACGTTTGCTCGCAACTCATCATTTTTTAAAATATTAGGATCTTTTTTATAGGCCTCTTTAACTTTAGTTACCATGCGATTGATTAGTGAAATAAAGCGTTCAGGGTCATACTTGGGTTTCATCGGAATAGTAAAAGCCAAAAATATACCCGCTAAAGTTGCATGTACACCACTCATTAGCATTGCTACCCAAAGAATCATTCCTAGTAATACATAAGGCAAAGGTTTTCTTATGCCACCTAGGTTGAGCGAAACCAGTAGAAATAAAATCCCAGCCGCCGTAACTAAAGCGGTGGGATTAATTGTCTCAGTATAAAAAACAGCGATGACTAAAACGGCTCCTAAATCGTCTACAATCGCAAGCGCGACAAGAAAAGTTAATAGGTTTTTTGGTATGCGATTACCTAATAATGCGAGAGTTCCTAGTGCAAAAGCAATGTCCGTTGCCATTGGAATGCCCCAGCCATCCATGGTGTGACCTTCTGGATTAATACTGATATAAATTGCAACGGGAACAACCATTCCTCCTACCGCTGCAACAATAGGAAAAAGTGCTTGTTTAATGTCTGCGAGTTCACCCACCAGAATTTCCCGTTTTAGTTCTAAACCGACGACAAAAAAGAATAAAGCCATTAACCCATCATTGATCCAATGATGAATTGATTTTGAAATTTCAAAGCCTTCCACTCCAACCGTAAACTTCATTTCTAAAAGGTGATGGTAAGCATCATTCCAACTACTGTTTGCAATGTAAAGAGCAGCAACAGCGCAAAACATTAATAGTAAGCCACTAGTGGTTTGTCGATGAATAAATTCTTCTAGAGGGGTTAAAACCCGGTCGAATGCTTTTTCCCATGGAGCTATATATTCTTTTGATCTAAATTTCTTCATTTTTCCTCTCTATTAAAATAATTAGATTCTTGCGTTTTTTTTTTAAGCGAACAAGTTTATCATCCATTAATCTTAATGCCTAAAAGAAAGTGTAAGAATAAAATTGTGAGGGTTTTTTACGTTTTAGCGAGGAATTAAGCTCCCGACATGATTTGCAAAACCTTCACCAGCTTCTGTATATATTATATACAGCCGTTGCAACAGCGTCGGTTAATAGAATAGTCTCATCAGGTCGTAGGGTCAAGTCTTGCAGTGCGTAAAATAACCATGTTAAAATTCCATCATGGTAAGACAAGCAAGAATAGAATATTCGGTAGCGTTGTATCACATTACCTCCCGAGGTAACGCAAAACAAGAATTCTTTATTAACGATGAAGATAGGCTCGAATTTTTAGATGTATTAAGAAAAGCGAGAAATCGTTATAACGCGGTTATTTACGCTTACTGTTTAATGGATTATAAGCACCTTATAAACCGCATTATTCCTCCATCAATAATATTCACTTATGATCACTTTAATTATTTAAGGAGAGCATCATGCGACGAACACCACAGCAATGGCTTACACTTTTTAAAAGCCAAAGTGAAAGCCATTCATCAGTAAAACAATTTTGCTTTGAGCAAGGTATATCAACCTCTAATTTTTACAAAAAACAAGCAGCTGCAATATCTGTAACATCAATAGCTGCAAGGGAGGCAACAGCGATGACTTCACCATTTTCTTAACTTCACCTGGCTATGCCTGAGCTGAAAAATACCAAACCCCTACGCGATATCAAACTAAATATCGGTAACATTGAGCTGACACTCGACAGTAAACTGAGGTGAATTGGCTCGTCAATTTAATGGGGCAACTAGCATCAAGATGTTCATTCAACCATCGGCCGTTTATTTGCATCGAGACCCCGTTGATTTTAGAAAAGTGATCTGTTCTGTCCTCATTTTAGAACGCCTCTATTAATTGATTAGTTTATTTGACCATAACAGTTGATTCTAAGTAAGTGTTCCTTAGATAAACTTTCCTTAGTTTTTTCATTTGAAAGTTTAAAATACTTAAGAAGCCCCTAAATATCTACCCTTTAAGACGATGGTATATTTTTGATAAAACAATCGAGTAATAGTTACTTAATATTCTGGAGATATATTATTTCATAGATATTTGAAAAATTAAAAACATCTGTTATTTTTCAGTAAGTTAGGTTGTTGCAATGAGTGCTAAAAGTAAATAAAGGAATAGTTACTTTGTTTTCAGAGATGTTATGTAAAAAAATCACTCGCTTTGAAGCACTACAAGTACTTTTTTAACAATTAGTTTTATCGGTGGGTAAGAATATTATTATGGAAGATATACCAATTCATGTAAATCATAAATCGGAGCGATTTATTGATCAAGTTAGACTATTTATTCGCTCTTATAACTTGGCTTAAGCTACAGAGCAAACCTAGGTGTCTTGGATACTCCAATATATTAGATATCACAATATGAAACACCCTAAAGATATGGGACAAATTGAAATAGAGGCATTTCTCAATTACCTCGTTTGTAAAGGTATTGTTCTAAACCCACTCAGCGCACTACACTCAACGTCATTATGTTTTTGTATAGCAAGTTCTTAAAAAGAGTGGACATTGGTCAATTAAGTTTTAAGATGTCAAAACGTCACCTAAGAATTTCTGTTGTTTTTACTCATGAAGAAGCTATTAAAGTGATAAATCATTTAAATGATAAACATAAGTTAATGGTTAGGCGTATGTATGGCTCTGGGATAAGGATTTCAAAGCTTATCCGTTTAAGAGTTAAGGTTCTTGATTTTGGTCTGAGTCAAACCGTTATAAGAAATGGAACCAAACAGGCGCTTTTAGACGAAGGAGACAAGGATAGAATTACATTACTTCCAGAGCGATTAATTGAGGCATTAAAAGATCAAATTAAAACGATTGAATTGATCCATAAACAGGATTTATATGACGGCTATGGCGATGTTTATTTACCTAACGCCTTGTCTGTAAAATATCAAAATGCGCTAAAAGAGCTTATATGGCAATATTTATTTCCATCTCATTTCATGAGTATTGATCCAAGAAGTGGTAAAAAGCGCCGACATCATATCAATAAAGGGACTTTGACTAAACAAGGGGCGACGGCCTATTAGAAAATCAAAAATAAACAAAAAAGCATCAAACTACACTTTCAGACACACTTTTGCCACTCAATTACAAATAAAAGACTACGGCAGATTTTTGCTCCTGCAAAATCTGCATACTTTACATCCCTGTAAATAACATAAGAACCGTCTAACAATTATTAGGTCACAGTGAGGTATTCACAACCGAAATATACACCCACGTCATAAAACAAGGTAATGCAGGTGTAAAAAGCCCGATTGATTTCTAATTACTTAGCAAAGCCAACATATATAGAAATTTGACGTTATTTTCTCGGTAAACATCGTGCTATTACTGTCTTTAACCACAGAAAATCGTTAAAATCCCCTGCTCAAATGTAATTGAATTAATTTATAGCGTTAAACAACATTTTAAAGCTACTTTTACAAAATAATAGAAGAGAATAATCAGGCATGTATCAAGAATATAACCCGCAAGAAATTGAAACCCGAGTGCAAGCTGATTGGGCTGAAAACAAAACATTCAAAGCGGTAAAAGAATCCTCAAAAGAAAAATTCTATTGCCTTTCAATGTTGCCATATCCTAGTGGTCGGCTACACATGGGACATGTGCGTAATTATACTATTGGTGATGTTATCTCTCGTTTTCAACGTATGAATGGTAAAAATGTCATGCAACCAATGGGTTGGGATGCTTTTGGTCTGCCGGCTGAAAATGCGGCTATAAAAAATAAGGCACAACCAAGCACTTGGACGGTTGAAAATATAGCTTACATGAAAAAACAATTACAAAGTCTCGGTTTTGCTTATGACTGGGATAGAGAAGTAACCACTTGCAAACCAGAATATTACAAATGGGAGCAATGGTTTTTTACAAAACTGGTAGAGAAAGATTTAGCTTACAAAAAAACCTCCGCGGTTAACTGGTGTCCTACAGATGAAACTGTTCTTGCTAATGAGCAAGTACATGATGGATTATGCTGGCGTTGTGAAACTCCGGTAGAAAAGAAAGAAATTGACCAATGGTTTATTCGCATAACAGCATACGCAGAAGAGTTGCTTGCAAGCATAGACGATTTAGATGGTTGGCCAGAAAGCGTAAAAACTCAACAACGTCACTGGATTGGACGTTCGGAAGGCGTTGAAATATCATTTAAGCTGGCTGACTCATCAAACTACTCAGATTCGGTAAATGTTTACACTACTCGACCAGATACGTTGATGGGTGTGACTTATTTAGCTGTAGCTGCTAGACATCCTATTGCAGAAAAAACCTCAATAAATAATCCGGAACTAGCCGCATTTATTGCTGAATGTAATCAAAGTACCACGGCGGAAGCTGATATTGCCACCATGGAAAAAAAGGGTATGACAACAGGTGCTAAAGCAATACATCCAGTGACCGGTGAAGAAGTTGAAATTTGGGTCGCTAATTTTGTATTAATGGATTACGGTTCTGGAGCTGTGATGGCGGTTCCGGGACATGACCAACGGGATTGGGAATTTGCTAAAAAATACGACATTGAAATTAAACAAGTCATTGTGCCTGCTAAAGGCGATAAAATAGCTTGTGACATTAACGAGTCAGCTTTTACGGAAAAAGGCTTATTGATCAATTCAGGTGAGTTTGATGGTTTAACATCTAATAAAGCATTAAAGGCAATTGCCTATTGGTTAGAACAAAAAGGTCGAGGTAAAAAACAGGTTAACTACCGTATTAGAGATTGGGGAGTTTCCCGTCAGCGTTTTTGGGGTGCTCCCATTCCAATGATTAAATTGGAAAATGGAAAAATGGTCACCGCCAAAGAATTTCCTGTAAAGTTACCAACTGATTTAACACTTCATGATGCTAATTCCCCTCTGATTGATAATGCGGAATTTCAAGATGTCGTGATTGATGGTATTAAAGGAAAAAGAGAAACCGACACCTTTGATACTTTTATGGAGTCCAGTTGGTATTACGCAAGATACACTTCGCCAGATTGCGATACAGCAATGCTCGATAGTGAAGAAGCGAATTATTGGTTGCCAGTTGATCAATATGTAGGCGGAATAGAGCACGCCACAATGCATCTTTTATATTTTAGATTTTTTCATAAATTAATGCGGGATGCTGGATTAGTGAGTTCAGATGAGCCTGCGAAAAAATTGCTGACTCAAGGAATGGTCTTGTCCGACACCTTTGTCACTAAAGATGCCAAAGGAACAAAAAATTACCACACGTTAGAGGAAGTAGATCTAGTAAAAGATAGTAAAGGTAAATCCATTAGTGCGACTTTAAAAGAGTCTGGGGAGTCCGTTATTTTGGCAGGCATGGAAAAAATGTCTAAGTCTAAAAATAATGGTGTTGACCCTCAGTCATTAATTAATGAATATGGTGCAGATACCTCTAGACTTTATACAATGTTTGCCTCGCCACCCGAACAAACTTTGGAATGGAAAGACGATGGTGTTCATGGTGCTTATAAATTTTTGCGCCGCCTGTGGAAATCTTATAATGAAAATGCGTTAGGTGAGTTCGGTGCGATTAATTTTCAAGCCCAATTGAATATCACTTTGAATAAAAGTCAGAAAGGCTTGTATCGTAAGACTAATCAAACTATCGAAAAAGTGACTGACGACTTTGAGCGTCGTCATTCTTTTAATACCGCAATTGCTGCCATTATGGAGTTACTTAATACGGTTAGTAAATATTCGAGTAATGACAGGACGGATCAATCGTTGGTTAAGCATGCGCTTGATACATGTGTTATGTTGTTGTCGCCGGTTTCACCACATATATGTCAAGAACTTTGGAGCCTTTCCGGTAAAACTGAATTGTTAGTGGATGTTGATTGGCCAAAATGTGATAAGAGTGCATTAACCAAAGATGAAATACTGATTATTTTACAAGTGAATGGAAAAACTAGAGGAAAAATAGAAGTTAACGCTGATTTGGATAAAGCTGCGATAGAGGAGCTTGCAATGGCTGACGAAAATGTGACAAAGTTTATTGATGGTAAAACCGTTCGTAAAGTCATCGTTGTTCCAGGACGACTAATTAATATTGTGGCTAACTAGGCAAATTTTTTTTATGAATAACCGTTTACTAACACTTTTTATTGCACTCCCTTTATTTTTAGGAATAGCATCCTGCGGGTTTCATTTACGAGGCAGTTTAGATAATTTGTCGTCTAGTGGTTTACAAGGGCAAAAAGTTTATATTAACGTGATTAAAGACGAGCAACATATTGAGTCTGATATTCGGCGGGTTTTGTTGCTTTCTGATGTAGATATAGTCAATAAGCCAGAAGAATCAAGTTTTCAGATTTTCATTTTAAGCTCTAACTTATCTCGTTACGCTAGTGGTTTAGATACCAATGGAAGAACTAATGAGTATGAGTTTATTATGCAAGTCGATTTTTTGATGACCGAAAGTAATGAAGTTTTAAAAGAGATAAAAGAACCCCATAGAATTTCGACTAGCAAAGATGTGGTTGAAAAAGAAAAGTCGTTAAAAGTAAGTCGACATTATTACTTTGATACTAATGATCTTATCGGTAAAAAAACGGAAGAGAAAACGTTGTTAAATGAAATGAAAAATAATTTGTCGTTTCAGCTGTTACAACAGTTTACGGCATTTAATAATAGCAGTAATAAAAAGTCTGGTTTGAGCCAGTAATAAAAATGAATCAAATTAACTTGCTCATAAGCGATGAAACTTTACTTGTTCAGGAAGCGAGTGATGAAATTATTGCGCAAGCAAAAGGTAAGGGTTTAGAAGAAGTAGAAATCGTGAACGTTAATAAAAAATATGACTGGTCTGAATTGTTAGCCAATAGTGCGTGTTTATCACTGTTCGCCTCTGTTAAATTAATGGATATTCGGCTTGAAGATAAACCTAATAAAGAAGCACAAACATCGCTTGTTGAACTGTTGTCGGTCGCAACGGATGATGATTGGTATATCATTCGTTTTCCTAAGCTGGATAAAAAAGCAAAAGCGACAAAGTGGTTTAAAACGATTTCAAAGAATGCGAGGGTTGAAGAAATATGGCCGCCTAAAATCAATGAGTTTCCTCATTGGATTGCTAATAGAGCTAAGTCGAAAGGGCTTAATGTCGGACGAGATGCCTGTGCGTTATTAGCAGAAAAAACCGAAGGAAATTTATTAGCGGCAAGTCAGGCTATAGAAAAATTAAACTTATTATATGCCGATAAAGTGGATAGTGCTCCTCTTGATAAGAAAGAGGTGATAGAAGTTATATCGGATAGCTGCAAGTTTACGGTTTTTTTATGTCTTGATGAAGCGCTTGAAGGTCGAGGCCAACGAGCCGTTAAAATGTTGCACAAATTTAAACAAGAAGGGCAAGCACCTATTGCAATACTGGTTAATTTAACCAGAGAAATTCAATATTGTAACCAGGTGTCCAATGCGACAAATAAAGGCCAACCTGCTAGTGATGGATTAAATGGTGTTTTTTTGTGGGAAAATAAAAAAAGAATGTTGATCAATGCGACTTCTAGATTACCTCATGGTATTTGGCAAAATCTAGTGATCCGCTGTGCACAGATAGACAAAATGATAAAAGGACAGGCCGATGGCAATGTTTGGCTAGAGCTAGAAGCGTGTTTATGGATTTTAAGTGGAAAAAACATTTGGAAATCAGCTATTCAAAATCGAAAGGCTATTTAGTGTGACCTTCGAATTTATTTATGGTGGAAGTTTTGACCCTTTGCATAAAGGGCATGTTAATTTAGTTAAAGAAGTTATTAATCATGTTAAAGCGTTAGCTGAAAGGAGTATAAACGACATAGCTTTTCGCTTTTTGCCTTGTGCGACGCCTGCTTTAAAAAAAAGGTCTACAAATAGTTTTTCTAATAGATGTGATAAGTTGAACGAAGTTTTCACCCCATTTTTTTTAGAACAAGAGATAGACATGCTGGTCGATAAACGGGAGGGGGTGAGAACAACAGCGGGTGAAAATAAAAGCTACACTGTTGATAGCTTAGAAGAATTAAAGAGTGAAAATGATTCTATAATTCGCTTTTTAATTATTGGTGCGGACAATTTCAATCGTCTTAAGCGCTGGAAAAACTATCAAGAGATAAAAAGTTATTGTAACCTTTTGGTGGTTAATCGTGCAAAAGAGAGTTTGGAGCATTGGGTCAGTTTAGCTGAATGTTATGGTTTTAATGCTAAGCTAAAGAATAACGAGTTATTGAAAAAGCAAAAACTAGGATGTTGTTATTATTTGCAGATTCCGGAAGTTGATATTTCATCCACGGAAATAAGAGAAAAAATTAAAGCTAATCATTCTGTTGAAGATTGGTTAGCTTAAAATATGGTTTAAAAGAGCTAACGATTTTGTTAGCAATTATATAAGAGTTTAAAGTTATGCATAAGTTAAAAGATTTTATAGTTGAGCAGTTAGAAGAAATAAAAGCAAATGATATTCAGGTTTTAGAAATATCAGAAAAAAGTACGATTGCGGATTTTATGATCGTTTGTAGCGGAACTTCGTCGCGACATGTTAAATCGATAGCCATTTTGCTAATAAAAACATTGAAAGAAAAAGGTAAGCCGCCTATTGGTGTTGAAGGTGAAGATGCTTCTGAATGGGTTTTGGTTGATTGTGGTGATGTAATTGTGCATGTAATGCAGCCAACAACGAGAGAGTATTATCAACTAGAAAAACTCTGGGCCTAATTGTCATTCAGCTTACATTAAAATTAAATCATTTCTTCGTTCAAAAATAATCACATACAGTGGTATGCTCATATTTTTAGCCTTGAACAGACTAAATTTTAAGGCAACCTGAACAACAAGCGAGTCGTTTTTAATTTATGAAAATAAAATTAATTGCTGTTGGGACAAAAATGCCGGTTTGGGTTGAGACTGCGTTTGCGACTTATGCTCAACGATTGCCGAAAGATTGTAGTTTGGAACTTATTGAGATAGCTGTAGCCAAACGAACTAAGAATCAACTGGCAGATAAATGGAAAGAAAAAGAAGGTGAGCTTATTTTGAAAGCCATTGATCCTTCTGATTGGGTTGTGGCACTCGAAGTGGATGGTCAAAACTGGACGACTTCAAAGTTAGCAAAACAAATCGTTAATTGGCAGGGCAAGAGTTGTAATGTGGCATTATTAGTCGGAGGACCAGATGGTTTATCCGCCGGCAGCTTAGCTAGGGCACAGCAAAAATGGTCACTGTCGGCCCTAACATTTCCACATCCAATGGTTAGAGTGATATTGTCAGAAGCCATTTACCGAGCTTGGTCTGTTACAGTTAACCACCCCTATCATAGAGAATAATTATTTTTGAATGTTCTATCTAAAGAGTAATACTATAAATATTAATGTTAAAGCAAACTAATCAATTTAAAGCACCTGTATTTAAAGATCACCGTCAAGAGCGTGAAATACTTGTGACTCGGACAGTGTTTGCGTTTGTAGTAGTGATTTTGTTTTTTATTTTGCTTTTAAGTCGCAGTTGGTTTCTTCAGGTTGTTGAACACGAAAATTATAAAACCCGCTCTAATAATAATCGAATTAGCGTACAAAGAGTCGCGCCCAATCGAGGGCTGATATTTGATCGTCATGGTGTTCTATTGGCGGAAAATAAATCGGTTTATTCTATTCAAGTGATCCCTGAACAAGTAAAAGACATCAATAAATTACTCGATAAAATATTAAAGCTTAAGCTAGTCAAAGAATCAGATTTAACTCGCTTCAAAAATAAAATGCGAGGTACGAGACGTTTCAAGAGTATTGAACTAATAACACGTTTAAGCGAAAAAAATGTAGCAGTATTTTCTGCGAACGGTCACCTGTTAAAAGGCGCTAGAGTAGAGGCTCAATTAGTAAGATATTATCCATTTAAAAATATGCTAGCGCACACGCTTGGTTTTGTTGGACGAATTAATGAAAAAGAGCTAAATAAAATCGATACAGTCAATTATCGAGCAACGCGGTTTATTGGTAAAGTTGGAATAGAAAAATATTATGAAGCTCTTTTGCATGGAAAAATAGGTAGCCGTACAGTAGAAATTGACGTCCAAGGCAGAGCGATTGGCAAAGCAATAAAAGAAACACCTCCAATACCTGGCGCAAATATAAAACTTTCAATTGATATAAAATTACAACAAGCCGCTAGTAAAGCAATGGAAGGTTATCGTGGCGCTGTTGTTGTAATCATTCCTAGGAATGGCGATGTTCTAGCTTTGCTCAGCACGCCAAATTATGACCCAAATAGTTTTGTGACAGGCATATCAACAAAAGATTATGCCAAGCTCACCAATTCAAATTCTCAACCGCTATTCAATAGAGCTTTACGGGGTTTGTATTCTCCAGGTTCTACGATAAAACCAATGCTTGCTTGGGTAGGGCTCGAGAAAAAGATCATCACTAAAAACACGACAATCAATGATCCTGGTTATTGGGTGATGCCAACCAAGGAGCAGCGTATCATTCGAGATTGGAAACCTACAGGGCATGGTAGTCACGTCAATGTGAGTACTGCAATAACACAGTCATGTGATCCTTTCTTTTACGACTTAGCTTACAAAATGGGAATTGATTTAATTTCTTCTGAGATGTCTAATTTTGGATTTGGGCGTAGTACCGGAATTGATATGGGTGAAGAGTTAAAAGGAATTATGCCTTCTAGAGAATGGAAACGCAGTGCTAGAAACCTTTCTTGGTTTCCTGGTGATACAGTTAATGTTGGGATTGGACAAGGATATTGGAATGCGACACCTTTGCAGTTGGCAAATGCCATTGGTCTATTGGCAACCGGTGAATCACGTCATCATTTGAGATTAGCAATGGAAATACAAGAAGGTGAAGAGTGGAGTGCTATAAGTCCAATTCTCGCGAAACAGCAACCTGATTTTGGCGATCAGAAAAATCTAAATATCGTTCGCAAAGCCATGGAAAAAGTCACACGTTTTCCTTGGGGAACTGCGAAAACAGCTTTTAAGGGAGCAACTTATAAGTCAGCGGGAAAAACTGGAACCGTACAATTGATTAAAATGGCTGAAGGTGAAGAATATAATAAAGATGAAATTGACACAAAATTTCATGACAATGCGGTTTATCTTGGCTACGCACCTCTTAATTACCCTGAAATAGCGATTGCCGTTGTGATTGAAAATGGTGGTCACGGAGGTGAAAGTGCGGCGCCAGTTGCAAGAGCTGTATTAGATAAGTATTTTGAGTTACAAAAACAAGCAAAAAATAATAACAAACCTGCGGAGAATCAATAATGTCTTTGCTAAGTGGTGATATGTCAGACCGTCGTAATAAAGGTTTTGCGGCTAAACTTCATATTGACCTACCTCTATTAGCGGGGCTTTTAGTACTTATGGGGTTTGGTTTGATGGTGCTTTATAGTGCATCAGGTGGAAGCGAATTACAGTTGAGAGCACAAATAATAAGATTAGTGATAGCCTTTGGAGCAATGATCTTTTTTGCATGGATTCCTCCGCGAGTTTATCAAAAATGGACACCACTTATTTTTACGGTTGGTATTATTATGCTGATCGCCGTTCTTTTAGTGGGAGAAGTTGGTAAGGGAGCACAAAGATGGTTGAGTTTTGCCGGTTTCCGTTTTCAACCCTCAGAAATAATGAAGCTAGCCGTTCCTATGATGGTCGCATGGTACTTTAGTGAACGGCGTTTACCGCCAAATTTTTCTGAATTGCTAGTGGCAGGCGTTTTAATTATTTTACCGTCATATCTAATTATGATTCAGCCAGATCTTGGCACCTCTATTTTGATTGCTAGTTCTGGAGCATTTGTTATTTTTTTGGCCGGAATTCGTTGGAGAGTATTAATTTCGCTCCTTTTGGTTGTTGTTATTTATGCGCCAATCCATTGGTTGTTGGTAATGCAAGATTATCAAAAACAGCGAGTACTCACATTTATAAACCCTGAACAAGATAGGTTAGGCGCGGGTTATCATATTATTCAATCACAAATTGCAATTGGTTCGGGCGGAATGAAAGGCAAAGGTTGGATGCAGGGAACCCAATCGCAATTAGAGTTTTTACCGGAAAGGAATACTGATTTTATTTTTGCTGTTTTGGGTGAAGAGTTTGGATTTACAGGAGTGCTACTATTATTGGCTACCTATTTATGGATTGTTGGAAGAGGATTCCTCATCTCTCTAAGAGCTCAAGAAACTTATACTCGATTATTGTCGGGTGCGATTACTTTGACCTTTTTTGTGTATGTTTTTGTTAACATTGGAATGGTCACAGGGATTTTGCCTGTGGTCGGATTACCATTACCATTAGTCAGTTATGGCGGGACGTCCATGGTGACTGTAATGGTTTCCTTTGGAATATTGATGGGTATTCAGACCCATAAAAAATTATTGCCGGGTTAAAATTAATGAGTAGTTTAGTGAGTAAAAGAATACGAATTGGAATTAGCGGCTGCTTGCTTCTTCTCATTTTTTCTTGTTCAACACGAAAAACAGATATTCAGGATTCTGCTCCCATTGGAAAAATAGATTTAAGTAATGCTAAACCCGTTGTAGTGACCAGTTTAGAGAAAAGCCGCTACGGTAATCCAAGCTCTTATGAAGTTAGAGGGCGAACATACCAAGTTAAAAAGAGTGCAAAAAATTACAAGAAAGAAGGTGTAGCAAGCTGGTATGGAACCAAATTTCATGGGCGACGAACTTCGAGCGGAGAAATTTATGACATGTTAGCACTTACCGCTGCGCATAAAACCTTGCCTATTCCTTGTTTTGTTAAAGTGACTAATCTGGAAAATGGTAAGTACTTAATTGTCCGAGTCAATGATAGAGGGCCTTTCGTTAAAGACCGAATAATTGATCTCTCTTATGCAGCTGCTCATAAGATGGGTATGACTGAAAAAGGGACTGCCAAAGTAAGAGTTGAGAGTTTAACAGTCACTAAAGATAACTCTAGAAACTCAACTAATCTTTCAAAGAAGAGATCTAAAGAGGTTAGTTCAAACCATGATTGGTTAGAGTCCAAACATAAAGGGGAAAAGCGCTTTGTTCAAGTTGGTGCCTACTCGGTATACAAAAGTGCTCAAAAGCTGGCAAAAGTATTGGATAAGGAAATAGATTTACCTGTTAAAATAAGCAAGATCAAGCGTAAAGGAAGTACACTCTACCGAGTTAGGATTGGTCCCATAGATTCATTAAAAATAGCAGAAAGCCTTGCAAACACTTTGAATATAAAGGAACTCGGTAAGCCTCGAATTGTTTACGAAGATTAAGTATAATGTGGACTTTTAGTGGGAATCTAAATTCCCCCCTTAGTTTTAATTATTTTGGTCTTTTTAATGAATCCGAATTTTTCTAGATTTACAGTCTTCGCGTTTTGCATTTTTGCTTCATTTTCTACGTTTGCAATTGTTCCCGCAGCGCCTTCACTTTCAGCAAAATCCTATATTTTGATGGATTACACCAGTGGAAAAGTTTTAGTAGAAAATAATGCTGAGCTATCAGTTCCGCCTGCCAGTCTTACAAAAATGATGACAAGTTATGTAGTTTCGGCTGAAATAGCCGCCGGAAATTTAAACCTCTCAGACAAGGTTCATATTAGTCGTAATGCTTGGGCTCAAAACCCGGCCTTTAAAGGAAGCTCATTGACCTGGATAGAGGTCAACACCGATGTTAGTGTTGAGGACTTACTAAAAGGCGTCATTATCCAGTCAGGTAATGATGCGTCTGTTGCATTAGCTGAGCATATTGCCGGTAGTGAAGATGTTTTTGCACAATTAATGAATCAGCATGCTGAAAAATTAGGAATGAAAAATAGTCACTTCGTCAATTCGAACGGACTTCCCGCGGAAGGACATGTTTCTACAGCAAAAGATCTCGCGCTATTAACTGCCGCTATGATTAGGAACTTTCCTGAAGAATATGCTTACTATAAAGAAAAATGGTTTACATATAACGGTATTAAACAGCCAAATCGTAATTCTCTTTTGTGGGATGATAGTTTGAATGTTGATGGTGTAAAAACAGGCCATACCGATGCTGCAGGTTATTGTTTAGTATCTTCCGCTACAAAAAATGATATGCGCTTAATATCAGTTGTCATGGGAACACGAAGTAAAAATACGAGAAAGGTGGAAGGTAAAAAGTTGTTATCTTACGGTTTTAGATTTTTTGAAACCGTTAAACCACTGACTGCAGGTAAACAATTACATCAACAAAAAATTTGGATGGGTGATAAAGAAATTTTAAGCTTAGGGATCAGTACTGATATATATTTAACTATTCCTAGAGGGCAAGCTAAAAATCTAAAAGCAAACTATGTTGTAGAAAAAAATATTGAGGCGCCTATCACTAAAAATCAAGAAATAGGGAAAATTTATTTTAGCCTAGGTAAAGAGAAAGTAGCTGAGTTTCCTTTGGTCGCATTAGAAGAAATAAATGAAGCTGGCTTTTTTGGACGGATGTCTGATGGTGTTAGTCGTTGGTTTGGGGAGTTGTTTTAAATTTTCATTATTGAATCGAAAAAGTTTTTTGATGTTTGTATATTACGTTTGGCAAGAGGTCTTTTATGAGTAAAGATGAAATAACAGAAGAAGAGGCAGTAGCGCAACTGTGGAACTTCCCCTGTGAGTTTATGTTTAAGGCAATGGCATTTGCTAACCAAGGTGCCGATAATGAAATTATTTCTGTAATTAACCAATTTGTACCTGGTGATTATGTTGCTAAATTGAACCCGAGTAAAAAAGGCACTTATGTGGCTGTTTCAGTCAATTTTCTTGCGCAATCAAAAAAGCAGCTTGATGAAATATATATCGCTGTTAATCGTTTAGAATGTGTAAAAGTTTGTCTTTAGGTTATTTTCATATCAGTCATAGAAATAGTTATAATGAATCAATTAAACCATCAGTGTATTTTTAAACAACTAGGTCGACAAGATTACCAACCTATTTGGCAAAAAATGAAGGATTTCACTATTAATCGTGATGATACTACGCAAGATGAAGTTTGGTTTGTTGAGCATTCGCCCGTTTTTACACAAGGTCAAGCCGGCAAAGAGGAGCACTTGTTATCAACTAAAGATATCCCTGTTGTAAAAGTTGACAGAGGTGGACAAGTGACTTATCACGGTCCGGGTCAACAGGTAGTTTATTTTTTAGTTGATTTGAGGCGTAAGAAAATGGGCGTGAGGCATTTAGTTAGCGCGATTGAAGATATTGTGATTGAATTGCTAGCGGGATTTAAAATAAAATCTTCCGCAAGGGCCGATGCACCCGGTGTTTACGTTGATGGTAAAAAAATATGTTCACTCGGTTTGAAAATAAAACGTGGGTGTTCTTTTCACGGTTTGGCTCTTAACGTCAATATGGATTTAGAACCTTTTTTGAGAATAAATCCTTGTGGATATAAAGGGTTGGAAGTGACACAAACTTCATCTTTAGGAGGACCTTTGGGTTTAGCTGAAGTTGAGAAAAGTATTAAACCAATTATTATGGAATATTTAAATTACAACCATTCGAGCGATGCCAATGTCCGAAAATAAAATGTCTAATAATCAAATCTCTGACAATCAAATGTCCGCTAGACAAATACCAATTAAAGTTATTTCTAGTGGTAAAAAGTTTGAAACAGAGCAAGGTTTTTCTGCGATAAAAGATGGAATAAAATCTAAGCGAGAAAATACAGATAAAAAGCTAGGCGGAAAACCTGACTGGCTTAAAGTTCGATTACCCTCTGGAAAAGGCTATCAAGAAGTAAAAGCAAATGTTAGGGGGAATAAACTTAGTACAGTCTGTGAAGAATCAAAGTGCCCAAATATAGGAGAGTGTTGGACCGCTGGAACCGCGACAATTATGTTGATGGGATCAGTCTGCACACGAGCCTGCCGTTTTTGTTCAGTCGATACAGGCAATCCAAAAGGTTGGCTCGATGAAAATGAACCAGAAAACTCTGCAGAGTCTATTAAACTAATGGGATTAAAATACATCGTGTTTACATCGGTTGATCGGGATGATTTAGAGGATGGTGGCGCTCATCATTATGCAGAATGTGTTAAAGCAGTTAAACGTGTTAATCCGGCAACTAATGTAGAGGTTCTAGCGCCTGACTTTAAAGGAAATTTGAAAGCTTTAGAGGAAGTTTTGAATTCTGGTATTGTTGTTTACGCGCAAAATATAGAAACTGTGAAACGTTTAACGCATCCTGTAAGAGATCCGAGAGCGAGTTATGAAACAACCATGATGCTTCTCGCTCACGCTAAAAAATATCGCCCAGATATATTAACTAAAACCAGCTTAATGTTGGGGCTTGGCGAAACCGCCGAAGAAATTTTAGAAACGATGAAAGACTTAAAGCAGATTGGTGTTGATATAGTAACCTTAGGTCAATACCTAAGACCAACCGTCAATCATTTAGCAATTGAGCGATATGTAAAACCGAGCGAATTTGATGAGTTCAGAAGGTTAGGTTTAGATTTAGGATTTAAAGAAGTGGTTGCAGGCCCTTTTGTCCGCTCTAGTTACAGAGCAGAAAGGGCGCTTGAGGGGAATAATGCCGGAATAAAAAATTAGATAACAAAGGATAAAAATGTTAATGATTAATAACATTAGAACATATCTTAGCGTAATATTAATAATTATAATTTCTGGTTGCGTCACAAAAATAGAGAGTATTAAAACAGACACTGTTCGTGTTTTAGATGAGGAAATGGGCTATTTATTTATAACAATTAGTTCAAATGCTTCATTTACAAAGTTTGCTATAAGCGGACAGAAAAATATTGCATTAACGAAACCTGACTTTCACAATAACGTAAATTATTATTTGGTTCCTGTACCTGCTGGGCAATACCAAATTAAGCAATTTGGGATGAAATACGGGGGAAAATACAAATTTAATCGAAAACATGACGATGAACTTTGGGGATTTGAAGTGAAACCTGGAGTAATTAGTTATGTAGGAGAGTTGCGTGTTAGAAGACTTTTATATATATTCTCCACCTTCGAATTAATCAATAATTCTTCTCAAGCACTCGAATATTTAGAGGGAAAATATCCTAATGTTTTGGCAAAAAGAACAATCGAATATCATGGTCCTGGCTCTGATAGTTTTTTCGATCTGTTCGATTTTAATCCGAAAATCAACAATCCTAGCAAGCAGGCTGAAAATAACTTATGAATAAGGCCAAATTTTTGTTATCAGTTATTTGTTACCTTTCTAGTGTGGTGACTTTGACTTCCATTGCAGAGCCAATACCCGTAGATGACCTATTCAGATGGCCTGATACCTATTCTTATAAATTAAATCCATCATCTAAATTTTTTGCTAAACATTTTTTTAGGGGAAAAAACTATAACGTTATTGAAATTCACGATTTAAAATCGAATAGAGTCGCTGATGCTTTTCGAATTAAAGTTAAAAAGCATGCTCATATAAAGGAGTATTATTGGGTAGATGAAGACACATTATATATATCTTATAGCTTGGGTAGGAACGATAACAGAAGGATATTTCTCGATATTGATTTCGATATTTTTCAGAATTCCGAAGACGAAATAGCAAAGATTATTAGAATTGAATCTAAAGCGATAGTAATCGATCCTTTGGTTTATCAAGACAATAAAATATTAGTACAACAAAGCCATCAAGGTAAAATAGCAGTTTACGAAACGACTCCAGGAAGATTAGCAGAAGATTCATTTGAAGAAAAAGAGAGCTTCGGTAAACATTTAGATTCAGCGATAAATTACTTTACTGGAAAGAATGGTAAAATTAAATTTGCTGCAGTCTTGGAAAATGAAAAGGTGCAGTTTTGGTATCTTGAAAATTATGATGATAAATGGGAAAAGCTTTTTGAATTTGGAGAGTTTGATTTTGACTTTGAGCCTGTAGCTATTATAAATAAGAACACAATGGTAGTAATAACTAACAAAGAAACTGATAAAAAGGCGCTTGTTGAATTTAATTTTTTAACCAAAAAATTAGGAAAAACTATTTACCAGCATGATAAATATGACTTATTAGGTGCATCAATATCAAGTGAAACAGGTAAACTGTTATCAGTAAGTTTTTTCGATCATGGCCATTTAACGACAAAGTTTTTTTCTAGCGGTAATAAACAACTTGATTACAAAATAAGAAAACAGTTTCCCTTAAAACAATATTTTATTTATTCAAGGCATCCTGATTCAACAATAATGATTCTTTACGTTTTTTCTTCTGACGACCCCGGAAGATATTATTGGTTCGATTCAGCAGAATCTAAATTTGTAAAATTGAGCGCATCGCATTCATACTTAGATAAATTTAAATTTTCTCAAACGGAAATATTTTCTATTAAGTCTAAAAACGATGTTGAAATAGAAGCGATTCTAACCAAATCATCCAAATCAAATGGTGTATTACTAGTCTCTCCACATGGTGGACCAATTGGTGTCAGGCACTTAGATGAATTTAGTCCGAGTAACCAATTTTACGCAAGTAGAGGATATTCAATACTTAACGTTAATTTTAGAGGTTCTTCTGGTTATGGAAAAAAATTCCTTAGCGAAGGTATAGGACAATTTGGGAAAAAGATAGAAGAAGACATTACACTGGCTGTAAGTAGTGTAAGAAGCAAGTATTCGTTTAATAAACTTTGTTCTATTGGAGCAAGTTATGGTGGGTATTCATCTTTAATTTTGGCCGCCTACCATCCGAAAGAATATGAGTGTGCGATTGGAGCTTATGGTGTTTATGATTTACCACTATTATTTAATACTAGCAATATACAAATGTCTGAAGAGAATATTAAAGTTATTACGAATACTGTCGGAGAGAATAATGACTCATTAAAAGATTTCTCACCTATATATCTCGCTGAAAAAATAATGAGTCCTGTATTGTTGATTGCCGGAGAAGAGGATTTTGTAGCTAGTTTTGAACAAAGTAATCGTATGAAGTATCGATTGAAACACTTAAATAAAGATATCGAAACAATGTTTTATGCTGATACTGGTCATGGACATGAAGGATTTAAATGGGATAAGCATGAACATTTGATTATTGAAGACTTTATTAAACGTAAATTAAATATAAAGGAGTCTAGTAATATTGTTAAAAAAATTCGTGGTGACGAAGCTATGATTATTGCGGATGCTTACGAATTTAAGGATATAGTAAAAGATGATAAAGAAAAAGCATTTAAACATTATCAAATTGCTGCGAAGAATGGTCATCCTAGAGGGCTGTATAATCTAGCCAGTTTTTATCAACGTGGCGTTGGCGTAAAGAAAAATATGTCTAAGGCAATCTCTCTTTATAAAGAGTCATCTGTTAAAGAGTATCAAGATGCAAGTTTTAGGCTAGGTTTTCTTTATCGTAAAGGAGTTTTAATAGAACAAGATTATAAAGAATCAGTTAAATATTATCGACTTGCAGAAAAACAAGGTCACGAAAAGGCAGGTTATCAATTAACCTATTCCAATTGTATGGGATGGGGTATTCAAAGAAATATGAATGAATGTATAGAATACATTGATAAAAAATTGACTAAGGATAGAGAATCTCCTATGGCTATTATTAGAGATATTTTGTTTCAATCCACCTTAAACGTTGAGGAATCGAACGACATTAAAAAGTTGTTACTAAAATTTGATTATGTAAATATTTTGGATAAAAAGCAATTTCAGTTAAATGATTTTGGACATTATAAATTTATTAGCGGATTTAATGAATTTCGCAACACAAGCTCAAATACAAAACTAGAAATTTCGAATGACGATAAATTGGGATTATCCTTTATGTTGAAAAATGAAAATAATTTGACTAAAAATAAAAGAGCAATCGTCAAATTAACTTGGAACCACCCATCAATTCCCGAGCGAGAAGGAAAGCCATCAGAGTTTAAATCGGAACAATTAAATTGGATGCCATTTAATCAAAACATTACGCTTTTTCATACTTTTGAAAAACAAATTGAAAAAGTTGATGGTATTTGGAAAGTGGAAATTCATAATTTGGAGAACAAATTATTATTTATGAAGGAGTTCGATCTTGAATTTGAATAATATTATTTTTAATGATATATGCATGAGCTATATTTCTACGCCATAAATCCCAAATCTTTATTCTCAAAATTAACCAAGTTAGGAAAAATATCTAACAATTCAGAATCAGATAATCCAAACCATTTAGCAATAGTAGCAACATATTGATCCATCGATGTCGTTGGGATCATCCTTCCATCAGCAAAGTCATCATCACTGTTAAGTGTTAAGTCGGGGAGTTGTCCATAGAATTGCCCACCGTTTACTGCACCTCCCATTACCATTTGAACCCCACCCCACCCGTGATCGGTGCCATCGCCATTACTAGTTAAGGTTCGGCCAAATTCTGACATGGTAAAAGTTGTCACCTCAGAGTCTTTGTTGATAGAGGCTAAAGCATCATTAAAATCCGTCATTGCTTGGCTCAAACTGGTTAGAGAGTTTGCATGACTAGCTATTTGGTTATCGTGTGTATCCCAACCGCCAACACCAATTAAATAGATTTGTTTTTCCTGTGGAAGTTGCTGCTCTACTGCAATCATTTGAGCAATCATAGCCAGTTCATTAGAAAGGTTGTCTTGGTTTGTGAAAAAACTAAGCATTTCAGGTGCATCGACAAGAGCGTCGTTGACTAATTGAGATAGATCAACCGCTCTAGTAATTGTATCTCCGTAAGCTTTTTGCATTAAGTGAGTAGAATCTTGAGTTAACCTTTGCATCATTGCCAAACGATCTTCATTACCTTCTTCAACTCCAGGAGCTAATGCTGCCATCAACGGAGCGCCATCGGAACTCATTGAATAAGCGTTGCTGTTAAAGCCTGTTTGCAGAGTGTTAGTCCCTAACATGGATATATTCATCGATAAATTAGTATTGTTATCGGCAATTAAATCTACCCAGCAGGTTTTTTGATTCTGTTGTGGCCATGCGGTTTGCCAATATCTTTATTGGTCGTTAAGTGAAAATAGTTACGGTGGTAAAGGTGCATTACCGAGTGCTATTTCTGATTTCGTAGCGGATTGTATCAAGGTGCCTAAGTTATTTACAAAAGCTAATTTTTGCTGGTTGAAGAGATCATGAATCGGTTCAAAAGCCGGGTTTAATCCATAGGTATCAGCTAACTCATTGGATGGTGTTATTGGTAACAGAGTTTCTCTTGCTATTGCCATATTTTGGCGAGTGGCAGAATAATTAGCATGTCCTGTTTCTGAGTTTGGGATCAGCATATTAAAGGAGTCATTTCCTCCCAACAAAAATAAACAAACCAATGATTTTTTTTCACCGGCTTTAATTGAGTTATTTGCCATCGATGAAGAGATTAATCCGAACGGGCTGCCAGCAGCCATCCAGCTAGCGGATCCAGCGGTTGAAAGGAGTGTCATTTTTATAAAATTACGACGTTTGATGTTCATTTTATGCTCCTTATCGTTGGATAGAAAGCTGGGGTGAAGAGAGTATTAAAAATAATGTATTGAGAACACGTATAAACTCTTCAGATACTGGATATGACTCTATTGAAGAGATAAGCTTACTTCTTAAGTCATCTTCCATTTGCTCTGATAATAGCAATAAATTTACGTGTTCGACTAAAGGCACGGGATCTGATGCTAAAGTTAATTCAGTAGAGATATCGATTAATATTCTATCTTCATTATAATCATAAACTGTTAAACCTTTATAACCGACGTAAGTTGAACCAGCAATCCAATTAAGCGTATGGGTAATATAGGTTTCATTTAAAATTTGAAATTCTGGAGCTACTAGTGCAGCATCTCCAATATCACCCGATGGAGAAAAACTAGGTGAATAAAAATTAAAAACAGAAAGCGCGGATAAAGGTGCTTGCCCGGTCAAATAATCGCTAAAATCAAACCAGTATTTTCCTGAGTCGGCAGAGGCATCAAAAGCTCGCCACACTTGAGTAAAGCGTAATAGAGGCTCTATTAGCTTTACAAGGGTATCATTTGTTAAATTGCTCTCAGAAAGTGATTCATTATCCATCAATATAGCGGTTACTACTGCTTTCAAGTCACCTCGCACACCTTCGCCATTATCATTAAAGACGTTAGCAACTCTTTCTATATAAGCTGGAGTGGGATTACTTGTAACAAGTCTTTGAATTAGACGATAGGAAATGTATGGTGCTACATTAGGATGATTAAACATATTGTCTAGAGTCGCATCAAGATCAGGTTGGCTGTTCCACCGGCTTCATTGTAAACCCATCAAGTAGTTTTTACTCTGCGGTATCATGGAAATAATCGAAGGCTTTCATGGGACTAAAAAGTTAAAAACAGGTTCATACCAACTAAGGTTGTCGGCAAAATTCTAACCAATAAAAACATGAGCAAATTCTTTTATGACATCTTGATCATAAGTGCTGATAGGCTGGCTGTTTGAGTCAAACTGCACCGAGCCATCCAAGTTAAGTTTTACTAAGCCAATTGAAAAAAGCTGCATGACGCTCTTGCATAATTTTCGTCAGGTCGAATGTTGAATTCTTGGTTAGGCTTTTGATTGGCTAACATCGATAAATAGATATCCATGATTGGAATAAGGTGACTTCTTTTAATAAATCGGGATAATTACCAAATACATTTTTGACTAAAATATCATAATAGTCTGCAACAACGTATAGAACGATAGCGAGTGCACTTTTGTCTGAAACAACAAAGGGTGGTGGTGGCGGAGTTCTCAACCGCCAACGTTAGTGGACAAAAATGATAGAATGAGCAAAAAAAGCTAATATTAATTGTAGATAGATGATTTAAATATCGAGGCATTCTACGGCACCATTGTAAAACTATAAGTAATTGTTTAAACAAAGGACAAGTTTTTTCTCCGATCTGACGCCCAATGGTACAAAAATAAGGTTAAACCAAGTAATATATGTCCATCGCACCTCAAGATGCAGGTTTCCGCAAGACTAGAAACAGCCATATTGAGGCAAGTGATTTTTGGGCTAGTGATTAATGTCCACGGATGGAATGAATGCAGATATTGCCTGCAGTAAATATTCTGCCTAGCTGAAAAATTATTTAACGAAGGAGATGGTTGTTTCAAGCCTCGCTTAAGAGTGCCTACTTTTGGAGTTCAAATTTCCTAACGGAATACTGAAATTAGTATCTTAAGGTTGGATGGGTATATAGAACTTACATATATAATTTGTCCACTTTTACAAGTTTTACAAAAACCTAGATTAGATGCTTTTAAATACCAAGAAATATAAATTATGATACAAAGCAATATTGATAATATGACTAACAATAACGAAATTAGCAAAAGTGCTAATAAAGAAATCTGTGCTAATTGTGATGTTGAATTAAGTGGAAAATTTTGCCACTCTTGCGGTCAATCCTCAAAAAGTATGATTAAGTTTTTTGGTGAAGTTATTAAAGAATTAATGGATGATGCGTTAGGGTACGATTCGAGGTTCAAACATTCCTTATTGCCTTTATTATTTAAACCAGGAAGGTTGACCTTAGATTATGTTAAAGGAAAACGCTTTCATTATGTTTTACCTTTTAAGTTATATCTAATCACCAGCGTTATATTTATATTGTTAATTAAAAATACCGCAAATACAGACGGAATCAAATTTGAGGATGACCTCGAAAAAGAATCACCTCAAGAGATAGCGCAAGTCGTTAATGATAAGAACAAAGAAAAAGTAAAGGAAAAAATCGAACAGACGTTTGAGGGTTTACCAGTAGCTGATGAAATAAACAAAGAAGTTCTAGATGCCATGGAAGACGGTCAGTTAGATCTAAAGGAAACAAACGATAACAAAAATAACACCATTTCAATTGGTGGAGGTAAAAAAGACATTGATTTACACTGGAATAAAAAAACTCAACAATTAGATGGTGTAGACGAAATTGACAGTCCGTTCTTAAAAACATTTTTCACACAAATTAATCCGAACCTAAAAAATTGGAAAAACGATCCAAAACCATTGGTTGAATCGATCATAGAATCTCTGCCATATATGATGTTTGTCATTCTTCCAATTTTTGCCATATTTTTAAAGTTATTTTATGTTTTCTCGAAACGTTTTTACACTGAGCATTTAGTTTTTCTTCTTCACAACCACTCATTTATCTACATGTTAATGATGTTGCAAATTGGTTTAAGTTTTGGCGAAGATAAACTTAATCCAATCGATCACTGGCTTGCAGACTCCTTAAGCTCAACTTTTAGCTTTATTTCACTGGTATTTAATTTTTGGATGGTTATTTACGTTTTTCTATCTGTGAAACGTTTTTATGGACAAAGTTGGAAGATGACTATTTTTAAAACACTTTCGTTAGGATTTATTTATTTAATATTATTATCCATAGGATTTTTAGTAACTATCGCTTTTGGCGCTTATCAAGCGTAACTAAGATCTTAGCGATACTTTAATATGGAATTATTTTCTGAACATATCTTGCAATTAATTCAAAATAACACTGAATGGGCATGGGGCGTTGTTTTTGTTATAGCATTCGCTGAATCTATTGCGATTATCGGTTTAATGGTTCCAGGTTGGCTTTTGTTAGTTGGCATAGGTACTTTGATTGGAACTGATGTTTTATCTTTCTATCCTATCGTACTATCGGCTTACGTCGGAGCTGTTTTAGGAGAATATTTAAGTTATTTGCTAGGTTATCATTATCATCAAGATATACTTAATTGGCGATTAATTAAACCTCATCAAGCATTACTTGAAAAGGCAAAAAAAATCTTTGAACGTTATGGAACTTCAGGCGTTTTCTTTGGACGATTTATTGGGCCATTGCGAGCCGTGATTCCTTTTTCTGCAGGTGTTTTTCAAATGAAAAAAAGCACCTTTACTTGGGTGAACCTAACGTCTGGCATGATATGGGCTCCTTTATATTTAACGCCAGGAATACTGGCAGGAGCCGCATACAAATTAGATAAGCAAACTGGAATCGAAAGTGTTTTTATAATTCTATTGATTATTCTGACGGGGTGGTATGCGTATAAAAAAGCGTTGAATTTAATTTCTACAAAGAAAACCAATGAGAAAGAAAAGCAGAGAAACACTTCTCTATTTTCTAGAAGAGTTAATTTTATTCTCGCGTTTTCTATTTTTTTGATCAGTATTATTGTTTTGATTAAAAGTCACTACTTTGATTTTTTAAAGGAGCTATTTAAAATACTTTATAAGACTAACTAATTTTTTAACTCTTTTTGAGTTAAAACTAACCAAATATTTTTTACGGCTCGATTCCTACCGTACCAAAATCAACTGATTTATCTTCTGAAGGATTGCTTTCAAACAATGTCATATTTTGTTTAGCGATATTTTGCATTAACGAAGATTTATTCGTACCAAGCATACTATTCAAAGGACTTTTTAAACTAGCTCTTTTTTCCATAAATAATTTAACGCTATGTTCTAAGAAACGGCTCATCATAGTTTGCATAGAGTCACCATAAAAGCGTACAAATTCTTTTAATATTTCAGAGGTTAATATAGGCGCTCCGTTAGTTTCTTCTTCTGCAATTAATTGCATTAAAGTACACCGAGTTAAGTTTTCATTGGTTTTCGCGTCGATTACTTGAAAGTCTTTATGTTCCATTACCAGTTTTTTAACATCATGCAATGTAATGTAACGGCTGATTTGAGTGTCGTATAAACGTCGATTAGGATATTTTTTTATTATACGTTCAGGAGGCATTTTTTTTTTAGTTAATCCGTTAACTTGGTGCGAGTTAGCTTGGCTTGCGTTAGTTTTATTTATTTCGCTTTTGCTATTTGTAGCTACTTCAACTCTTTGCATGTTTGATATCCTTGAATGATTAGATTTTTATTTTACCCAAATGATCGTTTAAATTTAATTTAAAATTAGTGTAACAATATATTTTGGTGCGCACCAGCATTTATTAGCGTAATATAAGAGCCCTACTTGCTAACCTAGAGTTTACTTATTTGTTTGATAGACATTCCGGTGGTGAAAAAGCCGTCCTTGTTCATATAGAACTTCCTGATTCGCATAATAAAGAAGATAAAGATGAATTTGTCGATCTTGTCGTTTCCGCAGGACTTTCGATTAAAGCGATAGTCGGTGGAAGTCGTCAAAGTCCGGATGCACGATATTTTATTGGAACCGGAAAGGCGGATGAAATAAAACAAATAGTCGAAGATACAGAAGCTGATATTGTTTTATTTAATCATCGTTTAAGTCCCTCTCAAGAACGTAACATTGAAAGTCTTGTTTGCTGTCGTGTGATTGATAGGACAGGGTTAATTCTTGATATTTTTGCTCAACGCGCAAAAACGCATGAAGGTAAATTGCAGGTTGAACTTGCACAGTTAAGACATTTATCGACAAGATTGGTGAGAGGTTGGACGCATTTAGAAAGACAAAAAGGTGGGATCGGTTTAAGAGGCCCCGGGGAAACTCAATTAGAAACCGATAGAAGACTTCTCGGTGATAGAATTAAAAATATTCGTAAGCGACTTGATAAGGTAGAAAAACAACGAGAACAAAGTCGCCGAGCTAGAAAACGAGGAAATATTCAAACGGTTGCTTTAGTCGGTTATACCAATGCAGGTAAATCAACGTTATTCAATCAATTAACTGATGGAAAGGTTTATGCGGCGGATCAACTTTTTGCAACGCTCGACCCGACTCATCGCCAAATTGAAGTGGTGGCAGGTCAACGAGTTATACTTTCTGATACGGTTGGTTTTATACGGCACTTACCCCACGATTTGGTTGCGGCTTTTAAAGCGACATTACAAGAAAGTAGACAGGCTGATGTTCTGTTACACATCATTGATGCGGCCGATATTAGAAAGGAAGATAATATTGCACAAGTTTATGAGGTTTTAGACTCAATTGGCGCTGGAGATGTACCCGTTATTGAGGTTTATAATAAAATTGACCAATTAGATAAAGTACTAGCTAAGATTGAGTCAATTTACGAGCAATCAGATAGCGTTAAAATCCCAAATCAAAAAGGAATTAGTAATGATGTTGTCGCCCGAACGTGGTGTTCTGCGAAAACAGGTGAAGGGATTGGGTTAACCTTGCAAGCAATCAGTGAACAGTTAGATATTGATTGGTTCGACTTGAAATTATTGATTTCGCCCCCAGATTTAAACATCAGAAGTGAACTTTATGATCTACATGTTATTATTGAAGAATCGAATCTTGATGATGGCTCTGTAGAGTTAGATATAAAAATAGACGCGGCGGATTGGCGTAGATTAAATAGACAAACAAATGGTCGGATCGAATCATGTGTTATTGGCGATATACCAGTCACAAAAATTCCAGAAGACCCTATTGCGCAATATTGAACAAATACGACTCTAATCCTAAACAATTAGACACCAAACAAAAAATATAATATAAAATATCAAAATGGGAGAAAAATATGCCTTGGAATCAACCAGGTAACGGCAACAATGGAAACGGTGGGAACAAGGATCCTTGGGGCAAAAAAAATAACCAAGACGGACCGCCAGATCTTGATGAATTAGTGAAAAAAGTTGGCGCTTTCTTTGGTGGAGGTAAAAAAGTCGGTACAGGTTCCTCTCCTGGTGGGAAAGGCATTATCTATATTGGGTTAATCGTTCTTACTCTTGTTTGGGGCGCATCTGGCGTTTACACCATAGATGAAGCAGAGAAAGGCGTCATTTTACATTTTGGTCAGTATGAAAGAACGGTTGGTGCCGGACTTGGCTGGGTTCCTCGTGGGATTGAAAAAGTCATTAAGGTCAATACTGATGAAATGAAAAATGCGTCAATTAGCGGTGTCATGTTAACTAAAGACATTAATATTATTGAAGTTGATGTTGGCATTCAGTATCAAATCGCTTCACCAGTAGATTATTTATTTAAGCTAGGTAATGTCGAAAAGACTTTGGTTCAGGCGTCAGAAAGCGTATTGAGACAAGTGGTAGGCGGAATAAATGTTGACGCGATATTAACTACTGATAAAGAGCGAATTCAGGATGAAGTCAAGGTTGAAATTGATGAAGTGTTGGCGCAATACAAGAGTGGGTTGAGTGTACGTACTGTGACTCTTAAACGGGTTAAGCCACCTCGTCAAGTTAACGAAGCGTTTGAAGAAGTTAATAGAGCCGCACAAGATGCCAAGCGAGAAATTCAAGATGCAGAAGCATATGAAAATGAAAAGTTACCGTTAGCCATTTCTGACGCGGAAAAAATAAAGCAACAAGCATCGGCATATGAAGCGACAGCTTTAGCGAAGGCAAATGGTGAAGTGGCTAGATTTAAAAAATTATTACCACAATATGTAGCGGCGCCAGAAGTTACTAGAACACGTTTGTACTTAGAAGCGGTTGAAAAAGTGATGTCTAATTCAACAAAGATTATGATTGATACGGAGGGAGGAAATAATATGATTTATTTACCGCTCGACCAAATTATGAAAAAAAATAAAGGAGAATAAAGATGTCTAATAAAGGTTTATTTACAATTATTTTTTCTCTTGGCTTATTGATCGTCGTATCAAAGTCTATCTACATAATAGAGGAAACTCACAAAGGTCTTATATTGCGTTTTGGTAAGGTATTAAGAGATGTTGAAAAAATACCAGAAATATATGCACCGGGTCTTCATTTAAAAATGCCTTTTGTGGACTCTGTGATTTTAATTGATACTCGAGTTCAATTAATGGATGGCCGTCCTGATGTATTTACCACTCAAAATAAGGAATTCTTAGACGTTGATACATACGTACAATGGCGTGTAACTGATTTTGCTAAGTTTTATATCCGTACTAACGGTAATTTTGTGAAAGCAGAAGGCTTTATTGAAGGTTTTGTTGATAATGGTTTACGTAACCAGTTTGGTAAAAGAACTTTAGAGCAAGCCGTTTCCGGTGAGCGTGAAGAGTTAATGGGCGATATCAGAACTTTTGTGAACTCTAAAGTACCTGAATATGGACTAGAAGTTGTTGATATTCGAGTAAAGAAAGTTAACTACACTTCAAGAGTTTTGAGTAATGTTTACGAGCAGATTATTTCAGAACGTAGAGCGCAAGCGATACTGATCCGAAGTGATGGTAAGCAAACAGGTAATATTGTAAAAGCTAAAACTGATGCCAATGTATTAAGAACATTAGCTGAAGCTGATGAGTACTCTAGAATAACAAGAGGTAACGCAGATGCTGAAGCCGCTAAGATTTACGCTGATACTTATAATAAAGACCCTGAATTTTATGCTTTTTTAAGAAGTATTGATGCTTATATGGTTTCGTTTAATAGTAAAAATGATATTTTGGTTGTAAGTCCGGACAGTGACTTTTTTAAATATCTAAAAAGCTCAAAAGGTAATAAATAAGCTTTTATTTTATATTATGAAAAAGGCCATCATTATGATGGCCTTTTTTTGTGCTCTTTTTAAACATTTGTATGTAAAAATGCAGAAATTAACCATCTATAAGAGTACAATGCGCGGTTTCGTGTTTAACTAAATATTAATTGTAATCGAGAATTAACTCATGCTATCTCAAGCTAAAAATCAAGCCAGAAATATCGTTGTCCTCGGAACTCAATGGGGTGATGAAGGTAAAGGTAAAATTGTCGATCTTTTAACTGACAGAGTTTCATCGGTTGTAAGGTTTCAAGGTGGTCATAATGCGGGTCATACTTTAGTTATTGATGGCAAAAAGACCGTTCTGCACCTCATTCCATCGGGCATATTACGAGAAGGCGTGACTTGCATGATTGGTAATGGCGTGGTTTTGTCGCCAGAGGCTCTAGCTACAGAGATGACGATGCTTGAAAAAAAGGGTATTCCAGTTAGAGACAGATTGAGAGTTAGTCCGGCCTGTACATTAATCTTGCCTTATCACATAGCCTTAGATCAAGCACGCGAAGCTGCAAAAAGTAAAGATAAGAAAATCGGCACAACAGGTCGTGGAATTGGACCTGCTTACGAAGATAAAGCGGCTCGCAGAGGTTTGCGAGTTGATGATTTATTTTATCCAGAAAGACTTAAAGAAAAGTTAGTTGAGATTTTGGAATATCATAATTTTATGTTAACCAATTATTTTAAACAAGATGCTATTTCCGTTGAAGAAACCTACCAAATTTGTCTAGAATCAGCCGAATTACTAAAGGATCTTGTAGAAGACATTCCCCACGCATTACATACATCACGTGAAAATGGTGAGTCTTTATTATTCGAAGGCGCACAAGGAACACTGTTAGATATCGACCATGGGACTTTCCCTTTTGTTACTTCATCTAACACTACTGCGGGCGCTACAGCGACAGGTTCTGGCTTTGGACCACTTTATTTAGATTATGTACTTGGAATAACAAAATCTTACACAACTCGAGTGGGTGGAGGACCTTTCCCAACAGAGCTAAGTGATGAAATTGGAGACTATTTAGGTGAAAAAGGCCATGAATTTGGCGCGACTACTGGTCGTGCAAGACGTTGCGGTTGGTTGGATGCAGTTGCTTTAAAACGAGCGATTCAAGTTAATAGTGTAACGGGTATTTGTTTGACCAAATTGGACGTTTTAGATGGCTTGAAAACGGTTAAAATCTGTACAGCTTATGTCTGTCCGGAGAAAGGTAAACTCGAGAATACACCCGTAGGTGCAGAAGGATATGAGCGCGTTAAACCAACTTATATTGAAATGCCTGGTTGGGATGATAATACCGTTGGTGTCACTGAGTTTAACAAATTGCCTCAAGCTGCACTTAACTATGTTGCTAAAATTGAAGAAATCGTCGGCGTACCAGTTGATATAGTCTCAACGGGACCTGACCGTGTAGAAACAATCGTTAGAAGAGATCCTTTTACTATTTAATTGAAAGCCCATTATATAAGCCATTATAAATGGGCTATTAATGTTTAGTCTTGGCTATATTAAATATAAATGGAATACCTGGCCAAACATCAATTTCCATATTGATATTCCAGTCGTTCATCAAATTATTAAATTCACTTAAATTACTAAAGTTTGTATTAGAACCTAAGTCTATTTTTACTCTATGAGTTTCACCAGAGGGTAGGGAGAAGCTACTTAATTTGATGGTCGCAATATCATTCTCTTTCTGGGTAATATAGAGCATACTATTTTCTACTACAACATCAAATTCGGTTGAATTTTTAACTACCATATCAAATGATAACTTTGAAAAAGCTTTACCTTGAGTTAACACTGAAAAAGATGGCAACTCATATTGTATAGATGACCAATCAATATCATATTCCGCCTTAAGTAATTGGCTCTTATGGTGCAAGCTGATTACCAAACGTGAATGTAGAAACAAACTAGAAGTTAGTATTAGGGTAGTCACAGCGTAAAATAATTTCATAGACTTTATACTAGGAGCTTGAGTACTTTTAAATAATTGAAATGTTTTTTTAGCGATAGTTGTTCCGATAGGAATAGCAAGTGCAAGAAGTAGTAAATTACCAATAAATATAAAGCCAATTGTTTCTACAAAGGTATTGTCTGGGTTGGAAAATAATGACCTACTCAATAAAATAGCAGGCAAACTAAATAATGCTCCAAATACAATGGGTATAAGAGGGTATTTAAATAACGTTTTTAATATTACCGAATATTTTGTTCTGTGCCTTTGTAATGTAGGTGAAATGAAATCTAATCCAAATGTGAAAAATAGAAAACAATAACTTAATATAATGGATAACCACGTAGACCAAACATAAGGGTAATATCCAATCCATAAAATTAATGATTGAATACTAAAATAAAATAATAATAGTTTAGATTCCTCAATAGCTTGTTGGACTAACGAAAACTCTTGATATTTTCCAGTATGATAATTAGATTCCTGTTCAAAAACTTGTGAAAGTTTTTCTTTTATTGGGAATAAAAAAACGGAGGCCAAAACAAATGATGTAGAAATGACTAAATTTCCAAGTACTGTCTTTGCTTGAGATTCAAACAAAAAATCTGCTAGCATTTCTGAAATACCATGCCAAGATTTAGGGAATAAATAGTCTAATATTGAGTTTTTAATAGCTACTTGGTTCTCAATCAGTTGCCAAACTAAAAAGCCAAAAACTAATAAACCCATAGAGTAATAGATCGCCAACCAGAGTAAAGTTTTAGTTCTAATGTTTTTTAAAGATATAAATGAGTCAATTAAAGAAGTTTGTAATTGCAGTAATACTGTCATGGTAAGAAATTTCTCATGGTAAGAGAATGGTCATGATAAAATTAAATTATTTGAAATGTTAAATCGACTTAGATTATACTTTGTGTGAATATTTTTTTTAGGTGACGGTTTAGTCGTTTCGCCAATACCAATACTAACAACTAATGATTCGAGAGCGTTTAGAAAATATTGGTCTTTTTCACAAATCAGTTCTAGTTGTGATATAAAATGTTTAACACGATAATTTTTTTCATAGCTATTTAAATCATCAGAGTTTATCAGTTGGCCAATTTGCTCTAGCCAATTGTCAAATATGATTTGTGGTTCTCCTTTGAAAGAGACTTCATTGAGTGAAATAACTTCAGTTGCATTGGGAATGTTAGTCTTTTTAATTACAGTTTTTTTTTGCTTCCTGGGTGTATATTTTATTTTTTCTATAAGTTTTATGGATAACCGATTAATACATTGACTGGCCAAGCAATTAGGACTGTATTTTAATAATACGCGTTGACTTAATAGAGCGGCGGAAACTAAAGTGTCTTCTCTAATGTATCCTAATGCTGATAATTCACAACCGATATATTTTTTTACAGCGCCGTCAAAACGTTTATATACTTTAGTAGCCTCTATAGCGCTTGGGACTCGGTTAATAATGACTTCGAAAGAGTTTGATACATACTGCATTGTACGAATTAAAGCAAAACTATCAGTTAATGAAGTAGGTTTAGTATTGACAACAAGCAACGTGTGATCTGAGATAGCGATATAGTTTTTTACATTGGCACCAATTCCCGCAGGCGTATCTATTAGTATGGCATCGTAGTGGACTCTCAATTTTTCTAGCATTTGTTCAATCTGAGATTCATTTGATGATAGCAGATTATCAGAATGTACATTTAAACCTGAAATGGACGGTAATAAATCAACTCCTAAGTTTGTTTTAATTACAAATGGTAGTGGATTAGCGTTTTGATAAAGTTGATTCTGAATTTCTTCGTTAGCATATGCGCTTTGAGATTGATTAGCAGGAATTCCTAATACTATATTAATATTGGCGAGACCATGGTCAGCATCGACAATACAGACCTTTTGTCCCATTTCAGCTAGGCTCACGGCTAAATTAGCGCAAACTTGAGTTTTACCAACTCCGCCTTTACCGCTTGAAATTGAAAATATAGTTGCGTATCTATCCATTGACTAGTTCAACACACATAAAATAGTTAAGTATGCTCTTATATTAAAGCGTTAATTTGCGTTCATCAAGCAAATATATTCTCTTGGCAGGAAATATATCCTCTATTTTGAATTTTATTGATGAAATCTTTCAAATAAACGCCTTGTGATAGTGTCGTTATAGAGTTGTTTTTAATTCGTGAAACATTCAATTGCCTAACTCACTATATTAAGTCTGCAATAAACTGGATTATCAATAACATTCAAATAACAGTTTAATAACGGAGAGTCATATGAAAAAATTAATTTAATTTAAAAGCATTGAGCGTAAGTGCTGTTTTATTGGCAACCACAGCTTTATCATCCAGTGTATTTACTGGTGGATTAAAGTATGAAGTGAGCATTACTAATCTAAGCAAAAGCATCGAATTTACTCCAATCATGGTTGCGGCACACAAAAGAAAAGTGAGCTTATTTGAGTTAGCTCAGCCAGCATCTGATGATTTAGGTCGAGTTGCAGAAGGTGTTGATACAAGTAGTGTAGCGGCAATGTTTGATGGATATCACACTCAAGTGAAACCAGTAGCCGGACTTTAAATGGTGGAGAAACGACTTCATTAATGTTTGAAGGTTTACCTCATCGTATAAAATTTACTCTGGCGTCAATGCTTTTACCAACGAATGATGCATTCGTTGCTGCTCAGTCTTTATCACTAAAGAAGAAACAACGTTCGCAGACATTCTATTTAAGAGCTTATGATGCGGGAACTGAAACTAACAGTGAAGCTTGTACAGCTATTCCTGGACCCGTTTGTGGTGGTGAACCATTTTCTCCTAATGATGAAGGTGAAGGTTATGTCTACATTCATTCAGGTATTCATGGGGTTGGTGATTTAAGTGCGAGTACTTATACTTGGAATGACCCGGTATTAAAGGTCACTATTACTAGAATGCATTAATTTGATTAGTTGATAGTTGAGAGAATTTTATATAGTTAGCTGGTTTTGAGATTGGTCGTCTTATCTTTTATGGTATGATTTGCTAATTAACCAATTCTGAATCGGAGCAATCAATATGAGAACTTTTCTCAAGGTTCTTGGCACTTTAATTCTTCTTTTTATAGTTGTTGGGCTTATTATATCCAATAAAATCAATGTCAGGCGCTCTATTGAAATAGATGCGCCTTTTTCTGTTATACATACTCAAGTAAATGATCTTAACCGGTGGTCTGCTTGGTCACCTTGGTTAACGATGGATCCCACTATTAAGACTACCACGGGTGATATTACTAGTGGCGTTGGCGCTCATCAATCTTGGGCGGGGCAAAGTGGAGCGGGGCAATTAACGTTTACCGAATCCTCAGAAAACTCAGGAGTTGTTTATAATATGAGTTTTGAAGGTGACTCAACAATTTACCAAGCAGGGGTCAATTATCAACAAAGTGGAAATAAGACGCTAGTCACTTGGTATATGACCGGTGAAATGCAACCAATTATTATAGGCAATTATTTTGCTCAAATCATGGACGCTTTAGTTGGTGAAAGTTTTTCTATTGGATTAGAAAACTTAAAAAGAGTATCAGAAGAGGCCAACACAAAATTAAATTAAGAAAAAAGTACACGATTTCAAATTGGAGCTAGTCTGTTCCTAATATTGTGTACTAATTATTGAAGTGTGAATTCAAGTAATGAGGATAAAAACAAAATGAATAATAAATCTCAAACTGATTACGAAAATGTCTCAGATGATTACCTAGAAAAAAGACAATTAAAAAAAAGGCGTTGCCGGTTGGATATTACTTGCAAGCCTTGGTGTTTCTTACGTTATATCTGGTAATTTTATCGGTTGGAACTTTGGATTTGCAAGTGGCGGTTTTGGCGGGATGCTAATCGCTACTCTCATAATGGCAACCATGTATGCCTGTATGCCTGTATGGTTTTTGGACTGGCTGAACTTTCCGCATCGCTACCTACTGCCGGCGGCGGTTATAGTTTTGCACGCAGAGCTATGGGAACATGGGGTGGTTTTCTAACCGAGACTGCGGTTTTATTAGAATATTCCATTGCACCTGCGGCGATAGCTGTTTTCATTGGAGCTTATGTCAATGAATTATTTGGACTCAATGGCCCTATGGTATATGCCGGAGCTTATATCTTATTTGTTGGTATTCACTTAATGGGGGTCGGCGAAGCGCTAAAAGTGATGATGGTGATTACGGGTATTGCCGTTGTCGCATTAATAATTTTTGCACTAGGATTAATTCCTTATTTTGATTCAAACAACTTGTTGAACATGGCAGTCAATGAAAGCGCCGCTGGAGCGAGTCAATTTTTACCAGAAGGTTATATTGGTATCTGGGCAGCCATTCCATTTGCCATGTGGTTATTTTTAGCGGTAGAAGGTGTTCCGCTAGCGGCTGAAGAAGCGGACAACCCATCGAAAGATATGCCAAAAGGAATCATTATTGCAATGGCGATCCTTTTAGTATTTGCAGTCTTAGTTTTATTTATCGCTCCAGGTGTCGCGGGAACAGAAATGATGAAAGATCATGGCGCGCCTTTAGTGGGAGCATTGCAAGTGGTTTATGGCGAAAATTCTGGTATCGCAACCTTCGTTAATGTTGTTGGATTGTTCGGATTAATTGCCAGTTTCTTCTCAATTATTTATGGTTATTCTAGACAAGTTTTTGCATTGTCGCGCGCCGGTTATTTGCCACGTTTTTTGTCAGTGACCAGCAAACGCAAAGTGCCGACTTACGCATTAATTATTCCAGGTATTATTGGTTTTTTACTCTCGTTAACTGGAGAAGGTGACTTGATGATTACTATGGCTGTTTTTGGTGCGACTATTTCTTATGCAATGATGATGCTTTCACATATAATCTTGCGTTTTAAAGAGCCTGATTTGGAGCGTCCATTTAAAACACCTGGCGGAATAATTACCACAGGAATAGCCTTAATTTTATCTATTGGTGCATTTATAAGTACTTTTGTTGTTAGTTTAGAGGCTGCGATGTGGTCAGGCATTTTCTACGCGATTTTAGTTGGGTACTTTGCTTTTTATAGCCGGCATCATCTTGTCGCCAGTGTTCCTGAAGAAGAGTTTGCTTTGATTTCTAATGCAGAGTCGGAATTAGAATAAATATTTCTGATTAAAAAGTACAACGAATTAAGGTAATCCCAAATAAAGTAAGTAGGCTAACCTAGATTTTGATCCACTTCCTAGCGGGAACGTTATGGGCTTTTTTGGTTACTTTGCCTCGTGGTACCTACTTGGTTTCAGCTCTTGGAAAATGACTCGTAGGAAAGGGTAGCGCTACGCCAAGTAGGTATTATGAAGCAAAACGGTTTTGAACTTGATAAATAATTGGTATGACAACGTTCATAAAATACAAAGGATAATCTCATGTTAGATCCAAGAAATGTCAAAACTATTGAAGACGCAAAAAAAATCATTGAAGAGCGCAAGCTCACCCACGTAAAAGTAGGGCTATTCGATATTGATGGAGTAATGCGCGGTAAGTACATGAGCAAAGCCAAATTCTTTTCTTCATTAGATGACGGTTTTGCTTTTTGTGATGTGGTTTTGGGTTGGGATTCTGATGATCAACTTTATGACAATGTCCAATATACGGGATGGCATACAGGTTATCCTGACGCGCCGGTAAGGATTGTTCCAAGTACTTGTCGCTCAATTCCTTTTGAAGACAATATGCTTTTATTTATTGCTGAGTTTTGTGATGCAGCTGAACCATTGTGCCCTCGTGGTATTTTGAGAAAAGTGATTGAGAGATCTAAAGCGATTGGCTTTGATGTTACCGCTGCTTTTGAATACGAATTTTTCATGTTCAATGAAACACCGGATTCTGTCAGAGAAAAAAACTACAAAAACTTAACGCCAATTACACCAGGAAATTTCGGTTACTCAATGTTAAGAAATGGTGTTCACTCAGATTTATACCAACAGATTTTAAAACTAAGCTTAGATATGGATTTTCCTATCGAGGGCTTACACACAGAAACAGGACCCGGCGTTTTAGAAGCTGCTATTGCTTACGATAATGCCGGTGACTCGGCAGACAAAGCAGCATTGTTCAAAACGTTTATTAAAATATGGGCGCAGCGAAATGACATGATGGCGACCTTCATGGCAAAGTGGTCAAAAGATTTACCTGGGCAAAGTGGACATATTCATATTTCATTGACCGATTCTGATGGCCAATCCGCATTTTATGATGCAAGTAAAAAACATAATATGAGTGATATTCAGCGTCATTTTTTAGCGGGACAGCAAAAATATATGGCTGAGTTTTTATCAATGATTGCACCGACAGTGAATAGCTATTCTCGAATGGTTCCCGGAATGTGGGAACCACTTGATGCGACTTGGGGAGTTAAAAATTGAGCAGCAGCTTTAAGAGTTATTCCCGGATCAGCAAAATCTAAGCGTTTGGAATATCGACTGGGTTCTGCATATGGGAACCCTTATTTAGCCCTTGCTGCGGCGTTGGGATCGGGTCTTTATGGTGTTGAAAATAAGTTAGAGCCTCATCCGCAAGTAATAGGAAATGCCTACGAGCAAAAACATCCTAAAGAAACTGCGCTGCCACAAATTTTATTTGAAGAGGCAATTCGATTTAAGCATTCAAAAGTAGCTAAGGAATTATTTGGCGAGCATTTATAAGAGCTAATCTGCCAGAGGGTGTTTTTCAATTTTTACATTTGAGTCATGCTTCAACTGAAAATGTAATTAAAAATCCAATAATCAATTACGTCTCTTTTACAGGTTCTGATGCATGCGGTGAAATGGTAGAGCGAGCAAGCGTTGGTCGATTTATTGGTGTAGGTTTGGAACTTGGCGGAAAAGATGCAGCCTATGTGCGCAGCGATGCGGATATAGATTACGCTGTTGAAACTTGTATTGATGGTGCATTTTTTAATTCGGGACAGTCCTGTTGTGGCATTGAGCGTATCTATGTTGACGAAAATATATTTGATGAGTTTGTAAAAAAATCAGTGGCATTAGTGAATCAATATAAACTGGGGCGATCAGATAATACTGAAACTACACTTGGCCCAGTTGTCAAAGCATCGGCTTCAGAATTTATTAGAGCACAAATAAAAGATGCCGTTAAAAGAAGTGCTGTTGCTCATGTTGATGAAAATAATTTCAATTTAAATAAAATCGGTAGCGCTTATTTAGCACCTCAAGTATTAACCAGTGTTGATCACTCTATGCGAGTGATGACAGAAGAAAGTTTCGGACCTGTTGTTGGCATAATGAAAGTGAAAAAATATGATGAAGCGATTAAATTGATCAATGATTCAGAGTTTGGTTTAAAGGCTTCAGTTTTTACTGCAGATGTTGATAGCGCTGTTTAAATTGGAGGGCAATTAGAAGTCGGAACCTTTTTTGTTAACCGATGTGATTATTTAGATCCCGCTCTTGCTTGGGTTGGAGTAAAAAAATTCTGGACGAGGCTGTAGTCTTTCATCATTAGGTTATGATTCATTAACTAGAGCAAAATCATTTCATATTAAGTCGAAGTTATAATGGGAGCCATCACTGATGTTTGATTCAGAATTAACTGCAAAGTTGACCGCCGCAACCGGTATGGATGCTTTGTCTCATGCCTTAGAGGCTTATTGTGCCAATTATTTTCACCCAATGGCAGAAGGGATCGCATTAGAAGCGATACGATTGATAAAACTCTATTTACCAAGAGCCACAACAGACGGAACAGATATTGAATCTAGAGCGCAAGTCATGGTGGCATCTACAATGGGCGTAAAAGCTTTCCAGCGTTGTTTAGGTGGTATGCATGCGCTAGCTCATTCTCTTGGCGCGCTATATAACCGTCATCATGGTTTGTTGAACGCAATTTTGATGCCTTATATTTTAAAAGCGAATCGTCTAATAATTGAAGAGCGGATTGAAAGATTAGCCCGATATATAGAGCTGAAAGATTGAAGCTTTAATGGCTTCCTTAATTGGGTTAATGAGACAAGAGTGCAATTGAAAATCCCACATTCATTATCTGATATTGGGATCGATCTTGAGCAGTCTAAAAAAATCGGTGAGATGGCTTTGAGTGATCCTATCGCTGGTGGAAATCCTCTTCAATTGAGTTCAGACGATTATTCCAGAATTTTTTAATCAGCAGTTAATGGTGATTTATAATTATCTATTAAAGCGCTAGCATCGAGTGGGGGTCGCAGTCAGTAATGCCTGTTTTAATGCTTGGATAATAGTTGAATAATATAGATTTTGGTTCAAACTGAATCGAGAGTGAACTGACTCCGATCCCTAATTGCTAACTGAAAGTGCATCATACTGCCAAAGAGAAAATAATATGAATTTTAAGTTAGGTATTTTAATTTGTGTTCATGTTAACGAATTATTGCGCGATGAATTTAAAAGTTATCTAGCAATTTTTGACGATCTTTTAAGTCATGTAGGTGATAATTTTGAAGTTAGGTATTACTTTGTAATTGACAATGAGTTTCCTGTAAATATTAATATATGTGACGCTTACATGACCGGTGGTAGTCAATTGGCGCAAATGATGAATTGCCTTGGATTAATAAGTTAGTGAGGTTTATTGCGGATTTATATCAAGCGGATAAAATTTTTATTGGTATTTGCTTTGGGCATCAACTAATAGCAAAAGCATTAGGTGGAAAAGTAGAAAAGTCGGAGAAAGGGTGGGGTATTGGAATTCATTCTAGTCAAATAGTAGATAGACAAACTTGGATGAAAGAGAATGTTGAAACTGTTGATTTAATTGTTAGCTATCAAGATCAGATCTCTCAAGTACCTCGCGATACTAAGGTGTTATCGAGTAATGATTTTGTCCTTTTAGTATGATTCAAGTTGGTAATGATTTTATTGGATTGCAAGGGCACCCAGAATTCACACATCAATATTCAGATGCATGAATGGAAGTAAGAATAGATAGAATTCCTAAGGATGTTACTACTAGGGGAAAGTCGTCGCTCAATTGCACCACAAATAGTACTGAAATTATGCAAAGTATAATTAATTTTTTGAAACGTCGTTTGCATAAAAATTAAACCTATTTGGGCGGTAGGGAGAGGTAGTTATTGCTGGCTCTCTATTAGCAATAAGGTCAGCGATAATTTGCCCGGATATTGCGGCTAATGTCATTCCAAGGTGTTGGTGCCCGAAGGCATACAGAACGTTGTTTGATTTGCTTGAAAAACCAAGAACAGGAAGTGAGTCAGGTAGAGATGGACGAAATCCCATCCATGTGGACTCTTCTTTAATATTAATTCCAGGTAACATACGCTTTGCATGGGGGAGGAGACTTCTAATTTTATTATAGTCCGGCGCAATATCTAGCCCGGCAAATTCAACCTGAGCGGTCATTCGCAATCCTGTTTCCATTGGCGATAATACAAATGAATTTTCACCGTTAACCACTGGACGGCTTAATAATGAATGAGTCGATTCAGCTAACATTAGATGGTAACCACGCTCAGTATCTAGAGGAACATTATCCCCGAGTTGTTTGGCCAGCGAGCGAGACCAAGCTCCAGCAGCAATGACAATTTTATCTGCGACTAGCTCTTCATTTTGCTCCTTCAATTGAATACCATTTTCTTGGATATTGATCTGATTTACTGTGAACTGTTTGTAAATTCCGCCTCTTTTAACAAAGAGCTCAACCATCTCTTTTACCAGCCGCTCGGGATTGGTGACACTCAAACTATCTTTTTGATAAAAACCATGTTTAAAAATGGGTGCCAGATTAGGTTCTAGATCATGGATTTGTTTAGCTGTGAGTAAATCATATTTTGTTCCCATTTGATCGAGCAATGTTCTAGATTTTTTAGTTCCGGCGAAGGTTTCTTCAGATTCATAGACCTTGAGCCAACCAGTCGATCTAAATAATGAAGAGAGTTCAGTTCGTTCGGTTAATTGTTGCCAGCTTGTTACAGCATGCCTAGATAGTGCATATAGACTTTTTGCATTTTTATTAGCTGAAGAAACGCGGCTTTGCATCAGGAAACGTAAAAACCAAGGTAATATTTTATGCAGATAAGCAGGTTGTACTGAAAGGGGGGAATTAGCTCGAGTAACCATCCGAATAGCATCAAAGAGAACTCCGGGCATAGCCGTGGGAACACAAGAGCCGTTGACTATTACTCCAGCATTACCAAAAGAAGCGCCTGAACATGGCGCTTCCCGATCAATTAATGTGACAATATGTCCATCTTTTTGTAATGCCAAGGCAGTGGCTGCACCAACAACGCCTGCACCAATAATGATCGTCTTAATAGGCATATTTTAAAGTGTTGACCTTGATTTTATAGTTAATGATTAAAAATAAAAATTTGTGGAGTGTCATCTTTCATTTTAGTGTATTAATTTTGGCCGGGTAGGCTAAAATTGAATCCTATAGCTATTTGAAACCCAAGGCAAGGTCAGAGCAAATTAATCCTACTAATATTAAACGTTTAGAGAAATTCACAATATGAAGATATCAGAAAATGAGAATACCAGAATCTGAGGTTTTGTGTTTTACAAATCAAAGTGTCGAGATCAGGTTCAGTTATGCTAGGATCGACTTAAATTAGAATGTAAAGGCGCTTTTTGTCATGGGATAAAGCATGAACGTCATCAACCAATAAATATAAATCAGTTAATAAAATGAATCAGTTAAAGATAATAATATGAATATACCAAACTCGGAAAGATTATGTTTTTCTTTAATGACCAGAAATGATTCAGAGATCATGTTTCATATCGATCAAGATCCAGAGGTTATGCGTTATATTAATAGTGGCAAAATGACGTCGCGAGAAGATGTTTGGAATATTTATATTCCTCGTATGGAAAGCTATACAGATGCTAAAAAAGGTTGGGGATTGTGGAAAGTTATGACTTTAAATAATAATGAAGTCATAGGATTTATTTTAGTTAGACCTATGGGTTTTTTTTTAGATTCACCTGAGTATAAAAATATTGAACTTGGTTGGCGTTTTATCCAAAAATATTGGGGCAAAGGCTACGCGACAGAAGCAACTGAAAGTGTAAAAAATGCTGTAATAAAAAATAGTGATGTTGAAATGTTCACAGCGATTGCGTTGGAAGGAAATTTAGGTTCAATAAATATTATGAAAAAATTAGGAATGAAATATATTAAAACGGATATCCACAAAGACCCGTTAGGTGATGATGAAGTGGTTTATTATCAGATGAGTGTTAAGTAAACGTTATGGAAAGTTTATTTCAACAAGCAAAAAAATGCTTTCTCACCGCCGATCCTGAGTTGAAAGTAGAGCAAACCTTTAGTTTAACCTCTGAATGGCAAGCAGGAAATTTATCTTGGGATAAAAATGAGTTGATTGAACTCTTTGATGAGCCTGGTCGATTAGACAAACCTGAAATTGTTATGCCAAAAGAATTAGGTAAACGAAAACCAGGCAGTGAAAAAGGTCGAGCTGCATTAATTCATGCATTAGCGCATATTGAATTAACTGCTGTTAATCTTGCTTGGGATGCTATTCATCGATATAGAGATATGCCTAAAGCCTTTTACGATGATTGGACGAAATGTGCAAAAGAGGAGGCAACCCATTTTACGATGTTAAGAAAACGTTTACAGGAAATGGGATATGATTACGGAAGTTTTCCTGCTCATAACGAACTTTGGAAAATGGCAATTGAAACAAAAAATGATTTAAGCGATAGAATGGCGGTTGTTCACCGAGTTTTTGAGGCAAGAGCATTAGATGTTGTACCGGGAACCATAAAACGATTTGATAATCTAGGTGATCATTTTATGGTAAAAACACTCAACCTCATTTGTGATGAAGAAGTTGGTCATGTTAGTTCAGCAGCACATTGGTTTAGATATCGCTGTGAAAAAGAAAATAAAAATCCTGACACTGAATTTTTTCAATTGTTAAAAAAATATATGCGAGCGCCTCCAAGAGGACCATTTAATCAAGTAGTTCGATTACAGGCTGGTTTCTCTCAAAATGAATTAGATTTTTTAGAAAAATACTCACCTTGCAAAACTTGGGATTAGTTGGTTGATTATTTACTGAATTCAGAAGTAATAAGTAAGCGCTGAATTCTAGTCACAAAGGTCGGATTCGCTATAAACCAAAATATTATTTCATTTTGAGGTGACCACCTATTTCGAAAACTTATTTATTGGCGAAAGGCGACTCCGACCCTAGCAGTTGAGGTGGGATGGCTATACACATTTTAGCCAAGGTTACAAAAACCGAAAATCCAATATACACAAATTCCTACTTGTACCAAGAATAAAGCAAAACGAATATAAACAGCTAATATCGAAGTTGATACGATATGAACTATTGATTGTAATACTCGAGCGTAAACAAGGTACAAGGCAAACTCTTCAGTAATCATGGTATTACCTGATGCTAATGCGGCAAGCATTAGGCCCCCTGCAATTGGGAAAAATTCATAACAGTTTGCATGTGCGCGGCAAAGTCTACCTGAAAATGGTGAAACGTCGGTGCCTGTTGTGGTATAACTATTTGCCGCTTTTTTCCCAGTCAAAGTTAAGTAACTACGAAACAATGCTAGTACTAACAAAATTGCAGAAAACCAAGTGATATAAATAAGTAGTGACATTAAAGTGTTGTTCATGGTTTGTTCCTTGTTAGTTATTTTTATGGTGTTCTTTTTAAGAAAACAGACGGATGATAACATAATAAATAAAACAAGGTTTTTTTCGGGTGAGTTCGTCGGTGAAATAAATGAGAGAGTGTCTATTTAAGGTTCGATTTAAGGTTCGATTCATCGTAAGTGATTTTTTATGCCCAGAGGCAGAATTAGTCGATTAAATATTGAATCCCAACACCTTTTTTATCACTCCAAGCAATTTTTGCTTTTATGATAGGTGCATCGGCTAGGCCTTCATCTGATTGGAGGGTTACTAATGAGCCGACTTCTAAATTTGCTAGTTCATCGTCTTTAACATAAATACCACCCTCAGAAAATCATTGGTTACCACTTTTTTAGTACAACAATTATCTGTGGTTATTATAACCTTTACTTTGATAGGTAAGCGTTGTTCGCGGCGTCGATTAGATGATTTCATGGTATTATTCAAGCCTGTGATTAAAATGAACTGTTTAGCTTTTATCTATAGCTAGTCGTTACGGTGATTATAGTTCATTTTGTAAATTAGTCTTAAATTTGAGAGGTCCAATGAAAATAATAAAAATACTATCCGCCATACTTTTAACCATCATCATATTGGTTGGATTTAATTGGAGTAATATTGAACGTTTAATCCATGTTAAATCGTTGTTTGATGCGGATAAAATTGTTTACAACTTCTCACATATGAATGAATTTTTATATGCATCTGATTTACCTCGAGATGGAGAAGAGCACCAATGGTCACAAACTTTAAAAGCACTTCCATTGTCTTATCTTGATAGAGGTATGCAAAAAAATACCAACGAAATGTTAGAAGAGCTACAAACAACAGGGTTAGTTATATTAAAAGATGGTGTCATAAAACATGAAGAATACTTCAAAGGGACGGAATCGACGGATAAGCGGATATCATGGTCGATGAGTAAATCATTTGTTTCTGCGCTTACTGGGTTGGCTTTAGAGCGTGGAGAAATTAAGAATATTAATGACCCCGTGACTAATTATGTACCGAGTTTAAAAGGATCCGCCTATGATGGTGTTCCTCTTTTGCACGTACTCAATATGGCAAGTGGCATTAAGTTTGATGAAAACTATCTCAATCCAAGTTCAGATATTAATAATATGGGAACCGTATTAGCTTTAGGTGGATCTTTAGATGAGTTTACAGCGGAACAAAAAAATATTAGCAGACCCTCCGGTACAAAATGGCAATATTGTTCAATAGATACTCATGTTGTTTCAATGGTTTTACGCGCGGCAACAGGTAAAACGTTACAGAAATATTTTATTGAGAATCTTTGGTCAAAAATTGGTGCGAGTACGGATGCCTACTATTCAACTGATGGTGATGGGAATGCTTTTGCTCTAGGTGGTTTGAATATGCCTACGCGCGATTATGCTTTGTTTGGTGAGTTATACCGTAATCATGGTATGCGTGGAGAGGTTCAAATTATTCCCGCTGATTGGGTTAATGCTTCTACTATAAACACTGCACCTAGTGGCGACGTAAAAGCGACCACAAAGACACAAGATGGAAAACGCTTTGGATATGGTTATCAATGGTGGACGCCGCCTCAAGCTGATAGCGAGTATTTTGCAGTAGGCGTTTATGGTCAGTATATTTATATTAATCCTAAAGCCGGCATTGTCATTGCTAAAAATGCAGCGCATCGAGAGTTTATGCAATCTGATGAACAAGGTGAGAGCTATATGATGCAGAATATTACGATGTTTAGACAACTAGCTGAATATTATTCAGATTGGAAATTTCCAAACTAGTCAATATAAAACACACCTCTTACATGTAGAAGTAAGAGGTGTGTTTTAAAGTGGGAATTAAGATTTTGGCATTAACCCCATAACATTGCCTGTATTCATTAACCAACGTAATGAAACAACAAGTGCAGCAGCTAACATGAATGAAGCCATATGACCTGCAAATTCGCCAATATAAGCGCCAATCATTGGTATGCTATTTAAACCTGTAGCAGCCATAGACAGACCTATTGCAAGTACAACTGATTCAACTGCTTTATCTTCCTCCAAAGTGAAAACAGCAAAAATAGCGCCTAAGATAGCCATAATCCAAATATAAGCATCGATAGCATCTACGCCAAGTGTCGCGACAACTGCAACAATAATGGCAAGTAAGAAAGAAATATTTCCAAGTTTGTGCATCGTTAAATGACCTCTAGTTATTATATTTTATTGAGGGAAAACGGAAGTTTCACTCCGTTTCCTTGTTGTTAACTGATCCATTTTTTTGCTCTTAGTCATTATACTTAATTATTATATTGATAAGAGCAAATCAGTATTAGCCTTAATGAATGAAATCTGCTAACTGCACTACGTTAGCAGAAGAGAAAAATAAGTGTAAAGCTATAAACTCACATGAATGTGTGAAAGTAGCTCTGAAAGTTATTGTAAAATAGGATAATTGATAATGAAATCAAACCATAACGGACCTGGTCGCACCTGATTGTGAGAAGTTTTCAAGAGAAAGAGAAGTTATATTTATGTTGCTATGCAATAAAGATTATTCGACTTGGGAGTAATAATTGATTGTACAATTACTTTTCTAATATTTAAAAAGGCGTCTAAATATGCAGATTTAATCCACTATAAATCGAAAAAAATGCTGACTATGCAGGAAGTTATAGTTCATAACGCGCACAGCGTATGACATGTTATTAAAATAATGAATGAAAAGGCGAGAACCGACTCCTGATTTACTTTACATCATTCAAAATATTGGAATATAAAAATATTTAGATTAAAAGGCAATTAAAATTCAGATTATGAAACTAGATGTTTCAAATACCTAAAAAAGAAACACTCCATTACATTCTTAAACACACAAACACATGCTTTTGTCGATAATGTAATTGTGAGGCGAATAAAGTAATTCCAAACTTTCTTCTTCTTGCAAAGTTTAGATTTTCAGTCTGCAATTATTTATCTTCAGGAGATATATTATGAAAAAATTAGCCATCGTTAGCGCAATTTGTTTTTCAAGCATCGCTTTATCCGGAGCAGTTTCTGCAAGTGCTCAAGTAACCTATTCAACTGATGAATATTGTTCATTAAGTTCGACGTACAATCAGTCAGAACATACAAAAAGATTTTTAAAAGCCTATGCAAATAAATTAGGTGCCAAGCCAAGTAAAAGTTTCTGTAAGGAACTGCGAACAGAAAAGTTTGTGACATTGCCACAAACAAGTAGAAGTTGGGATTATAGATTTAACAAACCTTATGCGGGCTCTGTTATACGTTTATCGTATAAAGTCGTTAAACAGTTAAAAACTAATGACGAGTTGGCTAGTAGATAGGAGGTTGAATGTTTGTTGTAAAGGTAAGATCATGCTTCTAGATGCTTCCAGTTTCGCAGGTCATGATTTTACCTTGTTCTTAAATGAGTTAATTAAGTAGCCCTTTTTCAATAGCTAACAAAACTGCTCTAGTTCGATCTCTAACACCGAGTTTAGACAATATGTTAGAAACATGATTTTTAATAGTCCCTCCTGATTTATGTAATGTTTCTGAAATTTCTTTATTGGAACAACCGCTCGCCATTAAACCTAATACCTCACTTTCCTTAGGCGTTAATGGTTCTATATTTCTCGGTGCATCAAAACTTGATGTTGTTTTATCGATGTTTTCGATTCCTTGTAATAGCCGCTCAGTTAGCGCAGGTTGAATTAATTTATTCCCAGAATGAACAGTTTGAATTGCATCAATTAATCTTTCAAGTGAAACATCTTTAAGTAAGTAGCCTTTAGCTCCCGCTTGTATACCCTTTAAAATGAATTGATGGTCATCAAAAGTGGTTAGAATAATACAGGGCGTTTCAATGCTTTCATCACGCAATAAATTTAAAGTTTCTATTCCGTCCATAATGGGCATTGAGATATCTAATAAAATCACTTCTGGTTGGTGTGTATTTATTTTTTCTTTGACTTTACTACCGTCACTAGCTTCTCCTACCACGACGGCTTTATCAGATAAATTTAGTAATGCTTTAATGCCTTCTCTTACTAGCGTTTGATCATCGACAAGTAAAACTCTTATAGGTGCCATATCTGTTTTTTTCATTCTCTATTTTCCGGTATGCATATGTCTATTTCTAAGGCGCCGGAACTAGTATTGAAATCAGCTTTCCCTCCCAGTATTTGAATGCGTTCCGCTATTCCAGTTAATCCATGACCTATAGTTAGTGGGTTCTCACAGCTACCATCATCTTTCATGAGAACTAATAGATTTTTTTTGTTTTTAGAAATTGTAATAAAAAATTGTTTAGCGTGAGAATGTTTTAAACTATTAGTAATTGCTTCTTGAATACAACTTAATAATTGCTTTGCAATATCTATATCGTCTAATTCAAAGTCATATTGAATATCAATATTAAACGTTAAACTGGGTACAGAACCAATCATTTTATCTAACATATATTCAAAATTCAGTAACTGATTTTCGCGTAGACTGGAAACTGCTTCTCTAACGTCGCTCATTAATAACTTTGCGAGCGAATGGCATTTGATAATGTTTTCTTTAGCATCACCTTGACTCGTGTGTTCGGCAACTTGTAAATTAATCAATAATGCAGTTAAATGGTGACCCAATAAATCATGTAAATCTCTAGCTATCCTGGTTCTTTCATTTTGCCTTGATGCTTCGTTTAGTAATAGTTGAGTAGACTCAAGCTGCTTATTTAATTCCTCAGCTTTTTCTTTTTCTTTCCCTGCGCTTATAGCATTGATTGTCATTGAAATAGCAAAAATGTGAAACGTATAATATAACAGCGCCGAATAAATGATGCCTTCATTTTCCCACAATATCCAGTCGATTAAATTCCAAAGTATAACAACCAAGCTGGTAATAAAAAATGAAGTTCTAACACTTACAAAATAAGGTAATATACTTGCCCATAAAATAGTTAATATAGGTAAAAAACCAAAAGAAATATAAAAATTAATCAAAAATGCACAGAGTAATTGTAATATGAAAAGCCACGTTCTTAATTTTCTAACCTGTACTTCAAGTGATTCATTAATAACTAAGATTAAACAAAAAAGATAAATAATAAATAGAGCAATGACTTGATACAGACCAAGCTTAACTTCCCAACTCGAGTTATTCATCGCGATTAGAGTAATAACAAAAACCGTTAGCCACGTAATGATAGCGCCCCATTCGTTAAATGAAATTTTTATGGGTTTTATATTCATAGTTTAAGGTTTTAAGTTGGTTTTTTTAACATTCGTCTTATTATGACGTAAATCTAATTATTTCACTATAGGCCAAAAGTAATGGTTTATATTAGTGACCAATGGCACTTATTGACTTCAATTTGCATGGGTATACTTGTTTACAAGATGACAGACTTAATCTAGAAACAAGGAAAACTTATGATACCTGAATTCAGCATACACTATATTCATCAATTTTTATTATACCTCCATATTGCGTTAGGAGCGGTCGGTCTCATTGTGTTTTGGTTACCGACCTTATCTAAAAAAGGAAGTCGATTTCATAAAAAAGCAGGTCGAATTTTTGTTTGGACGATGTTAACGATATCAATTAGTGGAATAATAATGAGTATAATGGTACTCGTTGATCCGGTAGGGGGCAGGGCGCCAGATAGTAACTTAAGCATGGCGCAATCCTATGATTTGAAACAACAGAGTAGAGAGGGTTCTGTATTTCTATTAATGTTATCCATTCTTGTTTTTGTCACAGTAAGGCAATCGGTATTAGTACTTAAAGTTAAATCGGAACGCCACTTGCTAAAAATAGCTCGCACTTTAATTCCTATAGGGATCTTGTTAGCCGCAGGAATTATTGTGGGCATCATTGGTATTATTATTGTTCAGCCTTTGTTCATTGTTTTTTCTATAATATCAATCTCTACTTCCTACGGAGCATTAAAATACATATTTAAAAAAGAGTTAAAAGAGCGCGAGTGGATTATTGAGCATCTAGGGAATATTTTTGCCACTGGTATTGCTACATACACTGCGTTTTTCGCTTTTGGTGGTCGACGCTTCTTCAGTGAAGTCTTTGGTAGTGGATTGCAGTTCGTTCCTTGGATTTTACCGAGTGTTATTGGCGTTGCTGCAACCATCTATTTGTCTAAGAAATATCGAAAGAAATATCGAATCAATGATTAAAGAAATTTAAAATGACAAAATAATTTATATCAACATAAAGGAAAAACAATGAAATTAACCAAATACTATCTATTGATAGGAATAATTATATCAAGCTTGTTATCAGCGCTAATCAATGCAAATCCTGCAATTCAAGCATTTGAAGATGAAAATTATGAATTGGCGAAAGAGCTATTTGAAAAAGACAAAGGTAGTGCCATTTCTAAGTTATACCTTGGTCGTTTAGAAATGAAAAATGGGAATTTGGATGAGGCAGAGGAATTAATCAAGTCAGCTTTGAATATGAAACCAAATGACTCAGTCTATCATTTCTGGTTTGCCAGTATCAGTGGCGTACAAGCGGGTAATGCTTCGATCTTTTCGGCACCGGGTTATGCTTCCGACTCAAAAAAACATTATATGAAGGCGGTGGAGCTTGATCCAACTAATATAGAGGCGTTGAGTGGTTTAATTTCATTTTATACTCAAGCACCTTCTATCGTTGGCGGTTCTATTGAAAAAGCACAAAAGCTTGCTATCAAACTGACTGAGTTAGATCGAAAAGAAGGCTTGGTGACACTAATAAGCATTCATCGTAAAGAAAATGAAACGGCTAAAGAGCTACAAAAAGCTGAAGAATTGGTATTATCTTTTCCAAACTCGTCCGAAGCTCTACTTAAAGCAGGTTTTTCATATCAAGGTGCAAAGAGCTATGAGCAGGCATTTGAACATTTTACCAATGCATCAAAATTTAAAGATAAGCTACTTGGAGGTGAGCTTAATAAAAAGGATAAGAAAAATGAAGCGCTAGCCTCAATGGATGCTTTATATCAAATCGGACGTAATGCGGTATTGAGTGGCATTAAAGTAGAGGAAGGCGTTCTCGCTTTAGAAAGCTATCTTAAATTGGTACCAAATAAAAACCAACCTAGTTTGAATTGGGCGACTGTTAGACTGGCAGATTTATACTTCAAAATGGGAAACAAAGAAAAAGCGGTGATGTTAACAATTGCGGCGAAAAAGGATAAAAGTGATGGAGGTCCACGAAAGATAGCTAAAAAATTACTTAAGAAGATAAAGAACTCATAATTATTTTATAATATAAACGCTTTCTTACATTTAAACGTTTGCCTTTTCATTAGAAAAAATAGATTATTGATACCGAATTTTTACTCGATAAGCTATTTTCTCCTCAAACATAAGAAACAACATAAGAAAAGGTGAGCTCATGCAAAGACGAAATTTTATAAAATTAACGGGAGCGGGGGTTGGCGGTCTTATACTGCCAGTTACCGGGAATATGGTCTCCGCCGCTCAACTAATAGACCGTCCAATGGACGTTGCTATGAAAAAGCAATTAGCTGATGTGGCTTTAAATGCCGCCAAAAGTGAAGGCGCAACCTACGCTGATGCTAGGATTGGCCGTTATCTCAATCAATTTGTAACTACGCGAGAAAAAGTGGTTAACAATATTGTCAATACAGAGTCCGCAGGTATTGGTATTCGGGTTATCGCTAATGGTACATGGGGATTCGCATCTACATCTGACATGCGCCCAGACAGCATCGCAAAAACTGCTAAACAAGCCGTCGCCATTGCTAAAGCGAATTCAAAGTTTCAAACTGAACCTGTTCGTTTAGCCGCCGTTAAAGGCGTAGGCGAGGTCAGCTGGAATACACCTATTGTTAAAAATGCGTTTGAAATTCCAGTAAAAGAAAAAGCGGATATGCTTTTAGAAGTGAATAATGCCGCTATGAGTAATGGTGCTAGTTATTGTACCTCTATTTTATTTATGGTGAATGAACAAAAATACTTTGCTTCTACGGATGGCTCTTACATTGATCAAGATGTTCATCGTTTATGGACACCATTCTTTGCCAGTGCAGTAGGAAAGTCAGGCTTTAAACAAAGACAGAGTTTATGCGATCCTGTTGGTATGGGGTTTGAATATCTAGACGGTAAAGCCGAAGATAAAATTCATGTTCAAGGCGCTAATATTGGCTATGGTAAATCTTATGACATGATTGAAGATGCCACTAATGCCGGTAAAGAATTACAGAAAAAATTAAAAGCCAAATCAGTCAAACCTGGTAAATATGACTTAGTACTTGATCCTGCTCATTTAATGCTCACTATTCATGAATCGGTTGGTCATCCATTAGAGTTAGATAGAGTGCTAGGTTACGAAGCCAATTATGCAGGCACCAGTTTTGCTACATTAGATAAATGGAAGTCTAAAAACTTTAATTACGGATCAGATATTGTTAATTTAGTGGCCGATAAAACACAAGTTGGTTCGTTAGGGCATGTTGGTTATGATGATGAAGGTGTTAAAACTAAAGAGTGGGATTTAGTAACAAAAGGCACATTGGTCAACTACCAAGCCATTCGTGATCAAGTGCATATGATTAATCAAACAGAGTCTCATGGTTGTTGTTATTCGCAAAGCTGGCGCGATGTTCAGTTTCAAAGAATGCCTAATGTTTCATTAAAGCCAAACCAGGAAAAAGATTTAAGCGCCAATGACATTATCAAAGGTGTAGACAAAGGTATTTATATTGTCGGTCGTGGCTCTTATTCCATTGACCAACAACGATATAACTTCCAGTTTGGCGGCCAGTTATTTTTTGAAATTGAAAATGGAAAAATTGTTGATCAAATTGAAGATGTTGCTTACCAGTCAAATACACAAGATTTTTGGAATGCTTGTACGCAACTTGCTGGTAAATCTGATTATAGAGTAGGCGGTTCATTCTTTGATGGTAAAGGACAACCATCGCAAGTCAGCGCCGTATCTCATGGTTGCCCAACAACGCGTTTCAATAACATTAATGTTTTAAATACTAAACGTAAGGTTTAGCTATTAGCTATTTAAATAAACGATTAAATAACAACATTTATGTTAACGATTAAAAAGAATAGACGAGGTAAATAATGTCAATTTTAACTGAAAAAGAAGCAAAAAAGATTTTAAAAAGAGTGCTCGCATTTTCTAAAGCAGATGAGTGCGAATGTAATTTAACCGGTCAACTAAGCGGTAATATTCGCTACGCAAGAAACACTGTTACCACCGCAGGGCAACTAAGTGATTTAAATTTAGCAGTGCAATCAACTTATGGTATGAAAATGGGTGTTGCAACTATTAACGAATTTGATGATGCATCATTAGAAAAAGTGGTTCGCCGTGCAGAAGAACTTGCAAGGCTTGCACCGGATAACCCAGAGTATATGCCAATATTAGGACCACAAAAATATTCAAAAATGAATACTTTTTTTGACTCAACCACAAAAATCACAGCTGAAGATCGCGCCCAAGCAGCCGATGATAGCATTACTCCATCTAAGAAAAACAAACTGGTTGCCAGTGGGTTTCTTGATGACAGTTATGATATGAGCGCCATTATGAACAGCAAAGGCTTGTTTGCTTATAATGTATCGACCAGTATTAATTTCTCTGCCACTATTCGCACAGAAGATGGTAAAGGCTCTGGCTGGGTGACTAAAGATTATTCTGATGCGAAAAAAATGGATACGGCTAAAGCATCCGCTATTGCTATTCAGAAATCATTAGGTTCGGTTGATGCAAAAGAATTAGAACCCGGTAAATACACCGTTATTTTAGAGCCAGCAGCAGGCGTGGGATTGCTTAGTAATTTAGTCCGAAGCATGGGGCAGCGAGGAGCTGATGAAGGCAGAAGTTTTTTAAGCTACAAAGCAAAAGACGGCGAAAAAGACGCGCCTAAAAACAAGCTGGGTGAAAAAATGTTTGATGAGCGCGTCAACGTTTATTCAGATCCTCAACACCCAATTGTTCCAACCGCTAGTTTTGCTGACAATGGAGCGCCTGTTGGTAAAACACAATGGATTAAAGATGGTAAAATTGTCAATATGCGTAACTCTCGTTATTGGGCAAAGAAGACCAATACAGAATATAACGCAACCGCTAGCGGCCAGTTTATTATGCAAGGTGGTAGTGAAAGTCTAGAGGAAATGATTAAAAATACCCGGCGAGGTATTTTAGTGACTCGCCTATGGTACATTCGCCAATTAGATCCACAAACTTTGCTATATACAGGTTTAACCCGTGATGGGACTTTTTATATTGAAAATGGAAAAATTAAATACCCGGTTAAAAACTTCCGTTTCAATGAAAGCCCTATCGTAATGCTCAATAATATTGAAGCGTTAGGTAAACCTGAGCGAATTGATGGCAATATGATCCCACCTATGAAAATAAGAGATTTTACATTTAGTAGTTTATCTGATGCTGTTTAAACAAAACGATAAAATGTAACTTTTTGGTTTATAAAAAATGAAACGACGTGACCTGATAAAAAATGCTATAAAGTTTTCGGGTGGCGTCGCTTCCGTTCCTGCCATATCTTTATTCTCTTCAAATATTCAAGCTAAAGAGTTTTTCGACTTCTATTTTACTCGATTAAGTTATGAGTCAGGTGATTGGGATGTTGACGAACGTATGCCTGCAAACCTACTTAATTCATTAATAGAATATACCAATATTAAAGTCGACCTTAACGAGCGAATAATAGCGTTATCGGATAGTGAAATGCTGAATTCTCCTTTTTGTTATTTGGCAGGGCACCGTCTGGTTGAGTTTAGTTATGAAGAAAGACAGAACTTTGAAACCTACGTAAAAAATGGTGGTTTTGTTTTTGTTGATGATTGCAATCATGACATAGATGGTATTTTTGCCAAAAGCTTTGAAGAGCAAATGGCAAAAATATTTGGCAAAAATGCGTTAAAGAAGATCCCTAATAATCATGAAATATATTCGTCCTTTTTCAAGTTTGATGGACCTCCAGATACAGGGGTTGAACTAAATGGTTGGGGCGATGATTTAGTCCATGATTATTTGAAAGCGATTGAAATAGATGGCAGAATTGCTGTTCTATATAGTAATAAAGATTTAGGTTGTGAATGGGATTATGATTTTAGAAATAAGCGTTTTCTCGCGGTAGATAATACTCGGTTTGCAGTGAATATTGTTGTTTATGCGATGACGGCTTAAAAGCAAATTTTCTAAAGCTCCTCGAAAATGGCTACTTGCATTGTTTAATAAGCGACATCAGCGCAACGAGGGGGAACAATAACGCCATTTTTGCAGTAGGGGAAATTATGTCCCTTTGCGAAGGGGGATTAATAAAGAAAAGAAGAATAAAGAATATGAATGAAGCAATAATAAAAAAACAACTAACAAAACTAAATGACGTCAAAAGAGAAATTGCTAAAGTTATCGTCGGACAAGAGTCAGTTGTTAACGAACTAATGATTAGTTTACTCGCTGGTGGACATTGTTTACTTGAAGGTGTACCTGGCCTCGCAAAAACTCTACTTGTTAGTACTTTAGCTAAGACTTTAGATTTACAATTTAATCGTGTTCAATTTACACCCGATCTAATGCCTAGCGATATTGTAGGAACTGAAATATTAGAAGAAGATCATTCAACCGGTAAACGTTTTTTTAAATTCCAAAAAGGCCCAGTATTTACCAATATATTTTTGGCCGATGAAATAAACCGCACACCTCCTAAAACTCAAGCCGCATTACTAGAAGCTATGCAAGAAAAACATGTTAGTTATGGCGGGGAAACTTATGAATTACCTGCACCATTTTTTGTTTTGGCTACTCAAAATCCTGTTGAACAATCAGGCACGTATCCTTTGCCAGAAGCTCAACTTGACCGATTTTTAATGTTTGTTAGAGTAGAATACCCTAATCAAGATGAAGAAATTGAAATTCTTAAGCGTACAACTGACAATCGCAGAGTCGATTTAGATTCGTTACTTTCGGCAGATGAGATGGTGGCGATTCAGGGTTTGGTGAGAGAAGTAGAAGTTTCTAGTAGTCTTTTAGAATACATTACCAATATTGTTCGTTTGACTCGACCTACAGTATCAGCGTTAGAATCACAACTTGGAAATACTCAATCCAGTCCGACTCATCAATATATTAGTTGGGGCGCCGGACCTAGAGCTGGGCAAGCTTTAGTTTTATGTGCCAAAGCTAATGCGTTACTTGACGGACGTTATTCTGTCGGTATAAACGATATTACAAAAGTAGCACCGGCTGTTTTACGTCATAGAATTTTACTTAACTTTCAAGCAGAAGCTGACAAAGTGACCAGTGATGAGGTTATTCAAGACATTCTTAAGAGTGTCAACCAACCAAAAAGTAAACTTGCGTAATGTTAAGTTTCATTAATTTTTCCTCTCAGTTATGAAGGGTTATAAACAACCCATAAAGCCAGAAGATATTGTTAGTATTGACGGCTTACCTTTAGTTGCAAAACGACTAGCCGATGGTTTTTTACAAGGCATTCAATCAAGTCGCCAGCGGGGTTTAGGTATAGAGTTTAGTCAATATCGTGCTTATGAAGTTGGTGATGAGTTAAGTCGAATCGATTGGAAACTATTTGCAAGAAGCGACCGTTATTTTGTACGAGAGGCTGAAAGAGAAAGCGAGATTGATGTATGGTTTTTGTTGGATACAAGTCGTTCAATGCTTCAATCAACGCAAAAAAATAGTAAACCCATTGAAAACAACTCTTCTAGTGAAAGTGATTTTCCGAATAAACTTGAATATGCAAAGACATTGATCGCAAGCATTTCGTATTTAGTGCAAAATCAAGGTGATAAATTTGGCTTTGTTAGTCTATCTAGTGATAAGTTTTCCTTTGTTGAAAAAGGTAACGGGAAAAAACATTGGCATAAATTATTATTAGCCTTAAATGATGTTAAAGCGGGCCAATACTTCCCTCCAATTGACTTGTTAAAGAACCACTTGGCACAACTCCAAAGACCTTCCATTATTTTTCTCATAAGTGATTTTTATCAACAGGATGATGAAATAACACAATTTCTTTCTCAACTTAATCGTGTACGTTCTGAAGTGGTTGCGTTACGTCTTTTTTCTAAACATGATGAAACTTTATTTTTTGATAAACATCAAATTAATAATATGATTCGTTTTAAAGATTTAGAAACTGAAGAAGAACTGTTTGTTTCTGCAAAGTCAGCCAAAAAACATTACACAAAAAATTATAATGCGTATACTGAACGTCTCAATAAGCATTTTAATGAACTTGGTATTGAATATTCATCGATAAATATTGAAGCGCCAATAAAAAAAACGCTATCTCAATATTTAAATAAACGATTACGTTTTCGCTAATTAATCTTTGATCAATATGTCTCAATTCCTATCAAATATCACGCTCTACAATACCGCAAGTTTAATTGCGTTATTAGTTCTCCTAATACCAATTATTATACATCTTATTAATCCAAATAAAGCAACTTTGATATGGGTTGCTAGTCTACGATTGATAAAAACTAGCAATGTAAAACGAGTTTTTCAAATTAAATGGTTAGAGAAGTTGCTTCTACTAGTCCGTTTAATTTTGTTCACATTGATCACCATTTTACTTGCAAAGCCAATGGTCTTCGCGAAAATAAATTCGATAGACGAAGAACATCACTTTTATAGTAATGATTGGTTAGAGAATGTTTCCGAGTCGGAACGAATGGAACTAAAAGATAATACTAAAGAACAAGATAGACACTTTATTTTAGAACGACTGCATGATAATGTTTTTTCAAATATGGAGAAATTATTTGAATCGTTTAATAAAACACACGAAAAACAACCTGGACGCTCAAAAAACCAAGCAGGTCATATCGCTGATCTTGAACAGCGAACAATTATCCCTGAACTTACACACTTATATTTAACTAATCGATCTTCAAATTATAACGATCCAATTTCCCCAATTAAAACAAAGTACCCAGTTATTATCCATATAAAAGAATTAGATAAAAAAGTTTCAAAAGAAAAGATACTAATAGATATCATATATAAACCAACCTTATCTAATGAGAAGGAAATATTAGTGCTTGCTTTAGATGCTCTCAAAGAAAACTCGGAGATGGATTTTAGCGTTAAGACTTATGAAGCTAATTTAGAACAACAAATAGATAAAGCGAATTTATCTTTTGTTCTTGCTGATGTAGTGACAAATAATAGCCCGAAAGAGGCAGTATTTATTAAATCTATCGATGATGGTATGGTCTTTATCCTGTCAGATGGGGCTACTAAAACGTGGAAAAATTCATCGCCGACGAAAATAATATCAATACTCTCTAATATAATACAAAGTCTGAACAAGGTAGCTGAGAATAACCGGATCAGTAGTTCTATGCTTGTACGTTTATTTGAAAATAATGACACATTTGATATGAAGGAAGTGATTTTATCTCTACATTCTAAATCGCTGAAAAAATATTTAATTTTTCTATTTTGTCTGTTGTTATTATTAGAACGTTGGATGGTTTTGAGTGGAACCCATTCTCATGAGTAAAGATGCCATAAGTGAAAATCTAGATGATTTAAATCAAGCGAAATTAATAATTAACAGCTTAGTTAGAATGATTACTGCAAAGAAAATATTCAGCATATCCTTGAATTTTATTTTGATTGGTGTTCTAACCTATTTGTTATTGGAATTATTGTTCATTTCGATTGCAAATTATGTTGTTATAAATTCTATCGTATTGTTTTCTGGCGTTTATTTTTTCCTCTCTATTAATAGTGAAATATTTAAAGCGATCAATAAAAAAAATGTATTAGAGCATATTAATAGAAAAATACCGAAATAC
>Ga0307492_10000036_pt1 | contig 71408 bp, 67 predicted proteins | sample SI3LmetaG_FD_202365 | JGI IMG/M metagenome (GOLD analysis project Ga0307492, IMG submission 202365) | Sea-ice brine microbial communities from Beaufort Sea near Barrow, Alaska, United States - SI3L | ecosystem: Environmental > Aquatic > Marine > Coastal | place: USA: Alaska | collected 2017-05-06 | reverse complement strand
CACTATTCAGCTTAAAACAAATAAGCAGACAATTTATTTATAGCTAGCGGAAGTCATCACAAATAGGGACGCCCCTACATTATTATGCTGAAACTTTGATGTCAGTTTGTTAGATCTTCAAGGAAAGTTTTTTCACCATCAGGCTAAATATATTGACTTAATAATATCAAGTGCACAGTTTTGTCTAATTTTAGTTACTTTTTTTAAATGCTATCGGCTTCAACATCTCCAGTTTATAGAGAGATTTATCTTACATTAAACAAGGAGCCGAGTTTTGATTTGATACCGCTTGTCTAGTTATTCCAAGGCTTGAGATGCTATTTCAACCTCACTATTAGTAATAATATATTGTTGTAAGCTTTGCGATCAGCTGAGCTATGACTTACTGATTTATTATGAAAGTCATACTTACAAAAACAATTTCAGCTGCTCGCCTTAGACTTTTTAAGTCGTTGACAACAGACTCTAACTAGATGTATATTCTGAATAATAGAAATAATAGAAATAATAGAAATAATAGAAATAACATAATCACTGGGAGTAACAGGATTAATGTGACAACAACTATATTGCTCAAACGGGCCTTTCTCCTGCCATAGATCACTGCACCAAGCAGTCAAATTAGCTAGAGAATCCCCAGTGATGTGTCGATAATGAATTTTTCAGTAACAAAAGGGCGTGTATAACAAAAGACAAGGATTTGATGTTTGGTAGGTATAGCCACTTATACCCGCTGCATTAATAGATATTTAATCGGGGAGTTACGGATATGACAGCCTCAAAAACTCATTCAGTATAAGTTAATTTTGGATAGCGTAATTAAGGAAATATAAAATTAAGAACTTAAGCTGCTCTAGCACCACAATATTATTAGCGATAGTTGTAACAGTAAGTCTATTTTTTTATATTGACTTATTACTTCCACTTGGCGTGGCGGCTGGCATGCCTTATGCCATTATGGCTCTGATTAGCTATTGGCTACACGATTTCCGCTACAGCATCGGTATAGCGATATTAGCTTCAATGTTGACTGTTGCCGGTTATTACCTGTCCGATTCAGGGACCATCACATGGATAGTTATTGTCAACAGGTGCCTTGTACTGCTTGTGATATGGATCACCACAATATTGGTCATTTTAAAACTAAAAGCAGACAAAAAACTTCAGCTTGCTGCCAGTGTATTCACTAATGCGTATGAAGGCATTATGATTACCGATGCCTTCGAAGTGATAACTGAAGTGAACAGCTCCTTCATCAAGATGACCGGTTATTCACGTGAACAGTTGATAGGTAGTGATAGCGGAATGCTTAAATCAGATAAACATTCAAAAATATTCTATCATCAAATGTGGAACAACATTGCCGCCACCGGTTCTTGGTCAGGTGAGGTGACTAACAGACGAAAAAATGGTGAAACCTTTGTTGAGCTTAAAACGATTAGTTGCCTGTATGATGAAAATGGTATTGTCACTAATTATCTATCCATGGGTACTGATATTACAGTGAATAAGTTGCATCAGCGTCAGATGGAACGAAGTGCACATTACGATCAACTAACCGGCTTACCAAATCGTGAATTACTGTCAGAACGATTATCTCACATCATAATTCAATGCAAAAAGCATCAGCAGTCATCAGCTATCGTTGTTCTTGATTTAGATAACTTCAAACTGATCAATGACACTTATGGACATGATGTGGGTGATCAAGTATTAATTAAAATGTCAAAATGTATTGGCGGGGTATTACGTGAATGGGATACGCTGTCACGGATAGGTGGTGATGAGTTTGTCATTATATTGGCACATTTAGATCAAGTTACAGATTGTTATTATGCCTTAGAGCGTTTGCTTAAAGCGACTTCTAGTTCTATTACTGTCGGTAATGCTGTTATACCGATGTCAGCGAGTATCGGTGTGGCGACCTACCCAGAAGATAATGTAGACGCAGAACTGCTGATACGACATGCAGACCAAGCCATGTATGTCGCAAAACAAGCAGGTAAAAACTGCTATCGCTTATTTGATACGGCACAGGATAAAGCGGTTAATATTCAGCAGGAAAGTCTAGGTAATATTCGCCGCGCTTTGCAGCAACAAGAGTTTGTTTTGTACTACCAACCTAAAGTGAATATGTCGACTGGAGAAATAATAGGGGTAGAAGCTCTCATTCGTTGGCAACATCCGCTACGCGGTTTACTGCCTCCTTTGGATTTTTTACCTGCCATAGAAGGTCATGCTATTAGTCTAGAAATTGGTGAATGGGTTATAGCTACGGCACTGAGCCAAATAAGCCAATGGCATGAAATGGGCTTCACATTTCGCATTAGTGTCAATGTCAGTGCTTATCAAATTCAGCAAATTGATTTTGTAGAACGCTTGGCAGTTCTGTTAGCCGTTTACCCTGAAGTAGCACCGGACTGCTTAGGACTGGAAATACTAGAAACTAGCGCCTTAAGTGATATAAACCAAGTGGCTGCCACCATGGATAATTGTATGGCGCTGGGTGTACGTTTTGCCTTAGATGATTTTGGCACAGGTTATTCATCTCTCACCTACCTCAGACGCTTGCCCGTCAGCTTAATTAAAATAGACCAAAGTTTTGTACGTAACATGTTGCAAGATCCTGAAGATTTGGCCATTGTTAAAAGTGTTATAGCTTTAGCTAAATCATTCAAGCGTGACGTAATTGCTGAAGGTGTGGAAACGATAGAACATGGTACGGCGTTGTTGCAGCTAGGCTGTGAATTAGCTCAGGGTTACGGTATTGCAAGGCCGATGCCCGAAGCTGATATTCCGACATGGGTGAACAAGTGGAAGCTAGATGATGCTTGGCAGTCATAAATAACAAACAATCTATACGTTACTTTCCATTTGAATTCCAGACTGAAATCGCTTTGTTGTGTTGTCATTAAATTTCTTTATTTGGCGGCTTTTACCATCAAACTTGCTGGCCAAATTTAATAAACCACTATCACTTTTGATTGACTATCAATATGTGCTGATAAACGTATAGATATTTCAAAATGCGTATTATTTTCGCCTATAAAGTTGCGTTCTCTGTTGGTTAATAGAGCTTGTTATATCTGCATCAAATATATATATGTAAACATTACCTTCTATTATTTCTTTTATTAATATTAAATATAGTATTTCTATTATTTCTGTTATCATCGACTAGTAAATTTATGCTTAAAACTTAACTAGGTGAAATCATAAAACATGGAAAAAGAACTCTCTTATAAAAGTATCTTTTTTTCACTATGTTTTTTTGTTTTAGCAGGATGTACTTCGCCCAAAGATATCTCTAATCCTTATAAATCAAAGCCGACAATACCAGCAAGTAGTGAAAATAAACAAGGGCTGTCAAAAAATGCTGAAATTGGTTTGTATTTTTTCAGGCCTAAAAGCTTTTTGACACTGGGACAAAAAGTTGAGCTTTATATTGATGGTAATCAAAGCGGTACTTTAGGCCACCATGATAAAGTTCATTTCAATTCAACAGCTGGTACTCACCCGTTAACTACAGAAGTGGGCCTCAGCTTAAGCCTATCTATAACCGGCTTGGCCGGGGCATGCACATTTTCTGATAACTACAATCTGACTAAACAAAAACACTTTTTTAAAATTAAGTTTAGTCCAGGATTGTTGTGTGGTGTTGATCAAGTGATTGAAATTTCAGAATCAGATTTTAAGGTTTATAAATATACCTACGTGGCTAAAGAATTTTTATCCTCATCTATCACTAAATTTCATAAAGACTACCTTAAATGATAAGCATTCGTTTCCGAATTTTGTTGCTAGCCACTATTGCTTTATTTGCGGTTGCGATCACTTTTTTTATTGAATACAATGACCTTCAGAAAAAGTTACAGCATATTGAGGATGCTCTCTATACCCTTAATAAAGTTCAATCACTGTCAACGTTGGTCCATTCACTTCAAAAAGAACGTGGTCTTTCAGCGGGTCTCATCGTCGGCCATGATGAGTCCTTATATGCTTTGTTTTTGAAGCAACGTAAAATAACCGATGGCCAATTTGGCGATTTAACTACTGATTATCCTATTCAAAACCAAATAATTAGCCAATACTTTTCTGCTCGTCTAGCAGCAGTACGTAAGCGCATGGATTTGGATCTTATAAAGTGGGCTGAATTGAGAGATTTTTATACCTCTTCTGTGCAAAAAATATTAGATTTAATGCTGCTCGAAATGATTCCATTTAATTATGCCAAGAATATTTCACACGATCTTCAGTTCATCACTTTTCTCGCCATTTCACGTGAAAATATGGGCTTGATGCGTGCCACTCTGAATCGTGGTTATCAGCAGGGCCAGCTATCCAAAAATGAATTAATATTCCTCAGTCATCAATATAGTAACTTTATGGCTAATCTTAGAAGGTTTGAAGTTATATTGGAAGCACCTACTAATAAGATAGTTAATGCAGGAGTGCTCATTGAATTAAGAGATGAGGCTTTTCATTCAGTTGTTAGCCAAATCCTTAAGGCATTGAATACAAATGGGAATGCGCTCGTCGGTTCTTCAGCCATATTGTGGCGCGAGGCATCACAAGTTATAGATACCATGTACAACGTGGAAAAAGCTATTCTCAACCATTATGAAGATGATTTGCTCAAAGACGTAGCCTCTTACAATAATAATCTTTATTGGTATGGTGCGTTTGTCTTTATAGTGCTGCTTATCCTTATCCTAATGAGTTGGTTCATTGTTCTTCGAATATTCACGGGGCTATCGATTTTGACCGGCTCACTTGATAGCGTCGAAAAAACCCAGAATTATGAACTTCGAATACCTAATTCTTCGAAAGATGAATTTGGACAGCTTTCATATTCTATTAATAGTCTACTCGGATATACCGACAAACTGATTAAAGATTTGACCCAAATCCTGACTGAACAAAAACATTCTGAAGAAAAACTACGAACAAGTGAAGAGCGTTATGTTCTGGCAATGAATGGGACTCAAGATGGCCTATGGGACTGGAATGTATTAACAAATACCATCCTTTTTTCCGCTCGTTGGAAGAGCATGCTGGGTTATACAGAAAATGAAATTAAAGATGATTTCAGTGAATGGCAACGACTATTACACCCCGATGATAAAGACATCGCCTTGTCTATCGCTGAAGGTTTTTTAAATAATGATACTAGGGAGCATAGTTCGGAATTTAGGATGCAGCATAAGAATGGGCACCATATTAATATTCTGGCGCGAGCATTTGCTGTTGAAGATAGAGCAGGAAATATAACGCGTTTGGTGGGCACTAACGTCGATATTACGGTGCGCAAAAAAGCACAGGAGCAGCTAGAGTATAATGCTTATTACGATTTACTGACTAAGCTGCCTAATCGTGTGTTACTGTCAGAGCGCTTAAATCAAGCCATGGTGCAGTGCCAGCGCCATCATAATTTACTCGCTGTCATCTTCCTCGATTTAGATGGCTTCAAGGCGGTTAACGATCGTTATGGTCATGACGTCGGTGATGAACTTCTCGTGCTAATATCACAACGGATGAAAGAGGCTCTCCGTGAAGTCGATACACTATCACGTTTTGGTGGTGATGAATTTGTGGCTGTATTAGCGGGTTTAGCTACAGTGGCCGACTGTCAGCCAGTGTTAGACCGATTGCTGCTGGCGGCATTCTTACCTTTGAAGGTAAGCGGATTTGTATTAAATGTTTCAGCCAGCATCGGCGTGACACTCTACCCCCAAGATGATGTAGATGCGGACATGCTGATACGTCATGCTGACCAAGCCATGTATGGAGCTAAACAAGCGGGTAAGAACTGTTATCGCATATTTGATATGGCACAGAATGAAGCGGTCAATAATCAACGTGAAAGCCTTAATGATATTCGTATCGCTCTAGAGCGAAAAGAGTTTGTTTTGCATTATCAACCCAAGGTCAATATGCGTACTGGCGAAGTCATCGGCGTAGAAGCCTTGATCCGCTGGCAACATCCTATACAAGGTTTAGTCCCGCCTCTAGAGTTTCTACCCGTTATAGAGGGTCATTTTATTAGCTTAGAAATTGGTGAATGGGTTATAGGTGAGGCACTGAGCCAAATAAAACAATGGCAAAATAGAGGAATAGATCTGCCGATCAGTGTCAATATAAGTGCCTATCAACTCCAGCAACTAGATTTTGTAGAACGTTTGGCAGCCACACTATTAACACACACAGATGTACCTACTGGTTACCTAGAATTAGAAATACTTGAAACCAGCGCCTTGAGCAATATCAATCAAGTGTCTGCCACCATGGATGATTGTATTGAGTTGGGTGTGCGTTTTGCCTTAGATGATTTTGGTACAGGTTATTCGTCGCTTACTTATCTTAGGCGTCTGCCAGCTGATTTGATTAAAATAGACCAGACATTTGTGCGGGATATGTTAGAAGACGTCGACGACTTAGCCATTATTGAAGGAGTGCTTGCCTTAGCTAAATCATTCAAGCTTGAGGTAATTGCTGAAGGTGTGGAAACGGTTGAGCATGGTACAGCATTATTGCAGCTAGGTTGTAATTTGGCACAAGGTTACGGCATAGCAAAACCAATGGTAGCAGCAGATATCCCAGTATGGATTAATCAGTGGAAGCCTGATGATGCTTGGTATATCGAAGATAAACTCGATGTTAAATAAGCTAATGTCCATGTTGAGTCGACAGCTGCCTTTTCGCTAAGGCCATGATAATGCAAGCCATAGCCTACCCATAAATTACAAAAGATTGATAACTCTCTACCATTTATCTTTTGTCAGTTTTTATTAAACTAGTTATTGTTCATTAGTCTAACTGAAAATAAGCCACGGCTTGTTGTAACTGTTCAGCTTGTGCGTTGAGCTCTTCTGATGTAGCAGCAAGCTCTTCTGATGCCGCAGCACTTTGTTGAGCAACTTGATCTAACTGGTTCATTGCGTCACTAATTTGTCTCACGCCAACAGACTGCTCCGAAGTGACGGTACTGATTTTTTGTATTAAATCAGATGTTTTTGTGATGGCGGGTACTACTTGAGTAATCAACTGGCCAGCTCTTTCGGCTATATTAACGCTATCAACAGCCAATTCACTGATCTCTTCTGCTTTAACACGACTACTTTCAGCTAAGTTACGCACTTCAACTGCAACTATGGCAAAACCTTTACCATTTTTCCCCGCCGAAGCTGCTTCAATGGCAGCATTAAGCGACAGTAGGTTGGTTCTATAAGCAATATCTTCAATAAGGCGAACCTTTTTAGCAATATTTTCCATCGCATATATTGTTTCAGATACTGCCTTGGCGCCTTGTTTTACTTCACTTGCAGAATTAGTAGCTATTGTTTCAGTCACGCTAGAATTTTCTGCATTTTGTTGTACTGACGCATTTAATTGTTCCACTGAACTACTTGTAACCGCTGCACTTGTAGACTGCTCAATAGCACCTTGACTAATCACTTGAGCTGTTGCATTGACTTGCTGGGAAGCACTGGCAAGATTATCAGAACCACTACGAACTATCTGAATCACTTCTTGTAATTTATTGACCATCTGATGTATGTCAGCATAAATCCCTACTTCTGCCTTAGTTGAGGTGAACTTAATATTTAGTTTACCTATTGCAATTTGTTGCACAATTGCAGCAATTTCTATAGGTTCGCCACCTAATTGATCGAGTAATATGCGCGTTATCATGATCGCAAGGAATAGTGTAATAAGTATAGAAACAGCTGTAATTATTCCGAACCATTTAAGTGTGGTATTTGCTTGCTGGAATGTGGTGGTTGCGGTGGTAATTAAATGAGCTGACATTTGGTCTTCTAATTTCTTCAGGGCATTAATTCGTTTTGTTGATGTATTAAACCAATAATTTGCATCAATACCAAAATCTTCTAAACCAAAGCTGGTACCCGCAGCATAGGCTAGACTTCGCATTCTCATCACTTCTTGGGTTTCATCAGATTTTGTTAATGTGTCAAATTTTTGTGAAAATTCAGTAGAGGCCAAGCTTAAAAAACTACTAAAAAAGGTATTTTGCATGGCTTTTAACGAGATGGCTTTTTCTAAAAAACCCTCAGAAAATTTATTAGATGTAAACACATTACTTAAAACAGCACGCTCAATTCCCGATCTTTCTTTACCTTGTAAAAAATTAACGTAGCTTGAGGTCATATTGATGATAGAGGCATTTGAACTTTTTTTGGAAACTAAGCTGATCGTTGCTAAAAACTGGGTATTTAGACCGGTGTAAAAACCAATAGCTTCTTTACTTGTAATTTGAAAGGATGATACTTTTTCTCTTATGGATGAAATTTTTTGAAAATCTGCCAAGACATTATTTAAAAAATTACCTCCTATAATTGATTGATCAAACCCGGATAAAAAATCATTTAAATCGCTGTTTTTATTATCAGTCAACTTTCTTTGAGCATTCATTTCCGAGGTGAACTTTTTACCGTTACTGGCTATAAACCCTGCAGTAGCACCCCGCTCTTTTTGGACTTCATGGACAAGGGAGCTTATAGCAACACTCATTTGAACCATTTGTTCAACATCAGCCATTTCATTAGCAGCATTAAATTTTTCTTGAATGGTAATTAGAGAGAAAAACAACAGGCCCGTCATAGGCACCATTAAAAGTAAAATTAACTTTTTTTTGAATCCCATTTTTATAACCACATTAATCATATACTTTGTCCCTTTGATTGTTAACTATCGGTATTCCACTGAGGTGTTGGATTCATCAGCATTGTTATCATCCGATTCTATTATTTCAGGCCGTACTGCTTGTGCTGCTATAGGAAGAGTTAATAGTGTTTTTCATATTTAAAATTATACCTAGTAAGTATGCGGGAAATATTTATCTGGGAATGCTAGCAGAAATAGTCGAATTACCACTATTAGTAGAAATACTATTAATAACCGAAATAATAGAATAAATATTTATATTATTACAATTGAAACCAAAGCATAATACAAACAAGCCTGCATTGGAGGTTGGAGGTAACGCTTTCAAACTGGGCTGAAAAGCTTTATCAACCGCTAGCATTTTTCACGTGTCAACAGGATAATTCTTTCTAATATAATGAGTGAACGCAGTTTAATAACTTTCGTTACAAGCAATAAGGAAGGCCGCTACTTTAGTGTCAAAGTTAAGATCAATCCAATAAAATGATAGCTGTTCATTCGCCCTCGCCAGGTCTAATTAAGGCCACTGAACTGCAAAAAGTCTCCTAGCTACTTATCTTCTGTCGTTTTAAATTCACTGCTAAATCGAACGGGCTGGTCTTGTGAAAACAGTGCGTCACTTTCTAAACGTAATTGATAAGTGCATCTATCACCAATAAGCTCAATCGAATACCTGAAAAATCAGGCAAATCAAAGTTAACACCATAATTATAGAGATGAAAGTCGACCATTATTCTTTAGAGAGCTTGCCATTAAACAATATCCCCTTCTACAATCTGTGCATTACCCGCAGAGAGACGCCCATCACACCATCATTGCTCGAGCGCCATTCCATATCAGGGTTGTTATTTGTCAATTCAAAGAGCCTTTTCATTGGCTGATGATTTTTTCCGTATGATATTGGTGACATTGTTAAAAAAGTGATGAAAAATAGACAAATATTTGTGGGTTTTATCAGCGTAATCAATAATGTAAATATCATTTTCATACAATTTAAGTTAAAGATCATTATTTTCTTGGTAATGGCATCAATAAGCCTTTGTGCTTAGTTGAAGCTAAGTTTCATTATTATTCAATAAAAGTAGTGGTTGCTGTACCCGAATATTTTGCTGTTATCTTGATCTTAAAGCCGCAGCAGCACAATTCAAAAAGATGATGGTCGTAATGTTGATTTTGTTGAACAAACAAGCGTATTAGTCGTCAAGGGTTTGCTGAATAGAATTCACCATTTCTAAAACTATATCTAAGCGCTGTTGTGGCTGCTTCATTTCCAGCAAATCTTGTTGGATCTCTGCTGGCATAGCAATTAAACTGTTGACTAAAAAACTAAACTCAACTGCTGACATATTTTGCCAACGGTTGCTCGCTAGCATTCTTTGAAGTTCATCATTGCCATGGCTGATGATCAATAAGCGCTGCATAATCTTTTGATGACACTGCCTTAACGTTCCTGCTGAGTCCTCATTTTTAAATGGCTCATCTTCATATGGCTCACAATCCCATATATTGAAGGGTAAGGTCTGCCGCTCTCGTTGTAACTTCAGTCGTGTTTCAAAGCGAACTATTATTGCCATACGGCCATCATCCATTTCCTCTTGAAGCTCTACTATGCCTGCTGAAAAAACAGCGCATGGCTTGTAGGTAGATTGATTGCTGTTAAGGACCTCTTGCTGGGTTTGATCATGTGTATTGGCGTGTACTACTTTTATGGTATGACAAACACCCATCATTACTTTGTTATCGATGCAATATTTCACCATTGTTCGATAACGAGGCTCAAAAACATGTAACGGCAGCGGCACGCCAGGAAAGTTAACTGAATTGGGTATGGGGAAAAGCGCAACTTCTATCATAAGGTCAAAAGCTTCATTATTAGGTGGATAACCTAATGAGACATTCAGGATAAGGGCCCATTGATTATATTAGTTATCTCATCATATCTCTCAAGCATCCCATCAGCAAGTGACTCTTGATAAAAAGGGAGTCTTTTTGGTTTCTCGCAGTGAACAAATAAGCGTATAATTTTCTAACAATACCTACATAATCTAAAGACTATAAAATGGAAAATCACATCTCCCAAAAAGACTTCATCAATCAGCTTAAAGGCATCGTGGGTGATCGTTATACACTGACGGATAGTGTCAAAATCGAAGCCTACAGCCAAGGCTATCGGTTTGGTGGAGGCGATGCTTTAGCAGTGATTAAGCCAAAAACATTGTGGCAAATATGGCAAGCATTACAACTATGCTTAAAAGCAGATGCCGTTATTATTATGCAAGCTGCAAACACAGGTTTAACCGGTGGTTCAACGCCCGATGGTAATGACTATGATCGATCCATTGTCATTATTAATACAATGCGTCTTGATCAAATCCATTTGCTTGATGATGCACGTCAGATTATAGGCTTTCCAGGAAGCACTCTATTTGGCCTTGAAGAAACCTTAGCACCTTATGGGCGTGAACCCCACTCAGTGATTGGTTCTTCTTGTATTGGTGCCTCTATCGTTGGCGGTGTATGTAATAACTCAGGCGGAGCATTAGTTCAAAGAGGACCTGCCTATACAGAATTATCTTTGTTTGCTCAAGTGCTTGAAAATGGTGAGCTCGAATTAGTCAATAACTTAGGCATTGATTTAGGTAATACAGCTGAAGAAATCCTAACTAATCTAGAGAAAAAACAATACAACGATACAGAAAATTTATATCCAGAAAAGCGGGCCTCAGACAATGAGTATCACCAACGAGTGCGAGAGATTGATGCTAATACACCTGCGCGGTTTAATAATGATGGCCGTCGTTTGTATGAATCTGCTGGCTGCGCGGGGAAAGTGGCTGTATTTGCCGTACGCTTAGATACCTATCCCATCGTTAAACAAAAGGTCTTCTACGTTGGTACTAATGATGCGAATGTTTTGGCAACCATGCGCCGTGATATCTTATCTAGCTTTAGTACTTTACCCGTGTCGGGTGAGTATTTGCATCATGACTGTTATGCGGTGAGTAAAAAGTACGGTAAAGATACCTTTTTAGTGATTGAGAAATTAGGTACAAAATATATTCCTACATTGTTTGGCTTAAAAAGAGTAGTCGATCGTATTGCCGACAAGTTAAAATTTTTACCTAATAAAATGTCTGATCGTATCATGCAGGGACTGAGCTATTTATGGCCTAATCACTTGCCCAAACGGATGGAAGACTATCACCAAAAGTATCAACATCATTGGATTTTGGAGATGAGTGGCGACGGTATTGAAGAAGCACGTAGCTACCTTAAGACCTTTTTTGATCAGCAACAAGGTGATTATTTTGAATGCACCTTAGAAGAAGGTGAAAAAGCGATTTTACATCGTTTTGTAGCAGGTGGTGCAATTGGTCGTTATCACGCAATAAAACGTAATGAAGTGGGCGCAATGATGACAGTTGATATTGCGTTACGGCGTAATGATGCACAATGGTTTGAGCAACTGCCAGCCGAAATTGATGATTTGATTTCAGATAAATTCTATTACGGCCATTTATTTTGCCATGTTATGCATCAGAACTATGTGTTGAAAAAAGGGGTGGATCCAAAAAAACTAAAACAACAAATTTTGACTTCATTTGATGCGCGGGGTGCAGAATACCCAGCAGAACATAATGTAGGTCATGAGTATATAGCCAAGCCCGCACTCAAGAAGTTTTATCGTAAACTGGATCCAACCAACTCTTTTAATCCTGGCATTGGCAAAACCAGTAAATTAAAAAACTGGTCAGAGACTCGTTCCCATCGATAGAACTTAAAAAGCCGCTTATTCTATAAGCAATAAGCGGCTTTTTATGGAGTATTTATCGAACAAAATTCATTTAGTACAAAACACGTAACCTTATCGTATCTTCAACGCTGTTTAAGATCTCAAGTGCTAACTCAGAATTAAATTCTGCAACATCTAAGATTAAATAACCAATCTCATCACGTGTCATCATGGTTTGGGCTAATATATTGATATCATGTTCGGCAAATAACAAGTTAATGCTAGATAAAACACCTGGTTTATTATGGTGGATATGCATTATTCGATGTGTATTAGCTTGTTGTGGAATAGAGATACCGGGGAAGTTAACCGCAGAAACAGTATTTCCTTTTTGTGCAAACTGGACAAACTTTTCAGCCACTTCTAAACCGATATTCACTTGTGCTTCAATAGTTGAGCCACCAACATGTGGTGTTAAAATTACATTCGGGTAACCACGAAGAGGTGAATCTAAAGCCTCTGTGTTTGATTTTGGCTCCGTCGGGAACACATCAATAGCAGCGCCTGCTAATTTTTTATCTTTTATCGCCTGTGCTAAGTCTTCAATTTTAACGCAACTACCTCTAGCCGCATTAATGAAAATAGCACCATCTTTCATCTGATCAAATTCTGTTTTGGTCATAATATCATGTGTAGAAGGTAGCTCAGGCACATGTAAAGAGACAACATCAGCTTGGCTTAACAAGTCTTCCATCGTAGCAACTTGGCTGGCATTACCCAGAGGTAATTTTGTGATCACATCATAATAAATAACATTCATGCCTAAGCTTTCAGCTAACACAGAGAGTTGAGAACCGATGTTACCGTAACCCACGATGCCTAATGTTTTTCCTCGTGCTTCGAATGAAGCCGTCGCGCTTTTAGGCCAGCGACCATTATGAACACTGTGATTCTTTTCTGGTATGCCACGTAATAATAAAATAAGTTGACCAATGACCAATTCTGCAACTGAACGAGTATTTGAATACGGGGCATTAAAAACAGGAATTGCTTTCATTTTAGCTGCTTGTAGATCAACTTGATTGGTGCCAATACAAAAACAGCCAATGCCGGCAAGGCGGTCTGCAGCATCTAATACTTTCTGTGTTAATTGTGTTCGAGAACGAATACCAATAAAGCGAACACCTTTAATTTTTTTGATTAAAGTGTCTTCATCAAGGGCATGTGAAATATATTCAATATTCGTGTAACCAGCATTTTCAAGGACTTTTATTGCACTTTTGTCTACTCCTTCTAATAAAAGGAAGCGAGTATCTAGTTTTTTCGTAGGAGCTATTCCCATTGAATATATACCTATAGTTAGGAGTGATGGGGGGAAGAAGAGGCAGAAAGACTAATTATATCAGAAGAGATCCAAGCGCCATAATAAATACTGCCTTGTAGTTGAGCTATGATGATATTTAGGCCATCTACAATCAATATTGATCGACAGCTTGTCTGGCCTTTATTTAGTATTATTGTTAATGCTGCTTAGCCATTATATCTATTATGACAGTAATCATTTTACCGCTTCCAAAATAAACACAGAGGTCTCAATATTAAGTGCTTGAGATTATAGTCAGCACTGTTTGTTGTGATATTACGGTGCAAACTGCACTGTTGATATTAATATTGCTAAATATAGCCAGACTAGTGGGAATTCTTTCAAAGAAATGCTGTCAGAATTTAAGGAATAAGATAGCTGTATCATAATCAATGTTATGCGCATGATTAACCTTGCTAGCATCAGTAAATGAAGCGTTTGATGAGATCGATGTTAGTGGTGGAATGATTGCATTACCAGCAGGTAGTACAAGCATTTTCACTTATTAAGTGCATGAGCTACGTTCAGCGGTAGTGTAAAATTATAACAAGGGACTCTCGTTTTTTTTGGCGCTAATATTGAAGGCTAAGTGTTAATGGGATCATCATGGGTTTAGGGTGATTGGTGATCCTGCTTAGTTCCCCAAATAACGATGACTGTTTGAGTTATTGTAGGAAAGGTATAGTGCTTATTTAGTATGATTGAGTAGTGTTGATTAGCAGTGCTTTTGGCAAATATGCCATGGAATTAAGTAACGGAGAGATTATGTTAGGTTTTGAGCTCGACCCAGTATTACTTGCACGTATACAATTTGCCTTTACGATTGGCTTTCACATTACCTTTCCGGCTTTTACTATCGGGCTTGCCAGCTGGCTTGCAGTCGTTGAAGGGCTTTATCTGAAAACCGGCAACAAAGTCTATGAAGACATTTATAAAATGTGGATTAAGATTTTTGCAGTATGTTTTGGGATGGGTGTGGTATCCGGCGTGGTAATGTCTTATCAGTTTGGCACCAATTGGTCAGTGTTCTCCGATAAAGTGGGCAATGTTATAGGGCCACTATTAGGTTATGAAGTGTTAACGGCCTTTTTTCTTGAGGCATCCTTCTTAGGTATTATGCTGTTTGGCTGGGGTCGTGTAAGTAAAAAAATGCATTTTGTTTCAACTCTGATAGTCGCATTTGGAACACTGGTTTCGGCTTTTTGGATTTTATCGGCCAACAGCTGGATGCAGACTCCACAAGGTTTTGAGATTAGAGCTGATGGCCTTTTTTACCCGACAAATTGGTTAGAAGTCATTTTTAACCCTTCTTTTCCAGTACGCCTGATGCATATGGTGACAGCTGCTTATTTAACCACCGGCTTTGTTGTTGGTGGGGTCGGAGCCTATTATCTTTGGCGTAAAATTCATGTCGAACATGCAAAGATTATGGTGGCGATGGCTCTCTTTATGGCGGTCCTTGTTGCACCAGCACAACTTCTAATTGGTCATGCCCATGGAGAAAATACCATGCATAATCAGCCTATCAAGGTGGCAGCAATGGAAGGTAATTGGGAGCGTGGTGGTAATAAACCACTGTATCTATTTGGTATGCCTAACCAAGAAACAGAGACTACAGATTACGGCATTAAAATACCCAGTGGAGCAAGCTGGATTTTAACTGGATCAGCGGATGGTGAAATACCGGGCTTGAAAGATGTACCAAAGGAAGATCGGCCTCCTGTTGCCATCGTATTCTGGTCTTTTCGGGTAATGGTTGGGGTTGGTATGGCAATGATCTTAACTGGAATTATGGCGGTTATTTTGTATTTTAGAAAACGTTTGTTTGATTTCAGGCCTTTCCAGCTCTGGTGCATGGCAATGACGCCTAGTGGGTTTCTAGCTGTTCTGGCTGGCTGGTTTGTCACCGAAGTTGGAAGACAGCCTTTTACCGTTTATGGGGTTCTGCGAACGGTAGAAAGTATTTCTCCAGTGATTGCCGAACAAGTGCTGGTGAGCCTTGTGCTTTTCATTGTAATGTACACACTCATTTTTGGTGCAGGCAGTTATTACATTTTGAAATTGATTGGCAAAGGGCCTGTTCAAGCAGAAAAAGCTGATGGTTATTATGCACATACACACAGCCAGGGAAACATAGCGCCTGAAATTTTAAAAGATTTTGAGAGAAAGGAATAAAATATGTTTGATTTATCACCCTGGCTTGATTTGCCACTCATATGGGGTATTGTAATTGCCACAGCCGTATTTCTCTATGTGTTTTTAGATGGTTTTGATTTGGGCTGCGGTATTCTTTTCCCCTTTGCTCCATCAGATAAGTCCCGCGATAAAATCATGAATTCAATTGCACCTTTTTGGGATGGAAATGAAACTTGGCTAGTCCTTGGCGGTGGTGGTTTGTTTGCCGCCTTCCCTGTGGCCTATGCGATTTTGATGCCTGCATTTTATTTGCCGGTTATTTTCATGTTAATTGGTTTGATATTTCGAGGTGTTGCTTTTGAGTTCCGTTTTAAAACCAGTGGTAGAGATAGAAAGCTATGGGATATATCCTTTCATGTCGGTTCAGTGCTTGCGGCTTTCATGCAAGGTGTCATCTTGGGGAATTTTGTTCAAGGAGTTGAAGTAATCGATCGTAGCTTTGCTGGTGGTCCACTTGACTGGGCAAACGGCTTTGCTGTGATTACCGGCCTTGCCTTAGTGTTTGGCTATGCGCTTATCGGTGCAACATGGCTGATTTGGAAATGCGAGGGAGATACGCAAGCATGGGCGCGTCGTGTTGCTAATTATGTGCTGGTATTTGTCGCTTTAGGTCTAGCTGTTGTCAGCTTGTGTATGCCATTCATTGATGCACGTATTGCCAAGCTTTGGTTTTCTATGCCAAACATTTTGTTTCTTGCCCCGATTCCTTTGATTACGATCGCTGCTTTTTATCTTCTATGGCAAGATATAAATAGTAAGCGTGAAGTTAGGCCTTTCCTACTGACTATCTTAATTTTCTTGCTGGCTTATATAGGTCTTAGTATCAGCATGTACCCATGGATTGTACCGTTTAGCTTTACCCTTTGGGAAGCGGCAGCGGCATCGACCTCTCAATCCCTGCTTTTGGTTGGCATAGCGATATTCTTGCCGATTATCTTAGCCTACACAGCCTATAGCTATTATGTGTTTAGAGGAAAAGTCAGTGAACAACCTTATTACTAAACTAATGAATGAGCGTCTGAGCGTGCGTCAGCGTCAATGGCTTTGGTTTGTTGCCTTATGGTGTAGTGGTTTAGCAAGTGTACTCATCTTGGCTGAAATTATAAGATTAATAATGAAAATATAACTAAATCGTGCAAAATGCACTTCGATAATTAGTACAAATTAATTAAAGGCTTACCATTAATTCGGTAGGTCTTTTTTTTTGGCTGTTATAAAAGTGTCAATAAGTCGTTAATGCTACGACCATTTATCAGAAAATAAAACCCCTCTTATTAACTGAGCGTTAAATTTGATTCCAAAGGCTCCCATCGTAAACACGTCATTATGATAGAACAGCTAAAAGCTGTCATTTTCAGCATGAACCGAAACAGAAACACCTTGTTCAGGTTCGCTGCTAATGACAAATACAATCGGCTGGCAACACACCTGACAGTCTTCAATATACTGTTGATCTATGTCCTCAGCATCAATTAGTACATCAATAAACTCGCCGCAATAAGGGCAACTAATAGTTTTTTCAGTCAATAAAGTCATTTAGTTTATAAATCCACACATTAAATAATATTCAAAAATAAAACGTATATTTTACTGTCATCGACTGACGAGATAGCGATATCCAGTTTTTAATTGATGGTGTGCCCTTGCTGATATTAATGCCGACACTGAATAAGATCGTCTCAATAGGCCATAACAATAGCAAGGGAAATCATGCCGCCAGTGACCATTGCAACACACATTTCAATTAAAAAATAAATTCTAATAGTGACAGTGATTAAAAGCAACAGCTGCAACAGCTGGCATCAAAAAAAGGGCTGATTTTTTATAAGCAGGTATTTGATGAATTAATTTAAAGGATTAGCTAAGTTGTTTTTTTGTTGTAAAAACACCACTAATTTCATGTTTTGTGGCGTGTAACCAAATTGTCATATTTGTTTCATCGTTTTGAAATATTACAAGGTTATTGTGGCGACGTTACATTTGTTTGACCCCGATTATTTATTCAATACTTTATTATATTTTACTATTAAGAGGCTATTCTCCTTGAAAATAACAATGACATCTTCACTCATCGCTGCGGCCTTATTAGGAGCGAGCTTTTCTGCCTCTGCTGCTGATAAGGGGCTCTTAGACATACTGCTGGAAAATGGCGCCATAAATCAGACTCAGCATGAAGAACTGATGAAAAAACCAAGCCTAACTAGCCAAGATTTTGTCGCATCAACAGCGCCTTCTGAGGCTGAAGTTGAAAAAATCGTTGACCGTAAAGTCAGTGAAGCAGTTGCTAAAACGGTAAGTGAGTTTCCCGTCAAAGTAAGCCAAGGTAAAAAAGGTTTTCGCCTAGAATCAAAAGACGGCAAGTTCCAGACTAATCTGCAATGGCGTGCACAAATGCGAGCTACTACACCGATGAGAAGTGATCCTCGCCAGTTCGACGATTTTGATGATGTAGGTGATAACAGACAAAATACCTTTGAAGCGCGTCGTGTTCGGATGAAGATTGGTGGTCATGCATTTCAGCCTTGGCTAGGTTATTATTTCGAAGTTGATCTACAGCCAACACGTAGCCGTGATAAAGATGCAGCTAGTGCAAGTTCACGCCTAATCGACTGGCGTATTACCGTTGATAAATACAAGGCCTTGGGTTTTCGTCTTGGTCAATGGAAAATCGATTACAACAGGGAGCGTGTTGACTCATCTGGTCGTCAACAGTTTGTTGAACGTTCAATAGCCAACCGGGTGTTCACCATTGATCGTCAAGTTGGTGCACAGTTACGCGGTCATTTATTTGAAGGCACAGGGGCTGATATGAAGTATTACGCCGGTGCGTTCACTGGTGAAGGCCGTGGTGTAAGTAACGATGATGAAGACTTGATGTATGCGGGTCGTTTGCAATGGAACTTCCTTGGCCGCGATCTTAAGTTAAGACAAACCGATGTTGAATTTACCGAAAAACCGACCGGAAGTCTGTCAGTGGCTGCGATGACAAATACCGGCGCGTGTACTCGTTGGTCATCTAGTGGTTGTGGTAGCCTTGATGGTTTTGGTGGCGCATCAAATGGCCAATACAAAGTGGATCAATGGACGCAAGGTGCTGCATTTAAATGGAGAGGTTTTTCTTTCCAACAAGAATTTCATAATAAAACAGTTGAAGATACTCTTACCAACATCTCGAGCGATTTGACGGGTGGTTATGTGCAATCGGGTTATTTTTTCCATCACCTGTTTTCAGCGATACCTAAAGAACTCGAATTTGCAGCGCGTTATGCTAGCGTTAAAGAACCAAATGAAACCAATATCCAAGATGAAAACCATCGAGAAGAGTTTACTTTGGGTGCAAACTGGTTTATGTCTGGTCATAACAACAAGGTCACCGCCGACTACTCTTATCTAACACTGGATGATGGTCTTAGGAATGAAGAATATAGCGATGGCAGATTCCGCGTACAGTGGGATATCTCGTTCTAAGCTAGCTTAAGCAAAAAAGGGTAAGTCCCTTTTATTAAATAAAAGCCTCATTCTAATTTAGAATGGGGCTTTTTTTATGCTCATTCAATGGTTAACCAATCGGCAAACCCCATGATCCTCAGTTATTCTGCCGGACTTATGCCATTTAATTGAATAGTATGAATGCTGATTTTTCCGAACTACCCCTTTATATTTCAAGGTATTATATATCGTAATGTTATATGTTTTAGATGTTGCCCAGACTATTGTTGGGAGAGCATTTTTTAAGGTTTGGGTATCAGTTCGCTTGAGGGCAATAATATGAAAATGGGTGATGTAAAAGCACAAGTAAAAAAAATTAATAAGAAGGAATATGAGAAAGAGTTGGCTCGACTGCAAGTTGATATGGTGAAAATGCAAGAATGGATCAAACATGAGAAGCTAAAAGTAATAGTGATTTTTGAAGGCCGTGATGCAGCAGGCAAAGGTGGTGTCATTAAGCGTATAACGGAAAGTCTCAATCCTCGTTTATGTCGTATTGTTGCGCTAGGAGCACCTACTGAAAGAGAGAAAACATCTTGGTACTTTCAACGCTATGTTGCTCATTTTCCTGCGGCTGGTGAAATGGTATTATTCGACCGTAGTTGGTATAACCGTGCAGGCGTTGAGCGGGTAATGAATTTTTGTAGTGATGATGAATACCAAGAGTTTATTCGCAGCTGCCCTGAGTTTGAACGTATGCTTGTTCGCTCTGGAACCCTTCTGATCAAATACTGGTTTTCTGTTAGTGATGACGAGCAAGAAAAGCGTTTCCAAAAACGTATGCATGATCGGTCACGTAGCTGGAAGCTCAGTCCAATGGATATCGAATCTCGCTCTCGCTGGGTGGAGTACTCTCGTGCTAAAGATGCGATGTTTGCTCATACCGATATTAAACAAGCACCTTGGTATGTGGTGGTGGCAGATAATAAAAAGAGTGCTCGACTCAACTGTATGACACACCTACTAAGCTTGATTGACTATAAAGATTTGACTCCACAACCTCCCGGTAAACTGCCTGCTAGGCCTAAAGGAGAGTACTATGAAAGGCCAGAACTAGAACAGCAAACTTTTGTGCCAAAAATATGGTGATGTGGCGTATTAAGGCGGACTTTCATCGTTGAGATACAATAAATAATTAAGGATAAGCATTTATTCAAGGTTTCAATCTTGCTGTCTGCACTAGTTTGGTCTTCACGAGCAATAAAAACTAAACCTTGCTGGCCTTTTTAAACTGCTGGAGTGTGTCAGTGGGATCGATATGTTGAGTTAATCATTCACAAAATAATCCTGTCTGCTCTGCACTTTTACTGCCTTATTTGTTTTTTTCTACATCCCAGATGTCAATGCTTATCTACTAGGATTTTGCCGCCCTTCCAAATAGCAAAACATGTTGCGGCAGATATTAAGCAACGCATTTCGCGCAACACAGATCTCATCGGTACCAGTGATAATAACAATTACCGATAAATTTTACTTCTTAACCATTCGCGCTGATGGTTCTTGGATTTATGTCAGTGACAACACCCTTTTAATGTACAAGAAAACAGCATATTAAAAAGTAATCAAGTTATTGTTCACCGACCCCAGTTAATGAATTTTAATGAGAATGATTTGCATTTAGATTTAAATCGGTTTAGTATTGTCACCTTGAATTTTTATACACTAATTAAAGAAGTGACCAAATGAAATTTAGATACACCCTACTTGCAAGTAGTATGATGACAGTGTTGGCTATCGGCTCGGTCTTAAACACGGCTATAGCTGACGAAAACTCTGTAGCACTCGGAGACATGGTGATTATTGGCGATTCCGAAGCGGCTAGAAAGTTATCTGGCTCTGCTGCCGTTGTTGGCCACGCTCAGATAACTATTGAAGCGGCCACTGATATCAATCAGCTGTTAAAAACAGTACCGGGTGTTTACATCCAAGAGGAAGATGGTAACGGTCTTCGTCCTAATATCGGTATTCGTGCTGCAGCGCCAGGCCGAAGCCAAAATATTACTTTGATGGAAGACGGTGTATTGATTGCGCCAGCGCCTTATTCTAATCCTGCGGCCTATTATTTCCCTACTACTATGCGGATGAATGCGATTGAAGTATTGAAAGGTTCAGCAATACTACGCCACGGTCCACAGACTGTGGGTGGTGTGATTAACATGGTTTCAACGCCTATCCCTGAACAGAATAAGGGCAGAGGTATGCTATTACTTAGTGACCAAGGATCAACTGATCTTCACCTAAACTATGGTGGTAAATCGGGTCAGTGGGGCTATTTATTAGAAACGGTTCAGCGAAACAACGAAGGTTTTAAAGACATTGATCGTAGTGATGGCGATACCGGTTTCGAGATTGAAGATTATGTTGGTAAAATTTCTTGGGAAAATGATCGAAATAAAGTACTGTTTAAGTTTCAACGTTCTTTGGAAACATCAAATGAAACCTATACTGGCCTGACAGATACTGATTTCGCAAACGATAAAAATCGTCGTTATGGACTCACCGAGAATGAGAGCATGGATAACCAACATTCAGGTCTTAATTTGAGTCACAGCTTTAAGTGGACAGAGAACTTGAACTCAACGGTGACGATCTATAACAATGAATTTAGACGTGACTGGTTTAAGGGCAGTAACAGTGGTCTTATTGATGATGCTAATGATGGTGATGTAAGAGCTCAAGCTGTCCTTGATGGCGCTGATACATTGCTGTCAGAACAGTTGGCATTTAAACACAATAGCCGAGCCTATAAATCACGCGGTATTCAGGGTAACTTCAACTGGCAGCTTGCGAACCACAACATCAACTTTGGTGCGCGCATTCATCATGATGAAATGGATCGCTTTCAACCGGAAGATTTGTATGACCAAGTTAACGGTCGCCTTGCTTTCCAAGGTCAAAAAGCAGGTGAGATCAGTGGTAGTAATAATCGTTTTGAAGAAGCAGATGCAATTGCTCTTTGGATAACAGATGATTATCAAGTCACGGAACGTTTATTAGTTAATTTATCTTTACGTATGGAAGATATAGAAACCAGTCGTATGGAGTTTGCCACGACTGACCGATCAACACTAGCTGCTGACAGTAAGCAACGTAGTAATGAATACCGCGAGTATTTACCGGGTATTGCTGCAAATTATCAAGTGACAGACAATTGGTCGGTATTAGCCGGTTACCATGAAGGTATGACTCCATTAGGCGGTGGTGCAAAGGATGGTGAAGGACCTGCATTGAGTGATAACTACGAGTTTGGTGTACGTTTTAATAATGGCACGCTTCACTCTGAAGCTATTGCTTTTTATAGTGATTTCAGCAAGTTTGCTGAGATTTGTTCACTGGCTACACCTTGTGCAAATGGTGAGAATCAAGGTAGTTTGTCGACTGGAGGAGCTGTTGTTCAAGGTTTAGAGTTCCAAGCAGGATCGCTATTTACAATGGGTAATTTTTATATTCCGGTTGATTTAGCGTATACCTATACCAAAGCTGAAACGAATAGTGACAGTGGTGGCGTATCTGATTTGACCTTAGCTAATATTCCAGAAAATATTTTCAGTCTGCGAGTAGGTCTTGAACATAACAGTGGCTGGAATAACTACGCGGTGGCTAAATACATTGATAAAACCTGTGCAATTCAAGGTTGTAATCAATCTAATGATGCATTTGATGAAACCGAGGCACTCACTACCGTTGATTTAATCAGCCGTTATCAGTTTGATCAAGGTCCAGAAGTATTTATGAAAGTGGTCAATGTGTTTGACAAACAAGAGATCATTTCTCGCAGTCCTTATGGTGCTCGCCCTAATATTGAACGCACTGTTTGGGCTGGCGTTTTATACGACTTTTAATTTAAGTTGTTATTTTGAAAAAGCTGTTTTTATTATAGCTAGTGACACATTTAAAGACTTATCATTTACGTGATAGGTCTTTTTTTGTGGCTGTCATCTTGCAACTCAGCTTGCCTTGTTCAATCTGTCTTGCTTAAGTTTAATCAGAAATAATATTGTGTCGTATTTGAATGTTGTTGCTGATAAAAGCCTAAGCCTATTCGGGCGAGAGCCAGTCAGGCAGCATATGGAGAATGCTGTACCAGGACAAGCTGACTTATTAATGACGAACTGTGTATGATTACCTAAGCACTCATGCTGAGCAGGCGAGTAACAGAAAAACGATTTTGTAATATGTTGGTAGAGGCACATTAAGTCAGCAACGACTTTCCATACAAAGCTATCGTAAACGTATGCAGGCTTAATGACTAAAAAGTCCTATAGATAATAGGCAAGAATGAATTCACTTTTATGGAGGGAGATAAAATGGCTTATACAGAAAAATTTCAAAAGATGGCAGATATTGCCCGCAGCCGAGTAGAGGAAGTACTACCTGAGCAGGTTGATGAATTGATGACCAAAGGTGCTATTGCCTTAGATATTCGTGATAAACCAGAGCATGATGCGGATCACATTGCCGGCTCACTGAATATTAGCCGTGGCAAACTTGAGATGTTAGTTGAAGGTGAGATTGCTAGTCTGGATACCACCATTTTATGTTATTGCAACGCAATGAACCGTGGCGCCTTATCAGCAGATACATTAAGAATGATGGGTTATGCTAATGCAAAATTTATCGTAGGTGGTTTGATTGCTTATCGGGCACTAGACTAGACCTTATAAATACTAGCTTCAGCAAAAAAGCCGTAGATCCATCTACCGGCTCTTTTGGGATGATATTTATTATAACAATTTAGAAGGCAACTTGGGCCCGTAGGGTGAAGGTATCGATATTATCAGCATCATAGCCATTTTTTTGAAGAATGGGACCATTATCAATATCAAACACTTTTGAATAGTCAGCCATTAAGCGGAAGTTATAGGTCAAATACCAGTTAAGTGCGAGTGAATAGCGTGAGCCATTCCCCCCTAGAATGTCAGCATCATTTAGGTCCAGTTGGTCTAAACGAGCTGCTAATTCCCACGCACCCCATGTACCCCTTGTAAGACTGAAATCTGTGTCGGGTCTCAAGCGCTTGAACTCGCCATCTCCTGGTTTGTAACTACGGTGCTCACCGGTAAGCGTGTAACCTACATTGGCATACCATGCTCTGAAGTTATAATTCTGATTGGCTTTAACGTCTGCGATTGCATATTCAGATTGGAATGATAAAGGACCATACATACCTGCAAACTCAAATACACTGACTTGAACTTCATCCAAACTGGTAAGGCTAGCGGTATTGATTAATCTTAGGTTTGAGCCATTGGTTGTTTCATAGGCAAAACTATTTCCACCTGTACCGGAAATGGCATTGGTTTGATTAGACACGGCTCGTAGACCATAGTTGGCACCTAAGTGAAGCATATGACCAGCCTTTTTATCCCAAATAGGATTCCAAGTGCCACGAATTGCATAACCATAACCTTCGTCATTTATGCCATCTCTTTCAGGCGTAAATTGGTCACCATAAAGACCTGCTTGAAGATTCCAATTGTCACCTTGCATTTTGGCATTGATGCCCAATGCACGATCAAAATAGGGTACGGTCAGGGCAAAGGTCATTCCACGTTCATTGAACATAATATCGTTGGTACTTTCTTGTACTTCCATACTCATCGCATGTTTTTGATTACCAAAAGTGATTTCTAAGTTATCAAAGCCAGTATAAACACCCAATACATCTTTCATGCTGAGGCTGTTACCTGCAAAATCTGCTTCAATGACATATTTCCAGTCTTTACTGGCAGTGCCTTTTAGATACATCCGAGCACGGCGAATATCGGTACCGTCAGTTGCTCCACTAGGGCTTCTATCATTCCGATTTATTAAACTTTGGTCATTATTATGACTCATGGCCTCTGCGTGTATACGACCGCCTATCGCCATCGAGAAATTCCCATTAGGACTTTTAACAACTAAACCATTTTTTCCCGCTTCAACGAGGGTTTGTTTACTTTCTTTTTCAGCGATTATTGCATGTTCACCTGCACGGCGATCTAGCAATACATTACCCTCATCCTGAGTTAATATGCCTTTATCTATTAATATATTAATAATATCGGCTGTTGAGTCTGCTGAGGTATTGCTGGCAAAGCTTAACGCTATCACAGCGGCTGCTGTCGACGCCATGGTAGGCAATTTAAAGTTCAATTCAATTTACTCCGTATTAACTATTTAGTTTATTGCTTAAAAAGACAGGCTATTATTACAACTTTCAATTTTGTGACAAATAATATATTTTTCAGATTAAAGATTTTTCTTGGCAAACGGTGTTGCAAAAAATCAGATTACCCAAGTAATGGCCCTATTTTAAAAGAGAAGTCTTTATTCCTATTTGGAAGACTTTTTGCGTCACTGGTGTTAATACAAAACAGACTTGTGTCGCAAATCTTGGAGCAGGGTTATCCATCTATGTTGTCACAGAGCGGTGTTGTTTTGCCAGTTAATATCAGTAAGGTGAAGAGGTTGGATAAGGCTAAATTATAAAGTATTAAGAACTGTTGGGAAGATCAAGATTAGCAGCAATAAAGAGCGTTGCTAGTTCCTGTCGGAAAACGGTGATGTCAGCCCCAATGGCTTTAAGTTTTGCTTCAATGGCACTCGATTCACGGGCATTTAACAAAAATAAATCACTTACGCCCAGATCAAACCGCTTTTGCTCTTGGCTGAAAAGCTTGTTAGCTATTTGTGCCTGTTGTCGCTGATTGTAGGCAATCTGTTTTGCATTATTTAGTCGAAGTATTGATTGCTCAAAATCTTGTTGTAATAGATCAGAGACTAATTGCAATTCATAGCCTAATTCTTGAATTTTTTGTTGGGCAATGATTTTTTGAGCTTTGGCAGTTTGTTGGCCAAGGGGTATAGAAAATGTCAGACCTATCTCAGAATCCACTACCCCTAAACTTTCATCACCTGAACCTATGTCTCTAGCCAGCTTGGCCTCAATATCGAGTTGAGGTAACAGGGCATTTTCAGATAAACTATAGTCATTTTTGGCTTGTTCTACTAGGGCGTAGAAGATCTTCATTGAAGGATGAGAAATGAGTTGTTGTTGAATTTGTTCGATTTTTTTTTCACTCAAGTTAAATGGCCACAGAATATCATCAGGCGACTGGTTTAATTGCTCGGTGTCTATCATCTTGCCATTTTGGTCCCTATAATAAAAACTTAGACCTTGCTGAGATATTATAAAACGCTGTTGGGCATCTTGAAAGGATGTCAATCGACCTAACAATATTGAATTAAATTCGGTAAGCGTGATGGCGGCTAATAAGCCTTTATCGATGCGGCTTTTTATAGCCTGCTCACGAAACTTTGTTGTTTTATACAACTCTGCTATAACCAAAAGGCGAAGGTTAGTCTCATACCAGTCTAAATAGCGCGACAGTCCATCATATAAAAGTTTGTTAATACTTAATCTCTGTTGAGAATTAAATTCCTGTACCGACAGTTTTGCATTGCTAACGGCTACACGCCGGCTATCAGTATCACGATCCCGCATCAGAGAGAGCGCTATAGCGACACTGGCTTCTCCTCCAGAACGTGTTTCATAGTTACCATCATAATCAGCAAATGTACCATCTGAGATACGATATTCACTGGTCACGCGCCCGCCCATAAAACGAAGCGGTTTAACTAAGCTTTGAGACAAGTAGTTACCATCATAAAAACCACTGGTTTTTAATTTTGTACTTTGTTGTACACGAATATCAAAAGCACCTTCAGCCGCCTGAATACCTTGTACAACTTGTTGTTCGCCGGCACTCAAGGATAATAATTTGGGATGGTTTTGTGTTATTGAAGCAATCAGTGTTTGTGTGGTGATATCTTCTGATGCTGAAATACTCGGTAATGATAAGGCCAGAATAGGTAAAATGAAGCGAAGTTTATAGTTTGGCATCTTCCCCCCCAGCTGGCATGGGGCTATTCTCAGGTGGGAAGTTATTGAGCTGGCGCCATAATTCATAACCCAGTGTGACTTCTTGCATCAATACCCAAGCTCTCACCCTGCTGCCAAGTCTGACACTGTTTTCACTAGGCCAAACAGTGTCATCTTTATCTGGTTTTATCCAGATAGTAAACCGTCCTTGAGGATCTGCAACAGGATCAATATAGGTAACTTCACCACCAAAGGTGCCGACTGAGCTATTCGGCCATCCACTTATTTGAAAAGCTGGCCAACCATCAAACAGCAATCTTGCTTTTTGTTTAGGTCTTATCAGCGCAGCATCGAGACCACTTACTTTTATTTCAACCGACCGCTCTACTCCATCAGGTATGAAATAGCCGAGCAAATCACCAGGCTTCACATAAGAGGATAAACCAGCTGGAATTAAGCGAGTAATGATGCCGTCTTTAGGTGCAGTGGTTGTTTGAATAGATTGACGAGAAAGTGCCATGTTGACCGTGTTAAAGTCTTCTTCTGTTTTTGCTACTTGCGCCCGTAAACTTTGAAAAGTATTCTGAGCTGTTTCTGAATCAAGTCGAGATACTAAGCCTTCTTTTAAGAGAGCTTGCTGGCGTCGCATGTTTTTTTCAGAGTTCGATAATGCCAGTGAGTTTGCATTTCGTCTTTGTTTGATGGCAGAAAGTTGTGCGGTTAGTTTATCGACGCGGCCTTCATCTATATCGACCAAAGTAACGATCGGATCACCCTGCTTTAATTGGTCCCCTTCTTTGACGTGCCATACTTTAATTTGGCCCGGAACTAGTGCAGAAATCGGTTGTGCACGATCTTGTGGTTGCAGGGTGTTGATGGTGCCGGTGCCGTAGCCTGATTGAATCCATGGGGTATAGTGAAGGATCAATACGATTGATATAATAAGAGCTATTAAAACCCAGACGATGACTTTGTCAAACCTAGGGACCGTTATATCTGGCACCGAGGTACTTACTTTATGCTTTTGTTCAGCCATTAGTAGTGCTCATCCTTTGCGTTAACGTGGTGTGGCTTCATCATTATTTGGTTTGTTTGATGATCCAACTTTAAAACGCCATCAAATTTTGACAGATCTGGCACGTCACAAAAATAGAGGATAGTAAATTGTTTGGCTGTAAGTTTGCCAAAGAGACGACCTCTCAATGCACGGCCTAGGGAATTAAATTGTCGACCCACTATTAGTACTTTTGGATCGCTGAGTAATGCTGCTGCCACTTTCAAAAGAAGAAAATCGAGTTTCTTCAATGGGTGGCCAGACAGGGTCATCATAGTGTCTATTTTATCCGGTAAAGCTTCGATTACATGTAGAACTTCGACATCTTGCAACACTTGAAATAACTGCTGGTCATTCGCTTCAGGAGCTGATAAGAGTAGAAATTCTCGAATGCTGCACTCGACAATATATGATGCATCAACTACTGTAATTGCCTCTCTTACCGCGACAGTATCATAATCCGTTAGAGCGAGATCACCTAGGCTAACCCAGCCCTTTTCAGACGGCTCAGTTAAGGTTAAGAGAGTGACAAGCTCCTGTTGCAGCCAGCTTGGCAAATAGTACTTTCCTCCGGCGTTTAATTTGAGGTCAATAAAACAATGGTCTTCACCATGTTTTAATGAAACGCTATGAAAACTAATATTGCTATTTTCAGGCGAAGGTTTGTTTTGTTGTCCAGTATTCTCTTGTGGACTTCCTAGTGCCATGGCTATTTTATCTGCTGCACCATAAAGCTCGTAATATAGTTCTAGAAATCGATTGAACCGCGATAGGCCAAAAAATATAGCGGACATGATCAGCTCGGCAGCCACCAATTGACCAATTGACATTTGGCCTTCAATCACAAGCCAACCACCCAAACCAAGAAGTGCTGCACTGGCCACGGCAAATATAAATAAAAACATCGCGTGTTGATAGAACGTATAAAAATAATAGTTAGTATGTTTGTCTATGTAATCGTTGATGGTTTTATCAGTGATCTTTTTTGCGTAATCAATGCGTGCCTTAGAAGAGAAAAAGTGATGTACCATCGCCATATCATTTAGCCACTTTCCAGTCGCATATTTTGCCCGAGAGAGCTCGATTGCCGTCCGTTTACCGCCCGCACTCCACAGTCGCCATGCAAAATAGAGTGAAAGCAAAAGTACCATATTGAATGCCAGTAGGCCGGAATGATAGAAAGAGACTAGAATTATTCCTACTAACATCTGCAAGATAAGTGCAAAACCATCAATGATCAGCGTGGGAAGGTTTTTTTGCAGTGTCATGATTTCATAATAATAATGAGTCATAGAGACATTTTTATGACCTTCAAAATATCGGCGACTGCTGAATAAAGTATGTATACCAATATCTGCAGTCAATCTGGCGTAGATTCTTCTCGAATAATATTCCATGATGTGTACACGAAGCGCACTAAATATCCCATACAGCGCTAAGGTGACAAATAAGAGTAAAGCGAGAATGCCTAGGGCGCGAGCAGAAGCGATATTGGCAATAGTATTGATTAATGTTTGTACCGCAATGGGTACAGCTAGGGTGAGTAGACTAATTACGATGCTATAAACGACAACAACCCAAAAAAAGTTTGCTTCTGGCCTTAGCAGTTTCAACAGATATTTTCTTGTTGCAGGTAAATCAGTTTTTTTATTTTTCATATTCCCAATTCATTTATCAGGCTGGTGGCGAGGAGTATATACTTAATGGTATATAAAATGGGGATCTAAACCGTTGAAAGTAGCCAGTGACTGCACTTTCCAGTAAAGAGGTGAAATCCAGTAACCTTTTGTTAAAAAAAGTAGTCAATTTGTGAGCTTAAGTTATTCAATGTGTGCAAAATAGCGGCTACTTCGAACATGTTTATTCATCTGCCTTTATTAATTTAAGTGGCGACTTAACCTGATGTTGAACTTATCCCTTGTTGTCTAATTTTTTACCTGTCAGGGCTAGGCGATAACGAGCAAAAATAACGTAGAAGAAATTTAAAATAGGAAGCGCTAAGGGGACATGCTCAACAATGGCTGCGACTCTGCGGTAATAGGGTAATTGTTTCCATACTTCTAAAAAGCCATGCACACCCGAGTGCATGATTTTTTTTTCTTGATCAAGCACATAAATTTTAGCCATTGCCTGCTCATAAGTGATTCCGGCCTCTTTGAGTGCCTGTTTGTCTTTAGATATGTCAATCCACTCAATATTACGCTGGTGATCTAGCTTCTTCATCAGATCAATTTCAATATTGCACAAGGGACATTCACCATCATGAAAGCAACTTAATTTAGCCTTGTTTTGTTTGTTAACTTCCGTCATAAAACTAACAAAGTAGAGAGGACAGACAGCGCTAATATTGCACTCACGGTATAACTCAATTGCAGACGCATTTTTCGATACCAGCTTGAGTTATAGGTCACCAAACTAATTTCAAAGGCAGACATTGCCATAAAGCCTGATATAAGAATACAGAGTGATGAAACAGAATTGAAATAGTCAATTAAAACCAGCCATGCAAGTAGGGAGGGTAATACGCTAACCATTAAAATAATCTTGTTTTTGCTGCTTAAACTAGAGGAAAAATTGTCTAGCAAACACCCCCAATGAACCGCACCTATAAAGGTGAGTATGATGCCTCCGTAAACTATGTTTGCCCTAATTGCCCAGTGATGAACATCGGGGAAAAAGGCCAGTAAACTGAAACCTATAAAAGGAATAATACCGGCATATCCCAATAATAAAACCAACTTTTTAGTATTTTTTATTGAGGTTGAAGTGGTTGATAGGGCTTCAAACTCTGCACTGTGTAGTGATTTATCAGCACCACCAATAAATTTTGATGCGATAAATATCTGGGGCAGTAGATTGTAATGGGTCATTTTTTTGAGTTGATGAAACTGTTCTCGAGCTTGATGATTACCCATGCTGAGCTCTACTTCACGAAAAAGGATGTTTCGATCGGTTAAGATACGTCTTAACGCGTCCATTTCGGTGACAGGGCTTTTAAACACCACAACGGGTGCCGAATCTATCCATTTTTTTAGTTGTTTTTTGGTCGTCATTTCAGCAGTATTTTGTATAGTCATCAAAAAGACATCATGATGATTCGATTAGTTGCAATAACTGAAAATAAGTGTCTTCTGTAGTATTATTGCTGCCAAATAAAACACTTTTTATGTGGTATTAAACAAGTATTTTCCTGAGTGAAATTGAGAAAAATCCCATATTGATCAATGAAGCAAGCTGCGTATAATTTAGTCGTACAACAAATCTATTTAATTAACAGACAAGGTAATTATTATGTGGACTAAACCAGAATACTCAGATATGCGTTTCGGCTTTGAAGTAACAATGTACGTTTGTAATCGTTAAAAGCTAAGATTTAAAAGTTCAACAAAAAAACCTCAGTAGGGTACCCTACTGGGGTTTTTTGTTGGCTTAATTTCAGCCTGATATTATTTTTCTAAGCATTAACCTGCCTTTACTTACCTTATAGTTGAAACTTATTGTTAAGGTGATAGGTCATAACTTTTGCATGGCATGAGCTAGGCTGTTTCCCGAATAATATTTCTTTTGTAGGTATGTCTTTTGAATAGAAAAATTGCTGTGATTGGCTCTGGCATCTCTGGTATCGCTAGTGCTTGGCTTTTGGCACAGCGTTATGACGTCACACTGATCGATAAAAACAGCTATATTGGTGGCCATACTAATACTGTATCTATCACTGAGCCTGATACAGGTAAGCCACTAGCTGTTGATACCGGATTTATCGTTTATAACGCGCCCAATTATCCAAATTTAGTGGGCCTATTTAAGTCACTTGGCGTAACAACACGTGCCACTACGATGTCATTTTCAGCCTCTATTGTTAACTCAGGTCTGGAATATGCTGGTAGTGATATCAATACCCTGTTTGCTCAGCGAAAAAACATTTTTTCACCTCGTTTTTTAAAACTAGTCTACGATATTTTAAAATTCAATCGAGCTGCAAAAGCACTGATTAACGATACTAAGCTAAGCCAAGAACTGACTCTGGCTGAGTTTTTAAAATTGAATAATATTGGCTTGGCAATGCAAAATGATTATCTACTGCCTATGGCGGCGGCTATTTGGTCATGTGCACCACAGCAAATGGCTTCGTTCCCTGCGAGAAGTTTTGCACAGTTTTTTGATAATCACGGGCTACTTAATGTAAAAGATCGACCGCAATGGCGGACTGTAGTGGGTGGAAGTCAGGTATATATCGGCAAACTATTGGCCTCTTTTGCAGGAAAAATTATCACTAATAATGGTGTCGTTAAGGTTGATCGAACAGCAGATCTAATCAAACTTACACTTAAAGATGGGCTGCAACTAGAGTTTGATGACGTTATTATTGCTACCCATGCCGATGAGGCTTTAGCTCTGTTAGCTGAGCCTACTGAAGATGAACAGCGCTATTTGTCTGCATTTCGTTACCAAGAAAATGATACTTATCTTCATACCGATGAGCGGCTAATGCCTAAACTTAAAAGCGTTTGGTCTTGTTGGAATTATTTGACTGATAACAGTGATGAGGCCAAGTCGGCCGTATCTGTCAGTTATTGGATGAATGAATTACAAGGTCTTGCAACAGCATCAGATTATTTTGTCAGTTTAAACCCTATTCAGCCTATTGATCAGGCTAAAATCATCAAACGTATTCACTATATGCACCCTATTTTTGATAATGAAGCAATGTTGGCTCAAAAGCAGCTGCAAGATCTGCAAGGTAAACAACACACCTGGTTTGCTGGTAGCTACTTTGGTTATGGTTTTCATGAAGATGGATTAACGTCTGCGGTAACCGTTGCCAAATCATTTGGTATTGAGATCCCATGGGAAAGCCTTAGGGATGAGCCAGAATGAGTAGCCAATTATATTTTGGCCATGTGATGCATAAACGCATAATGCCGATGTCTTATCGTTTTAACTATAAAGTTTTTGGCCTATTGCTTGATATTGATACCTTTGAGCAAGAAGCGAACAGTATGATCTGGTTAAGTTATAACCGCTTTAACTTGCTGAGTGTGAAAATTAAAGATCATGGTGCTTGCGATCAATCCTCATGGCGCTCTTGGCTGTTAAATATCCTAGCAGAAAGTGGCCTAAATGATATTGGCAGAGTCCAACTATTGTGTTTTCCAAGAGTTCTGGGCTACAGCTTTAATCCTTTGTCTGTTTGGTATTGTGAAAATACAAGGGGCGATACCATTGCCATTATAAGTGAGGTGCGTAATACATTTGGTGGCCTCTATCACTATGTACATCACAACAATGGTCTAGCGTTGACTTGGCCTGTTGAGTGTATTGCTGACAAGCGTTTTCATGTGTCGCCTTTTATCGATATGAACCAGCAGTACCATTTCAAGTTCAGTAAATCAGTATCAACACTCGGCGTGTTAATTAATGAATATCAAGATGATGTGCTTCATTTAATTGCATCACAAACAGCCGCCACCGAAACGATAACAAATACCAAATTACTACGTGCCTTTTTTATGATGCCAATGATGTCGTTTAAAATTATGCTACTGATTCATTGGCATGCATTAAAAATTTGGCTGGGTGGTGGTCAATTTAAATCCTATGACAAAACAAACCAACAAGAGGTCAAAAGCGAATGGCTAGTCAAGACGCCCAAGTAATTTTGTTACCTAACTCAAGTGCACCTATCCCAGTGAGGCTGTTATACAAACTGCTATCCAACTGCAAAGTAGGCACACTTCATATTAAACTGGGTCAGGAAGTGTATGTATTACAGGCAAAAGAGCCAGGGCCTGATGCTCATATTGAGGTGCATAACCCCTTTAAAATGATCAAACGTTTCACTCGATATGGTGAGGTTGGCTTGGCTGAATCATATATGAGTGGTGATTGGGAAACCTTAGACTTATCAAGTTTGCTCTATTGGGGAGCGCTCAACTTAGAAAGCTTGTTTCATGCCTTGCAGGCCAACTTCTTTGTTAAATGGTTTAACCGAGCCCGTCATCTGATTCGTCATAACAGCGAACAGGGAAGTAAACGTAATATTTCTGCCCATTATGATCTTGGTAATGATTTTTACAGCTTGTGGCTAGATTCAACCATGACCTATTCTAGTGGGATATTTTCAGATGAAGATGAGCCTCTTGAACAGGCACAAATACGCAAATACAAGCAGTTGCTGGATTCATTGAATGCGACACCAGGCCAACATATTCTCGAAGTCGGTTGTGGTTGGGGTGGTTTTGCCGAATATGCTGCTCAGCAAGGGTTTCGTGTCACTGGCATTACCTTATCTACTGAACAATTAGCCTGGGCTAACAAGCGAATTTCGGATGCGGGATTGAGTCACCTGGTTGAACTCAAACTGCAAGACTATCGTCACCTTACAGATGAGTTTGATCATATCGTCAGTATTGAAATGTTTGAAGCCGTCGGTGAACGCTATTGGCCTGGCTATTTCGATATGTTGCAGGCAAGGCTAAAACCAGGAGGCAAAGTTGCTTTACAAGTGATTACTATTGATCACAAGAATTTTGATTATTACCGGCAAACAGTTGACTTTATACAGCTTTATATTTTCCCCGGTGGCATGTTGCCATCACCTGAAGTGTTTGCTGAACATGCGGATAAGGCCGGCTTAATCATCGATCAAGCAGTGGATTATGGCCACGACTATGAGAAAACACTTAAGCTCTGGCATCACCGTTTTAATGACGTGGTTCATCAAGTAGAAGCTCTTGGGTATGATCAACGGTTTATCAAAATGTGGCGTTATTATTTGTCTTATTGCGAAGCCGGTTTTCGTATAGAACATACTGGTGTTTATCAGTATCTGATGTCAAAACCCGCCTAAATGCTAAGTAACAAAAAACAGTATTGGTTTTATGGATTACCAGCATTACCTTTGGCCGCCTTAGGACTACCACTTTATATTTATCTTCCCACGTTTTATGCCGATCAGCTTGGTTTGGGACTGAGTCTTGTTGGCAGTATTTTATTAATTTCTCGGGTTACCGATGTTATTTCAGATCCTTTAATTGGTTGGCTATCAGATTGGCTGCCGATTAAATCACGGCGAAAATGGCTGATAGCGATAGCTGCACCTTTTTTATTAGCGGCTGTCTGGGCACTTTTTATACCCCCTGAGGATAGTGGTATCGGCTGGCTATTGTGGTGGAGTCTGTTGATTTATTTGGCTTGGAGTTTAATTACCCTGCCCTACAATGCTTGGGGGGCAGAATTATCAACAGATTACGATCAACGAAGTGTTATTACCGCGAGTAGAGAAACATGTGTATTACTGGGCACATTGGTGGCTGCAGGCCTGCCACTGGCGATGGGATTAAGTAGCGAGCAACCAGGGGAAGCTTTGAGGCTGCTGGCACAGTTTTTAGTGGTGATATTACCGCTTACACTGATAGTTTGTTTGTTCAATGTTAAAGAAAAATTCACTCCATATCGGCCGATAAAGTTTCTAGCTGGCTTATCGCTACTGAATGAAAATCACTTATTCAAACGATTGTTATTTGCCTATTTAATGAATGGTATAGCCAATGGTCTGCCGGCTACCCTATTTTTATTATTTGTTAGTTATGTATTAGTTGCACCCGAACAGTTTGGATTGTTGTTGTCTGCTTATTTTGTAAGCGGGCTGATTGGATTACCTATTGGTCTTAAATTATCAAAACGCTTCAGCAAACACAAAGTTTGGAGTGTCTCTATGCTGTGGGCAGTGGCTATTTTTATGTGGGTACCCTTTTTAGGTGAAGGTGATGTGTTGGCCTTTTTAGTGATTTGTATTTTATCAGGGCTTAGTTTGGGTATTGATATGGCCTTGCCTGCATCAATTCAAGCCGATGTCATTGATATCGATAAACTTAAAGGTGGTGGTCAGCGCAGTGGCTTTTTTTTTGGTATTTGGGGCATGATAACTAAATTATCGCTAGCATTAGCCGTTGGTATTGCCTTTCCTTTATTAGCCTTTTTAGGTTTTGATACAATGCACAGCCCTATAGACAATAATACAATGGCGCTGGCAGTACTTTATGGCTTGATGCCTATTCCGTTTAAATTAATTGCTGCATGGTCGATGTGGAAATTTCCTTTAGATCGTGAGCAGCACCATGTACTTTGCCAACAACTTAAGTGAGAAACATTTCCAATGAAAAATTATTTCCTACTATTATTTCTTTTTTTATCTGGGTGCAGCAGTATGTCGATTGAAAGTTACCGTGATACCACGCCTCGTTTTATTCTAGAAGATTACTTCGTTGGTAAAACACAGGCCTGGGGTATATTTCAAGGTCGGAGCGGCCAAGTTGAAAAACAATTCACTGTCGATATTATTGGCCGAATGGAAGCTGGCAATTTAATTTTAGAAGAAGATTTTCTTTATGCTGACGGCCAACGAGATCGTCGTGTATGGACCATTACCAAACTTGATGACCATACATATGAAGGTCGAGCAGATGACGTGGTAGGCACTGCATCAGGTCAGTCTTATGGCAATGCCCTTAACTGGTCCTACACTATGGACTTGCCCTATAAAGATGGCACCGTCAAAGTACAGTTTGATGATTGGATGTTCTTACAAGCGGACGGTGTCTTGATCAACAAAGCAAAAATGACTAAGTTTGGCCTTTACCTTGGTGAAGTTACCTTGGTATTTCAAAAAGGTGAGCAATAAATATGCGTTTAATATCTTTTTTAATAACCGTTCTATTTATGTCGTTAGCACATGGGACGCCGATTTCGCATCCTGACTTTGAATCTATAAGAGATGGTATTGAGTTAAAAGCGACGGCGACAGCTAAATGGATGGCCTTTATATCTGTTTATGACGTTGGGTTATATGCCAGTGCTGACGTTAAGGCGGCCGAATTATTGCAAACAGATACGCCGATATCACTTGAAATACGTTACCGTACAGGGGTAAAAAAAGCGCAATTAATTGAAGCAGCAGACGTGGCACTGGCACGTCAACATTCGGTGGATATACGGCTACAATTCCAAGTCTCTGTCGATGAGTTACACGGTTTTTATCAAGATGTTAAAGAGGGAGATAGATTTAGGATTGATGTTAAACCGGGCGCTGGTTTATCACTTTATTTTAATGAACAATTACGCTATCAAAATGCTAACTTAGACTTTGCTCATTATTATGTAGGATTGTGGCTGGCTGAAAAACCACTATCAGAAAAAGTAAGGGCAAGATTACTTAATTGGTCACTTTAATAGCGCTTGCCTTGCTTTGAATAAAGCGCAGTAAAGAACCAATGATCGGCAGTTTCATATAAAACTGTTCGCTTGCATCCCAATAGTCAATATGTTCCGATACCAAATCTTGCTGATTAAACACCACCCTGCTTAAACCCATTAAAGTGATCGGCTTGCTTTTCAGCTGAGCCTTAAACTGCCACTTAATATAAGCAATATTTTCGTTTAATACAGCTTCATCAACCGTAAAACTTGGATTGTTGAGACTGTTGAACATATGTTCAAAGATATAACGAATTTTTTCTAGACTATAGACTTCATTAAAGGGATCTTTGAAGTGTGCGTTAGTTGTAAAAAAGCGGTCTAACTGAACAAGATCATCCCTGCTCATATTTTCAAACAAAGACACATAATCATTTAAAGCGAGTTGGTGGTTTGCCATTACAGTCTATTTCCCGGTTAACTTGGTAATGAGATAGAAATACCAGCTATAGGGTAAACAACGCAATAACTTGAGAATATAAGTAAAACGCTTGGGGAATGTAATTTCAAAACTGTCATTATCTAGGGCGTCAATAATTCTCTCAGCCGCTTTTTCAGCAGATATTTGAGCTGGCATCTTAAAATCGTTTTGCTCGGTTAACTCAGTTGAAACAAAACCGGGGTTAACTACTCGCAGTAATATTCCTTCTTTTTTAAGCGGCATATGTAGTGATTCTGCAAAATTTATCAAGGCGGCTTTGGTTGCACCATAAGGTGCTGCATCAGGTAACCCACGATAACCAGCAACACTCGACATAATTAAAATTTGCCCTTTATGCAGTGCTTTCATTGATGGCAATACACTGGCTAAACCATTTATTACGCCGAGATAATTGACTGAATTTAGTTTATGAATTAAGTCTAAATCAAAATTATCAACTGACATTGGCGTGTAATCACCCGCATTAAGAATGGCTAAAGATGGGCAGCCCCATTGATCAAAAATAGTATTAAACACCTTAACATTGGCTAGCCTATCGGTGACATCAAGTGTTAGGTGGTCAATGGATGAATATTGATCCGACACTAGCTTGAGTTTAGATTCTGTTCTACCTGAGATAATGACATGCCAGCCTAATGCTGACAAAGCGATAGCTAAGGCTTTACCTATGCCAGATCCACCGCCGGTTATCCATACCAATTTGTTGGTTTCAATGCTCATTTTAGAGGATGTCAATATTGCTCACTAACTGCTTTCGACTGCTTTACTAGTGTAAGTACTGTTGTTTCAGCCATTCGCCAAGGTTTGCCTTCGCATTTAGAAATGTAAATACAATCCACTACACAGCCTCTGCAGGGCACAAGTGGATTTACATTCTTAGCTTTTTCAGGGGTTGATGCACTAGAACTCATAAAATCTCTGCTTTTTTTAAGTTAATCATAACAATAATATATTGCTGGACAGTTTATGTCATAAATAATGACTCAATAAAGTGATTTAAGTTCATAGGCCGAGCTGAATAAGGCTAGATATGATGAGTATTAAGCTTTTTGGTCAGCTTATATTCATATTGAAGGTTTATTATTGTATCTGCAGCAAAGACTATAAATTAATTTTAAGGAGAATTTGCTGTAATAAAGGTATGGTGTGGGTGGTGATGCTGAACATAATAAATCTACTGCTTTTGAAAAAGCTGAAGATCATTATGACGACATAAAGTATAAAAAAGACCAGAAAGAATAACATGAACATAATGAGGACCATGACAGCGATGAACATGATGACAAAACTAATGCTGTTGAAAAAAGAAGAAGTGGTGGAGTTTGGAAGTGATGAACAATTACTGGCTAGAATAGTCTAAACAAACCATATCAGTTGCCAGCATGGTGGTTCGAGTCAACCTTAGTGAGTAATTATTGGTTAAATCTCAATACTGAACAGTCTTGAGGCTTTTTTATAGAGAGGAATTTGTATTGATTCTGAAGGTGAAATAACACACTACATAAGTATTCAGAAAGATATCAGCGGTAAAGTGCTCACCGAAGGGAAAATAAGCGGAGAATATAATAACCTCAAAATAAGTAATACCATGCTTGAGCATCTCATCAATCTCTATCTATTAACCGGTGTTTATAATAAAAAATATTTTGAAGAACAACTGGATATACAATGGAAAATTGCTCAACGGCAAAAAAATATGTTGACAATTTTTATGCTTGAAATCGACCAGTTCAAAAAATATAATGATGCTTATGAACGCCAAGCAGGTGATGATGCACTTAAAAGTGTGGCTAAAGTTTTAAATAACTCTTTTTTGAAAGCCACAGATTTTGTGGTGAAAAAATCATTATTCTAACCGTGGCTACTGACCCTTCACAGGTTGAAGCTTATACTGAGTTAATGGTGAAGAAAGTTTCAGATCTTTAGATCCGTCAAGCTAAAACAAGTGGAAGAAATAAAGCAATAGATTATTATAAACTAGGTACTTAAGCTTATAGAATCAACCTCACTGGCTTCAGAAAAGTTGGAGTTTTTTATTTGATCCCTGGCCATTATATAATAAAATTTCAGCAGGTTTATCGGCCTTACTTGTATTATTGAGCTGAGTAATAACCATCCTAAATAACAGTGACACTTATTTGACTATTGAGCCGAGATTATCTAATCTAACTGTCAATATAAATCATTAATGACAATCGGTTATTTCAATGACTAAAATACAGGCTCCCCCTTCTGTAGCTAATTTAATCGATCACGATGAGAAAAATGGCTATATTACGGTTAGACAAGGTGATAGACGTAATAAAGAACGATCTGATTTTATCGTCGCAGACGGCACTATAAAAGTGCAAAAAACGGATGAACAACTGCCCGATATTCTTCGTAAAGATGAGCGCCGCCAGTCAAACAGACGTAGTTCAACACCCAAATTACTCAATGATGATGAAATAGCAATATTGCGTAAAAAATAAAGTAGAGCACAATACCAGCATTGATCTAGGCGTTGTTTATAAGGATTTTCATGCCATCTTTTTTATAATAACTCACCGTGTTTTTATTACACTGCTGAGTTTTAGCTTCAGCTTTAGTTCGTTGGATGGTTATTTACTATTACCCTCCTAAGGCTATTGTTTTGGTTCGACAATTAATTAAAATCAATAATACTATTAACCCTTTATTTTGTTATATTGCTCGACATTGTTAATAAACTCATAGTATGGACGATTATGAAAAGTCGGATTGGTGTTGTGCAAATGTCTTCCTCCGAAAAGGTGGAGGAAAACCTGAAATTTGCCTTGGCAAAAATTGAACAGGCTGCTGATGAAGGCTTGGATTTAATTGCTTTTCCAGAAACCCTGCTTTATGTCGGCTGCGATCATCAGGCAAAACATCGTGCTGCTCAAACGCTAAAAGGCGAACTAATTCAAACCTTCTGTGATTATGCTAACCGGTTTGACCTATCATTATTATTAGGCAGTGTTTATGAAAAAATCCCTGATGATGAGCAACATTTATATAACACTTCAGTCCTGATCAATCGCCAAGGAGAAGTAGATGCAGTGTATCGAAAAATTCATATGTGTGATGCTCCTGCCTTGGGTTATAACGAATCTGAGGGCATAAAAGCAGGTAATGAACCTGTCGTTATAGACCATGAAATTGGTCGTCTTGGTTTAACGATTTGCTATGATTTGCGTTTTCCTGAGTTGTATCGAGATTTAACGGCTAAAGGTGCGGAGATTATTTTTGTGCCCTCTGCTTTTTTCCTCTACACCGGTAAACATCATTGGTTACCCTTACTGTTGGCTAGAGCAATAGAAAATCAGGTCTACATTGTGGCGCCTAATCAATGGGGTGAGCATCATCAAGGTCGCGTTTCTTATGGTAGTAGTGTGATCATCGATCCATGGGGTAGCATTGTTTGCTGTGCTCCCGAGCAGCCAGGGCTAGTTTCAGCCACTATTGACTTAGCTTATCTAAAACAAGTTAGAAAAAACATGCCTATTTTGAATCACGTAAGAACGGATCTTTATAATTAACTAAAGCCCGTTTAAAAGTACTCTGAGATGGCATTAAGTGGTAGTTTTTTTTGTTAAGATCGTTTTTGTATTATTACTTTGCTGCGTTAGCGGTGGTAATCAGTAGCTCCATCATTAGCTTCGACGCACCAAGGTGTGGTGCAATTTTTATATCAATATTTGGATAATGTGGCTGAGTTTCATTGACGATGTTAGGAATATCTTCGACAACATGACGGCCTGAGTTTAGAAAATATGGCAATACGATAATCGATGTAGCACCGTCATCGACACACTGTTTTATACCTTCTGGTATTAAGGTATCAGCCAGCTCTAAAAACCCAGCATGAATAATCTGATATTGCTCAGTGCAGTTGAGTTTTAATCGATCAGCTAATATAAACACTTCGTCATTAGATTGTTTTCGACGGCTACCATGGGCAATCAGTAATAATGCTTTCATCTTGAATATCCTAGCAAGTTAGATTTTTATAGGGGTTTGAGCCTCTTAGTGCAGGCCGTTAAAGTTTAATTATCAGTGTGTTATTAAATCATTAGCTTAAATTGAATCTACTAAATTATTACGAGTAATGTACTAGCTGCAAGCGACCATACTAAAGCGATAAGTGTTGATAGTCGCCAAATAGACAATAAGGCAAACGCAATAAGTCCAATCGCTAAATCAAGTGTATTTTGAATTGCCGAAGTAAAGATAGGATCGTAAAGTGCGGCCGCTAAAAGTCCAACCACCGAGGCATTAACACCTGCTACGGCATTGGCGACAGCCGCATGATCAGAAATAGCTCGCCAGAATGGAAGCACTCCTGCGACAAGTAACAGTCCTGGTATAAATATAAAGAGCAAAGCAATTGCAGCTCCAAACCAAGGGTTATAACCAGTTGGTGTGACTGCACCTAGATAGGCGGAAAAGGCAAACATTGGCCCAGGAATAGCCTGAGAAGCACCATATCCAGCAAGGAAGGTTTCACTGCTTATCCAACCAGATGACACTACTGAATCTTCTAATAAAGGCAATACAACATGACCTCCGCCAAACACTAAGGCACCAGCTCGATAAAAGGCTTCGGCTATCGAAAGGAGTGAGGCCGATGAGCTTGAAAATAAAGGTAAACCAACTAATAGCCCGAAAAATAATAAGAGCAATATACTACCAAGCTTTGTTCCATAATGAATCGGAATTTGCGAAGTGACTTGTGTGACATTAGCTCTACATAAATAAATGCCAGCAAGGCCTCCAGCCATTACCACCAGTAGTTGAACCCAAGCATTATCAAAGACTAACAACACTGTGGCTGAAAGTATTGCAATCGTGGCTCGCTGACTATCTGGGCAGAGCTTTTTAGACATGCCTAGAACAGCATCAGCTACCACGGCAAAGGCCACAATTTTCAAACCGTGGATCGCTGCCTCGCCGATAGGGCCAGATAAAAAAGGTAATAAAGAGGCAAAGCTAATCAGCAACAACGCCGAAGGTAAGGTGAAACCAATAAATGCTGCCAGCGCACCTAGCCAACCAGCGCGAGTAAGGCCAATACTGAAGCCTAATTGACTACTGGCTGGCCCAGGCAAAAACTGGCAAATGGCCAGCAACTGGCTGAATTGACTTTCGCTGACCCATTGTCTTCGCTCAAGTAATTCTTTTCGAAAATAGCCTATGTGTGCGATAGGACCACCAAAAGAAGTTAAGCCGAGCTTTAAAAATGTAACAAAAACTTCGACAGGACGGCCTGGGCTATTATTTTTCATAGTGAGACAAAACCTGTCGAATCTTATTTAATAAAGGTTAATAGTTTGTTTGGGTTGCTTGATAAAGTGGCATAACTTTGGGCGCTAAGGCTTTTAAATCATTAATACGATTTCCACTTGCAGGGTGAGTACTCAAAAATTCAGGCGGTGCAGATTGACTCTGAGCGGCCATTTTCTGCCATAGTGTAACAGCGGCATTTGGGTTATAACCTGATCGTGCTGCCAGCTCTAAGCCGATCCGATCTGATTCACGTTCTTGCTCACGACTATTAGGCAAAGAAAAAAACAATTGTGTGCCCAATTGAGTTCCTTGCGAGGCAATGGCTGCTGCTGTGCCATTACCTAATAACGATAATATAGCTTGCATTCCGAATTGTTGTACATAAGCTTGTGACATACGTTCACGCCCATGTTCACGTAAAGCATGAGCAATTTCATGGCCAATGACTGCAGCTAATTCATCATCAGTCGCATTAATCTTTTCAACTAAACCTGAAAATACCATGATTTTGCCACCGGGCATGCAATAGGCGTTTAAGGCATCATTTTTTTCTACATTCACTTGCCAATCCCATTTCGCCGCATCAGGCCTAAATACACCCACTTGGGAAATAAGTCTGTTCGAAATGCGAGTAACACGGTTCAACATTGTCTTATTTACATTGAGTGTTTTATTTGTCTGAGCAGCATCAAGGGTTTCCTGATATGACTGTGCCGACATTTGAGCAATACTGCCAGCAGGCAACAACATAAATTGTGAGCGATTAACACCTGATATGCTGTCTTTAGTGGTGGTCGCACAGCCGCTCAACAGTAGAACGGATGACATAAGCAATATGAGTGATATGTTTTTTATGTGCATAAGGCAGCCTGATTTAATTACATTAATAGTGTTGTGACTGAAATTATACCAATTGAGTTCAAGCGAGGCGATGTAAAAACACTCACTGGCTGCAATTTATTAGCTAAAAGACTGAACTTCATCATCTGTTAAATAACGCCATTGTCTGACTTCAACATCAAGAAAAATATCCCCAATTTTCTCTCGATGAAGTGATACCACCCGATTACCAACGGCAGCAAACATACGTTTTACCTGATGAAACTTACCTTCAGTAAGGGTTAAAAGGACTTCTTTTGGGTTAATCGTCTCTAGAATAGCAGGTAAGGTAAGCTGTGGTTCACCTTGCAGCTTAATACCATGACTAAACTGTGATGCCACATCTTTGGCTATTTCTTTTGACAAGTGAACACGATAAACTTTACTACATTGCTTAGTGGGCGCTGTTATATTAAATGACCAATGGCCGTCATCAGTAATCAAAACTAAGCCTGTTGTGTCAGCATCTAAACGTCCTGCAATGTGCAGCTCTGAGACCTTGTCAATATCGAGGTAATTGAACAGAGATGGATACACTTCATCGATATTTGAGCAAATGGTAGCTGCTGGTTTGTGCATAATAATGTAGCGAAAATTGCGTGCTTTCAGTCTAAGCCCGTTTAACCTTACGCTATTGTTTTGATGAACCTGTGTTGCTTCATTTATTGTAATCAGATCGTTAATACTAAGCTCGCCAAGATTAATACGTCGGATAGCCTCATCTTTTGTCAGATCGGTGCTTTTACAAACAAATTTATCAAGACGCATGATGAGCAACATTGGCAATTTAAGACATTATTACATTATCATTTGTAAGTGCTAATTATCAACATTTATTGATTAAAAATTACTTGTATAAGGCTGACTCAAACCATCCTAAAGTAGTCCAGCGCCCTGTATCAATAGTGGAACCCTAATTTGATTCGGCTTTTAATTTTGTCCAATCAGCCAAGCTAATGTATAGGGTTTTGCTGGGTGGTGCTATTTTGGCATTAGTTTTCAGCACGTGTCTTTAAGGTTTGCTTACCTTTTTTACGAGGTTTGTTGATGTCTTCTCAACTTGTACATCTCCACGCTGACATAAGATGCAGCTCCAGCTCCAATCTAAAGAAAATATTTGCAACTGAACCATTTTTGACCAAGAGGCCACTTAACTGGCTCTATTAATTTAAATGATTATGCTTGAACTGCGAACGATGCCATTTTCATCGTGCCTTCAAATGATTCTGCACCCGCAATAAACAATCCATTATGACAAAACATAGCATCATCAATACCAGTTGCTTCTTTAAGGGCTCTATCGGATAAACCTGCCCAGTGTTTAGGCAGTGATTTTCTATCTTCGAATGAACCTAGTTCAACGGGTACTGTTTGAATTCTCCATTCCCCCGTTTGTGAGGGATAGACCACATATAAAGCCTGCTCAGATAAAGCATGAACTGTTTTTTTCCACGGGGTATATTTTTCTAATACAATGACTCTTGGATCGTCTGCATCAGTAATCGCTTTTGCGACAATTGCTTTTGCACTAATGCCACCGTCTGCAGAGGCGATGAATCGTGTTAAAATATGTCCTGCAAATTCAACCGCTTGGTCAAAGCTGCTATCAAACTGACTATCTTCTTGCCATGTAGGGTTGAACATTGAAATGGTTTGACTAAGGCTGATCCCTTGAGATACTCCTTCGACATGACCACAATCGATGGCATCAATGGTTGATACTAGACCCGCATCAATAGCATTGGCAATATTTTGATCACCTTGGCATATTTCTAAGCCATATTTCTGCCAAATCAAGCCAAATGAGGAATAGGGGATGCCATTTTTACGCTCGCCTGCACCACCACGTTGATGATGATCAAAACGACATGCATCTGGATCATATTTTCCACCAACATCAATCACAATATCTGCCTGATCGATAAGCGCTAAATCTCGGGTACGAATAAGTTTAAAAGGTGGCAATATGCTTTTCAGCGCAGCGACGCTGAAAACATCATCGGCATGAAAGTTACCGTTGTGAGTTGCTATTGTTATTTCAGTCATTTATTTTTGTCATCTTAGAAAAGGGAGATAGTTTAGAAATACAGATCAAATTTGCTAGCAGTAACACAGGCTCAATTGTTTTAATGTAGTGCATCAAGAAACGGCCTGCCTTATCTTTTTGCCTTTAAACCAGGTTGTTTTTTCAGGAAGTGTACCGTTATTAAGTTGGTTATAGTGTATTGATAATTGTTGATTGGGCTTAATATCTTCACGTGCGCTGAATTGAAGCGTCATTGATGCTTTATCTGCTTTATAGATTAGGGTTGGCGTATCTCTATGCTTATAACAACCGTCATAATCCTGTGCGATTGCAAAAGAATATACAGGCATAGTACTAGAGAGTCTCCCAATTAAATACACGGTGCTTAATTTCTATCGGAAATGATTGATATTTTCCCGTCAGCACAACAACAGGAGATATTTCCACGATTTCACCACGAACAAAAGCTTTAGCTGAAAAGACACTTAGCCCTATTTTTTCTGAAACCTCTGCTAGATAGATAGTGGTTTAATTTGATCTGTCATTTTTAATGAACCGTTTGTGGTAAGAGTATAGCAATATATCATTATAGAGTTTATCGGGATTTCCCCGTAGCTCCTGATCCATAAACGGATTTACTTTTGAGCCTAATTACACTTTACTGAGTGCTGAAACATTACATTTTCCGTGTTGCGCAGTAAAGTCTTCAGGTGATGAATAAGTCATCTGAGATAGCTAATGATGTGTGAAGAGTTATACAATAAAATACTAGCCGACTGGTCTATTTTGCTTTAAGCTAGATTAATGAACGTCATTACTCAATCTCGAACTAGCGATACACGCCAACATATTTTATCTGTAGCGAAGGTGTTGATCCTTGGCAAAGGTTTTAGTGCTGTAGGCTTAAATGAGATCCTTAAAACAGCACAAGTACCTAAGGGCTCTTTTTATCACTATTTTGATTCGAAAGAACATTTTGGTACCGCCTTGCTCGAAAATTATTTTGATGAGTATTTAGCCCGCTTAGATATTGCACTTAATGTGAATGGTGCACATTCCGCCCTGCAGTTATTATTTGATTATTTTGGCCGCTGGAAAAATAGCCAGTGCAGCGACATTACCAATGATAAATGTTTAGTGGTCAAACTGAGCGGTGAAGTCTCTGATTTGTCTGAAGCGATGCGCCTAGCTTTAAAACAAGGTACACAGCGTGTTATAACCCGTTTAGCATATTGCATTCAACAAGCATTAGATAACAATGAAATCAAGCTTGATAGTGATGCAGTTACAGTGACCAAAGAGCTCTATTATCTATGGATAGGTGCCACGCTTATGGCTAAAGTCAATCATACGCCTGATGCATTTGATGTTGCCATGGATGTACTTTACGCACGTCTTAAGCTTGTTTAAGTCTTCAAAATATAAGACCTTTTATTTATATTAAGTAGTGTCGACTGGCCTATTCCTCCACTGTTATAAGGAACAGATGATGAAAAATTTTAACTTGTATAACCCTACACGTATTTTATTTGGTGAAAATAAGATTGCTGAAATGGGTGACTTTATTCCAAAAGAGGCGCGAGTATTAGTGCTGTTTGGTGGAGAGAGTGCTCGTAAGCATGGTACTTTAAGTGAAGTGATCACTTCGTTAGGTGATCGTTATGTAGAAGAGTTTGGCGGTATTGAGGCTAACCCTAGTTACAGCACATTAATGAGGGCTGTGCAGCAAATCAAAGACAATAAGCTTGATTATTTGATTGGCGTCGGCGGAGGATCTGTGATTGATGGGGTGAAGTTCCTTGCCCTAGCCGTTTCATGTCAATCTGATGCGTGGCAAGAGATATTGATTGATAAGGCTAAAAAAATTACTAAAGCCTTGCCGTTTGCTTCTGTTTTAACCTTGCCGGCAACAGGCTCTGAGATGAATAGTAACTCGGTGATTACCCGTTACGAAACACATGAAAAAATGGCGTTTAGTAGTCAACTTGTTTATCCACAGTTTTCAGTACTTGATCCGACTAAGGTGGCGACATTACCTCCTCGTCAATTAGCTAATGGTGTGGTGGATGCCTTTACTCATACCATGGAGCAGTACCTGACTTATCCGGTTAATGCTCGGGTGCAAGATCGCTTTGCAGAAGGTTTATTAACAACTTTGGTTGAAATAGGCCCTGCCTTATTAAAAGATCCTAGTGATTATGAGTTACAAGCTAACTTTATGTGGACAGCTACCCTTGCGCTTAATGGTTTAATTGGTGCTGGCGTCCCTCAAGATTGGGCTACACATATGATCGGCCATGAATTAACGGCTTTACATGGATTAGATCATGCCCAAACCTTAGCCATTATTTTACCCAGTGTGATGAATGAGCAACGCCAGCAAAAACACGACAAGTTAATCCAATATGCACAACGTGTTTGGAATATCACTGAAGGTGACGACGATAGCCGAATTGATTTGGCTATCGCTAAAACACGTGATTTCTTTGAACAAATGGGTGTTCGTACTTACTTAAAGGATTATCAATTAGGACTTGCAGATATTCCAACCATGGTTAAACAGCTAGGAGAGCATGGCCTCACTGAATTAGGTGAACATGGCGACATCGATTTAGCTAAAAGTACAAAAATACTTGAAGCCAGTGTTTAAGACAAGACACGCCCTGCATTTGATAAGGATATCTCAATGAACGACACAACACAGCAAACACTGACATTATTATCACCTATTCAACTGGGCGCTTTAAGTCTGAAAAGTAGAATAATCATGGCGCCTTTGACACGTAATCGTGCTGGGGAAGGGCTGGCACCCGTTGAGATGAATGTCGAATATTATAGACAACGTGCTAGTGGTGGTCTGATTATTACTGAAGGTAGTCAAATTGCCCATGAAGCCGCTGGTTATCCCTTTACACCGGGTATTTATTCGCAACAGCAAGTGGATGGCTGGAAAAAAGTGACAGCTGCCGTGCATCAGAAAGGGGGTAAAATTGTGCTACAACTCTGGCACTGTGGCCGTGTATCGCATAGTAGCTTATTACCTAATGGCATGCTACCTCAAGCTCCTTCTGCCATAAGGCCTGAAGGCGAAGTGTATACCTACCAAGGCATGAAGCCCTACGAAACACCTCATGCATTAACTCTTGATGAAATACAGGCAGTTATTGAGATGTATAAAAAAGCAGCTCAGAATGCACTTGATGCAGGTTTTGATGGAGTAGAAGTGCATGGTGCAAATGGCTATTTTCTTGACCAGTTTTTACGTGATGGTTCTAATCATCGAGATGATATTTATGGTGGTAGCATTGAGAACCGCTCACGATTATTATTGGAAGTAGTCGAAGTGGTGACTGATATTTGGGGCGCTGACAGAGTGGGTGTTCGTTTATCCCCATTACAGCCTTTTAATGATATTAAAGATAGTGATCCTGAAGCAACATTTAGTTATACCGTTAAAGCCTTGAATAAATTTGGACTGGCATATCTACATATAGCTGAACTTGGTCTCGATGCGCCGGGCTTAGCGGGCCCTGCATTTGATCTTAAGATCTTACGTCCTCTATGGGAGGGCAACTATATGACCAACAGTGAATATAGCCTGGAAAAAGGTAATGCTGCCATTCAAAATGGTGAGGCCGATCTTATTTCGTTTGGCAAGCTGTTCATTAGTAATCCAGATTTGGTTGAACGTTTTGCCGTTAATGCATCTCTCAATGATTTCGATGTTAGTACTTTTTATGGTGGTGATGAGCATGGTTATACTGATTATCCCTTTATGGAATCATCATCTTATTACGGATAGTTTTAAGTGGTTACACCATAGCTAGTTAGTAAGCACTATGGCCTAATAACTAGTTTTTATAGGGGTAAAGTAATAATGTTAATGCGTTATAGCATACCTTCCTTAACAATTAAATCGATAATGACAGACAGGCCTTGGCCTATTTTAAGGTTGGTAAAAACATAGGGTTTATCAATGCGCATTCTTTTAGTGTCGCTATCCATAACTTCAAGCGAAGCGCCAACATAGGGGGCTAAATCTATTTTGTTAATTACTAATAGATCGGAGCGTGTTATGCCTGGTCCGCCCTTTCTAGGTATTTTTTCACCTTCAGCCACGTCAATCACATAAATGGTAATGTCAGCTAACTCTGGACTAAAGGTGGCTGAGAGGTTATCACCACCACTTTCAATAAAGATTAAATCTAAATCAGGAAAGGCTTGACTGAGATCCTCTACCGCCGCTAAATTCATTGAGGCATCTTCTCTAATCGCAGTATGTGGGCAACCGCCAGTTTCTACTCCAACGATGCGGTCGGCTGAAAGTGCTTCACTGTTCACCAAAAACTGCATATCTTCCTTGGTATAAATGTCATTGGTTACTACGGCTAATTGGTAGTCATTACGCATTGCTTTGCATAAGGCATCAAGTAGTGCTGTTTTACCGGAGCCTACGGGGCCACCGACACCTACACGTAAGGGCGCTTTTTTTGCAGTCATATATTTCTCTTTTTTAGGATCTAAATAAACGGGTGTACTGGGTTTCATGACGGGCGCTCGCATAAGCTAAAGCAGGAGCAGAACTGCCAATATCGTCATCACTTATAGTTAAGCCTTTTTCGACAGCTAAGGCTAAGGGTTCAGCTAGATCACGTAAAATACGCTGCCCAGCCATTTGACCCAAAGGTATTAACTTTACCCCCGAGATCACAATATTTTCTAACCATGACCAAGAAAAACCATGAGCTCCTGCTGCTATAGGAATATTCCATTGATCCATTGCTAGTGCAAAACCTGCGGTCTGAGATTTAGCTAAGACAAGCTTCCATTGTTGGGCAAGCTCCATATCTAAATCTTCCAATAATCTCACCATTGCTCTGCCTCGATTCTTTTCTTCCAGTCTAAGTTCACTGGTTTCACGATGAGCAAGTAATATGTTTATCCAAGATGATAAAGCCAATTTATCCCGAGATTGGCAGGCTTGCGCCATTCTAAGCAATAAGGGTATTTCAAGAAACTGGAGGTTAGTCTCAATAAGATCAGCTAACCAGTCATGTAACTCTCGCTCAGTATTGACCCACTGACATTCAACCGCCCATTCGAGCCCTTGCGAATAGGTAAAACCACCGACAGGTAATGCACTGCTTGATAATTGCAGCAAACGTATAAGGCTTATATCGCTTATCATCTTAGTAAAATACAGCGCTTAAGATCGTTTTTTTATCAACAGTCCAATCGCCACTAAAACGATGGCAATGCTTAATGGCCATGCATGTTCAGGATTAGCCAAGACATGCCAGATGTTTTCCATTAATGTTGAGCCATGATCTTCGTGAGCAGCTGCTAAACTAGGAAATAGTGTAAGTAGTGATAATATAATTTTGTTCATATGCGTTCTCCGTTTATTTTAAGGGTGATGATGGCCGTGGTGGTTGCCACTGCTTACGTTACTACCGTAGGCGCCCGCTTCAGGTTCAAAGGGTATATTTTCAACGTGCACTGCTAATCCCAGCCCTATCAACATGTCATCTAATACGTGGTCATGAAGATATTGAATGCGTCCTGGATTAATTTGCAGAGCAACGTGACGATTGCCGAGGTGGTAGCAAGCCCGTGCCATCAGCCAAGCATCGTCACAGCGGACGCTGGATACGTTTTCATTGGCGGCTATAATTCTGACAATAGTGTTATCTTCACTGGTTAATAAATCACCATCTTGTAACACCTGGCCTCGTTCCAGAAACAAACCCACCTCTCGACCATCATCTAATATCGTACGAAGTCGACTTTTAACACGACTAGCCAATGGCAGTGTCAATGTGGTGTGTTCTGGCATTTTTTCAGTTAACTTTTTTATTAAATTAATCATATCTAAAATAAGTAATAACGTTGTGCCAGTGGTAACTCTGCTGCTGGCTCACAGGTTAATAACTCACCATCAGCAAATACTTGGTAAGTTTGAGAATCCACTTCAATATTTGGCTGGTAATCATTTAAAATCATATCGGCTTTTTTTACATCTCGGCAATTTTTAACCACGCCAATCATGCTCTTCAACCCCAGTTTCTCTGCGATGCCATCATCTTTTGCTGCTTTAGAAACAAAGGTCATTCGTGTTGCATGACGTGCACCACCAAGGTTGGCAAACATCATCCGATAATGAACGGGTTGCGGTGTTGGTATTGATGCATTTGGATCGCCCATGGGCGCAGCGACAATCATACCGCACTTAATAATCAAGTTAGGTTTTGTTGCAAAAAATGCGGGTGACCACAATACTAAGTCAGCTAATTTACCAACCTCAATTGAGCCAACTTCATGTGACATACCATGTGCGATGGCGGGGTTAATTGTATATTTAGCAATGTAACGCCTGGCACGAAAATTATCAGCATCAGTATCTGGTGCTAATGGCCCACGTTGCACTTTCATTTTGTGAGCTGTTTGCCATGTGCGAGTAATCACTTCGCCTACACGTCCCATTGCCTGAGAGTCAGATGCTATCATTGAGAAAGCGCCTAAATCGTGCAAAATATCTTCTGCTGCAATGGTTTCACGTCGAATACGAGATTCGGCAAAGGAGACATCTTCAGCAATATTTGGATCAAGATGATGACATACCATCAGCATATCTAAATGTTCATCAACAGTATTAACGGTATAAGGCCGAGTCGGATTGGTTGATGAAGGTAGTACATAAGATTCGCCACAAGCCTTGATAATATCAGGGGCATGTCCACCGCCTGCGCCTTCTGTGTGATAGGTGTGAATGGTTCTGCCTTTCATTGCTGCTAAGGTATGTTCAACAAAACCAGATTCATTCAGTGTGTCGGTATGAATGGCTACCTGAATATCCATTTTTTCTGCAACTGATAAGCAGTTATCAATAGATGCAGGTGTTGTTCCCCAATCTTCGTGTAATTTAAGCCCCATCGCGCCAGCAAGTATTTGTTCTTCTAAAGGCTCGGGTAAACTTGCATTTCCCTTGCCTAAAAAACCAATGTTCATCGGCAATTCTTCAGCTGCCTGCAACATACGATGCATATTCCAAATACCCGGTGTACATGTGGTTGCCTTGCTGCCAGTAGCGGGCCCTGTTCCACCGCCAATCATTGTGGTTACCCCTGACATTAATGCTTCTTCAATCTGTTGCGGACAGATGAAATGAATATGGGAGTCAATGGCACCCGCCGTTAGGATTTGTCCCTCACCAGCGATGACCTCTGTACCGGCTCCAACTATAATATCAATACCAGGTTGCACATCAGGATTACCGGCTTTACCAATGGCCACAATACGACCATTTTTAATACCAACATCAGCTTTGATAATGCCCCAGTGATCCATAATCAAGGCATTGGTTATCAGCAGGTCAACAACATCAGCATCACAGCGTTGACTTTGACCCATACCATCACGAATGACTTTACCACCACCAAATTTAACTTCGTCGCCATAGATGGTGCGATCATCTTCGACTTTTATCCATAATTCTGTATCACCAAGACGAACACGATCGCCAGTCGTTGGCCCATACATTTCCATATAAGCTTGTCTGCTAATGGTGGTCATGCTTTATTCTCCAAAATGCCCATTACTTCGCCATTAAAGCCATAAACTTTGCGATCTCCAGCATAGGCTACCAGTTCAACTTCACGGGTTTGTCCTGGCTCAAACCGAACCGCTGTACCTGCTGCAATATTCAGTCGAAACCCATAAGTTTTATTACGCTCAAAAGCTAAGGCAGGGTTGGTTTCAAAAAAGTGATAATGAGAACCTATTTGAATAGGGCGGTCACCTTCATTAGCCACATCAACGATAACGATTGCTCGACCTTCATTGAGTGTTATTTCGCCATCAACAACGATTATTTCACCTGGAATCATTATATATTCTCCGTAAAACCAAATTAAACAATGGGATCATGAACGGTCACCAACTTGGTGCCATCAGCAAATGTTGCTTCGACTTGTATGTCGTGAATCATTTCAGCAATCCCCGTCATCACATCGTCACGAGTTAGTAAGGTGCGGCCATAATCCATCAATTCAGCAACACTTCTGCCATCACGCGCTCCTTCTAAAATAGCAGCACTGATATAGGCTATAGCCTCGGGATGATTAAGTTTTACACCGCGTAGTTTACGTCGCTCAGCCAATAAGCCCGCGGTAAATATTAATAATTTATCTTTTTCTCTTGGAGTCAAATTCATCTGTATAACCTAATTATTTATGTAGCCCATATTCTTGGCGGACAGGCTTTTCTTTCTAATATAGTCGGTCTTAATGCCATCCATATTTGTGTAAATAGTTTGCGAGACTTGGCGGTTGAATCTCCCAAATAACGTACTACTAAACAATCTTCTATCAAGGTGACGGCAATTAAGTGCTTATCTTGAGCAGCTAGTATAGCTCTAACTTGTTCAAGTAATTCATTATCAGCTGGGGTAGCGACTAACATGGCCATTACCGGATGGCCTCGTAAGCCTGTTGGTGTATTTAATCGTGCACCATTAAGCTGTATTTTCTCGATCAAGATTGCTGAGCCATCTCGGTTTAGGCAAAAATCTAAGTTTAATTCGCCGCTGGTGAAGGTCTCATTAATGGCGGGCAAACCAAGGCAATGTGTTTCCCAACCGATAAAACGAGCATGCGTGGCTAAATCAATCTGGGTACTCATTCGGGCTTGTGCACCGGGGAAATAGATATTTTCTTGCGGTAGCCATTCTAAGGATGCATGTTCGGCAATATTTAAATGCTGTTTTTGGTGGGCGGTATGACCCTGGCTACGATAAAATTTAGTGGCTCCAGGTGTTGTTAATAAGGTACTTGCCTTTTCATTAACGGTGGTGTTGATAGTTAATGTGTCGCCACCGACAACACCGCCAGGAGGATGAAGAATGTATAAATGGCAGACATCACCCTCAGGATAAAAAGCGCGTTGAACTGTTAAAGGCCCACGTTGACTCCGATGCGACAAAATGGTTTTATCACTACGATGCGAAAATGCTAAGTCGAGTTGTGCTACCCAGCCTGACGGAACGGCCTCTGTCAGGCTTATTAATGAATTCATGCGAAGTTATTACTCACTAATATCCCCCGGGGTTTTGAATTAAACGGATAAATATTTACTTATCTGAGCTACATCTACATCTTTTCTAAGATCTTCATGAATAAACTTACCTGAGTCAATAACAATCAAGCGATCTGCAATAGCCATAGTGAAACTCAGTACTTGTTCGGATACGATGATTGTTATATCACGCATCTGTTTTATTTCATTAAGAATTTTAGCAATATCTTTAATGATCGAAGGTTGAATACCTTCGGTTGGTTCATCAAGTAATAGCACTTTTGGGTTAGTAACCAAGGCACGAGCGATAGCCAACTGTTGCTGCTGACCCCCCGATAAATTGCCGCCTTTACGGTTACGCATATCAAATAAAACCGGAAACAAAGCATAAATGTCGTCAGGTACTCTTTTTAAGCCAGAGACTTGCATACCTGTTTCAATATTTTCCTGAACACTAAGCATTGGGAAAATCATTCTTCCTTGTGGTACATAAGCTATTCCACTTGCAACACGTTGATGACTTTCGCTCTTTGTCACATCTTGGCCATCTATCTTAATGCTACCTTGGCTTGCATCTAAAATACCAATTAATGATTTAAAAAGGGTGGTTTTGCCCATCCCATTCCGGCCCATAATGGCTACAGTTTCATTTTTTTTTGCTTCAAAGCTGATGCCATGGATTACTTCACTCTGGCCATAGCTTACATGTAAATCGGATACTTCAAGCATACTTAATACCTCTTAACTTAGTGACCCAGATAAACTTCAATAACATCAGGGTTGTTTTGGACTGTTTCCATATCACCTTCGGCAAGAATTTTTCCTTGATGAAGTACCGTTACTTTGTGTGCGATTCGAGCAACAAACTCCATATCATGTTCGATAACCAGTACTGAGCGACCTTTACTAATACGGTTTAATAACTCTGCTGTTAGCTCACGTTCTTTTACACTCATGCCGGCAACAGGTTCATCCAGCATTAATAATTCAGGATCTTGAATCAGTAACATACCTATTTCTAGCCACTGTTTCTGTCCATGACTCAGCAAGGCTGCTTCCATCTCTAGTAAGTCACCCAGAAATATATCATTAGCCACCTCATTAATGCGTGCATCAACTTCCGGGGTGCGTTTAAAGGTTAGTGCACCAAAAACACTGCGACCTTTTGGATATGATACTTCAAGATTGTCATAAACAGAGAGGTTTTCATAAATGGATGGTGTCTGAAACTTACGGCCGACACCGGCGTGCACAATTTGATGCTCAGACAGCGTTGAAAGCTCTTTGTTTTTAAATTTAATACTGCCTGATGTCGATTTTGTTTTGCCACAAATCAAGTCAAGTAGTGTCGTTTTACCTGCTCCATTGGGTCCAATGACCACCCTTAATTCATTTTGGTCGACATAAAGGTTCAAGTTATCTACCGCCTTAAAGCCATCAAATGAAACCGTTAGATCTTCAATCGCCAGTGCGAAATCGGTATTACTACTCATATTATATATTCCTTAAACGTGAAGTCGAGTAAAAGTGGTTCATTTGCTGTCTTCAACAGGACTAGTTTTTTTACTAATGATCATTGTTTTAAGAGAACTTATAAACTTAGAGTTAAGTACGCGATCAAGTTGTGGATCACCGTATTTATTCCAAACACCTGCGATACCATTAGGGAAGAACATGACCACTGCTATGAACAAGCCGCCCATTAAAAATAACCAGATTTCTGGGAATGTTTCTGAAAAAATCGTTTTGCCGAAGTTAACTGCTAAGGTTCCATAAACCACACCAATCAGTGACATACGTCCACCTACGGCAGCAAATATAACCATTTCAATTGATGGCACGATGCCCACAAATGAAGGAGACATAAAACCGACTTGCAGCGTAAACATCGCTCCACCTATAGCTGCAATGACGGCTGATACACAGAAAATAAATATCTTAAAGTTGGCAACATCATAGCCTGAGAATCGGACACGGTCTTCTTTATCTTTCATTGCTAACAACAATCGACCAAACTTACTGGTTAGAATGAATTTACCTATAAATAACACCGCAAATAATAACAGTGCATTAATAAAATAAAGGGTGTATTTTGCCGAATCTTCACGAATATCCCAGCCATTCAATGTTTTTAAATCGGTGATACCATTGATGCCACCAATATAGCCCTGTTGTCCAACAATCAACACCGTCAGAATAACAGCAATAACTTGGGTGATGATGGCAAAATATACTCCACCAACACGACGTTTGAACATCGAAAAGCCGATTATGAAAGCAAATATTGCTGGAATGGCAATAACTGCTAGCACTGTAAAACCGAAACTCTCAAAGGGGATCCAAAACCAAGGTAGCTCGGTTATTTGATTCCAATCCATAAAGTCTGGAATACCAGGTGTTGATTGTATCTTAGTACTTTCAGGATCGGAGGCTTCTAGTTTAAGGAACATGGCCATGCAATAGCCACCAATGCCAAAGAAAATCCCCTGACCTAAACTTAAAATACCACCATAACCCCACAATAAAACTAGACTAACCGCAGCAAAGGCATAGGTTAAATATTTGCCAACCATACTAAGTCGAAACATATCTAAAGTTAGCGGCAAAATGATAAAAATCAATACCGCTAAAATAATAAGCCCTAACATGCCCTTTTTACCACCGAGCAATCGCTCATAAACAAAATTCATTTTTTTCTCCTAAATCGCTTATTTATTTACGGACTTTGATTGAAAACAAGCCTTCTGGACGAAACATCAATATGATTACAAGCGTCAACAGCGTATATACTTTGGCCATTGAACCACTGATGAAGAATTCTAGAATCGATTGTGCTTGTGCAATGGTGAAAGCGGAAGCGATGGTACCAAATAAACTGGCTGCTCCACCAAAAACGACCACCATGAAGGTATCAACAATATATAAGGTGCCTAATGTGGGTCCTGTTGATGCAATGGTTGTGAAAGCCGCGCCTGCAATACCTGCAATACCACAACCTAAAGCAAAGGTTAAACGATCTGTTTTTTTTGTGTTAATGCCTACCGCGCCACTCATCACTCTATTTTGGGTGGTTGCCCGAACCGCTAAACCCCAGTTCGACCGATACATTAGGATATAAACACCGATGGTAACTACCGCCGTCAAACCCAATACAAACATACCGTTAATGGGGATATAGATTTCTTCTGTTGGTTGATAAGATCCCATTAACCAATCTGGTAAGGTCGGGCTGACTTCACGAGCACCAAAGATTGAACGGAAAGTTTGCTGCATAATTAAACTTAAACCCCATGTCGCTAAAAGCGTATCAAGTGGTCTTTTATATAAGTGCCGTATCAGGATAAACTCTGTCAGATACCCGAGTATGCCTGCAATGACAAACGAGGCAATGATTGCAAACAGGAAGTAGTACTGAAGAAAACCTGGAAAATACGTTTCACTTATAACCGACAATAGATACGTTGTGTAGGCACCTACTGCCATAAATTCGCCATGGGCCATATTAATGACGCCCATTTGTCCAAATATAATCGCTAGACCGAGTGCCATAAGTAAAAGTACACTAAACAAACTGATGCCTGCAAAACCTTGCATGGCAAAAATTGATGTTAACTCTTGGACTGTATACTCACCCATAACACATACCCCGTAATAAAGTTTCTAACAAAAACATTAAATTGTTACTCATTATCTTGAATTTAAATGACAGGTTGGCCATAACGACCAACCTGTCTTAACATTTAAACTAACTAACAGCTGGGTCTATTGGTAGCCAGCTGGGAATGGATTTGGTTCAATTAACTCTGACTCAAATACCACGGTTGCTTGACCATCTTTGTTCCATTGACCAACACGAGCTTTACTCCACAAGTGATGGTTAGGATGTAGCTTCACGTAACCTTCAGGTGCTTTTGCAGTCAACTCAATGTCACCTTTTTCAGATTCAGCAACGACTTTATCAACATCAAAAGAACCCGCTCTTTCAACAGCTGCTTTCCATAACCAAGGGCCTAAATAAGCGGCTTGGGTTACATCACCCATTACGCTGTCTTCACCCCACATAGCTTTGAATTCTTTAACAAATTCAAGGTTGCTAGGATTGTTTTGGCTTTGGAAATATTTCATGATTGAGTAAAAACCTTCTAAGTTTTCACCGCCTATGCCCAAAACTTCATCTTCTGTTACTGAGATTGTTAACAAGGTTTGTTTATCAGATGTAATACCTGCTGCTTTCAATTGCTTGAACCATGCAACGTTACTACCACCCACTACTGCGGCGTAAATTACATCAGGTTTTTTCAAACGAATTTTATTGATGGTTGAACCGAACTGTGTATTACCTAATGGTTTGTAATCTTCACCAACAACTTTTCCGCCTAGAACATTTTCAATATGTTTACGGGCAATTTTCATTGATGTACGTGGCCAGATGTAATCAGAACCAATTAGATAGAACGTTTTTGCTTCTTTTTCTTTCGCTACCCAATCCAAACCAGCAAGAATTTGTTGTGTTGCTTCTTGACCGGTATAGATAACATTATGTGATTGTTCTAGACCTTCATAGAAGGTTGGGTAATAAAGCAAACCATTTTCTTGTTCAAAAACAGGTAATGCCGCTTTACGTGATGCAGAAGTCCAACAGCCAAAAACCGCGGCTACTTTATCTTTAGCTAATAATTTACGTGATTTTTCAGCAAAAGTTGGCCAATCACTTGCGCCATCTTCCTGGATAATTTCAATTTGGCGACCTAAAATACCACCAGACTCATTGATTTGCTTGATTGCTAACTTTTCTGCTTGTTGGGCACCAGTTTCACTGATCGCCATGGTGCCAGTCAATGAATGTAAGATACCTACGGTTACCGTAGTATCAGTGACTGCTTGTCCAGTAGTGGTTGCATCCATCGCCATAGCTGACGTTGAAAGAAACCCTGCAGCGACCATTGCGCTTAACAATGCTCCTGTTTTACCTAAAAACTTTCTTCGATTAAATTGACTCATTATATATCTCCTGTTGATATAGTTTTAGTACATTTTGTAAAAAATTGTGACGCTCAATGTCCCAGCATCCATGGTCTTGCAGTTTTTTTCGTTTGCATTGATAGACCGTGCCCTTCGGTCGTTGAGTTACTATTTTGTTGTGATGTCGGTTTACAACTATGTGAATCTGAGGAGCAACCACAGCTAGAACGTCTCCTTTGTTTAGGTTCATGCGCAGCCTTTTCATTGCGTTCATGAGCGGTTCTTGTCGAACTGCTTACTAAAGCTAAATGAGGTGCAGAAATAATTCTGGCGGCCATTTCTCCACAGCTAGCACATTGCGACGGATTAGCTGATTCACTCATTTTACGAAGCGCGCTGAATGTTCCACAGGATTCACATTGATAGTCATATAACGGCATCACATATCTCCAATTAAGAGGTTGAGCTTAAATCTGAACCTGGCGTTACCAGTTTTAATGGCCCGTCAGCATTGGGTGTGATATCAAAATCAAATATCTCATTAGGGATCCAAAGCGTTGCACATGCATTAGGAATATCAACGATTCCGCTGATATGTCCTTCTACAGGTGCTGTACCAAGGATTGACAGTGCCTGCTCACCGGTATAACCGAATTTTTTCAAATACTCAATCGCATTTAAGCAGGCTTGTTTATAGGCCATATTGACATCGAGATAGCCTTGTTTTCCTTGCTCATCAACAGAAATACCTTCAAAGATCATAAAGTCATTGTAATTTGGACTTAATGGGCTAGGTTTGAAAATAGGATTTTTAACACCGTATTTTTTGACGCCATCTTTAATCAAAGTCACTTTAATATCTAAGTAACCTGCCATTTCTATAGCGCCACAGAATGTTATTTCACCATCACCTTGTGAGAAATGAAGATCACCCATAGACAGACCACCATCTTTGACATACACAGGGAAGTAGACTTTTGAACCTTTGGTCAGGTTCTTAATGTCACAGTTACCACCATGTTCACGTGGTGGCACCGTTCGAGCGCCTTCTTTAGCTGCCGCAGATGCTTCATCACCTTTCAATCGTCCCATTACTGCTGCTTGTTCATTGGGTGGTAATGCTAGTGGTGGAACACGATCTGGTTCAGTTGCAATTAACTCAGCTTCACGTTTGTTCCACGTTTCTAATAACTCATGCGAAGGCAGGCAACCAATTAATCCTGGGTGCATGATGCCTGCAAATTTAACATTAGGTACATGTCTAGATGTAGTGTAAATACCGTGGAAATCCCAAATTGATTTACGTGCATCAGGATAATGATCAGTTAAAAAACCACCACCATTATTTTGAGCAAATAGTCCATTGAAACCCCATTGAGAATCATCGAATGTACCCACATCAAGGATATCAACCACCATTAAGTCGCCAGGTTCAGCGCCTTCAACACCAATCGGACCACTTAAATAATGAACTTGTAATAAGTCAACATCACGGACATCGTTAGCACTGTCGTTGTTACCAATTTGGCCGCCGGTCCAATCCATGCATTCAACACGGAATTCATCACCTGGTTTGACCATTGATATCATTGGAAGATCCGGATGCCAGCGGTTGTGGATCTGACCGTCTTGTTCCCAGGGTTTTTTATCTAAATCTAGTTTTACTAATGTTTTCATTTTTCTCTCCGCTTTATTGGAAATGCCCTACATTGACGCTTGTTAGAACTGAACTTGCATATTGACTACAAAGGTATCCTGATCAGCTGCACCAGTTGTTTCTGCCATACGATAGAAGGACGAGATTTGAGCGTTATAACCATCGATAACATAGTTAACACCAAGGTCTGTACGCTCTTGTTCAACGTTATTGTCATTATCAAAGCTTTGGTAACGAACTAGTGGCATAACTTGCCCCCAACCGAGTTTTTCTTTAAAAATGAAGCCGACACTAACTGCGTAAGCATCACCTTGCTCACTTAAAAACACATCATCGGTGTCATAATCGTAATAAGCTGCTTCAAGGGATACTGCACCTGCTGCAAGTTGTTTTTCCATCAATAAATCAACACTCACTTGCGAATAATCACCAACGGCAACATCAGAAGCTGCGCCATCACCTTTTACACGGGCTGCGACACCAATAGTGAAAATATCTTTGCTACCGAAGTAATTACCTGTGCCGTAATAGCCAGGCTCTTTATCCCAAAAGGCATACTGCAAACGACCGGCATACATCAACTCATCATCTTGTTGATTATTAACGATTGTTCCACCGTTGCCGTCTCCTTTTCCTACTTCATTACCTAAGCCAGAAAGTTTAAAAATATTGCTACCTTCAAAAACACCAAATGAGTAAGCAAGGCGTTCATCAGCTGCTGTACCTACGATAGCGACACCTTCGTCACGGCCAATTTCACCACCGTTCCAACCATATCTTGCTACGATGTTCTGCCAGTAACCATCACCTGAGCTGTAAAAAGGGCCTGCCATATTGGCTCTACTACTTGGTGATAAGAAACGACCAGCATAGATTGCAAGCCCCGGGTTTATTTGAAAGATAGCGGCGGCATCAATAACCGAAAACTTATCGCCGGTACCACCACTGTTTTCAATGTTGACCATACCTTTGATGTATTTGTTGATGCCACCAGACAAGTAAACCCGTGTAACATTCAGATCAAAATCGCTTGAATCATCACCATTAGGAGCAGCATCTTCGACGCTGCTGTAACCGGCTAATACGCCAAATCCGACGCTGACATATTTATCTTCACCAAAAGTGATGGTTCCGGCAGCGTGTGAGGCGACCGATGTAATGGTGGTTGTTGCTGCTAATGCAATTGCAATTGCAAGGCTTTTATTTCTAATTTTCATGTGTTACCCCTGAGAGAATTAATCAATATATGAGTAGTTCACTGGATTAGCCTCGTTGCTTATCAAGATCGAACTTCAGTGCCTATACTAAAGAGATGTCCCACACTGTTAAATACGTCAAATTGCGTAGAAACGATCAAGCTAAACTGAGGTAGGATTAACGAAAAATTTTAAACGGGGATACATATAATGATGGAGACTAAGCAAAAATTAATAGGGATAGTCATAACCAGTGTGATAGTGTTAAGTCTAAGCGCTTGTGGCGAGTTAAGTTATAAACGTGGTGCCAGCGCAAATGACTTTCAACAACAAAAAAACAATTGTTCTACAAATAATAAAACTGATAGTGAGGTTGAGTTATGCCTTGAGAACAGTGGTTGGTTGGTCGTCAATGCTGACAAACCCCTTTTTGCTGAAGCAACGGCTGATGAGAGGATGGCAGATGCCGCGACTGAGCAAGTCGACCCTGATACAAGCGAACCTGTACAAAAAGCGATTGATCCTCTAGAACTGATTGCTATTGGATCTTGGTGGAAAACGGGAGCAGCACCGAGTGCACTGATGGCTGATAGTGAACAATGTGCGACCGAATTAGGTAAGGGCCACAAGACTCAAAGTAATATGAGTTTGGTTACACGAGGATTAATAGATTGTATGCGAGAAAATGGCTGGTTTGCATTAAAAAAATAATGCTGTTGGCAATTTCAGCACCGATAACAGCTCTCTAGCCTCTGATAGAATGTAATTTATTTGAGGCTAGTGAGGCGGCGGCGGTTCTGGTTTCAACCCCCAGTTTAACGAAGATATGTTCGGTATGTTTATTGATGGTTCTTGGGCTATTGCCGAGAATCTCACCAATACTTTTATCCGTTTTACCCAATATTATCCAATGCAATACTTCAGATTCACGGTTGGTTAAGCTAAAGATTGCTTTCAATGCTTCGATCTGGGCGGCCTCAGATTCTTCACGTAATATGATCAGCCATTGTTCATCATTATGAATGTCAGCGGGATTAAAAATAAGCCGGCCAGTAGGATTTTGTACAATAAGGGGGCGAAGCCTTTTCTCTCCGCCAAGATGCAACTGAGCAATCCAGTCATAAAAGGCATCAGACATGCCTGAATTAGGCTGACTAGCACTGTTCATATATTTAGCAATATGCGCCCTTGCTAGCGGTGTTTGCCAGATCACTTTACCGCTAGAAGGAAGAACGGCAATAGCGGCTTGACCAAAGGCATCAAGTGCACCTTGTGTTTGATTCAACATGCGTGAGTTTTTAAGATGGGTTTCTAATCGGGCAATGACTTCAATTGAGCTAAGTGGTTTAGTGACATAATCAATACCACCGGATGAAAACCCTGCAACAACATGTTCTGACTCGGTCAGACCGGTCATGAAAATAACTGGAATATGGCGTGTATTCAAATCACTTTTTAAATGTCGGCAAACTTCAAACCCATCCATTTCAGGCATTAAAGCATCTAGCAGAATAATGTCTGGTGTGACCTTTCTACTGATTTCCAATGCTCTTTTACCATTGTTTGCAATCAACACGGTGTAGCCGGACTCTACTAATGAATCATGTAACAGGGCTAGCGTATCCGGTATGTCGTCAACGATTAACACTACAGCATCTAATGGATTCTCAGGCATCGGCTAACTTACTTTCAATAAATATTTTCATTCTTTCCAGTTCAAAGTTGTCTGACATTCTAGTTATATCACTTATAAAGTGCTGATAGTGAGGATCATGTTTATCTAAATCAGTAATGAGTTTACGTACCCCGACTAGATAACCCATATCAATCATTTCTAACAACTGATTAAGTGCCTTTTTAGGGGGTAATAGGTATTGTTCATCATTCGACGAAAGAATGACCTCTGCTGCCGGCGAGGGTTCATGTGCAATCCACTCAAGATTTAAACGTTCACCAATCCAGTTAATAAGCTCTAATAAATTAAGGGGTTTTAGAATGAAATCCTTATCTGATATACCAGATGAGTTTTCAAGATTTTTATCAAAGGCATTGGCAGATATAATGCCTATCATCACTTCTGAACGATGAATGTTTCTAATCAAATGAATTGTTTCCCAGCCGTTCATCTCAGGCATTGCTAGATCCATAAAAATAATTTCTGGCTTGAACTGAGGATAAACTTGTAAACATTCTGCTCCAGAAGCGGCTTCTTTGACATCAAAACCTAAGGGTTCAAGAATGTTAATAAGAAGCTCTCTATCGACGGGTTCATTATCAACCACTAGTATTTTTCGTCTTAACCCTTTATAGCCGATCGGCATTTCCATGGTCAGGGCTGATAAGCCTTCTTCAATAATGACCATCGGCAAGAATAGTCTTACCTTAAATAGGGTGCCAACACCGACTTGGCTTTCTACATTAAGCTCGCCGCCCATCAATTCGGTGAGTAGTTTACTAATGGTTAAACCTAAACCCGTTCCACCAACACCTTTAGTTTCAGTGCCACGAACAAATGATTCAAAAATGGTTTCCAGTTCAGCGGGTTTGATGCCTGGGCCTGTATCTTCAACTTCCATAGATAAAAATTCACGTGCATAATGAAAACGTAAATTAATCGCCCCTGTTTGAGTGTATTTAACGGCATTACCAATAATATTGAGCAAGATTTGACTTAGACGCTTCTGATCCGTTCGAACTACGCGTGGAATATCTGGACTGATTTCACAGTTAAAGATTAAACCTTTATTAATCGCTTGCAGTTCAAACATGCTAATAATGTGTTGGATATATTCAGGCAATCTTAGTGATTTAATCTCGAACTTCAATTTACCATTTTCTATTCGGGCAATATCTAAGGTGCCTTCAATCAATGATAATAAATGGTCACCACTTCTGAGAATAATTTTAACGGCATGTCGGCTTTTAGCTTCATCAGAAGTATCATTGTCGAGCAATTGAGCATAACCCAAGATGCTATTAAGCGGCGTCCGTAATTCATGGCTGATACCGGTGATGTAGCGACTTTTGGCCTGATTCGCTTGTTCGGCGACTAAACGCGCTTGTTGTAATTCTTTGGTAGTACGATCATGTAATACAATTTCTCTTTGTAATAAACTGGTCTGATAATTGGACTCTTGCTGGGCACTTTTACGGCTTTTTGAGGTCAAGATCACCCACCAGACAATAATGCCACTGACTAAAACGAGTGCTGAAAATGCCTTTATAAATCCTGCTCTAAGCACTGACAAAACATAAGCTACATTATCAGTTACCGTCAACTCAATATGTAAATAAATTAAGCCAAAAATAGATGCCAATAGCAAAAAGGTAAGCATCATTAGAAATAAATAGTGTCCGATACCACTATGAATATAAGATCCTAATGATTTAGGCAATAGCTTCATCATGACTGACTGCCACTGTTCGCTTAATTTAGCGTGGGGTTTACAGGCATCGTCACAGCGGGCATCAAGACAGCAGCACAAGGAACAAATTGGGCCCTGATAGGCAGGACAATGAGCGATATCATCAATTTCATATTCGTGCTCACAAATACTGCATATTTCTGTTGTTTTACTAGGGTCAAATTTGAATGGCTGCCTTGCTAGGTAATATTTACCTTTTGTCAGCCAAGCGATCACGGGCGAACAAATAAATGCAGTAACGATGGCAATAAATGACGAAAAAGCTTGAGCCTCTAAACCAAATACACCTACAAATGCCAGCACCGAAAGCAAAGATGCAATCGCCATTGCGCCAACACCCACCGGATTAATATCGTATAAATAAGCGCGTCTAAATTCAATGCCCTTAGGACTTAAACCCAGGGGTTTATTAATCACTAAATCAGCCACTACTGCCGTTATCCATGCGATAGCAATATTGGAATATAAGCCTAATACTTGCTCAAGTGCCTGAAATACATTTAACAGCATCAGCATGGTCGCTATCAATACATTAAACAGTAACCAGACAACCCGCCCAGGATGACTGTGGGTGAGCCTAGCAAAGAAATTTGACCACGCTAATGAACCTGCATAAGCATTAGTGATGTTAATCTTGATTTGAGATAGCACTACAAAAAACACAGTGACCGCTAGTATTATTTCGGGATTTGAGAACACATAGCTAAACCCTATCTGGTACATATGAGTAGGGTTGACCGCCTCTTCTAAGGACTTATTTGCAGCCAACGCCAGATAAGCTAGCAATACACCAGCAAACATTTTAAGCATGCCTACAAATATCCAGCCAGGGCCCCCTAAAAACACACCTAAATACCAACGCAATCTATTTTTAGCTGTTTTTTCTGGCATGAAACGAAGGAAATCAACTTGCTCGCCAACTTGTGGTATCAATGCCATTCCAATTCCTATTGCTGTTGCAAACATATAGATATTGAAGCTACTGTCATAGCCCGATTCACCAGCAAAGCTCATAAGACCTTGAATAGTTTGGGGCTCTTTAATAAAAATAAAAATAAATGGCAATGCCATTAGAATCAGCCATAAGGGCTGAGTAATCATCTGAATTTTACTGATCAATGTTACACCGTGTGTAACCAATGGAATGATGACAATGGCCGATATTAGATACCAAATATACAAGGGCATATCAAAATACATGCCTAAGGCATAAGCCATGATCACCGCTTCTAAAGCGAATAAAATAAAGGTGAAGATGGCGTATACAAAGGAGGACACTGTTGAACCTATGTAACCAAAACCGGCACCGCGTGTCAGCAAGTCCATATCCAAGCCATATTTTGCGGCATAATAACTGATTGGTAGACTGGTTAAAAAAATGATCAAACTAACAGCAAGTATGGCCCAGAAGGCATTCACAAAACCATAATTTACAGCGAGTGTGCCTCCAATAGCTTCCAGCACCAAAAAGGAGATAGCACCTAATGCCGTGTTTGAAACGCGAAAAATCGACCATTTTCTAAAGGACTTGGGCGTAAAACGTAAGGCATAGTCTTCTAACGTTTCATTGGCTACCCACGTGTTGTATTCACGACGACTTTTAATGATACGCATTGGCGCATTCTGGTCGGTGGGTTTTAGCAATGCATCATCTTTTTTCAACTTATTCCCTTGAGGTATTTGGATGGTAATTATCCAAGGTCTATCTTCTATCAATAAAACTAAAGAAAACTATATACATATATCATGCCTTAACGGTAAATTATTGATTAAAAATGATTTTTACGTTATTGGCTTGTTGGCTATCATTCTTTTATGCACCAAAACAGGTCAAGTGAAAATTGACGTTGTATATCGGTGCATTGCAGTCAGTTACAATTTTTAATCAGCGTTGTTTGCAAACTATTTTAATACGGTTAATTTAAGGTGTTTATAGATTATAAATCAGTGAGAATTGAGCTTGCTTATATTTTGTAAATGAGAATCATTTGCATTTAATGGTGATTCAATTATAATCTCTCCTAGGTCTAGAACATAACAAATAATATGTGTTTACATGGGGAGTTTATAACTATGACTAAGTTAAATCGTATGCAACCGTTACTAGGAACGCTGGTAGAAATTGGCATCACAACTGAATCTAACCAGGGGCTCAATGTGATTAATACCGCCTTTAAACGCATTGAAATGATTCAGAGTTTACTCAGTTTTGATGATGTTAATAGTGAGATATCCCAGCTTAATAAATTGGGACGCAAAGGAATGGAATTACATCCGATCAGTGCTGATGTACTGCGACTAGCTTTGCATATGACAGGGGTTACCCAGGGTGATTTCAACTGCACTATTGGCGGAGCACTGATTGATAGAGGTCTTTTAGTTGACCACGGTGGCAGTCGTCCAATTAGTGTGGGCACAGCAGATGACGTGGTTTTAAATGGTTGCCACGCCAGATTATTACGGCCAGTGCGGATTACTTTGCAAGGTATCATTAAAGGTTATGCGGTAGATCAGGCGGTAAACATCTTACAACAACAAGGGATCCATTCTGGATGGATCAATGCTGGTGGCGATGTGCGTGTTTTTGGCGATCTAGCTATACCGATATATCGTCGTGAAATGAATGACTCACGTACCTTGCTTGGTGAGTTCTCCAATAGTGCAATTTCAACATCAAGTGTGGTTAATCAAGATAACAAAGCAGATATTTGGACGGTTAAAGCTGGACTATCATGGTTGGCAGATGTATTAACTAAAGTGGCTGTTGATAATACCGCTAATAAAAAAATTGTAGCACTGGGTGGGGAGTTACTCACCGGCTTGCCATCATAAAACTTAGATTAACCGAGTCTACTAAACCTAATACGAAGGCTATAAAGCTAGTTGAAGTGAAGCTTAACTCTAAACCTATAAAATAAGCGCTTAGGGTCATCCTCAAGCTTTTCTACTGATTGAAATATTTATCTAAATTGTTCAGGTCAGCGTCGTAAATTCTTGAGATAGTATTTACGGCTTCTTCATCAGTTGTTCCACTGGCATCAAAGCTAGAAGTCCAGCTTATTGTCGATTTACCATCTGCTGTTGCTGCAACTTAAATAGTTGAGACATAATCTGCCCTGGGAAGTGGGGACTCTGTGCTGGCAGAAGTGTAACTTCGTTGTTTGTCATTACGTGATATTTGTTTTTCAGTAATGGTTGCGTCGTTACTCAAGGCTAATAAAAGTTCAGTATTACTTTTACCGTGGGTTAATTCACTGCTAATAACTACTGGGAGTAAGACATCAAGGTGATTTAAGTCACCAATCATTTTCCAAACAGCATCTGGACTTACGTTGACAGTAACTTCTTTTTCTACGTGTAAAGTGCTTGCAGCGATGATGCCATTGTTTTGAATAAACTATTGCGCGAGAGTATTTACTATCGTTACTTTTTTATATATTAAATATTGTTCAGATAAAGCAGTCCGTGTTTATCAGCAAGCTGCATACATTAGAGTGTGCTGGATATCGCGGCTTTTTTTCTGTGTTGATTTCGGCCAATCAGTACTAATGTTAAGCCCCCCAACATCATCGCCGCTGCCAGTAAAAAATGCAAAGTGATCGCTTCATCAATTAACCAACTTGCCCCAAATGCTGCAAATAGGGGTACTAACAACTGGCAAGCTGAAGCTAAACTAGAAGAGAGTCGTGGTAAGGCCTTATACCAAATAATATAGCCTAATCCCGAGGTAACTCCGCCTGATAATATAGCCATAGCAACGCCAATCACTGTTAGGTTGATCACATTAGTAAAAGCTAAAGTGAAGGCGATTAATAAGAACACCATTGGTAGGGTACGATAAAAATTATAGGCGGTATCTGCCATCGGGTTTAATGAATGTCGCCCATTTAAGCTATACATCGCCCAGGAATAGGCTGATATCATTACCATTATTAAACCCCACCAAGAGGGCGAGGTTAATTTAGGATACATTAAATAAATTAAGCCAATCAGGGCTAAAATTAGGCCCAGCCATTCTGCACCATGCAATCTATCACCACTACGTAATGCATAACCGATCATGGTCAGTTGCACCACGCCAGCCAATACTAATGCACCTGTTGCCGTACTGATGGCAACATAACCATAGGAAAATGTCACGGCATAGCTGAATAGATATAGACTCGCTTTCCAATCGCCCTTTTGGCTGGGCATTGTAGTCGTTTTTATTTTGTTGTTGGTTTGTTGTGGGCCTGACAATGCCATAACGATAAAAAGCATGACAGCCCCAGCGCCTAGTCGAAACGAGCTGAAACTCACCGGATCAATTAAACCATTATCGAGTGTCCAGCGACAAATAATCGCATTAGTCGAAAAGGCTAACATGGCTATTAAGGTATAAAAAGTAGTTTGTAATAAATAGTGACGCAATGATTTTCAGCCTTGACGATGGGAAATAATAAGTGTGTAGGCGGTCTTAAACTTCGCCCTTATGCACATCATCAATCCATTCTTCTAGGGTGATAACGCCACCTTCATCTTTTGACACTCTCGCTTCACCATGAAAACGTATACGGTGGTGCGTTTCAAAGTCTAGAAATAAAATACCGACTTTAGCGGTTTGTTCAGTATTACCTACAAAATATAACATGTCATTACCGTCATATGAAGGGAAGGCGATGGTTGTTTTATCGATGACTTTGACAAATCCTGGCGCACGGCCTTTATACGAAACAGTAGGCTGACCATTTTGATCAAGAGTTGAAAGAAAGAATAGGGGCCGATTTTCAATAAAGCCTTGTTCTTCTTTACCAATTTCAGCTTTAACAAAGCTCTCTTGCAAAC
>Ga0307492_10000035_pt1 | contig 73401 bp, 70 predicted proteins | sample SI3LmetaG_FD_202365 | JGI IMG/M metagenome (GOLD analysis project Ga0307492, IMG submission 202365) | Sea-ice brine microbial communities from Beaufort Sea near Barrow, Alaska, United States - SI3L | ecosystem: Environmental > Aquatic > Marine > Coastal | place: USA: Alaska | collected 2017-05-06 | reverse complement strand
AAGCATCGTCAAAGTTAGACTCACCTCCTGTGCCATCAAAATAACCAAAACTAAGGCCTCCGTTATCTGATATTTCATAGAAAGCATTAAATGCGAATACTGGATCTGGATAAGTCGGTAATGTAAAAACCGTTGGACTAAATCCCATTGAAGAATTTATAAAATCTCCCGCGTTGTCTGCATAAGAAAACTCAGCATTTGCATCCATTTGGCCTATTTTATATTTAAAGTTATCGTTAACTTGATGCTCGAAATATACTTCCGAAAATTCTGTGTGGTCTTCAGCGTCAATATTTGAAAAACCTTGAATATCACCAGAAAAGTCTCCGCCTTCATCACCTCTTTTTATTGAATAATTGATGGATATGGATAACCCCTTAATAGACGTGTATTTTTCTAAATCCGAATTTAAACTAAGCCCAAATAAGCCTCTTAAAGCGGCACCATCCTCTACACCACCGCTTACGATAGAATAATCGACTATAGCAGCAGCACCAAAAATATTAGTTTCTCTTTCAGCTGCTTCAGAGCTAGCGGTTATACTAACAAACATTGATAGCAGTAATGTTAAAAATAAAATAGATACGTTAACGCAAACTTTATAACATGACTCAAATGGGGAGGTTTTGGTATTCATAATTAACCTTTCTCTGTATATTTATTGGGTGTCGATAAAGCGATACAAGTTGATTATCCTTCCATCTTAACGAGTTAAAAGGTAGTAGTATTATAATCTTTATAAGTCTAGCTTCATTTAGAACAAATTTTGTCTTTTTTAGTTTTTTTTAATTCGAAAAAAACATTAGCAATGGTTTGTATTTATTATAATCTCAACTATATTGTTGAACGCAGCCGCTAACTCGGAGAAGGTCTTCATCACCCATACTTCAATGCATCTTCAATTAAGGAGGTGCATTGACTGTCTGAAAAAGACCATGAATGATAAAGACAAAACTCATTACAACACGCTGTATGAGCAACATGTTAATGCTACAAGGTAAAAGCGAAGTATTGTCCAATATGAAGTGGGCATGCGGTTAAAAAGCTTTGTGAGCGTGCTTATGAAATTTATGATAAAAAAGTGTACCAAAACTTAGCACAACTTTCGGCGTCACACCTATACAATTTAAGAGGATCAAAAACTTACACGGCTCAGCGAAAAAACTTTGAAAAAACCAAACCTAGATACATCGCGATCGGTGAGCGAAGTAAACCTCACCCCAATCATGAGCAGGGTTACATTCTGTTCGATACCGTTCATCAAGGTGACTTAACTTACTACAGGCTCATATCTCTATTGGAAAAGACTGGGTTGAATAAGTGTATTTTGGTTTTTTGAGACACTATTCTCACTATGAGAAACACGTACATAATAATCATTTCATTTTGCTATAAAACATTCACTTAAAAATGACTAAAACGATTTTAAATATCTTTTCCAATCAAATGCCTCACCTGGATCTGTTTTACGTCCTGGCGCAATATCACAATGTCCGCAAATGTGTTTATTGGTAATCTTTGGGTATGCATTCATCAGTAATTTTGTCACTTCTGAAAGGCTTGTATATTGAATATTGGTATATTCAATATAGTCGGTACCTTCTAACTCAATGCCTATTGAAAAATCATTACATTTATTAACACCATTAAAACTAGAAACACCGGCATGCCACGCACGTTTGGTAAAATCCACAAATTGAATAACTTCACCATTTCTGCGAATAAATAGGTGGGATGATACTCTTAGACTTTCTATATATTGAAAACTGGAGTGTTGACCCACATCTAAACAGCCAGCAAAAAAATCCTCAACATGACAATTATCAAACTCACCGGAAGGCAAGCTAATATTGTGGATCACAAGGAGGGAAATTTCAGTATCTTTAGGGCGACTATCAAAATGATTGCAGGCTGATAACTTTGCGTTAGACAGCCAACCATTCTCGATTGATGAACGAGAATAAGAAAAAATGGAGGTTTGGGAATTGGGTTTATTTATGCTTCTGCCTTCATATTTCGTAAATTGGATATAACCGATTCTAAAGCTCTGTCAAAAAGAGCATCATCATCAAGAATTTTCAGTTTCTCTAATTGAAGTGTAACACACAAGTCGTGGGTTAAAAATTCAGCCATTTTAATACCACTACGATTGACAAAAATGTACTTCCCTGTTGAAGCAATTCTTGCTGCCAATTTGCAACGCTTAAATTCTTCATGAATCATTAATTCAACCCAGCTACCGGCCCTTAACTCTTCAACTCTCTCACGAATCTCAGGGTTGATATGAATAGGCTCTGAAGAAACGCCGGTTTCAATCTGCCCTGTTTCTACTTTTGAGAATCCAACATCTTCAATAACAATCTCTTCAAAGATCGCACCTTCAAGATCAGTATCTTCTTGAATAGAATTATCAATTGACTCTATTTTTTCTACCGATGCTTCAGAAGAAACAATCTCAATTTCAGAATTGTTACCATCGATATCTTCCATATCGTTTCCACTCAATCCGATATTATGCTCTATACCTATAGCGGGAAGTCTTAGAATATCTTCTTTTGTTTCACTGTTAATATATTCTCTTGCGTACTCAATTATATTGCGATACTTAGATTCTAGCTCATCCAAAAGACGCGTTGATTCAATAGGTGAAATAGATATTGCTTCTATATCTTTCCGTAAACTCTTGAGTAATATAGGGACTTTACTGGTTAGTTTTTCCAAACGCTCAGCGGTTTTAATCGGTTGAACACTCCAAATCAATAGTTTTGCAATTCGAACATGTCTTTTCCAACTATCCTTATCTTCCTGTAAACGATCTAATAATAATGTATGCGAACAGACACTCTTTAGTAGTGATTTAGCAACGTCAGGTAGCTGAAATCCGTCACAAATAGCTTGTAGTTTGACATTTACTTCACTTCTTGCAGTTTCAGATTTTGCTTTGCCAATTTCTGCTTCTTTTGTTCTTTTTTCAATAATATTCGATTTACGATCATTGAGATTCTTAGACTCTAAGAAATTTTCTAATAAATTCTCAAACAGAGAAACATCATCACTAAAGTCGTTAATGATAACATTTGCCGTCTCTGATATTTTATTAAACATTGGATTAGCTAATACATCTTTCGCATCTAAAGATAATCCCGCACGTGCCAACTCATTTAACAATGCCCTTGCAGGGTGCTTTCGATTAGAGAAGAATGATTTATCTACAAGACCGACTTTTAACATCGGGATCTGCAGCCTAGCAATCACTCCTTTTAACTCGCTACTCAGATCGGTATCTTCCAAAATAAAATCAAAAAGCATTGAGACAATATCAATCATATCTTCGTTGTATTGCCCAAGTGCGCCTTGCTCTAACGCGGACTTTAATTCTGGTATTTGTTGGCCAATCAATGCTCTTAAATCAACATTGTTTATTGCTTGCACAGCGAGCGCATTATTAGTAATAGTATTCTGTAATTGGTTTATTTGTAAACTAGATAATGCTGAGATCAGTTGTTGTGTATCAACCGGTTGACGATTTTGAGGATTGTTAGCCATAGAATCCATCATCGGGATCTGCGCACCATTTTGCAGGTTAACTTGTTGCTCGCTGACCCGGCGGTCAATCATTAACTGCTCTAAAACATTCCAAACACTGTCTTGATTAACTGCTGAATCTTGATGATTTTGTACTTCAGAGCTAGTTTGAACATTACCCTGTCCTAACTCTTGATATGCATTATTGTCACTGAATTCGTTATTTTGTTGATTAACCGATTGAGTCATCCTGGCATTTTTTTTGGCTTGTTGTTTAATTTGTGATTTTAAATCCGGCAAAATACCTTTTTGGATAAAATAGTCATTCACTTCTTTATAAACATCGTCTAGCTCACTAACAACACTGCGGTCGAATAATTTATAAATAATTAAAAGCGATGCAATATCTAAATCTAAAGTTTGAGTTGCGGTACGAAATGCGTCACAAATAAAAACGGGTTCAAGAGGGTTATTTTGTTCATAAATAGTTTGATCAGCAATTAAAGTATCAATTCTGACTCTAATGTGTTCTAGCGCATCTTGGTTTTTTGTTTTAGCTTTATTCACCATGCCATCGGTAGCAATATTTTCTTCTAGGTCATCATCTTTTACCAATGCTATATTTTCAAACGATAAAGTTTCTACGTTATCATAATTTTCAGTTTGGCTATCTAAACGACCTAAAGCTTGTTTGAAATTATTATGCAGCTCTTTTTTAAAGCAATTAATTAGCCCTTCTCGTTTAACTCTTAATAAACGCATTGCATCAAACTGAGCATTGTTAAAGCTATTTTCAGCCATATCAAATAACCGATCATCTGCCGTATTGAGCATTGTGATCAATTTAATCTCAAGTTGGTTTACAAAGACATTCTGAATATTTTTAATTAAAACCGGCAACGATCTGTACTCCGTTGATAAATCATTGCGAGAGTTATTTTTACCAACACGACTCGCAGAAAAATGAACTACATGGCTTCTACTACTCACTTAAAAAAGACCTCAAATACGAACGGATACAAATAAAATAGGCCTTTCCATCCTATTTAAACTCTAACCTTGCAATCCATTACAGAGCTTTATAAGCATCAAATTAACTATAGACCAAAATACGGATAAGAACCAAAAGGGTTTTGCCTTAACTTATTGTAAGTAGGCTTTCCCTCTTCAACATTTATAGCTTATTAAATCGACTTACATTGTGATCAAATACTCAATTCATCACATTACCATCTTTAGCAAAGATTTTACCTTGAAAACTGTGATAGTGATCCCAATCGCAATTCAAAATTTAAACATTCTAGGTTGATATTTTTATAAGCTATTAGCTTCAATAATTATCATCGGCTTGAGTAAAAATTACTTGATGCATAAATGGTTAGTTGAATCAAAATTAAACCTAGAACTATTGATATATCATTTGCTAAAATATGATTTAATTTGGATCACTCAATCGATATATTTATTTTGCAAAACTATTCTTTCCAAGCAAACTTACAATCAGAAATTAACAACAGCTGTAGAACGGCACTTTTAGAGGATTTAGGCCTAAATATTAATGATTCTGACCTAAATCTGGCTTTGATATTTGAAAATTTAGATATCACAGCAAATTTGATTCAAAAAAATACCAGAGCAAGCGCAAGGCTAATTAGCAGAGAAAGCGGTATTTTATGTGGACAAGCTTGGGTTGAAAAAACTTTTGCATTGTTAACACCTAATGATCTATCTAGTGATCTTTCAATTCATTGGCACATTAATGATGGTGAACAGATCAAAGCTAATGATTTGATTTGTGAAATATCAGGGTGCGCTCGTCAAATACTAACTGGCGAGCGAAGCGCCATGAACTTCTTGCAATCGCTTTCATCTACCGCAACATTAACTGCGGAATATATTAAAACAATGGGTTCAGATCACACTAAACTTTTAGATACCCGTAAAACAATCCCAGGTATGCGATTTGGGCAGAAGTATGCGGTAAAAATAGCTGGTGGCCAAAATCATCGATTTGGACTTGCAGACGCTTTTTTGATTAAAGAAAATCACATTATGGCCTGCGGGGGCATAAGTAATGCGTTATCTTCAGCAGTTAAAAATAATCCTAACAAATTGCTCGAAATTGAAGTCGAAAATCTTGAAGAATTGCAGCAAGCTATTGAGGGAAAGGCAGAAGTTGTGATGCTGGATAACTTTTTAAATGCAGACTTAGTTAAAGCGGTATCTTTAGTTAGGAAATCTAAATACCAACCAAAATTAGAAGCTTCTGGAAATGTAAATTTAAAGACAATTGCAGCGATAGCAAAAACCGGAATTGATTTTATTTCAGTTGGTGCGCTAACCAAAGATATTAAAGCGCTTGATCTATCGATGAGAATCACATTGGTTGAGAGTTAACACTCAACCAATCCACATCAAATTAAACTAAATCCAAGCTTTAAACTGTTTTTTGCAAATCTTCAATAACGGACGCTAAAAATCTTGCCGCTTCGCCGCCGGTACAAGCTCTGTGATCAAAAGTTAGAGAAAGCGGTAACATTTTTCGATTCTCAATTCCTTTTTCAGTCAACTTAAGCTCATATCTAAAACGACCTGTACCGAGTATTGCAACTTGAGGAGGTGATACAACCGGTGATCCATAACGCCCGGCAATAGAGCCAAAGTTAGAAAGAGTAATTGTCGCGCCCTGTTGGTCTTCTTGTTTTAAACCTTTCGATTCAATTTTTTGACGCAACTCTTGTACTCTTGCTCTTACTTGAGTGGCATCTTTTTTATCAGCATCATGCACTACTGGCACATACAATCCGTCTGGCGAATCTATAGCAATCCCTACATGAACATTTGGATGAACTAAACGTTCAAATTTATCACCATCAAACCAACAATTTAGTGCAGGTTCTATTTTAGATGCAAACACTAACGCTCGCACATAACGTGCTAATGAATCTTGTTTTGGCCAAGTGGTGATATCAGCGTCTTCCATTAATGTTGTAGGAACAACGCTAGCATGAGATTTTGCCATTCCCATAGCCATTGCACGTCTTACACCTCTAATAGTTTGCGGTTCAACACTGACTTGCACCGTCGGCAACCCACCTGTTTTTGAAAGTACTGGAGCAACAGTTAGTAATGGCGCTGTGAAAGATGAAGGTTGTTTAAATGCTAGATCAACATCCGACTTAGTAATCGTTCCTTTTTTACCGGTTGCAGCACAAACAGAAAGAGCAACATTTAAACGATGAGCATGCGCTCTTACCGCTGGCGATGCTTTAAAATCTAACGGATTTTCGTTATTCTGTTGGTTATTATTTAGTAGGGTGTTTACAGGCACAGAAACGCTAACAGGCAACTTTGAGCCTATTAATTTACCGTCTTTCTTGGCTTGTTTGATATCAGCTTGAGAGATTGCACCATCGCTCCCTGTACCGATGACTAGTTTCAGGTCGACCTTTAACTTTTTAGCTAAAGCTTTGATTACCGCACTAGCAGATTCTGTGACTATTTGGTTACCCACTTGAACCGCGCCAACAACCGTCGCTGCATCAGCAGGTTTATCTTTGGCTGGTTCTACTTCAGCTTGTTCTATTTTGGGTTGCTCTATTTTAGGCAGTTCTACTGATGTTCCAGAACCGAAAGAAACTAAGATCGCGCCAACATCAATCACATCACCAGCTTGTCCATGTAACTTTGCGACTTTAGCAGTAAAAGGCGAAGGAACTTCAACAACAGCCTTAGCGGTTTCCATTTCAACCATCGGTTGATCCAGCGTTAAATCATCACCTTCCGAGACTAGCCATCTAACGATTTCTGCATCAGGCAGACCTTCGCCTAAATCGGGTAGAATAAATACCTGTGCGTCACTGTTAGCAATTGAATCCGGTTTAGTTGCTTGGCTCGTTACAACTGTTTCAGTTGTCTTTTTAACTTCAGGCTCAATTGTTTTACTAGAGCTATTACTCTCGCCATCAAATTCAACCAACACAGCACCAACAAGAATCACTTCACCTTCTTGGCCACAAAGTCTGGTAATCACGCCTTTATAAGGTGAAGGAACTTCAACAACCGCTTTTGCCGTTTCCATTTCGACCATGGGTTGATCTAGAGCAACTAAATCTCCTTCCTTAACTAACCAGCGAACGACTTCAGCATCGGGTAAACCTTCCCCTAAATCGGGTAATTCAAAAGTTCTCATTTATACTCCACAATTCGTTTAGCTTCTTCGATGATATAATCAATTTTTGGCATGTACTGTTTTTCTAAACGATAATAAGGAATCACTATATCATAGCCTGATACACGACCAATTGGCGCTAGCAAACTCATCAAGCACTTTTCGGCAACTTCCGCAGCAATTTCAGAGCCTAATGCTCCTGCTTTTGGTGCTTCTTGCACGATACAAAGACGACCTGTTTTTTCTACGGACTCCAATATTGTGTCAATATCTAAAGGACTCACTGTGGCAACATCAATGACCTCAGCACTAATACCTTCTTTTGCTAGTTTTTCTGCGGCTTGCTTTGTTTCGTGAAGCATCGCACCCCAGCTAACTAAAGTTATATCAGTTCCTTCACGATCAACAAAACAGACACCAAGTGGATATTCTTCACCGTTATCTTCAATTTCATGCTTTTCAATCCGATATATTCTTTTTGGCTCTAAGAAAATAACCGGATCAGGATCTCGAATAGCGGCCAGCATTAAACCATATGCTCTAGAAGGATTAGACGGTATGACCACTTTTAATCCAGGAATATGTGCAAAAATAGCTTCCGTACTTTCTGAATGATTTTCAGGCGCGTGAATTCCGCCACCAAATGGTGCTCTAATCACCATCGGTAAAGTTAATCGACCACGAGTTCGATTTCGCATACGAGCACAGTGAGAAATAATATGATCGGCCGCTGGAAAAATAAATCCCATAAACTGTATTTCAGCAACAGGCTTCATTCCTTGAGCTGCCATTCCTATCGCGATTCCTGCAATCATCGCTTCAGCTAATGGTGTGTCGATTACTCTTTCTTTTCCATATTTTTCTTGTAAGCCGTCAGTTGCTCTGAATACACCACCATTGATTCCCACATCTTCACCAAATACGACAACTTCTTTATCAACACCCATTTCATGAGAAACGGCCATATTAACCGCTTCAATTAAAGTGACAGTTTTTACAGTATTCGCTTTCATTATTTTGCACCTCGCTGAATCGCTATCTCTCTTTGAAGCTTGGTTCTTTCAGGTAGTTCCTCATACAAGTAATCAAACATTGCTTCAGTAGGATCAACTGGCGTTTTCAAATAATTATCAACCGAAGTTTGCACTTCAGCGGCTAACTCTACAAGCATTGACTCTTCTTCTGACTTACCCCAGACATTCTTACTTTCTAAATATTTCCTTAGTCTTAAAATTGGCTCTTTTTCCCAACCTTCATCTAGTTCACCATCTGGGCGGTATCTTGTCGCATCATCTGCAGTGGTATGATCACAAAGCCTTAAACTGATACATTCAATAACCGTTGGGCCTCCACCATTTCTTGCTTTTTCAGCAGCTTGATCAGAGGCATCTTTTACAGCTATTACATCATTGCCGTCGACTTGGATACAGTCTATTCCTGCACCGATTGCTTTTTGAGCGTACGTTTCACAATTAGTTTGTATTTTACTTGGAACAGATATAGCCCATTGATTATTATTAATAATAAAGACTACCCCAAGATTCCAAATTCCGGCCACGTTTAGCGCCTCATAAAAATCGCCTTGCGAGGTTCCACCTTCGCCAATTTCAGTAAATACACAGCGCTTTTCACCTCGCATTTGCATAGCTTTTGCAACACCCGTTGCATGCAAAGATTGTGTCGCTATAGGTACAGCGATTGGAAAATCTTCTTTGGCGACTTTATAATCACAGCCAGCTTCATAGCCACCCCAATATTGCAGCACTTCTTCCATTAACACGCCATGTTGAACCATCGACGCTTGTCCTCGATAATAAGGAACTAATACATCTTCCTTGGTCATCGCAGCGCCAAAGCCAACACCGATAGCCTCTTGCCCAGTAGCCGCAGGGTAAGTACCCATTTTGCCAGTTCTTTGTAACGCATAGGCTTTTTGATCTAATAATCGAATTCTATTCATATCACGATATAAAGAAATTAGTTGTTCTAGATCTCGCGCAAAAGCTGGAGGAACATCATTACTAATGAAAGTTCCTTTTTCATCCATATATTGCAAATATTTTATTTCAAATCTTGCTACAGTATTCAAAGCCAATCCTCCTGTTACGTAATTAAAGTCAATCAAAAAACGAACTAAAATCACGTCTATTGATTTGATTTAAAGACTTTCACCAACACTCATCACTGTTAATAACAATTAAAATAGGCAAAAGAAGTTTTGAGCGCATGATACGGTTTTCAGACCTTCGTGTATAGCAATTTCACTTCATTTAACGTTTTTTAAACTTGTTTTTAGCGAAATTAACAACATTTAGTGACCCTCCAGGAGTTTGTGGTCTTACCAGATCGCTAAGTTATTGATGGTAAAGCGTCAGCTTCAAAATGATATGCCTAACATGCATTGATTAACAAGCGTTGATCACCTGTCATTTAGAACAACTGATTGTTATAATTAGCTATATAAGTTTAACTAAATAAAAAGAACGATTAAATGCCTGTAAAAATCTCTAAAGTAATCACTAAATATCGAAAAGATTATAAAGCTAGCCAGTTTTTAATTAAACGCACCAATCTTAGTTTTCTCCTTTTTGATGATCACGTTATTGTAGAATCTGAACTTTCCATTGTTAGGAATCCTGATGATAAACAAGATAAATTACAAGCGCTAGAACTCAATGGTATAGAAATAGAGTTACTTGAATTGAAAGTCGATGGACTACAAATCGATTCTTATCAATACCATGCTCATGCCAATGGCTTAACACTTCATAAAGTCTCAAATTCATTTACGCTTCAAACCAAAGTTAAAATTATTCCTCAAAAAAACACCTCGCTTGAAGGACTATATACTTCCAATGAAAAATTTTGTACTCAATGTGAATCGGAAGGATTTCGAAAGATAACTTACTATCTTGATAGACCGGATGTCATGTCAGAATTTTTTGTTCGGGTAGAAGGCAGTCAGGAACAATACCCGCTATTATTGTCTAATGGCAATCCTACTAATAAGGGAGACTTACCCAATAATAGACATTATGTTGAGTGGCACGACCCTTTCCTTAAACCAAGTTATTTATTTGCATTAGTCGCTGGAAATTTGGATTGTTTAGAAGAACATTTTACAACTTGCTCTGGAAAAAACATTTTACTTCAAATTTTTGTTGATAAGGGCAAAATTGATCAGTGCGGCTTTGCAATGCAAAGCTTAATTAATTCCATGAAATGGGATGAAGAAAAGTTTGGACGTGAATATGATTTAGACCGTTATATGATTGTTGCTGTAGGCGATTTTAATATGGGCGCAATGGAAAACAAAGGGCTTAACATTTTTAATACGGCTTACGTTTTAGCTAATAAAAAAACCGCTACCGATAAAGATTTTGAAGGGGTTGAATGCGTTATCGCTCACGAATATTTTCACAATTGGACAGGCAATCGAATAACTTGCCGAGACTGGTTTCAATTGAGCCTAAAAGAAGGTCTAACGGTTTATCGCGACCAAAGATTCAGTGAAGATATGCAATCTAGAGCGGTGCAAAGAATCGAACAAGTAAAAACCATACGTTCCGCACAATTTGCCGAAGACTCAGGGCCGATGGCTCATTCAATAAGACCCGATTCATACATAGAAATGAATAATTTTTATACGGTAACCGTATATAACAAAGGCGCAGAAGTTATTCGAATGATGAACACTTTACTGGGGGAACAAGGTTTTAGAAAAGGTATGGATCATTATTTTGAAACTCATGATGGAAATGCAGTGACCTGTGAAGATTTTATTGTCTCTATGGAAACAGCAAATAATGTTGATTGGCAATTATTTAGAAATTGGTATCGTCAAGCGGGAACACCTACAGTATCAGTTGCGTTAATTAATTTGGAAGATAAGTCCTCGATGCAAAATAGTCAAATCCAACTTTCTTTGACTCAAACATGTGCACCTACACCAGGTCAGTCAAGGAAAGCCCCCTTTATGATCCCAATCACGCTTGGTTTTATAAATGAAAAAGGCAAACCAGCACAATTTAAACTCCAGAGTGAAAATAATTTTCAAACAGAAACTCTTTTAGTTTTAACAGAAGTAAGTCAAACTTTCAATATTGAATTAGAGAACAGCAATGTCATTCCATCATTGTTTAGAAATTTCTCCGCTCCGATTAATTATGAATTTGAATATAGCCAAGAGGAGTTAGGTATTTTATTTGCTAATGATTCAGATGCTTTTAATCGCTGGGATGCAGGTCAAAAGCTAATGACTCGTATTTTAAATTCCGAATATGAGGAAGTAGCTGCCACAGAATTAACTCTCTTAGTTAGTTCATTTAAGAATATTTTAATGGATCTGTCTTTAGATTACTCGTTGAAAGCTCTCGCTTTACAATTGCCCGATATAAATTCTTTAATAGCAAACAGCCGTACCATTAATTTGGATCGTTTATTCAAAAAACATAAGCAACTAAAAAATCATTTAGCACAATCATTAGATCAAGAATGGCTGGATAATTATACTAGTTTAAATAATGAATTAAGAACTTCACCGGATGAAACTGAAAATGCTTCAGGAAAACGATGGTTAAAAAACATTTCACTTAGTTATTTATTGGTTAGTAATGATACAAAATATATTGGCTTAGCAATCAAACAACAAAACAATGCTAGTAACATGACCGATGAAATTAATGCTCTACAACTCATAAGCAAAACAAACGGGCAACCTAAAGTAACTCAAATAGAAAAATTCTATGATAAGTGGTCAAATGAAGAGTTAGTTTTAGATAAATGGTTTAGTGCGCAAGTAGTGGTTGATAGTGATGATGCGGTTAGCCAAGTGAAAGCCTTATTTCAACACGATAAATTTTCAATCAAAAACCCTAATAAAGTAAGAGCCGTTTTAGGATGCTTTATCGCCAACAACTTGACACAGTTCCATAATGCTAATGGCAGTGGCTATGAATTTTGTGGTGATATGATTATTCAACTAAATGAAATCAACCCTCAGATTGGTGCACGCTTGACTAAACATTTTTCTGTTTGGAAAAAGCTTGATGTAAAACGACAAGCCTTAATAAAAGAGCAACTTGGTCGTATTCTTCAGGTTGAAAACTTATCTAAAGATATTTTTGAAGTAGCAGATAAGAGTCTGACGTAACTATAACCATCCCACCTCGAGGTACAAGTTTCAGCAAGAATAGAAACGGGCATAAAAAAACTCGCTAAATAGCGAGTTTTTATTTGACTCATTTTTACTATCAATTAACTTATTTCTTAGTTAATTTTTCTTTGATTCTAGCTTTCTTACCACTTAATTCTCTCAAGTAATACAATTTAGCCTGACGAACATCGCCGCGACGCTTAACCGTAATACTATCAATCATTGTACTGTGAGTTTGGAAACAACGTTCAACACCTTCACCATAAGAAACTTTTCTTACTGTAAACGCAGAGTTGATTCCGCGGTTTCTAATTCCGATTACAACACCTTCAAAAGCCTGCAAACGTTCACGCTCCCCTTCTTTTACTTTAACTTGTACTGTTACAGTATCTCCAGGTGCGAATTCAGGAATATCGGTTTTTAATTGCTCATCTGCAATCATTGCTACTAATTTACTCATTGTGTGCTCCGCTTACTAATTTAAATGTTCAATTTTTAATTTGTTTTAACTACTTATTATTTTCTAATTTTTAACTTCTTTAGTCTCGTTTTTAAACTCTTCTAACAATGCTAATTCATTGTTTGTTAACTGTTTTTTTTCTAACAAATCAGGGCGCTTCTGCCACGTAATACCTAGTCGTTGTTTTAAACGCCAACGCTCTATTTCTTTGTGGTTACCGCTCAATAATATAGCAGGAACCTTTTTATCTTTGTACACTTCTGGTCTAGTATAATGAGGATGATCTAACAATCCGTCCTCAAAAGAGTCTTCTACAACCGACTCACTATGACCTAATACACCTGTAATTTGCCTAGCTACTGTATCGATTATGGCTAGTGATGCAATTTCACCACCACTTAAAACAAAATCACCCAGTGATATTTCTAAATCAACTGATTCGTCTATGAACCTTTGATCGACACCTTCATATCGACCCGCTATCAAAATTAAGTGTTGTTGCTGACTTAATTCTTTAACCAATTCTTGGCTTAATCTTTTTCCTTGAGGAGAAAGGTATATAACCTTACTTCTCTCAACATTTAAATCACGACCATTCTCTGTTGTAATGGATTCAATTGAGGCAATTAGAGGCTCAATCGTCATCAACATTCCAGGTCCGCCACCATAAGGTCGGTCATCAACGCTTCGGTGTTTATCCTTGGTAAAATCTCGTGGATTAATACAATCTAACGTAATTTTATTATCTTTTACTGCTCGACCAACAACACCATATTGCTTAGTTGCTTCAAACATTTCTGGAAATAATGTAATTGCTGTAAACCGCATTGAGTTTTATTTAACTCCACTACATTAATCTCTGTCGTTATTTAAGCATTTTAACTTCTTTCTGAAACTAAAATATATTGTAAAACGACTAATTAATCGTCCAAAAATTCATTCCAATCAACAAGTATTCGATTTTTATCTAAATCAATCTTTTTAATCACATCATCGAATAAATAAGGGATCAAAATTTCTCGTTTTTTACCCGCATCATCTTTTCCAACAACAACCAGAACATCATTAGCGCCAGTTGCCATTATTGACTGTACGTTACCGATTAAACCTGAATTGACTTCTTGAACATCTAAACCAATCAAATCTCGCCAATAAAAATCATTTTCTTCCAATGCTCTTAATTGTTCCGAGTTAATCGCGATATCACACCCAATTAAAGCGTGCGCTTTATCTCTATCATCTACACCTTCAATTTGAACAACCAAGGTTTTGCCTTGAGTGCGCCCTTTTACTATTTCCATTATTTGCCAATCGCTTTTACTGCGAATTAACCAAGGCTTGTAGGTTAAGATGTTATCTCTAGGTTGGGTAAATGAAAATATTTTAACCCAACCGTGCACACCGAAAACTCCGGAAATTTTCCCGATTATAATCGGTTTATTCGCCGGAGCTAAGTTACTCATGTATTTTTAAAACTAGTTACTAGATCGCTAATATGCAATTAAGCTGCAGCGCTATGGTCTTTAATCAGTTTTCTTACACGATCACTCATTTGAGCGCCTAAACCAACCCAATGATCAACTCTTGCATTGTCAACACGAATTCTTTCTTCTTGACCAGTTGCAACAGGGTTGAAGAAACCAACGCGCTCGATAAAGCGACCGTCTCGTGCGTTTCTCTTATCAGTCACGACCATGTGATAAAATGCGCGCTTTTTTGAGCCACCACGGGCTAAACGAATGGTTACCATGAATCAAACTTCCTCTAAATTCTTTATGCTTTTAATGGATTTATTATTAAATCCAAATAAATTTACAAATTTGGGGTTTATAAAACCGTTTTTTTACTGATTTTGGGGAGAACAATCGCCTCAAAACGTTTCAAAACTCTATGAAAAGTCTTCACGCAGTAAAAAGGAGGCGCATTTTAACGTTAAATGGTGCTTTTGGAAACCTTTTTTAAGAGATTTATTGCAGAGATTATTTCAGAGCTAAAATTAGTCCGTTTAATCGCTACTCTTCCATGCTTGGGGAAGCGACTCGCATCACCTCATCAACGGTTGTTTTCCCCTCAGCGATCTTTTGCGCCCCACTAATCCGTAATAAAGTCATGCCACTAGCAATCGCTTGTTTTCTAATAGGTGCAACCTCTTGCCCCTTAGACGAAGCATTTTTTATTTCGCTATTCATAGGTAATAGCTCGTAAATACCCTGACGCCCTAAATATCCTGATTGGCGGCATTCATCACAACCTTTTGGTTCAAACATCAATTTAGGAACAGCTATATCAAACCCGACCGTCAGTTCTTTCCAAGAATCCACATTTGGTGTCACGGCATGCTTACAATGTGGACATAAAACTCTCACTAAACGTTGCGCCATAACACCAAGCAATGTCGCGTTTATTAAATACGAAGGAACACCGATATTTTGAAGTCGAGTAATCGCAGATGACGCATCATTTGTGTGTAACGTGGAAATAACTAAGTGTCCCGTTAATGAAGCTTGAACGGCCATTTCTGCAGTTTCTTTGTCACGAATCTCACCAACCATGATGATATCAGGATCTTGGCGAAGTAAAGCTCTAACGCCACTTGCAAAGTCAACTGAAATATCATGATGAACCTGCATTTGATTAAATGCTGGTTCAACCATTTCTATGGGATCTTCAATCGTACAAACATTAACTTTTGACGTCGCGAGAAGTTTTAATGTGGTATATAAAGTTGTAGTTTTACCTGAACCTGTAGGGCCAGTCAAAAGAACAATCCCAGTGGGTTGATTGACCATATTGAGCCAATCATCTTCGGTCTTTTTATTCAAACCTAGTTCTTTGAAATCTCTGAGTAATACAGTCGGATCAAATATCCGAGCCACTAGCTTTTCTCCAAAAGCCGTTGGCAAAGTCGATAATCTAAGTTCTATTTCTAATCCATCTGGTGTTTTAGTTTTTATACGACCATCAAGCGGTTTACGTCTTTCTGCAACATCCATTCTACCTAGGATCTTAAATCTTGCAGTAACCGCAGCTGAAATATTAGCAGGCATTTTATATACATCATGCAATATTCCATCAATTCTCAATCGAATGTTACCGGTTTCCCGCCTTGGCTCGATATGTATGTCACTGGCTCGCTCTGAAAAGGCATATTGCAATAACCAGTCAACAATTTGTACAACATGCTGATCATTCGCGTCAAGCTCACCAACTTTACCAACTTCAAGTAACTGTTCTAAATTGACAACGGTTGTATCTTGTAGGTTCTCACCGGAAGCGCCTTTGATGGAGGAGCTTAGTGCGTAAAAATCTCTTTGTAATCTTTTGATTGTTTCCGGATTTGCGATCACCAATTGAATTGACTTACGCAAAATTTGCTCTAAACCAACGACCCAAGTGTTTTTAGAGGGATCAACGACCGCAATAAAAACCTTATCTGGAGTGACTTCATACGCTAAAATTTCATGTCTAACTGAAAATGCCTTAGACATAATGCTAGTAACGCTATCAACATTAATTTTAAGAGGATCTAAGCGGACATAGGGCAATTCATATAAACGTGCTACATTTTCGGTTATAAGCTCTGCAGTTAATACTTTGCCACGATGTTTAGTTGATTTAGCTTTGCATTGTGCTACTTGATTAATTGCATGCCCACTAAGCTTTTCAAGCTTTATTTGCTTGGTCATTTCTTTAGATTGTTCTATTGTAATTACGTTGTCTTCTTCTAACCATCTTAGTAGAGCAATCAGATCAACTTTTCGATAAACAGTGTCTTGCATAGGGATCCTAAATCGCAAGTAGTTGCGGAGAGTTTAACTTGTTACTGAATTAATTTATAGCTGTGATAGTTAAATATGCAAACTGTACGTCGTTATTTTAACCATCGAGCTTTAAAACTTCTAAGGCATTCATTGTGATTTGATTCGCAATTTCCACTGCAGCCTCATTTCTTAAAGTAATCAAACTACGAAAGTTATCAAATAAATGTAAAGGCGTATTATGGGGCAACTTACAAGTCACTGGAGCCATATCTGGAGCGTCAGTCTCCAATACTATACTTTTGAGCGGTAATTCTTTTGCTAGTCGATGTAGTTTAGCTGCTCTAGGAAATGTCATTGCTCCACCGAAGCCCAGTTTCATACCCATATCAATATATTTGTGTGCTTGATGTTCCGATCCATTAAAAGCATGAACAATACCACCACCTTTAAAGTTTAATTGAGACAGAATTTTTATCATTTCATCATGTGCTTTACGAACATGTAAAACGACGGGTAGTTCTGCTGATAAAGCGATACTAATCTGAGCCTTGGCTAATTTCACCTGCTGGCTAGAGTTGATTTTAGACTTTTGATAATCGAGTCCAAATTCGCCAATCGCTGATATTGGATCTACGGAAAGTGCCATTTCTAGGTCGTGTAAATCGCTGTTTTTATGATTATCCATAAAAAGAGGATGTAACCCCAATGCTGAATGGCAAATAGAATATTTTGCAGTTATTTGACGGATTGCGCGCCAACCACCTTTTGTGACTCCAGGAATTAGGATACCTATTATCCCAGCTTCTTCAGATTTACTCAGATACAAATCTAACTTATCAACCAATTCAGGGAAATCAAGATGACAATGAGTGTCAAATAAACTGATTTTGTTTGTCATGCATTCCCCTTTAGTTAAACTAATTTAGATTTTATCGTTTTTCTTATCAAATCTTTTTATTATTTTACTTGCTAAAACTTAGACTAGTAGACGTGGTTAATTTTGTATAGTTCGAAAGTATTATTTTTTGTTGCAAAGTTAACTAATCGACATCCTTCTAGTCATCTCGATAGTCTTTAATACCTAATACTAATAACTAATGCTCTCTAGTCTGCTTAAATTCAATATCTGGCCAACGTTCTTGCATCAAATTAAGGTTAACTCTGGTTGGCGCTAAATAAGTCAAATTATCACCGCCATCTAAAGATAAATTATCACCCGCTCTATTTTTGAATTTCTCTAACATCTTTTCCTCTTTACACTCAATCCAACGCGCCGTACTGACTGATATAGGTTCATAAATACATTCGACTCGGTATTCATGTTGTAAACGATGAGCAACAACATCAAACTGCAAAATACCAACAGCGCCTAAAATAAGATCATTCGATTGAAAAGGTCTGAATACTTGAGTTGCTCCCTCTTCCGATAATTGAATTAAGCCTTTAATTAACGCTTTATTTTTTAACGGATCAGCTAATCTCACCCGTCTAAATAATTCTGGTGCAAAATTAGGGATCCCTCCAAATTTGATAATTTCGCCTGATGAGAAAGAATCGCCAATTTGAATCGTACCGTGATTATGTAAGCCTATTATATCGCCCGCATAGCCTACCTCTAAATTTGACCGATCTCCCGCCAAAAATGTTACAGCGTTTGAAACAGTGATATCTCGATTAATGCGAACATGCTTCATTTTCATGCCCTTCTCGTAACGTCCAGAACAAATCCTCATAAAAGCAATCCTGTCCCGATGGGCTGGATCCATATTCGCTTGAATTTTAAATACAAATCCGCTGAACTCTTCCTCCGTCGCTTTTATTTCTCTATCAGCAATCTCTCTTCCTAATGGAGCCGGCGCCCACTCAACAAACTTGTCTAACATTTGAGTCACGCCAAAATTTCCGAGGGCAGTTCCAAAAAAAACAGGACTTAACTCCCCCTTTAAATAAGCGTCTAACTCAAATTCATGGGAAGCCCCTACTACTAACTCTAATTCTTCTCGTAATTCATCGGCGAAATAACCAATTTTTTCGTCTAATTGTGGATTATTTATTCCATCGATACAGACTTCTTCTTGTATTAAATGACCTTGTCCTGATTGATACAGATATATTTTATCTTCAAGTAAATGATAAATACCTTTAAATTCTTTACCCATACCAATTGGCCAGGTAATTGGCGCACATTTGATATTAAGCACTTCCTCAACTTCATCCATTAACTCTATCGGTTCTTTAATATCTCGATCTAGCTTATTCATAAAGGTGACAATAGGTGTAGTCCGCAATCGGCAAACTTCCATTAACTTCACTGTACGAGCTTCTACTCCTTTACTACTGTCAATGACCATTAGTGCGGAATCTACAGCGGTTAAGGTTCTGTAAGTGTCTTCTGAGAAATCTTCGTGACCTGGAGTGTCTAGCAAATTAACGATGCGGTCATTATAAGGAAATTGCATAACCGACGTAGTAATTGAGATCCCTCTTTGTTTTTCTAACTCCATCCAATCAGATGTCGCGTGCTTAGTATTTTTTTGACCTTTTACCGTACCGGCAGACTGAATCTTCTTACCTAAAAGCAATAATTTTTCAGTTATCGTTGTTTTACCCGCATCCGGATGCGAAATGATCGCAAATGTACGACGTTTGCTAACAGCTTCAATTTGATTCAAGAGAAATTCCAAATGACTAAAGGATAATCGCGGGATTATCGCTAATTATGAGATTCATCACAAGCTGAATGACAGGTAAACTGATTGTTAATCCGTTTATTGATCTGAAACTTTAAACGGCGAGGGGATAAACCCTCGCAATAGAGACAATCTAGAACTCTTCTTCTTTTGCAATAGCTGCAGCACGAATACTACTTTGAACTAATATTAACAATTCACGCAATGCCACCGAGAACTTAGCAAATTCATGACGACTGCTCGCTCTAAAGTCTGCAACCATTTGTTGCCAACGTGCTAGCAAGTTTCGGTTATCACCCAACCATGAGTTAATCCGTTTGTCAGCACTCGTTTCTTCAGAGGACATATGTAAAACGGCAACGGTCAAACTTCTTTGTTGCCAATCCAAATCTTCCCGGAAAGTCGCTCTTGCAAATGCTTGCCAATGATTATCTACGGGTTGTTTAGTGATCTGTTCTAAGAACCAATGAAGCTCTAATTTTGAACCTAACTTATAATAAACTTCAGCCACTAAAGACACTTTGAGAGATGTCATAGTAGCCACTTCAACTATATCAAGTGCGGAAAAAATGGTACTTAAGTAGCTCACTTTAGTCGCTAAATCTTCTGAGACGCCTTTTTTAACCAAGTTAGCAATTCCAGTATTAATAATTTTAACTTCACTAGTATCTAAAACGTTCTTAATATTCTTACTCAACTCTAAAACACCCGTTTTAAAGAAATCAACACCGTCACTGATTGCAAGATTCTTTCTACGATGTCTCAAGAACCATCGTGTACACCGTCTTACCATACGTTGAGTTTGATAGAACATCGCATTTCTAACATCTGATGGTACGGAATGGTCTATTGCCTCAATTTCTTTCCAAATTGCCGGCATATCAAAAATTTCTTTTGCTAAGCTAAAGCAAATAGCTACGTCAGAAGGTAAAGCTCCCGTTTCATCAATCGTTCTAAATGCAAAATTACTCCCTAAGTAATCAACCATTTCATTCGCAAGTCTCATTGCAATAATTTCATTCTTCAATGGATGATTTTGCATTTGAGATCTGTATTTCTTTCTTAAAGCTGTTGGAAAATAGTTAACTAACTCATTTTCATAATATTCTTCATTAGAAACTTCTGGGCAACATAAATCTTCCTTTAAAATCATTTTCCCATAGGCCGCAAGAACTGCTAACTCTGCACGAGTTAATCCATTACCTTTAGCGAGTCTTTCGAGCATATCTTCATCGCTCGGCAGGAACTCTAACTCTCTATCAATTTTACCTTCTTTTTCCATCCAGTGAACAAACCGCATCAGCTCTTTCACCATTTTTTTACTACGACTTTCACTAATACTAATGGTTTGAGCTTGTAAAAAATTTTCTTTTAATACGATTTCGCCAACTTCATCGGTCATACTTAACAAAACTTTATTACGTTGCTTTTCGGTCATATCACCATCAGCAACAATTTGGTTTAAAAGTATTTTAATGTTGACTTCATTGTCCGAACAATTAACACCGCCAGCGTTATCGATAAAATCAGAATTACCTCTTCCGCCATTTTTCATATACTCGATACGACCTAATTGAGTCACACCTAAATTACCGCCTTCACCAATAACTTTACAATTCAGCTCAGCACCATTCACACGTAAATTATCATTGGCTCTATCACCAACGTCAGTATGAGACTCACTTTCCGCTTTAACGTAAGTTCCAATACCCCCATTCCATAAAAGATCAACGTCCGATTTTAATATCGCATTGATTAATTTATTTGGCGGGAGACTATCGACTTTAACATTAAGCCACGTTTTAATTTCATAACTCAAAGGGATCGATTTAGCTGAACGCGAAAAGATGCCGCCACCTTTTGAGATTAATTTCTTATCATAATCTTCCCAACTCGAACGTGGAAGGTCAAAAAGACGTTGTCTTTCTGCAAAACTTTTCTTAGAATTTGGGGTGGGATCAATAAAAATATGCATGTGATTAAATGCAGCTTTAAGACAAATATGTTCAGAGCAAAGCATACCGTTACCAAATACATCGCCAGCCATATCTCCCACACCAGCGGCAGTAAAATCTGTTTTTTGGCTATCAACACCCATTTCCATAAAATGGCGTTTTACCGATTCCCATGCACCTTTCGCTGTTATACCCATTTTCTTATGGTCGTAGCCAACACTGCCACCGGAAGCAAAAGCATCGCCTAACCAAAAATTATATTCGTCAGAAATACCATTAGCAATATCCGAAAAAGTCGCCGTTCCTTTATCGGCAGCAACCACTAAATAAGGGTCATCTTCATCGAGTCTAACAACATTTGTTGGTGGCACTAAATCGCCATTAACAAGATTATCTGTCACGTCCAATAACGCGCTAATAAAAATCTTATAACATCGGATCCCTTCAGTCATCAATTCATCACGGCTTAACCCTTGTAAATTTCGCTTACAAACAAAACCGCCCTTTGCTCCAACAGGTACTATGACAGAGTTTTTAACTTGCTGAGCTTTGACTAAACCTAAAATTTCCGTTCTAAAATCTTCACGACGATCAGACCAACGCAATCCGCCTCTTGCCACTTTACCGCCACGTAAATGAACGCCTTCTAAAAAAGGTGAGTAAACGAATATTTCAAACATTGGCGCAGGTAAAGGTATATCAGAGATTTTAGACGGTGTTAGCTTTATTGAGATGTAATTCTTAGCTTTACCATTCTTATCTTTTTGGAAAAAATTAGTGCGGATACTATTATTTATCAGTTCAAGGTATTGGTTTAAAATTCGATCTTGATCAAGATTCGCAACATTTTTTAATTGCTTTTTAATATTTTCAAAAGTGGCTGACTCTTTATTTTTATCTCGCTCAATACTAGGATCAAACTTCTGATAAAAGTAATCAACTATAAGACGTGAAACTTTAGGATAGCTGGCTAACGTTTCTTCAACCGATTGTTGAGAAAAACTTGAACCAATCTGCCATCTATATTTGGCGTAGGCTCTTAATAATGCAGTTTCTCTCCAATCTAATGAAGCACTTAATATTAAGCGGTTAAAACCATCATTTTCTGCATCACCTAACCAAATTTCTCTAAAGGCATTTTGAAATTTATCTTTTAACACTTCTAAATTGAGCATTTCAGAGCCAATATGCGTCATCTCAAAATCACTGATCCAACGAATAACGCCACCCAGAGGTTTCACTTTAAAAGATGTATCGCTGATGACCTTTAAACCCATATTTTCGAGCATCGGCATGATTTCTGATAAAGGTTTAGGTTGGTTCCGAAAAAACAACTTAAACTTTATATGTGACTCATCATCCTCTTGCGATCGGTAAAGCAACATGCTCATCGCATTCGAGTCAGATAATAATTCCATGTGTTTAATATCTAACATCGCAGTTGGAATAGCTGAATCATCTTGATAGCCGGCTTGAAACGCACTGCCGTAACGTTTACTCAGTCGATGTCCTTCTGCTTCGCCATGGGTAGAGTTAAGTGATTCTTTTAAATTATCTTCCCAAGTTTTTGTACATTGCTGTAGGTTATTCTCGATTGAATTAATATCAAACTTCACTTTCTCTGCATTATGCACAGGCACTAGAAACTGTATTCGAGATAAAATTGACTCAGAGAATGTTGTAGTAAATTGAATATTGCCGCTTGAGTTAAATGCCTCGGATATTACTTCGGTAATTTTAAGTCGGTTAACCGTATTGTATTGCTCGCGAGGAACATAAACTAAACAGGAAAAAAAACGCCCATAGGGGTCTTGTCTTACGAATAAACGTATAATAGGCCTTTCTTGCATTTGTAAAATACCAATAGATGTTTCCAATAAATTGGCATAACCCGTTTGAAAAAGCTCGTCTCTTGGATAAGTTTCCAAAATATTTTTTAACGCTTTTCCATCGTGTTCAAAATCAGACAATCCTGACTCGTCATGAACCGTCGTAATTTTTTGGCGTAATACAGGAATATGCATTGGGTTAAGGTTATAAGCGGCCGAGGTATAAAGCCCTATAAATCGATCCTCTCCAATAATATTACCTTTATCATCAATTCGTTTAACCCCCACATAATCAATATGCGCTGGACGATGAACGCGAGATACTGAACTTAATTTAGTTAAGACCATTAAATTATCTGTTTTTAAAATCAAATCCCTAGCCCCTTTGGGCAAATCATCTAGTGCCACCGCTTTTGGTTCCCAATCATTCTTGGTATAGAGTCCCAGACTCGTATCAAGCTGCGGCTTAAGCTCTATGCCTTTTTTCCCGGTTTGCAAATCGAAATAGGTATAACCCAATAACGTAAAATGATTGCCGCTGATCCATTTCAAGAAATCTCGACTTTCTGTATTTTTATCACTTTGTAACTTCTTAGGTAAGTTACTCATATGATCTATCGCGTCATAAAGTTTAGCCCTTACCACTTTCCAATCATTAACCACCACTTTAATTTCAGATAGAACAACGCCTAAATTTTCTTTAATTTCGTTTAATGAAGACTCATCCAATTGGCGATCAATCTCGATCAGCATCGGTGTCATTTGCGGCTTTGTTTCACTTGAATGCGGATGTTCAATTTTGTTAAGTTTATTCGATTTATCGATCCCTACGGTCATAGGTAAATGAATATGCAAATGAACGCCAACGCCCATTCGGTTTAATTCCATGCGCACAGAATCCACCATAAAAGGCATATTGGGGTGCACAAGTTCAATAATACTATGGCTAGACTGCCAACCGTCGTTTTCTAGCTCGGGTGATGAGACTTTAATCGCCGTTTTATCCAGCTCACTATTTTTTGATATAAATCGCCACAAGCTCACTATAAGTGAATAGAGATCATTAGCTGATTTTCGTTCAATGTCTCCGTCGCTAATATTCATACAAAAATATCGGGCAAAATATGAAACTAAAGCACTTTCATTTTTATTAAATTTAGAATCAATTAATTGAAGAACACTTTTAAATAAAACACTATCTTGATTGTTTTTGTTATGTGGCATGGAAGTTCCCTGCTTGGTATCTTTAAGATAAAGGTTTTTATCTACTGAAATTAGAAAATCGACTTAGAAATTCTTTAACTGACTGTAATTGTAGGGGAAATGTTTAGACTTGACACTATTAATTACTGAAATATTGAATCTTTTTATTCCAATAAGAAATAAGAAGTGCATATCAAATCACTAGTGGTTAGACCTGTTTGTTAAATTGAGACGTATTTGGCGTTTCACCAACCTTAGTCAAATTTCTCGCTTTTCCACTAGAAGAATAGTCCAAAACAAATTCACCGCTAATTCCATAGTGACTTACATAAGGAAGCATTAAATTAGCGGGGAACTGAAGTCTCTGCCCATTATTTGCAACAACTGAAATAACCTTAGCAGTCCCAGCATAATATTTTTCTAATTCTGATGGTGATATTTTGATGTTGAAGTTTATTTGAGGCATCTCTAAATATTACCGAAATAGATCTTACAGAAATTAAGCATAATCCATTATTTTTCAATTAATTAAGTCCTGCAAGTAGTTTTTAACTATTTAGCTATTACAGGCTATAAATTTAAACAATGAAGTACGGTACTAAGAAAAAGCCGCATTCTCAAAAACTTTAGCCAAATTTCATGGGGTGACGAGCAACGCTAATTTTTATGACGCAAATTGTCACATATTGTTTTTCTACACTAATTTATTGAGCCATAAAATAACTATATTGTGACCATCATCATATTCTAAACAAACAATGAAGTCTACTGTCTCTTAATTGAAAAGATGCTAACTGATTGAATTGCTGGCAGTTTATAACATAGGTTAGACTTTGCCGTACTTCCTAAGTATAAACCGATTTTTTGTAACAAGACTATAAACAATAGAATTGGCACCGGCTTTGCTTTACTAAAAACTATCTAGACTTTCATTGTGATTGCAGCAAGTAGGCAAATAACAACCGATAAGATATTTCTAGAGACCGTAAGATTAATTTCTTGATTATTTCAATATATGGTCTAAGTTTGATTGGAGGCTTTGAATATAAGGCTAACTAATTTTATTAGGCTATTAGGAAATTAGTTTAACGGAACGTTTAACTAAAATTATCTAACTTATTTATTTTACATCAACTTTAAAGAGGATTTACCGATGAAAAAAGTACAATCAGGTTTTACATTAATTGAACTAATGATCGTTGTTGCGATTATTGGTATTTTGGCGGCAATTGCGTTACCGGCTTATCAGGATTATACAATCAAAGCGAAGTTAAGTGCTGCAACTTCATCAGCTAACAGTCTAAAAACTGCTGTTGGCCTTTGTATACAAGAAGCTGGTGGTGTTGCAACGGCTTGCTCTACAGCTTTGACTGCGACTTCAGGTGTTCCAGCATTTACCCCTACTAAAGAAGTTGCCTCAGGAGTAGTAAACGCTGCTGGCGTCATAGTTTTAACTTTATCGACAGGCATTGGTACTGGCGTAGATGGAGCCACAATCACTTATACTCCAACAGCCGGCACTACAAGTATCACTTGGGCAACAACTACTACTGTCACACAAGCTGCTGGATTAGCTTATCTTATTAAGAATAATATATAATTTTAAGCAGTACAATCCAGCTACGCTGGGTTGTACATATTAAGATATAATTTCATTTCACTTAGCTATCATTCACTTACCATTGAAACTCAGAATATTTAAGTGATTTTACTTTTAGTGGGACTTAATTAATTAGATTCTTAATCATAATTTAAAGAACTTGATGTTTATCTTACTGTTTTTAAAGCCAAATAGTTAGAAAATTAGAATTAACTACACTATACTCAGAATTAATTTGAAAACTGATAAAACAATAAATGGCATCTTCACAACCTAACGTTATTTTAAGTGGTCTTGCAAGAAAACTGATTCAAGATGGTTTTTTAGATGAACCATCGGCATTGGATGCCATATCCAATGCACAAAAGAATAAGGTTAACTTAGTTACCTACCTTGTTGAAAACAATTACGCTGACTCAAAATCAATTGCTATAGCAGCCTCTACCGAATTTGGCGTTCCTCTATTTGATATTAACTCAATCGACTTTGAGCAAATTGCTACCACACTTGTCAGCGAAGCTTTAATTAAGAAGCACCATGCAATCCCGCTTTTTAAAAGAGGCAAAAGACTCTATGTCGGTGTTTCCGACCCTACAAACTTAGCCGCACTAGATGAATTCAAATTTCATTCAGGATTAACCTCTGAAGCCGTTCTTATTGAAGAAACAAAACTCACAAGCATTATCGAAAAAGTTATTGAAGAAAAAGAAAGTGAAGATATGGGGAACTTCGGAGATGATGACTTTGAAGATATGGATCTTGAAACCGTTGATGAAGACTCCAACAAAGGTGACGATGATAATGGCGCAGACGAAGCGCCTATAGTCCGGTTTGTTAATAAAATTCTCCTTGATGCCATTAAAAAAGGCGCATCTGACTTACACTTTGAACCCTATGAAAAACGTTATAGAGTGAGGTTTAGAATTGATGGAATACTATCTGAAGTCGCCAGTCCCCCGGCTAATTTATCAGTTCGAATTGCCGCTAGATTAAAAGTTATGTCTAAATTAGATATTTCTGAAAAAAGAATCCCGCAAGATGGTCGAATCAAATTAAAGCTTTCTAAGACCAAATCCATCGATTTTCGTGTTAGTACATTACCGACTCTTTTTGGCGAAAAAATAGTCATGCGTATTTTGGATTCTGCTGCCGCTAAATTAGGTATAGATGTATTAGGGTATGAACCTGAGCAGAAAAATTTATTTATGGAAGCTATTCATAAACCTCAAGGTATGGTGCTTGTAACCGGCCCTACAGGTAGTGGTAAAACGGTTTCGCTTTATACCGCCGTGAATATTATTAATACCGTTGAAACCAACATATCAACGGCAGAGGATCCGGTTGAGATCAATCTAGAAGGCGTTAATCAAGTCAATGTTAATCCAAAACAAGGTTTAACTTTTGCGACGGCATTACGCTCATTTTTAAGACAAGATCCTGATATAGTTCTGGTTGGAGAAATTCGAGATTTAGAAACGGCGGAAATTGCAATAAAGGCCGCTCAAACCGGTCATTTAGTATTATCAACGTTACATACAAACAGTGCTCCAGAGACCATTACTAGAATGATAAACATGGGTGTACCAGCTTTTAATATTGCAACCAGTGTCAATTTAGTGATTGCACAAAGGCTAACTAGACGACTTTGTGAAAATTGTAAAAATGAGATCACATTACCCAAAGAAGTTATGCTTGAGCGTGGTTTTAAAGAAGATGAAATAGGTAAATTCAAAATATTTGAACCAGTCGGTTGTGATAAATGTGTAAACGGTTATAAAGGGCGTGTGGGTGTTTATCAGGTAATGAAATTTTCAAAGGAAATGGGGCAAATATTAATGGACGGCGGTAACGCACTTGATATTGGAGCACAAGCGGCAAAGGAAGGTGTGAACGATTTACACCGTTCGGCATTGATGAAAGTTATGCAAGGCGTTACGTCGTTAGAAGAAGTTAATCGAGTGACTCAGCATTAGAACAACAATATTATTAAGGTAAAGAGGCGGAGTCGCTAGGGTTATGTTATTACCCAGATATCTGACCTAAAATTAGCAATTAAATAGAAATGACGCATTTGATTTAAGTGACTCCGAACCCGGTTTACGACCCTGGTTTTAACAAATGTTTAGGTGTTAATCTTATAATTAAAGATTCAAGGATATGTAATGGCTGTTCAAGCGATACAAAGTAAAAAACTGGCCCGTAAAAGCTCCAAGGCTGCTAAAGCGCCTAAGCAACACAACTTTAAATGGGAAGGTGCCGATAAAAAAGGACAGAAAATAAAAGGTGAAATGACCGCTGAAACTTCAGCTGTGATTAAAGCACAGTTAAGAAAGCAAGGTATAAGCCCGATTAAAGTTAATAAAGTAGCTCAGCCATTATTTGGTAGTGGCAAAGGAAAGCCTGTTGAAGCGGCAGATGTTGCTTTATTTTCTAGACAAATAGCCACCATGATGAAAGCAGGAGTACCTCTTGTTCAATCATTTGACATTATTGGCCGGGGAAATGAAAAAGCCTCAGTTCAAGATCTTTTATTAAGTGTAAAAGCTGATATTGAAGCGGGTCAAACAATGGCTGACTCTTTGCGTAAACACCCTAAACAATTTGATGATTTATTTTGTGATTTAGTTGATGCTGGTGAACAATCTGGCTCACTAGAAGGAATGTTAGATCGAATTGCTCTTTATAAAGAAAAAACAGAAGCTCTAAAATCAAAAATTAAGAAAGCACTTAACTACCCAATTGCTGTTGTATTAATAGCGGTCATTGTAACCGCTATATTATTAGTAAAAGTGGTTCCGCAATTTAGAGAAATATTCCAAGGTTTTGGTGCAGAACTACCTGGATTTACTTTATTTGTTATCGGGATCTCCGATTTTATGGTGGCATATTGGTGGATATTTTTGTTTGGTGCTATTGGCTTTGGTATTACATACAAATATATGTTGCAAAAATCAAAAAGTATGAGAGATCGGCAAGATAAGGTTTTGTTAAAAGCTCCTATCGTTGGGGAGTTACTTCATAAAGCCTCAATAGCTAGATTTACCCGGACATTATCTACAACGTTTGCAGCAGGCGTACCTCTAGTAGAAGCTTTAAATTCAGCCGCTGGTGCATCAGGCAATGCATTATACAGAGATGCGATCTATAAAATAAGAGATGATGTTACAACAGGTATGCAGATGAACATGGCAATGCAATCAACAGGAATATTTCCAAATATGGTGGTACAGATGGTTGCTATAGGTGAGGAGTCAGGTTCCATTGACGCAATGCTGAGTAAAGTCGCCGATATTTATGAACAACAGGTTGACGATGCAGTAGATGGTTTGAGCGCATTAATAGAGCCACTTATTATGGCAGTTCTCGGTGTATTAGTCGGTGGGCTAATAATCGCTATGTACTTACCAATATTCCAATTAGGTCAAGTTGTAGGTTAATATTTATTGTACTGCAAATTCAAAGGCTGGTTTTACCAGCCTTTTTCAATTCTAAAGGATATTGATAAGTGGACAAACTCTTTTTAGTACTCGAGACAAACCAAACAATTTTAACTATCTTTTGCTTAATTTTCGGCTTACTTGTCGGTAGTTTTCTCAATGTAGTCGTTTTTCGTTACCCCATTATGTTATTCAGAGAGTGGGAGCAAATGGCTAAAGATATATTGCTTGAACGTGGTTTCAAACTTAAGCCACCTGAATCCCCTATAGATAAACAACCCTCTAAATTCAACATGGTTGTGCCCCGCTCTGCTTGTCCAAAATGTGAACATAAAATATCAGGTTTAGAAAATATTCCAATTATCAGTTATTTGTTTTTGAAAGGTCAATGTAAAGGATGTAAAACCTCTATATCACTACGCTATCCTTTTGTTGAATTATTAACAGGGGTTTGTTTTGCATTAGCCGCTCAGAGCTTTCTGTTCGGTTGGCCTTTAATTATTGCTTTGATATTAACAGCTTACTTTATTGCAATGAGCTTTATCGATATTGATCACCAGATATTGCCAGACACTATGACTTTACCCTTAGTTTGGCTTGGTCTTTTAGTCGCTTATTTTAATCTTTACATCCCTCTCGAAACATCTCTTATTGGCGCACTAGTTGGTTACCTCTCTCTTTGGAGTGTTTATTGGTTATTCAAAATTATTACCGGCAAAGAAGGTATGGGATATGGTGATTTCAAACTTCTAGCGGTTATTGGCGCTTTTATGGGTTGGCAAAAGGTGCTTTTAACTATTGTTCTTTCTGCCGGCGTGGGTGCTATTCTTGGCGGGCTATTACTAGCGATACAAGGTAAAGGCAAAGAAACTAAAATTCCTTTTGGACCTTATTTAGCCGTTGCAGGTTGGATTGCTTGGATTTGGGGTGATTGGATGATTGATCAATATCTAGCATTTTCTGGTTTGTAACGCTTAAGCTGCCAGCATATCCTACATTTCATTTAAACTTCTAGTAGGCTACCGTTTGCTTTGACAACGGCTTTTCTAATCTTTTGTCTAAAGTAGCCATTGGACAATTTAAATTAGCGGCCGATAATGCATAATTGGCATCATAATCCGGTATGTTATGTCGGTTTGCATACTCAAAAAAGAGTTTTCGGTTCTAATTTTGGATCAACAACTAGAAACATATCAAAAGCATTGACTAGTTTTTCTTCAACAATAGCAGTAGAGTGTTTCTTGTTCTTCACGTAACCATTTGAGACAAAACAAGCTTCACTCACCCACAAAGTAGGAACAACGGGCTTTACATCATTTATTTTCATATAACCAAGAACAGCTTCTGCGTACTCAAGATCGGAATCTGAACCGTCATTAAAAAACCAACGCATAACCACACGATTATCAAGAACTAAAAGATTTGGATATCACTCAATAGTTATAAGTGTCTTATATCCCACGGTTACGCCCTTCCGCAATCATTTTATCTATCGGTGTATCGACCTTCAATGGAGGATTATTTAGAAAGTATTCTATAGCATCTTCCCTCACTTTATTTTCGTCAATAGAAACAATCTCGGCGACTGCGGTGCCATGTTTGTATACGGTAACACTTTCACCGGAATCTACCACTTCATTTATGATGGCATTGGCTCTCTTTTTAAGCTCCGCCATTGATACACTATTAGACATTCGCTACTCCCGACTCATTTCAAATTGAGCGTTCAATTAAACTAGACATATTTAATGTACGTAGTACAGTACGTACAATTTATTTTTAAAAGAAATTTAATTGCATGTTAAAAATAGGTTTAACAGGCGGTATTGCAAGCGGTAAATCTCTAGTCAGTCGATACTTCTCAGAACTTGGCATTGAAATAATTGATGCAGACCAAATTGCTAAGCATTTATTTAAACCAAATTCTGAACATTTGCTCCCACTAGTCAAGCATTTTGGGAATAATATTCTTGCTCCTAAAGGCGAGCTCAATAGAAAAGCTTTAGGGCAAATAGTATTCTCAGATCGTGAGCAACTTGACTGGTTAAATCAATATAGCCATCCTTTAGTTAATCAGGAAATGAAACTTCAACTCTCAAATATTAAATCTAAATATGTAATTTTAGATATACCTTTGCTAATTGATAAAGGCGCAAAAGTCCCTACTCGACTACAATCATTTATCAATAGGATACTTGTGGTTAAAACAGAGCAAGCAAATCAAATTGAACGTATAGTCAAACGTGATGGACGCTCAACAGAAGAAGCTTTAGACATTATCAATAGTCAGTCGAGTCTCCAAGAAAAACTTGCACTAGCAGATGATGTTATTGATAATAATCAAACTAAACAAGATGTACAAAATCAAGTCAATCGACTACATACATTTTATCAATCTATTTAATAGTGAAATGAATTCATATGGACAATCAAGTGTTACTTTTTGAATATCCATTAAAGGAAAATGTTCGCCGTTTCCTGAGACTAGAGTCTCTATTTAAAAGCTTTAAATCGAATACACTTTCCCTCAATGCTGAAAACCATATTCACGCATTAAAATATCTATTTGAAATATTAGAAATGTTAGAAGCCGGAGATTCAAAGGCTGAACTTATTAAAGAGCTCGCTCGCTATATCAAATATTTCAAGATGCTTGTAGCGAACCCCAATGTCGAAGTCAGTAAGCTTGCCAATTTTTTAAAACAGTTGACTCAACTCCATCATTATACATTAAATTATGATGGTAAGTTTGGTGACAAAATACGTAAAGATCCCTTCATTGCCACAGTTAAACAAAGATCCAGTATCCCTGGTGGCAACTGCCAATTTGATTGTCCTGACCTGTTTTTATTTTTAAACTCTCATCATCATCAAAGACAAGAAAAATTAAATTTATGGGTGAGTGATATCAAGGGAGTTGAAACAAGCATTGATGTCATATTACGTTTAATTAGAGATAAAACTAGTTGGACATTACAATCCGCACCTTTAGGTAATTTCATGTTAGAACTTAAAGGAAAGGAAAGTCAGTTGTTAAGAATAAAATTGAAAAACGATTCGAGTAATATTTTTCCGGAGTTTAGTTGTGGTAAGCATCGTTCTAACGTTCATTTCATGCACTTTAATGATCAACATAAAAAATCGCCAATAAACCAGCCAATAAACTTTGATCTGGCTTGCTGTTAGGTTATTTGATTTGATTTTAACTGACTCTTAAAACGATTTTTCTGCGTCTTAATCTCCCTGATGTAAACGCCAATCAAGAAGAATAAGAATAAAAAATAGCTCGATATTGCACCGCCACCACTTTCATAAGAATCAGCACCGTTATTAGCTACTGCACCACCTGCCGTAGGCGTATCATAATGATTATCGTTATTCACGGATTCCAATTTTAATGATGCAAGTGAAGTAAAGTCTTGAGCTGCATTTGCTATAATTTCACCGGTATAGACATTAATCAAATTGACCTGAACATCGTACCAACCCGCTGGATAACCGGAATTTAAAACTAAATCGACAAACTCTGTCTGACTCCCCAGTACAAAGCTATCTGTTGTTAACTTTTGACTCCAAAGTTTATCGTTATTAGTCAAAATAACATCTGCATAAACTAAGTCACCTGTATAAACACTACTGATATCATATTCTAATGTTAAATCAGTATAAAAGTTATCACCATCTGCATCGTTGCTAATTGTTGATGCCACATAGGTAATTTGGCTCTCATTAGAATTCAATTCATGAGCCTCATCTTCTAAAGGTAATGCAAATAAATTTTGCGTATCGTCAGAGCTAATAGTCGCAACTATTCCTGAAACACCAAACTCATATAAATCAACTAAAATATCATAATCACTGGTTGGGAACTCAGTGATTAAACGAGAAGTTACTTGATACGTATCTGTTGAATCATCTAAATATATTTCGAATATATCCGTTACAAAGTATTCAATCCAAGCGCCGCCATTTTTTGAATAATAAAGAACACCATAAACATCTGCATAACCTCCATTATAATCAGCATCAAATTCAATTGTAAAATCACTGTAATAGCCATCACCATCTAGATCATAATTTAAATACGCGCTCGCTGAATACAAACTAAAACCATCAACTTTTGATGCTTTTTGTGGAGGATCTGGCCGAATTTTAAGACTGCTTTTTTGCGTGTCTTTTTGGCTATTTATTATTCTTTGATTTAATGCATTTTTAATAATACTTGTGCGTCTAGAGATTTTCGCATTCGTATCTTTTTTTAAAATCAATGCTTTATTATCTGAAGATTTTGTGCTTCGTGTGTTTAAACCTTTAGTACTTAGCCCCTTGCTCACTATTGATTTTTTTAAACTTTCTAATTTATTGAAATCATCTGCCAAAATGTTTGAGCTAGCCAATGCAATCAATAGAACGCTTAATGGTAAATTCAATTTCATCTCAAATCCTCTTCGTTTTTATAATTGTAATACGTTGTCTAAATTCTTATCATCTGTCACTAAAACGAACAGACTTCCAAACAATGCCGCTATTTAAACAAAAAACATCTGAACAAAAACTGAATCATTCGTATCTATATTGTTCTGTGTATAGATTAGGTTTTCAAATACCACACACTCTATTGACTTATAAGTACTGTAAACTACATTTAATAGATACTAAAAGTGCATTTCGAAAAGCATTTCATCCAAGTTTTCACCAACTAGATGTCAAATACCGACAACAATATTACTGTTATTGATATTAAGCAGGCTATTGAAAATGAAAAGTTCGTACTTTTTTACCAACCAAAAGTATCAATGATCACAGGTCAAATCTGTGGTGCGGAAGCGCTAATCCGTTGGGAAAAGTCCGATGGCGGCTTAATTCCGCCTTTTAAATTTGTCCCAATGGCCGAAAAATCAGATTTAATTAAAGACATTACCTTATATGTGTTTAATTACCTTATAGTAGACATGGCATTAATTACGTCCATTGATAGCGATATAGTAGTTTCATTTAATGCGTCAGGAAATGATTTTGATGATGATGTTTTTACAGAAATTGTCATTCAGGCTTTAGACAATAAATTAATAGAAGCAAAAAATATAGAAATCGAAGTGACCGAAACAGTTCTTCTAAATGATAAAGGGGCAAAAACTTGCCTAACAAGACTCGCGTAAACAGGAATATCAATTGCTATGGATGATTTTGGAGCTGACCACTCTGGATTAACGTCTCTTAGCAAATGCTTCAAAACTATGGCTGTAAAATAGTCCAGGGGTAACTAGTAGGAAAACCAGTGAGTCTTTAGCACTTTGTCCATTATTGCAATATCTATGAAAGCTACCCAGCTAAACCTATTGGCTTACTTTACATGGCTCAACTTGATCATATTCAATGGCGAAAGGGAATTATAGATTCGGCGATTTTCTTAAATAGTTCTACAGAAGATGGAAAGTTCGATAATATTCGCACTTGCCCAGAGCTAGATCATACAAAATGTAAACTAGGAAAATGGTACTACTCCTGTGCTTTCCATTTTGAAGATAACAAACTTTATAACTTAGTAGAGAAACCGCATAAAGAACTACATGAAATTGGTCATAATTTGCTCAACCGTGCTAGTGAACATTGTGAATGGGAGGAATTTAATGAGCTAATCCAAGCACTTTCTAAAAAATCTATGGAAGTATTATAAGCCTTACAAAATATGGAAAACTATCTCTCTATGAAAGATCTTTCTGGCGGTCAAGGGTTCTGGTGATTCACTTGCATTTATAAAAACACCTCAACATTTCTAGCAAAACATCTACGAGTTCTAAAAAATTACCAAAATTACCTCAAAACTAGCGATTAGCTAATGTTATACTAAGCAGTAATTTCTAGATATAGTGTCATTTCTCGATAAAGTCCTCATTTAATTATGGAATCTTCTAATATGAAAAATAAATTTGTACTGAGTTTAGTAATTGCTTCATCCTTTATAGTTAGCAACTGCTCTCAAGAAACTAATAAGCCATTAGACGCGGAACAAAGCAAAACCACAAATAAAACGATTGAACAATCAACGCCAGAAAGTAATCCTCGTTTTAATATTTATAAAAAGGTGGCTTTAACAAGCAATTTAAGCCATTTAAATGATGACCAAAAGAAAATGATCGGCCTATTGATTGACGCCTCTAAAATAATGGATGAACTCTATTGGAAACAAGCGTTTGGTAATAAAGCTGAATTTTTGAAATCTTTAGAAGGGTCTCCTGCACAAAATTTTGCTGATATTAATTATGGTCCTTGGGATCGATTAAATGGTGATAAACCGTTTATTGATAGTTATGCTGAAAAATCAAAAGGAGCCCAATTTTATCCTGCTGATATGAACAAAGAAGAGTTTGATAAAGCTTCAATTGACGATGCTAAAGGACTTTATTCAATTATAAAAAGGGATGAAGATGGTGGATTATTTTCTGTACCATTTCATGAGGAATATCGTGAAGAATTAGAAAAAGCAGCTAAAATCCTTCAGTCAGCCTCTAAATTTGCAGTTGATAATGAGTTTAAAAACTACTTAATGATGCGAGCTGATGCGCTTATGACTGATAAATTCCAAAAAAGTGATTTAGCTTGGATGGATATGAAAAATAACCAGATTGAATTAGTCATCGGTCCTATTGAAACTTATGAAGATTTGTTATTTGGTTATCGTGCCGCTTATGAGTCTTACGTTTTGATCAAAGATTTAGAATGGAGTGACAAACTATCTCGCTTTGCGTCATACCTACCTAAGTTACAAAAAGGTTTACCGGTAGACGAAAAATATAAACAAGAACAACCAGGCACTGATTCTGACCTAAATGCTTATGATGTTGTTTTTTATGCTGGCCACAGTAACGCAGGTTCAAAAACAATTGCTATCAATCTTCCTAATGATGAAGAAGTTCAGCTAGCTAAAGGAACTCGTCGTTTGCAGTTAAAAAATGCAATGCAAGCCAAGTTTGAGCATATTTTAGTACCGATTGCCAATCAGTTAATCGCCGAAGATCAAAGACAATATATCACTTTTGACGCATTTTTTACAAACACTATGTTTCATGAAGTGGCGCACGGCTTGGGTATTAAGAATACGTTAGATGGTAGTGGAACCGTTAGAGGCAGCTTAAAAGAAACGGCTTCATCATTAGAAGAAGGCAAGGCTGATATTCTTGGTTTATATATGGTTTCTGAGTTGTTTAAATCAGGTGATTTAAACCAAGGTAAGTTAATGGATAACTATGTAACCTTTTTGGCCGGTATTTTCCGTAGCGTTAGGTTTGGTGCTTCATCGGCTCATGGCAAAGCGAATATGGTGCGTTTTAGTTTCTTTAAGGAAATGGGTGCGTTTTCTCGCGATGAAACCAGCGGGCAGTATAGTGTCAATTTTGACAAAATGACCTTAGCTATGAATGCATTATCTAAATTAATCCTTACTTTACAAGGTGATGGTGACTACCTTGGTGCCGTTGATTTATTAGCGACTAAAGGAATTATTACTAAACAACTTGCCGCTGACTTAGCATTGCTTGAAAAAGCGAATATCCCGGTTGATATTGTATTTGAGCAAGGAAAATCAGTGTTGGGGCTTTAATTATTTAAAATGTGCATTCAAAGGTAGGAGTTGTTTTTAAAATCAATCGTTTAACAACCGCTAAAAATTGAATAGAATTAATTTTACTCTACAATTTAAAGCGACTCTGACCTTCTTTTGGACCCTCTATTGATACTGCGTATCCGCGCCCATCGATGATTTACAACTGTTTATAAAGTGCAAAGACCACCATAAACCATGTCATTCCGACTGCCATACTTTTATCGGCATCAATCCCTACTGTCGATTCTCTCCATTGATTAGCATTACCAATATCATTTTTATAAAGATCAAAAACTTCTTCTGCTTTTTTAACCTCTTTTAAATCTTGCGCAATCCACTTATTTTGAAAGGCAAATTTAATAGCGTCTTCTTCCTTGGGAAACTGACTATTTAAATCACGAGCAAGAAGTTGTTTCACATAAACTGCAAATGCCGTTTCTACCAGGTTAGTTTCGGATGCTGGCTCTTCTGTCTGATCATCTAATATGGTTTGATTCTGAATGACTTCATCATCAAATGATGACAATTTGTCAGTATATTTATTTTCCATATCTGAAATTATTTTTAAATCACTTTCAGATAACTGACTAACATCACCTTTAAGTTGATTTAATTTGATTGCCAGCTCAGAAAAAATCGATTGATCCTCTTCCGATAATTGGTTCATCATTTGATTAATTAGGGTGTTCATACGAAATTTTTCCTGAAAAATTTTAACAAGTTGGTGAATAATTATATAGTTAGAGCAATTTTCTAGGTTTAACGAGGTGGTTCGACTTTTAATCCCTTATCAGCAAATTCCTGTAAATCTAATCCAAATGCAGTATTTTCAAAAGCTCTTGTTATTTTATAAGGTTTTGAGACAGCATCCAATGCCATTTTTGATAAATAGACAATTTTTTCTCTGCGAGTTTGCTTATACTCATCTAAAACTAATAATACATTCGGTTTTAGCTTGGCTGTTTGATTTGAAGAAACCACTATTCCAACTTCACCATTTTCCATTTCCACTATAGAGCCCGGAGGATAAATACCTCGCCATTCAATGAATTTCATGACTAAGAACCCATCATAATGCGTTTTTCACCTGCCATTAATATTTTGTATACATCAACAACCGACAGAGATTTTCTATAAACTTGTGGCGTATTTAAAGATTCAAATACATCAACTATTGTGACGAGTCTAACATTATTAGATATCCCTTCTTCTTTTAATTCTCTTGGATAACCTTTCCCACCTAGCCTTTCATGATGATTGATCGCAATATCAATACAGCTAGAAGATAGCCCATCTTTTGCTTGTAATATCTGAAATGCATATTGAGGATGCTTACACATTTGTTCCATTTCATTTTGATTAAGACGCCCCGTCTTTTTTAGTAAGTGAGCATCAACTTTAACTTGCCCAATATCATGTAATCAAGCCCCCATACCTAAATCATCAAGTTTTGGTACAAAAAATCCTAAAAACGACCAAAAGCAATTGTTAATAAACTAATATTTAATGAATGCTCAGCTCGAGAATCATCTTTACTTTTTAAAAGCGTCATCACTAGCATTGCATCTTCATTTTCTAAAACGTGCTTAACATTCTCCTTAACAACACCTCTTACTGCATCAAGGTTAAAATCCTCACCAAGCATAATCCTGTCCATCACTCCTTTCATTAAGTGTGATTGACCACGATATTGATTAGCAATGGGCTTAAATTAATTTTTTAGGAATTTAGAAGCTTTGCCATCGATATCTGTATTTTTATCTCTATAGGTTTTAGACTTAGTTGTCGTGACTCGATAGGCATTAAATTGATCATCACTTTTGAAATCTACGTAAACATAACGACACTGATTTTGAACGGTTTCAATATCTTCTGGAGACTCTAGTACAAAACCATGTAATAGAAAGCTCGACTCAATCCAATCTTTATCAAGTTCACAAACAAACATACCAATTTAAAGAGCGCCAATAAATACTTTCAATTTTTAGGTGTTGAAAAGACATAAATTTCTAATTAGCCCCAATCGTAAGTTAGTTTTAATCGTGAGTTTTATTTCAATCGTAATGCCAGTTTCAATTTAAAATGAATGATTTAAAACAGTCGAACATAGAGATTAACTCTATTTTTACTTGTTCTGCTTTTGATTCACTATAGGTTAAATCCGACTCATTCATATACGTTGCTTGAGATAATTCTAATTGCAATGAGTGAATACCTTTTTCTGGTTCACCATATTGCCTTGTAAGATAACCGCCTTTAAATCGACCATTAATCACTTTACTAAAGCCTTTAGGTTGCCAAGCTTTTAACATTTCAGTTAATTTATTACTGCAGCTTAATTCATTATAGTTGCCGAAATTGAAATCGGTTAACTTTCCTTCAAAAAATCGTGGAACTTCTGATTTTATAGAGTGAGCTTCAAACAATAATGCTTTTCCATGCTGTTTAAGCATCAATTTTATGCAATTTTCAACTTCTGAATGATAAGGTTGCCAATAGTTTAAAACCCGTTCTTGAATATCTATATCCGATGGATTTTTCTTTGCGTAAATAGGCTTTTTATTAAACGTCGTAGTTGGGCAAAGCTCTGTTGTATCTTGACCCGGATAAAGTGATAAATTGTCTTTTGGTCGGTTTAAATCAATCACATAACGACTATATTTAGGATTAATGACCCAAGCCCCCTCAGCAACTACAAAATCATAAAGTTTATCCAAAAACCAATCTGTATCGATTAGCTGTAGAGCTTCTGCAGTCATAGTTTTTGAAATGGACTTAGGTATTTTAATACCGTTATGAGGCATAGAAACCAAAATAGGAATCCTACCTTTTGTTAATACGTAACTCATAAATTTGCTCCTTATAAAATTTCGCCTTGTATATACAAGCTTTAAAGTACTATAATCCTACCATGAAATCTAGCATACTCAGACACCACCAAGTAAAAAAGTATCTATTATCCGGTATCGGTAATGGAAGTTGGGGTGTAGGAGAACGGCTACCATCCGAAAATGAACTGGTTGACTTATGTAAGGTCAGTCGTATGACCGCACGTAGAGCGTTGCAAGAATTATTACATGATGGGCTTTTAATACGGATCAAAGGGAAAGGTAGTTTTGTTGCTAAGGAAAAACAACAAGCTTCTCTATTACAGATTAAAAATATTGCTACTGAAATATCTGAACGAGGTATGCAACATAGTTCACAACTCTATTGTTTAGAAGAAGTTGTCGTTAACAGCTCTATAGGATCTGAAATGCGAACAGCTTCGGGTGAAAAGGTATTCCATTCTCAACTGGTGCACTTTCAAAATAACCAAGCTATACAGTTAGAAAAAAGATGGGTGTCCTGCAAAAACGTTCCTGATTATTTAATTCAAGATTTTACAAAAATCACTCCAAACGAATATTTAACAAAAATTGCACCAGTGACCGAAGTAAAGCACTCAGTTGAAGCAACTAACGCTGATGGTCAGATTAGAGATTTATTGGACGTTGAAAAATTAGAAGCCATTTTATTATTAAAAAGAACAACATGGTGTGGTGATAGATTAATTAGTTATGCCGAACTCTTTCACCCCGGCAATCAGTTTTCGTTAAGTAATCAGTTTAAAAGAGAGCTATAGACATTCATCTCTTAAAGTTAAATAAAGGTCGATACATGAAAAACATAGATAATCCAAGAATAGACAAAACACGTTTGATTAAAGCGCCAACGGGAACAAAGCTAAACGCTAAATCATGGTTAACTGAAGCACCACTTAGAATGCTAATGAATAACTTAGATCCAGAAGTTGCGGAAAATCCAACAGCTCTAGTCGTTTACGGCGGTATTGGTCGGGCAGCCAGAGACTGGCAAAGTTATGACAAGATAGTCGAAACTTTAAAACAACTGGAAGATGATGAGACATTACTTGTCCAATCCGGCAAGCCTGTAGGTGTTTTTAAAACCCATTCCAATGCGCCCCGCGTATTAATTGCGAATTCAAATTTAGTGCCACATTGGGCAAACTGGGAACATTTTAATGAGCTAGACCAAAAAGGCTTGATGATGTACGGTCAAATGACCGCAGGTTCTTGGATTTATATTGGTAGTCAAGGGATAGTTCAAGGAACCTATGAAACCTTTGTCGAAGCCGGACGACAACATTTTAACGGAGATACAAAAGGTAAATGGGTTTTAACCGCTGGTCTTGGTGGAATGGGTGGCGCACAACCGTTGGCAGCGGCAATGGCAGGATATTGTATGATTGCTGTTGAGTGCGACGAAACAAGGATAGACTTTAGAATAGAAACTCGTTATTTAGACAAAAAAGCCACTAGCATTGAACAAGCGTTAGAATTGTTAAATACCGCATTAGCAGCTGGTGAAGCAATTTCTATTGGTTTACTTGGTAATGCGGCTGAAATTTTTCCAGAACTATACAAACGAGGAATACGTCCTGACATGGTAACCGATCAAACCTCAGCACATGACCCTATCAATGGTTATTTACCAATAGGTTGGAGCGTTGAGCAGTGGCGTCAAGAAATCATAGATAACCCGAATAATGTGGCAGTAGAAGCTAGAAAATCAATGGCAGTACAAGTTAAAGCAATGTTGGATTTTCATAAAGAAGGGATCGCAACGGTTGACTACGGAAATAATATTCGTCAAGAAGCCTATAATGTAGGTGTTAAAAATGCGTTTGACTTTCCAGGCTTTGTTCCAGCCTACATTCGACCTTTATTTTGTCGCGGTGTTGGGCCTTTTCGCTGGGTCGCATTATCGGGTGACCCCGAAGACATTTATAAAACCGATCAAAAAGTAAAAGAAATTATAGCCGATGACAAACACCTGCATAATTGGCTCGATATGGCTAAAGAACGTATTAGTTTCCAAGGTTTGCCCGCTAGAATTTGTTGGGTTGGTTTAGGATTAAGAGACAAACTCGGATTAGCTTTTAACGAAATGGTTAGAAATGGCGAATTAAAAGCACCGATTGTTATTGGAAGAGATCATTTAGATTCAGGTTCAGTCGCAAGTCCCAATAGAGAAACAGAAAGCATGAAAGATGGCTCAGATGCAGTTTCTGATTGGCCGCTATTAAATGCTATGCTAAACGTAGCCGGTGGAGCCACTTGGGTCTCCTTGCATCATGGTGGCGGTGTTGGTATGGGTTACTCTCAACATTCTGGTATTGTCATCTGTTGTGATGGAAGTAAAGAGGCCGATGCTAGAATAGCAAGGGTCCTTTGGAATGATCCTGCTACAGGCGTTATGCGTCATGCCGATGCTGGCTATGAAATAGCTAAACAATGTGCGAAAGAAAACGAACTAAATTTACCGATGATTTAAAAGAATTAATTAGTGAGGAAAAACTATGTCACAAACATTTATTATTAAACCTGGGCAACTTAGCCTAAAAAACTGCCGTGAAATTTTCGAAAACGAAGTAAAACTTGAACTCGACCCAAGCTGTTTTGATTTGATAAATAGTGCAGCTGAAACAGTTCAACAAGTCATAGATGATAAGCGTACCGTTTACGGGATCAATACTGGATTTGGCTTGCTTGCATCTACCAGCATTCCAGACGATAAACTACAATTATTGCAAGAAAGTTTAGTTCTGTCTCACTCAGCAGGTATAGGAAAAGCTTTAGATAAAAATATTGTAAGATTAATTATCGCGCTTAAAGTGAGTAGCCTTTCGCAAGGGTTTTCTGGAATTCGTTTGTCAACCATTCACTTTTTACTCAATTTGGTTAATCAAGATGTTTATCCCGTCATTCCTGAAAAAGGATCGGTCGGAGCGTCTGGCGATCTGGCTCCACTCGCACATATGAGTTGTATGCTTTTAGGTGTAGGAGATGTCATTTTTAATGGTCAAACGGTTAGCGCAGAATATGCTTTAAAGTCTTTAGGTAAAACACCTTTAGTACTTGCCGCTAAAGAAGGCTTGGCATTATTAAACGGGACTCAAGTTTCAACCGCAATTGCATTAGCAGGTTTATTTAAAGCGGAAAATTGCTTTGCAGCGGCTATTGTATCTGGTTCATTATCAGTTGACGCCGCCAAAGGTAGTATTTCACCATTTGATGATAGAATTCATCAAGCGCGAGGTCATGCGGGTCAAATAGTAACTGCAAAAAATTATATGGAAATGTTAGTTGGTAGTGAAATTTTAGAATCACATCATGATTGCGATAAGGTTCAAGATCCCTACTCATTGAGATGCCAGCCTCAAGTGATGGGTGCAGTATTAGATCAAATTAGATTTCAAGCGAGTGTACTATTAACCGAGGCCAATGCGGTTTCAGATAATCCATTAGTATTCACTGACACTGGCGATATAATATCCGGTGGGAATTTTCATGCAGAACCTGTCGCACTAGCCGCAGACTCATTGGCAATTGCCACCTGCGAAATTGGAGCAATTAGTGAGCGCCGCATTGCATTACTATTAGACAGACACTTAAGTGCCCTTCCACCATTTTTAGTTAATGCTAGCGGTGTAAACTCTGGGTTTATGATCGCTCAAGTAACGGCGGCAGCGCTCGCTAGTGAAAATAAAACATTAGCGCATCCGGCATCAGTTGATAGCTTGCCAACCTCAGCAAATCAAGAAGATCACGTGAGTATGGCAACGTTTGCCGCAAGAAAATTTACAGACATTGTTGATAATTTAGCCGGTGTTTTGGCTGTTGAGCATTTATGTGCCGCGCAAGGTGTTGAGTTACGCGCTCCACTTAAGCCGTCAAAGAATTGTAAAGATGCTATTGATTTGACCAGAACTTGTGCTGCTTTTTACGAAAAAGATCGCTATATGGCTAGTGATATTGAATCCATAAAAGCCTTGATTTTAGATGGCCAATTTAACCGTTTCGCAACGATATTAAACTTGCCATCACTTTCAATCAAATAATCCTTATGAAAAATAAATTTGTAATACTGATCACAGCATCACCACAAAACAGTCAATCGCATTTAACAGCAATCAAATATGTTAATGCTCTGATAGAAAGTGGTCAATCAATTAGTTGTATCTTTTTTTATCAAGATGCTGTCTCAGTAGCAAATGAATTTAATCAACCACCATCAGATGAACCCCAGTTATTAAATGCCTGGTCAGAACTAGCCACAACATCACAAATAGAATTAATGACTTGTATAGCCGCTAGTTTTAGACGTGGCGTGATTGATCGTGAAGAAGCGAAAAATAGAGGTCTTGATAGTTCCAATTTATCGAAACATTTTAACATTGTTGGTTTGGGGCAATTAAGCGCGGCACTATCTGAACAAGATTCTAAGTTGGTGCATTTCAAATGAACACCTCTCGTCCTAACCAAACTAATCAAATTATTAATGTCGTGATAAGTCAGACGGCTCTAACCAGCGCAAGCTTTAAAGAGTCTATTGATTTAGCGCTTGTCTGCGCAGCCTTTGATCAAACAGTTAATATTATATTTATCGATAATGGCGTTTATAATATTGTGCAAAACCAAAGTTATCAGGAGTTGAATGATAAAAATCATCTTGATATCTTAAAGGGGTTAGAATTTTATGATATTGATAATATTTACGCTGAAATAGAGTCATTAGATAGACGAAATATTACAAGTGAAAATATTATTAATCTGTGCCAAACATTAACATCTGTTGAAATAAAAAAACTTTATTTTCAAGCAAACCATGTTGTCAATATCTAATGCCTAATTCTAATTTAAAACCAGTTTTACATTTAATTCAGAAAAACATTTCAATTTTGGACTTTGGTTTTCAGGTTAATCGAATGACATCCTCTGGTGATGATTTAATATTTATGGGTGATAGTGTTTTTGATTTAACGCTATTAAATCTGGAAATAGGAACATTAAAAGATGATTTATCTATTTATGTTATTGATTCAGATATAAAAGCACGATCTCTAAATCACAATTTAAGCAAAAACATAAAGCTTATTAGTTTTGATGATTTTGTTGCTTTAACAATCAATGCCGTTAGAATTATCAGTTGGTAAATGCATTGTGCTAATCCTACCTCCTCAAATTAAAACAGACAAAAATGGTTACCTATTAGATTCGACTCAATGGGATTTAGAAATTGCTAAAATCATTGCCAATCTAGAATCTATTGAAATGACAAGTGATCACTGGGAAGTGGTTGATTATGTTAGACAATTTTATAATGATTTTCAAAAAAGCCCATCAATACGCCCTCTCGTTAAGTACCTTTCCAAGTCTTTAGGCAAGGAAAAAGGCAATAGTTTATACTTACAAATACTCTTTCCAGAAGGGCCTGCAAAACAAGCCACAAAAATTGCTGGATTACCTAAACCAGCTAGATGTATTTAAGATTTAAAGGGATTAATTCAGTTTAAATTCATATTGATAAACTTATACTCGTTCCTAATTACAACTTATTACATTTGACAATTAGTAAGGTTAATCTACTTTTTGTTAAAATAGCGATATATTTAATCACCAAACAATTATTGAAATATCACATAAATGGACAATACAATGAAAACTTCATTCATAAAATTAATCGTTTTATTCACATTTCTCACATTACCTTATTCTTCAAATGCTCAAACGACTAGCGCAGATAATGTTAGCCCAAGTATCTATTTAAAAGGAGTTTCCAGCCGGTTACTTGCTGAAATAAAACAGAACAAAAAAGAGCTTGTTACTGATACAAAACTAGCTGAAAAACTAGTACGAAATAACCTGCTACCTGCGATTGATACGCAAGGGTTTGCAAAGAGAACTATCGGTAAAAAAGCGTGGACATCTGCAACTGACACACAGAAAACACGATTTGTTAACGCCTTTATACAAATTGTCATCAATTCCTATGCGAAAGGTCTAGCGTTATATGATGGACAGACTTTTAAATTTAGCGACCCTATTCTTTCTAAAAGTGGCAAATATGCTCAAGTTAGAAGTTCTATGGCACAAACAGGAAGTACACCTATCGTTATCGACTATAAACTATCGAATAAATCAGGCAATTGGAAAATTATAGATCTAACAATTGAAGGTGTCAGCATGATAAAAAGCTATAAAAGCCAGTTTTCTCCAACTTTAGCAAAATTAGGATTAGAAAAATTCATTATTGATTTGGAATCTAAAAGTTAAACAATATAATAAAGGGACAAATCAATACTAGAAGTCGTTCATGAAAGTATCACTGATTTACGTAACGCTGGTGTAATGAATGACCTGAGCATGCGTGAGATCGATTTACTGTGTTTACCTAAAATTAAATAGTCGACCAACTAATCAAATTAAATGGCTTTGCATTAAAAACAAAGCCAGTCAGAAAACATCCTAATGGTCTGTCACTGAAATCACTTAACTTGGTCGAAAGGAATGGGCTGGAAGTTCTAGCTTAAAATCAAATCATCAAGGGGCGTGGAGTGCCCTACAATAGCAAAAAATGTATTTTTTCTATAAATAGGCTTTCAAGTGTATTTAAAATCTGACTTTTGTTTATCATTTACACCTCTTTACCCGCCACTTTTTGAGGAATTACGCCACCACGCATATTGCAAACTTGATCCTATCAAGTCTTTATTATGGACGATATCACCTTGTCACAACAAAATATGTGTTCGCTTCATAATTTACTTGCAATATTTTAATTAGATTAGCTATTAATTATAGGTATATTAGCTAATCTAGTGAATATGAGATATTAATATGAAGGTCATTACCGTAACTGAGGCGCAAAATAGATTTGGTAATCGATTAATTGATGCTCAAAGCGAACCGACTTCTATCACTCTCCACGGCAAAGAAAAAGGCGTTTTGATCTCGTCGACGGACTATCAGAAAATGAAGCACCAAGCCATACAAAGTGGTACTTCAAAAGGGTTTGTAAGCGGTGAACCCACCCCTTTCAATATGAAGAATATTAAGCGCAAAGCTAAAGAAAAAAAAGGGCTTAATTTTGAGGATTGAAAAACGTCCCCTTGCCGAAGATGATTTAATTGATATTTGGATTTATGGCTTTGGTATGTGGGGGGGACGGTTCAAGTTGATCGTTATATTGACAGCATTGAGAACACTCTCAATATACTAACCCAATCTCCAAAGAGACATTTTTTAAGAGATAATTTTTGCTAACCAAGCTTTTTGCATTGGAAAAGAAGCAAACCTCCCTTGCCATAAGTAACATCGCCATTTTTCTCTAAAATTGATCATTCTTGTATAAAGTCTATGCACCTCACCAATCGCCTTACTTAGATCAGAGTTTTTCTTGCGCATGACGGTTAAATGAACATGGTTAGTCATTAAACAATATCACCACACTTCAACTGATTGTTGCTGACACCAATCTTTTAATAGTTCAATATAATACAAGTAGTCGCTTTCTTTAAAGAAAACGTGCTGACAGCGGTTACCTCTTTGGGTAATATGATGCGGATAACCCGGAAATATAGCTCTCATTAATATTGCCATAAATTAAACATAACGTAATTAAGTATCGTGTCCCACAGATTTCCAAATAACAAAAAAATCATACTGAAATTCAAGACAATTGAACCAAAGCACAAGAAATAAGCTAAACTGTAATGCACAGGCTGAAAGGTTTGATACAGATGTTGCAGCAACCATTTTATTTGATTAAAGAAACAGACATTGGAACAATATATGCCCGATAATTACCTCCAACGCATGAAACAAACTAGTCACCTTTCTGGGACTAGCGCGAACTACGTTGAGAGCTTGTATGAGCAGTATGTAGACGACAAGCAATCTGTACCGAGCGAATGGCGCCAGTATTTTGAAACCAATCTAGAAACTAGTAAACAGTCTAATCAACCAAGCCATTCAAAGATTAGAGCGGAGTTTTTACAATTAGCTAATGCAAAGAGAGCTTACGGATCCGCCAAGGTTAATCAATCCCTAGATAGCCAATCATTTGAGCACGAAACCAAGCAAATTGCGGTGACTGAACTAGTTGATGCATACCGAGTAAGGGGACATCAACAGGCTCGCCTGGATCCATTGGGCTTAATGCAACGGACTAAAGTCTCTGATCTTGAGCTTAGTTTCCACGGTTTATCCCGCGAAGATTTAATGACTGAATTTCAAACCACAATGCTGTATTTAGCTCACAAGAGCGCGACCTTAAAGAGCATTATCGAAGCGTTAGAAAAAACTTATTGTGGTTCTATCGGCGCAGAATTTATGCATATTGTGGACAGTGATGAAACTCGCTGGTTTCAACAACGATTAGAATCAGTTCAATCACACCCAGAGTATGAGCAAGCCACTAAACAACATATCCTTGAGCGTCTTAATGCTGCCGAAGGATTAGAAAAATATCTTGGTGTAAAATATCCTGGAACTAAGCGATTTGGCTTGGAGGGCGCAGAAAGCCTTATTCCGATACTCGATCAGTTAATTGAAAAAGCAGGAATCCATCAAACCAAAGAAATTGTTATCGGAATGGCACATCGTGGCCGTTTAAATGTATTGATCAATATTCTAGGTAAAAAGTCTTCTGGACTGGTTGAAGAGTTTGATGGCACGGCGGAATACACGATGGGTTCCGGCGATGTTAAATATCATCAAGGTTTTTCAAGTAACTTAATGACAAGTGGCGGTGAAGTGCATTTGGCTTTGGCATTTAACCCTAGCCATTTAGAAATTGTTGCACCGGTTGTTGAAGGTTCTGTTAGAGCACGTCAGGATAAACGTAGCGACCACGCCGGCGATACAGTTTTGCCAATAATCATTCATGGTGACGCCGCTTTTTCCGGTCAGGGTGTTGTGATGGAAACCTTGCAAATGTCACAGACTCGCGCGTATAAAACGGGTGGTACAATTCATATCATTATTAATAATCAGGTTGGGTTTACCACGAGTAAAAAAGAAGACACCCGTTCAACCGAGTATTGCAGTGATGTCGCGAAAGTGGTCGAAGCACCTATTCTACACGTCAATAGTGACAATCCAGAAGCGGTACTCTACGTGAGCCAATTAGCAATCGATTACCGTAATCAATTCCATAAAGATGTTGTGATTGATTTAGTCTGCTACCGAAGGCGCGGTCATAATGAAGCGGATGAACCCTCGGGAACGCAGCCATTAATGTATAAAACGATTAAGTCTTTACCCACCGTTTTGACTCAATACAGCCAGTTATTAATCAACAATGGCAGTGTCAGCAAATCGCAGGTTAAACGATTGGCTGAAGAATATCGTGAAAAACTGATCGCTGGTGACACCGTGATTAATAATTTAGTAACAACGCCTGACGTCGCACTGCATGTCGATTGGACACCTTACTTAGGACACGATTGGACCAGCGCAGCTGACACCACTTATGAACAATCGCAACTAGTCGCGTTAGCGCAGGAATTTAATCAACTGCCGGCAAGTTTAACGTTACAACGGCAGGTTAAAAAAGTCATTGCCGATCGTTTGTTAATGGCCAATGGCGAACTACCAATTAATTGGGGGTTTGCTGAAACACTTGCCTATGCAACCATTTTAAAACAAGGTCATTCTGTGCGTATTACAGGGCAAGATGTTGGTCGAGGAACCTTTTCTCACCGCCATGCTGCTCTACACGATCAGAAAACAGGAGACAATTATATTCCATTGCAACATATCGCAGGAGTTGACCGACGATTTTCTTTGTATGATTCACTTCTATCGGAACTGGCGGTGCTTGGCTTTGAATACGGTTATGCAACGACTAACCCGAATACGATGGTGATATGGGAAGCCCAATTTGGTGATTTTGCGAATGGCGCACAAATGATTATCGATCAATTTATCACCAGTGGTGAACATAAATGGGGTAGGCTCTGTGGTCTTACTATGCTTTTACCGCACGGCTATGAAGGACAGGGTCCAGAGCACTCATCGGCGCGATTGGAGCGATTCCTACAAATGTCCGCCGAAAACAATATTCAGGTTTGCATTCCTACCACGCCATCTCAAATTTACCATCTACTGAGACGGCAAATCATTCGTCCGTTAAGGCGCCCGCTGGTAGTCATGTCACCAAAGAGTCTATTACGTCATAAGCAAGCTATTTCAACAATGGACGAGCTGGCCAACGGAACCTTTCAAAATGTCATTGCAGAAACAGAATCGCTATGCGCTGATAAAGTTGACCGCTTAATTATTTGTAGTGGACGTGTTTATTACGATTTAATCAACAAACGTAAACAAATCAACGCTTCGAATATCGCGATTGTGCGATTAGAACAACTGTACCCTTTTCCGGAACAAGAGGTGGCAGAGGCTATCGCACCTTACAAAAATATTAACAAAGTATTTTGGTGTCAGGAAGAACCTAAAAACCAGGGTGCCTGGTACAGTACACAGCATCATTTACGCGATGTAATTAATAAACACAATGAAAAACTTTACCTAGAGTTTGCCGGACGTGAAGCATCGGCGGCTCCTGCAGCAGGTTATATGGCGCTGCACCTTAAACAGCTAGAAGAATTTATTAATCAGGCAATTAGCGGTTAAAGCGAGTATTGCCTTTCGATTATTAAAAGTTAATTGAAAAAATATTTATTTAAAAATTAATCATTATAGAATTAGACTAAACATTAAAGGAACCAATATGGCCTCTGAAATAAAAGCACCAACTTTTCCAGAATCGATCGCTGACGGGACTATTGCTACGTGGCACAAAAGTGTTGGCGACTCGTTCAAACGTGATGATATTTTAGTCGAAGTTGAAACGGATAAAGTAGTTATCGAAGTCGCCGCCACAGAAGACGGAGTATTGAGCAGTATTGTAAAAGCTGAAGACGATACAGTTTTGAGTGATGAAATCATCGGCCAATTTGAAGCCGGAGCGGTTACCGGTAATACGGCTCAGACAACTGAAGAGTCAGATGTCAGTAACCAGTCTGAAACAAATGACCAATCTGCAAATTCAGCGCTTAGCCCATCAATTAGAAAGCTAATTAATGAATATGACTTGAATCCCGAATTAATTATGGGAAGTGGCAAAAATGGCAGAATCACCAAGGAAGATGTTCAAACGTTTATCGAAAACCGTTCGAAACCAACAGCAGTAAGTAATCCTGCGGTTAAAACTGAACCAATCACTACTATGGGCGAAAGAGTTGAACGACGCGAACCGATGTCTCGCTTACGTGCGATGATTGCAAATCGGTTGGTTGAAGCACAACAAAATATGGCGATGCTCACCACCTTTAACGAAATCAATATGAAACCGATTATGAGCCTTCGGTCAAAGTATAAAGATGACTTTGAAAAGCGCCACAATGTTCGCCTGGGTTTTATGTCTTTCTTTGTTCGTGCATCCGTTGAAGCGTTAAAACAATTTCCAGCGGTTAATGCTTCGATAGATGGTAACGATGTCGTTTATCATAGTTATCAGGATGTGGGTGTGGCTGTATCTTCCCCAAGAGGTTTAGTGGTTCCTGTTTTACGTGACGTTAATGATTTAAGTTTGGCTGAAATTGAAAGCGGTATTCGTCAGTACGGAGCAAAAGCCCAAGACGGAAAGTTGTCGATGGATGATATGATCGGCGGTACTTTCACTGTGTCTAACGGAGGCGTGTTTGGCTCGTTAATGTCTACGCCAATCGTTAACCCTCCGCAAACCGCAATATTAGGAATGCATAAGATACAAGATAGACCAATGGCAGTTAACGGCGAAGTCGTTATATTACCAATGATGTATCTAGCGTTATCCTATGACCATCGTTTGATCGATGGTAAAGAAGCCGTTGGCTTTTTGGTTAAAATTAAGGAGTTACTAGAAGAGCCTGAGAGATTATTGCTAGGATTATAGTTTTTATTACACTGCAGCCTTAACTAGCTCTCGTCTAATTTTTTGTTCTATCAAAGAGTTTATTTTTGGCCGCAGAAATTTACCCTATTGTAGATATCCAATTTGACACTTAAACTCATGTTATTAAAATTATAGAAAGATATGTTTATCAGGTTAACTTCTTCGACAACAAAAAAACCGACTTATCTAACAGATAAGTCTATGAATTCAGGCATTGCAAATGAACGTCTTTCTTTCGGCTATTGGGAAGCCGATTCAGCCGCTTCTAAAGAAAGTCAGGTCGTTATTCATGCTTTGCTTGAAAGAGTTTCTAGGTTAGTTAAATTAACTCATTTACACCGGAATACCTCAGTAAAAGTAGAATCATAATCATTAGGAAACTAAAAATATTACCAACAATAGTAGTGAAGTGGATCACCTATGATAATGGCTCAGAAAATAGCAGACATTTAGTTGTTAAAAAAACTGGATTGTAAATCTTATTTCTGCCGCCCTGAACATTGTTAAGAAAAATGTGCATACTACACTAAAGTTTCAAGAAATAGTTTAAAGAAAATTGAAAACTTACTGAATAATCGACCGCCAAAATGTGTAGATTATAAAACACCAATCGAGGTGTTAGAAAAGAGGTGTGGTGCACTTCAAAATTGAACCTAGTATGAACATCCCGCTTGAAATTTGAAGGATTTCCATCATTAAGTTTAGCTTTTTTCAGATATAATAATCTCTATCCTCTTTTAACATTTTGTAAATAACTATTACTAAATGCCGACTTAAAGATCGAATAGCTTGATTTTTTTTTAACTTCTAAACACTTTTTCTGGTAATATTTTTGAGACTGCTCAACTCGATGCCTATTGTGGTCAACAGCGGCCATCATCGCCTTAATTGACGCGCTAATTAATCAGTCAAAAAAGTTAGCGGCTGAGTTATATATTATTAACTTGTGATACAGGCTGCGAAATGTCTAATCATAAAAAGGTTTAAACTAGCCACCGATATTCAAGTTTACTTCTGCGATCCAAAGTCGCTATGGCAGCAAGAATCGAATGAAAATACTAATCGCTTATAGCGTCAATACTTCCCAAAAGGAACTGACTTGTATATCCAAACTCAACAAAAATTAAGCCAAGTTGCCAGATAACTAAACGGAAGGCGGAGAAAAACGTTAGACGATGAGACACCAGCAGAGCCATTTTCAGCAATGTGTTACGTTGATCGATTGAGCTTACATCAAAGAGCCGACATAATGAGCCGCTCCATATTTGATATAAATTCTCAATAGAAGTACATTGTCTGTAACGGATAAATAATCGATATTATCGATAGGCAAAAAAAGAACAGTCAGCCCAATAAATCCAATAATTTTTCTAAAACCGAGATATAGTTTATGAATATATTTATAAAAACCATTTTGCTGATTACTTTAGTTCTTACGATCGTTTCTTGCAGCCAAGAAAAAGTGAATTATGCAGATTCCATTTATACAAATGGAATCATTATTACAATAAATGATTCCCAACCCTTAGCTGAAACGATAGCTATAAAAAATGGATTAATCTTGGCTGTAGGTAATGAAACAGACATTTCAAAATATAAAAGCCCATCAACCATTATAATTGATCTTAAAGGAAAGACTGTTCTACCTGGTTTTATAGATGCTCACAGTCATTTTGCAGGAGTGGGTACACAAGCAATCGTAGCTAATTTATTACCTGCGCCTGACGGTTCTGTTAATACTATCTATGACTTACAAAGCACTATGCGTAATTACATACAATCTTCGCCTATTGTAAAAAATTATAATATCGCCATTGGATTTAATTACGATGACTCGCAGCTTGAAGAAAAGCGTCATCCAACGCGCCATGATTTAGATGCTATATCTACAAGCATTCCAATCGTTATAATGCATCAGTCTGGACACTTAGGTGTCTACAATACTAAAGCCTTAGAATTAGTGGGCATAACAGCTGAAAGCCAAAACCCACCTGGTGGAATCATAGAAAGAGAAACTGACGGCAAAACACCCAACGGGGTTATGCAGGAAAATGCTCATTTTATGATCTTTTTCAAACTCATCCCCGACTTTACCTATGAAGATTTAGTAAAGTTATATAAGGCGGGCGAAAATAGTTATATCTCTAACGGTTTTACAACAATACAAGAAGGTAAAACTGATTTAGCCACACTTGAGATATTACCTAAAATTGCTGAATCAATAGGTTTTGATGTTGATATCATTTCTTACCCTGATATAGCCGTTATCGGCGATGCACAAATATTTCATGAACAATTAATGTCGACCGAATATACGCATGGTTTTAGAATTGGCGGTGTAAAACTAACCTTTGATGGTTCGCCCCAAGGAAAAACAGCATGGTTCACTAAACCTTATTACAAAGCACCTAAGGGGCAAATTGCTGATTATTCAGGCTACCCTGCATTTTCAGATGAAAACGCACTCAAATGGATGAAGTTAGCCTTCGACAACAAATGGCAATTACTGGTTCATACCAACGGTGATGCAGCAATCGACCAATTAATAAAACTGGTTGAACAGCTTAAGCCATCCTTAAAAGATTATGATCATCGTACAGTTATGATTCATGGGCAGTTCACCCGCAAAGATCAAGTTCAACAACTCAAAAAATTGGGGATATTTCCCGCCCTTTACCCCATGCATACCTTTTACTGGGGTGACTGGCATAGAGATTCTGTCGCAGGCATTGAGAGAGCAGAGAATATTTCTCCAACTGGTTGGTTTTTGGATGAAGGAATGCGATTTACGATTCACTCGGACGCTCCGGTGACCTTTCCCAATTCCATGAGAATTTTAGATAGTGCAGTAAATAGAACAACTAGAACAAATGAAGTATTAGGCTCTCAGCATAAAATAAAACCATTAGACGCTTTAAAAGCTATGACATTATGGAGTGCATATCAACATTTTGAAGATGCTATTAAAGGTTCGTTAGAAGTTGGTAAGCAAGCCGACATGGTTATTTTAGATAAAAACCCATTAACAGTTCCTGCAAATACTATTAGGAACATTAAGGTAATAGAGACTATCAATAATGGTAAATCTATTTTCAGAATTAACAACAACTAGTTTTCCTAAAAAAGAAAGAGTGTGGTCTGCTAAAGGCGAGAGCTTCCTTGAATGATAAGTGTTTATGGGTATTCAGGTGGCGAACTGGAATACAGAGCAAGCTGAATTTCAGCAAGAAACAGACGCTTTAGTCGAATTAAAAAAAGAACTCAATGTGTTAATTATATCAACTAAAGCTAGGGCACTGGCTTATCAGCGAGCAACGGATGCAGGTAAGCGCTCATTAGTCTTTATCGACAGCCAAAAGACTGCGGAAAAAATTGCTGAGATCGTATCGTCGATTTTATGCATGCATCACAATGGCAGGATTTAAATATCAGTTATTCTAGCTACCAAAATATGCGTAACCTGGGGTTTCCTAAAAGCATTGTGATCATTGATGATGTAGAAGTCTATTTAGCCCACAGTAAAAGCAATGCACTTGCTTTTGAAGACTTTCCTATTTATCGATCGTTAGTCAGGCAACTGAGCAATGTGCAAGCGCAAGAGTTTTATTGGGAGCATTGCTGATCGTTTAAAGATGGGATTGAAAAGTACAATCTTGATTGCCCTAAAGGCTTATCAAATCACCAAGCAAAGTTGCTGGTAAATGAGATCACCGCTGAGCCAAATATAAAGCGGCACCTGACTGAATGGACAGGCGCTATTGTTTCTATACCTTTTTCTTTATTTGAACAAAATATTGTGGCACAAAAAGCGATTGATCTTATTGCCAAAGAACTGGTGACAAGATAATGCTGCTGCGCCGCATCACAATATACTGGTTAATTTAAACATTATCCAGTCACTGCATTTTCCCAAGACGTGATGCATGATCTCTAAACAATCTGTCATTCTTGGCAGAAATTAAATGACGACCAAGATTAAATAAATTATAAACCTCTGTGTGAGTAGATAGAAAATCGTTGTGCCTGTTTAACTGATTTAAACTTACGCATTCCTCGTTCTCTCTGGTCGGCTGATGTGAAAGCTCCGCCCTATTGTTTGCGTATTGAGAAGTATCATGGATCATATCTGGTATTAGATCTCGATGCGCTACTCGATAACTACCCAGTTTATAAGTGACTATCTTTCTGGGTTTGCCTTGATTACTGATAATTAGCCTATTAAAGAAACGTTTGGCTGCTTTGCTATCTCGCCTTACCTGGAAAAAATACATCTATCACATCGCCATTCTGATCTACGGCTCGCCATAGATAATGTTGAACACCGTTGATTTTAATGAGAACTTCATCTATAAATAAATCGCAGGGCACATCTTGTTATTCGCTTTTATCAATCGACTAACCCAGGAATAATGCAATCCAAAATAATCACCAATGGATTTCATACTATAACCACCACTCTCATAAGCCTTACAAATAGCTATATCTCTATCAGCATATCGACGTCTATATTCATCCAGAGATTTAGGCTTCTTTCTTTTTTGAACAGATACTACTTCACTTAATTCCTCTATCGCAGGCACTTTCTTTTCCATCGCCTTGACAAATTTCTTATCGCCTAAATAAATTTGATGGCTTAAGTTCGACCAAGGCGATCCTTGTTTTCTTCCTTCGGCGACAAAACGACGATAGGCTAACTGTGCCTCACTTTTCTTTTGACTAAAATTCGAGAACAACCAATCCAATGATAACCAACTAGCACTAATCGATAAACCTGCTGTCGCTCGATAACTACTCCACTTCCAATCTTTCGCGGCTCTAACCATACCGGCTCTTACAGGGTTAACGATTATATAGCGGGATAGCTCGGTTAGATAGACTTTGCATGGCATAACCATAATCGTTATAAAGCGTTTCTAGAGTTAAACCACTAACCGTTTGACCGCCTTTGACTCGTCCATAATAATCATCATATTGTGTGGATTGAATATAGTCCGTGTCGTCAATTTGGGTGGTATTAGAGAGTGGTCGACAGAATTCGTCATAACCGTAGTTTTTTTTGAAGTTATCGCTTGAGTCTTCACGGGTTTCTGTATGAATAACTCCCAGACAACTTCCCGTCCCGCCTTGTGAGGCCGTATCAAAAAAAACTGGCTTCCGGAACTTCAGCTTGACCATCAGGCGCTAAGTAACGATGTGTGAGACGACCTTGAAGGGCCGGAGTCGCACACTATTTAAAACTTCTGTCGCTCTAAGTAGAGCAATTAGATTTATAGTGCGATGAATCTTCGTTGATTAGCGACTCCGACCCTGTTAATACTCACTCTGACTAACAACCAGCTGACTTTCATTGCCATGCTCCTGCGTGGCAATGCATAGCAGCTTAGGACCAAAAATATTTACCCTATCACATCCATTTTCATATAAGGTTTTAACACTTCGGGCACTCGAATCTTTCCATCATTAGTTTGATTATTCTCAAGTATTGCAACCAACGTACGGCCAACAGCTAAACCCGACCCATTTAAAGTATGCACTAGCTCAGGTTTACCTGTCTCAGGATTTCTCCAACGAGCTTTCATTCTTCGTGCCTGAAAATCCCCCATGTTGCTACAAGACGAAATTTCGCGATAAGTATTTTGAGCAGGTAACCAAACTTCGATATCATAAGTTTTAGTTGCTCCAAAACCAATATCACCTGTACATAATATTACGGTTCTATGAGGTAATTCTAACAGCTGAAGAATTTTTTCTGCGTGGCCGGTTAATTCATCTAATGCTTCAAATGAAGTTTTAGGTTTAACAATTTGCACTAATTCAACTTTTTCAAATTGATGTTGGCGGATCAAACCTTTTACATCTTTACCGTAGGAACCTGCTTCACTTCTAAAGCAAGGGGTGTGAGCGGTTAATTTAATTGGCAAATCTTGCGGGTCTACTATCACATCTCTCACAGTATTTGTTAACGGAACCTCTGCGGTCGGGATCATATAGAGTGGTTTACCATCTTGCGTGGTGCCCTGAACACTAAATAAATCATCGCCAAACTTAGGTAACTGCGAAGTACCAAAAAGCGACTCTTGATTGACCAAATACGGCACGTAAGTTTCTTGATAACCATGTTCTTCTGTATGAGTATCTAACATTAATTGAATCAATGCTCGGTGCATTTTTGCAATACCGGCTTTCATAACTACAAAACGAGAACCACTTAATTTTGCAGAAGTTGCAAAGTCAATCCCACCAATTTTTTCACCTAACTCCGTGTGATCAAGCGGTTCAAAATCAAACTGAGGAATTTCACCCCATTTTCTAACTTCTACGTTATCATCTTCGCTTTGTCCGTTAGGTACTTCATCACAAATTAAATTAGGTAAACCTGCAAATAAATCATCTAACTGCGTTTGAACTTCATCAAAACTCGTTTTAGCTTCATCAAGTAATTTACCTAAACTAGACACATCATCCAGCAAAGGTTGTGCATCTTCGCCTTTAGCTTTAGCTTGACCGATAGACTTAGATTTAACTTTACGCTCATTTTGTAATTCTTGGGTTTTAATTTGAAGCGATTTTCTTTGTTCTTCTAGAGTCAAATAATATTGCTTATCAAAGTTAAAACCTCGGCGAGTTAAGTTCGCAACTACGCTATCTAAGTCATTTCTGAATAATTTTGGATCGATCATAGGTTATAGGTCGCTCTATTTAAATAATGGGTCGAATTACGAAACGGTTTGTATTCTAGCACCAAGAAAGGCGCCAACAAACACGAAAATGAGGCATAAAAGACAATTAGCGGTAATATTTAGTGCCAATTTAAAAAAATGCTGTTCTTGGAATAACAAGAAGCTATCTAAAGCGAAAGCGGAGAAAGTAGTAAACGCACCTAGAAATCCAACAAAGAAAAAAAGCATTCGTCCTTGACTCCATGAATTGTCGCTAGATTCAAGCCAAACGTAAACTAATCCTGAAAAAAAACACCCTAAAATATTGACCAAAAGCGTTGGGTAAGGAAAGGCATCCCCTGTGATACTAGGCAAATAGTCACGCACCCAAAAACGCGCGCTCGCTCCTAAAGCGCCACCTAATGCAACGGTTAAAGTAGGTAATAATTTTGGCAGGATTGATTCAATCATAATTTCTTTTAAAAGCTAAAGAGTCTTTTTATTTTTTTCCTCGTAAATAACTCATTTTATCTCTAATTTTTTTTTCCAATCCTCGCTCAACCGGCTGATAATAATTTTGTTCAATTTTATCATCTGGAAAATAGCTTTGCCCGGCAGCAAAAGCATCGGGCTCATCATGATCATATCGATAAGCTTTACAAAAATCGAGTGATTTCATTAATTTTGTGGGTGCGTTTCTTAAATGAATTGGCACTTCATAACTAGGATCTGATTTTACGTCTGCTAAGCAAGCATTATAGGCTTTGTAAACCGCATTACTTTTAGCTGCGACTGCAACGTAAATAATTGCCTGAGCAATGGCTAACTCCCCTTCGGGACTACCTAACCTTTGTTGCACATCCCATGCATTTGTTGCCACCTGCAGTGCTCTGGGATCAGCGTTACCAACCTCTTCACTGGCCATTCTAACAACACGTCTTGCAATATAAAGTGGATCACAACCTGCGTCTATCATACGGCAAAACCAATAAAGAGCGCCGTCCGGATTAGAGCCTCTGACCGACTTATGCAAGGCGGATATTTGATCATAAAAAATATCTCCGCCTTGATCAAAACGCTTCGAATTTTCCCCAATTAGAGATTTAATTAAATCTTCACTAATGATCATTTCACCCGACTTATCGACGCTCGATAAATCAACAGCCATCTCTAATAAATTCAATATTCGGCGCGCATCGCCATCAACGACTTGAGTTAAGATATTTTTACACGTTTTATTTAAGGACAATTTGATCTCGCCATATCCAAATTCGTTATCGGTTATAGCTCTATTCAATACATTCTCAAGATCCGATGGAGTAAGGGATTTTAAAACATAAGTTTTCGCGCGAGAAAGTAATGCATTGTTCACTTCAAATGAAGGGTTCTCCGTGGTCGCTCCTATAAAGATAAATGTTCCATCTTCCACATAGGGCAAAAAGGCATCTTGTTGAGACTTATTAAAACGATGAACTTCGTCAACAAATAACAATGTTTGAATGCCTTGTTGTTTTTTATATAGCGCTTGTTCTACAGCAGCACGAATGTCTTTAACACTGCCTAAAACGGCTGAAATTGAAATAAAAAAACAATCGCAATGATTAGCAACAATTCTAGCTAAAGTTGTTTTACCGGTACCAGGTGGCCCCCATAGAAGCATTGAATGAGGTTTGGATTGAGTAATGGCTTCAAAAAGAGGTTTGCCAGCCTCAAACAAATGAGTTTGCCCAGCATATTCGGACAATGACTGAGGTCTCATTCTAGCCGCTAGTGGTTGACTGTTCTTAAATTCCTCGTCTGAGTTAGGTTCAGGGTCGGAGTCACTGTACATATTGAGTTGCATATTTAATTTTAATATTCTATTTCACTTTATCGGGTACGGTATCAACGAGAGTGACTCCGACCCTTGTTATAGTAGTTTTAATATTCTGTTTTAATATTCAATGTTTATTTTTGGCAAAAAGTCAAAAACTCTCACGAGAATCAATTACGTCTGTACCATCAGGTGTTTCAAAAATAAATTCTTTTACGTTAATTTTTTCATTACGGACTACATTAGAAAACTCAACCGTTGTTTTACTTCCTAGCGCATCAGTTAAAAATAATTCTATTATTTTTTTATCTTTAATCAAAATATGAACACTCTCAAATAAACTGTTTTCTTTTGGCTTCAATAAAAATAGTAATTCATTGATATCTAACGTATTTTTAATTCTTTGTATATCATACGCTTTCGTTAATTCATCAACTCCGCTAGTCAATAAAAGTAGCGGGGAATTAGTTAATACTAGCTTTTGGTTCTGAATAGTCACTTGCTCCAAATCCGGTTCGTAGGTCCAAAGATGATCACCATCCGCAATAATAACTTGCTCATAAGTTGTATTAGTCTGCCATTTAAAATGGTTCGGACGGTGAATCAAAAAACGACCAGTGGTCACATCAGGATCAATAGAATAATCACGAAAAACGCTTTGTTTAAAATCAGCCTGATAGGTTGTTGTTGTATTTAATACATCAACTAAAGTCTTAGCATCATGCATATTACTCATTTCTTCATTCGTGTTTTTGGCAGGTGTTAAACTTTTGTTTTCTTCCGTTTTAGCATTACCCGCCAAATTAGACGAATTTAGAAGTATAAAAAATAAAACACAACTAATACTAACAATATATTTTTGTTTCATGGGTCATTCCAATTTTATCTCTATCGATGTTTCAAAGTTTAGATTACGCGGGAGGTGGGGGTGGAGCTAAAACTTCCCGCGAACCATTAGATTGCATTGCAGAGACTACTCCCGCAGCCTCCATTGCTTCTATCATTCTAGCGGCTCTATTATAACCAATCTTTAACCTTCGTTGTACGCCAGAAATGGATGCTTTTCGCGTTTCGGTTACTATCTGAAGTGCATGATCATAAAGTTCATCTAACTCTTCAGCATTTTCACCTTCAGGCCCACTCATTCCTGGAATGTCCGTTTCTGGTGCGCCAGCGGTTATTGAGTCTTCATAAATTGGCTCACCACGTTTTTTCCAATCCGCAACCACTCGATGTACTTCATCATCATCCACGAAAGCCCCATGTACTCTAATTGGAATACTAGTGCCTCCGGGTAAATAGAGCATGTCTCCCTGCCCTAATAATTGCTCCGCTCCCATTTGATCTAATATTGTTCGAGAATCTATTTTGGACGAAACTTGAAAAGCGATTCGTGAAGGTATATTAGCTTTAATTAAACCAGTGATAACATCAACAGAAGGTCTTTGTGTTGCTAATAAAAGATGGATCCCTGCGGCTCTGGCTTTTTGTGCTATTCGCGCAATTAACTCTTCAACTTTTTTACCAACAATCATCATCATATCAGCAAGCTCATCAATAACGATAACCACTTTGGGTAAAGTTACTAACTCAGGAGCTTCATCATCTAAGCTATCAGTAGGCTTCCAAAGCGGGTCTTTTAATGGCTCACCTCGCTTAATAGCATCAGTGATTTTTTTATTATAACCCGCCAAGTTTCTAACCCCTAAAGCAGACATTAATTGATAACGACGCTCCATTTCAGCGACCGCCCACCTCAAAGAATTAGCAGCTTCCTTCATATCAGTGACAACCGGTGTTAGTAAATGCGGGATCCCTTCATAAACAGAAAGCTCCAACATTTTTGGATCAATCATAATCATGCGCACTTCTTCCGGCGAGGATTTATATAAAATACTCACTAGCATCGCATTAAGCCCTACAGACTTTCCTGAACCGGTTGTACCCGCGACTAATAAATGAGGCATTTTTATCAAATCAATAACCGTTGGCGCACCTGAAATATCTTTGCCTAATGCCATGGTTAAATGTGACTTTGATTGATCAAAAGCTTTACTTGCTATGACTTCTTTTAATCGAACAATTTCTCGATTCTCGTTAGGTACTTCTATACCAATGTAGGGTTTTCCTGGTATGACTTCGACCACTCTTACACTGCTGGTCGACATTGCTCTTGCCATATCTTTAGCGAGTCCAGAAATTTTAGCCACTTTAACACCTGCGGCTAAATCAATTTCAAAGCGAGTGATAACCGGACCAGGATGAACCGCCACAACTTCAGCGATTATGCCAAAGTCTGCTAATTTTAACTCAACTAATCGCGATAAGGCTTCTAGTGTTTCATCTGATAAACTGTGCTGAGGCGCTTTAGGCTCATCCAATAATCTAACTTGAGGCAACTCCCCCACAACCGCTTCATCAAATAAATTGCTTTGACGTTCTTTTTCGACTCTTAAACTCGGCTCGATACGCTTGATTTCTTTTTCAATTTTAACGGGTTTACGCTTAGATATTTCTATGTGTTTTTTTATAAATGTTTCTTCACGTTTTATAATTACTTCCTTTTGTGCTTTATTATCGCGATACTTATCTAGGCGGTCTCGATAGAACCTTGCAAGCCGGCTAAATAAATCCAAAGTGCTTTTACCAATTAAATCCATTAGTTTAAACCAAGAAATTCCCGTAAACAAAGTCATTGAAGCAAAAAAAGAAGCCAATAAAAGTAAAGTGGTACCAGCGGAATTAAACCAAGAAACTAATAAATCGGATAACAGCATACCGACTATTCCACCTGATAAATATGAGTCTGCCATCGATGGTTCTACGAAATGAAGAGAAGAAATCGCGGCTCCCAATAACAATGTAAAGACCAATCCGAATAAACGAAAAGACCAAAACATAAAACTGTTTGGCAATGTGTTTTTTCTTTCTCTAAACAATAGATATCCGGAGTAAATAACCATGAAAGGAAAAATAAATGCAAGATAACCAAACAGGTGTAAAAAACGACTAGAAAACCACGCACCCGCTCGACCACTTGCATTTTCTACTTCTGATACAGAAGTCGCTAGAGTCCAACCTGGGTCATTGGGTGAGAAACTTAAAAGAGAAATAAGTAAGAAGATAGAAATGGCGACAAGCAGTATAAAACTACCTTCTTTAATTCTGATCATAAGAATATCAGTCACAGGGCTTTCGTTTTTTTTCATATTTTTTATATTGGATAATTCGTTCATTTATTTTTACTTTTAACATTCAAAAGGGTCGGAGTCGCAATTATTTGTTAATTTGCAGCCGATGACTACTCTTTAACTTCATTAAAATATTGAGTTACCTAGCTAAAGCGACTCCGACCCTGCTCCGGTTTAAGAATTAGTTCGGAGTCGAAAATATTTAGTTTTTTAGAATACTTCAAACATCTTTAACTCGGTTAATTCAGTCACATTAATTTATTGGCAAAGCTCTGCTTTCTTTAACTTCTTCCATAACCACATAGGTTCTTGATGCACTAACGCCTGGCAAGGTTAATAAGGTCTCACCTAATAAATATCGGTAAGCAGACATATCTGCCACTCTGGCTTTAACTAAGTAGTCAAAATCACCTGAAACTAAGTGACACTCTAACACTTGAGGTAGCTCGATTACAGCCTTTTTAAACGCCTTAAAAACGCCGGGAGATGTATGATTTAAACGGATTTCTACAAACACCAATAATGAAGCTTGTAGTTTTTGTGGTGATAAAATAGCTTCATAACCGGCTATAAACCCATTGGTCTCTAGACGTTTAACTCTTTCCAGGCAGGGAGTAGGACTTAAACCAACTCGCCGAGCTAACTCGACGTTCGCCAGCCTTCCATTGGTTTGTAACTCTCTGAGTATCGACTTATCAATACGATCGATTTCTGTATTTGCTAGCGTCACCAAAATAACCATCATTGATAGATTTGATATAATTATACATTTATAACTATAAAAACACATCTATTCGATATTATATATCGTAAAACTTAAAATTAAAGTCGAAATATCTACATAAACAACTGTAAACTAGCGAAATATATTGAGTGACGTATTATTTAACCTTGGAGAATATAGAAATGTTAATTGGTGTACCTAAAGAGATAAAAAATCACGAATATCGTGTTGGAATGATTCCAGCGAGTGCTAGAGAATTAATCAGTCATGGACATCAGGTCATTGTTGAAGCAAATGCCGGTAATGGCATAGGTTTTGACGATCAAGCTTACATCAATGTTGGTGCCGAAATCAGAAAAACAGCAGAAGAAATTTTTTCTCAAGCTGAAATGATCATTAAGGTGAAAGAACCATTAACTAATGAACGAGCGATGCTCAGAGAAGATCAAATCCTTTTCACTTATTTGCATTTAGCACCTGATTTACCACAAACCAAGGATTTAATCGCTAGCAAAGCTGTTTGTATTGCTTATGAAACGGTTACTGCCAACAATGGTAGCTTGCCTTTATTAGCGCCCATGTCTGAAGTGGCTGGCAGAATGTCAATTCAAGCTGGCGCACAGTGCTTAGAAAAGTCAAAAGCAGGTCGTGGAATGTTATTAGCGGGAGTACCTGGCGTATCACCAGCAAAAGTGGTTATCATTGGTGGTGGTGTTGTAGGCTCAAATGCCGCACAAATGGCAATTGGTATGGGTGCAAATGTTGTCATTCTAGATCGTTCAATAGATGTGTTAAGACGATTAGATGCCCAGTTTGGTGCACAGTTAGAAACCGTTTTCTCCAGTAAAGATGCTTTAGAGCAACACGTATTATCTGCCGACTTGGTGATTGGCGGCGTACTAATTCCCGGTGCAGCAGCGCCAAAATTAGTGACTGAAGATATGATTAAGCGCATGAGGCCTGGCGCCGCAGTTGTTGACGTGGCAATCGATCAAGGTGGTTGTTTTGCAACATCTAAAGCAACAACGCACGATGAACCAACTTACATTGTTGACGATATTGTACATTATTGTGTTGCGAATATGCCTGGCGCAGTACCAAGAACATCAACTTTTGCATTAAATAATGCTACTTTGCCTTACATTATTAGCATTGCTAATAATGGTTACAAAGGTGCACTTGAAAAAGACCCTCATCTAATGAATGGCTTAAATGTACACAAAGGCGTAGTCACTTGCCATAGCGTTGCCGATAACCTTGGGTTTGACTATGTTGATCCAACCGACGCTATAAATATGTAAGCATTTAAATTAAAACCTTAAAAGGAACAAGGGTAAGGCGTAAGCTTTACCCTTTTTTGTTTCATGACAGATGATAAACGAATATAATATAATCCTATATCAATATTAGAACTTAAAAATAGAATGTCATCACTTCAAGATCAATTATTAAAAGCCGGACTTGTCAGTAAAGACAAAGCGACTAAAGTAAAAAGTGCTAAACGAAAGCAAGCAAAAATCAACCGTAAACATAAAGTTGAAATAATAGATGAAGATAAAAAAGCCGCTGAAAAGCAAATGTTTGAACAAGCTGAAAAAGCAAGAACACTAAACCATGATAAAAATGCAAAAGCTGAAGCGATTGCAATTCAAGCTCAAATTAAGCAACTTATTCAAGTTAACCAACAAGCTTGCGGAAAGCCAAGTGTCACCTTTAACTTCTCATACGAAAATAAAATCAAAAAAATTGAAGTTTCCGATAAAATTCATCGTCATATATCTAATGGGCTGTTAGCAATCGCCAAATTTAATAGTGGTTACGCTCTTGTTCCAAAAATTATTGCGAGTAAAATTTTACAACGTTCCGATGACGTGATTGTCCCATTGAATTATAAAGAAGTTGAAATTAAAGAAGATGACCCTTACGCTGAATATGAAATTCCTGATGACCTAATGTGGTAATCTAAATTTGCTAATCTAAATGTGCAGTATAAGTGTCGTATTCAAATACGCATATCTAACTACTAATTCTGACAAATAAATGCTGCTTGCCAACTTATTCTCGTATCTCAGCGTGATACAATCCACGGCATAATTAAGGCTAACATATAAAAACCAATGCAAAACTCAAAAAAAACAATCACACATAAAAATTATAAGGCTCCTAAGGATCTGTTAGATAACAAAGTTATTTTGGTCACTGGCTCCAGTGATGGTATTGGAGAAGAAATAGCTAAAACCTATGCTGAGTTTGGAGCTACGGTTATTTTACATGGACGCAATGTTGAAAGATTAGAAAAAGTTTATGATGGAATCATCAAAGCTGGACACGCAACTCCCGCCATTGTGCCACTCGATCTTTCTAAAGCGACGGCCCATGACTACCAAAAACTAAGTGAGACAATTGAGAAAGAGTTTGGGCAATTAGATGGTATCGTTCACAATGCGGCAATGATCAGCGAACTTGCACCAATAGAATTTACCGATCCGGCTAATTGGTTTGATTTAATGCAAGTTAATATTAATGCGGTGTATTTATTAACTCACAGCTGCTTACCTCTACTTAAAAGCTCAAATAATGCATCCATTATTACCACCTCTTCCAGTGTTGGAAAAACTGGCCGAGCTTATTGGGGACCCTATGCGGTATCAAAATTTGCCGTTGAAGGCTTCACTCAAGTTCTAGCTGATGAACTTGAAAAAACTAATGTTAGGATCAATGCCATTAATCCAGGTGCAACACAAACTAAAATGCGTGCCACAGCTTTCCCCGCTGAAGATAAAGATGAATTAACAAAACCCGCAGAATTAATGCCTAGTTATCTATATTTAATGGGGAATGAAAGTTTGGAGATTAACGGCGCATCGATTAATGCTCAATAGGATTTAGTCTGTTGGCTTTTTACAGACTAATCAGGGCTTATTAAGACTCAAACCTGCTCAAAAATTTGAAAATGGACTGTAGGTTAATACTGTCAAGTTATTGACTAGCTCATTAGAGAGAAGCTCAAACTAATCATAACCCCCTGTTTTTGCTAGCACACCAATCTCTGGCACAATATTTGCTTGTTATAAAAATACGGTATCAATCAAGTAAATATGATATAAAGAGCCTTATGGAAACGACATCATCAGAAAAAGTCATCGGTTTAGATGATTACAGAAGCAATACTCAGTTAGAAAACCTAGAAGGGATTTCTAAATTATCGCTTAAATTACAACAGTCAATTGAGTTAACACCTCTTTTGCAAACTTTTTGCGAACAAACTGCAGAGTTAGTTCCATGTGATTCTGTTGGTTATAACAATGAAGAGATTGAGTTTACGTATCAGGCTGGTCAAAGCCAAAAACACCATTGTAAATATCGTTTGGTATTAGAAGGCGATGAACTCGGTGAATTACTCTGTACTCGAAAAAATCCATTTACAATTCTTGAGACTCAACTATTAGAGCGAATAATATCGCTTCTAATATACCCCCTTAGAAATGCACTTTTATACCATAACGCTATTGCTCAAGCACATAAAGACCCATTAACTCAAATATTTAATCGAGCAGCATTCGACGAAGCGTTAGATAAAGAGTGTCATGCTTACCGCCGACATAAAACTGAATTCTCAATTATGATGATTGACATTGATTTCTTTAAGGCTGTAAACGATACCTATGGGCATATCGCTGGCGACAAAATATTAAAAGCGACTGCCGATATTATTAGGCAAACAATTCGCCGCTCGGATGAAGTTTTTCGTTATGGCGGTGAGGAATTTGTAGTGATATTGAGTAATACTAGTGAAGGTGGAGCACGTTTTATCGCTGAAAGAGTTAGAAAAGAAATTCAAAAACTGAGGGTTAGTTTTAATCGATTAATAAAAGTCACTGCAAGTATCGGAATTTGCTCTAGTGAAACTACAAAAGATGTTAGTTTACTCCTCGAAAACGCAGATAAAGCCCTTTATCACTCGAAAGAATCAGGTCGTAATCAGGTTTCCATATATCCATAAAGTTCAAGGTATCCATAAAGTTCAAGGTTCAAATCCTAAATCCTCCCTTATCTCATAAATGAGTAATTTCATTAACTGGGTAAATTGAAAGTCAGGAATCATTTCATAGAATTACTATCTATAAAAATCCAATTCTTATAACATTATTGCTACTTTTTAGCTTTATATGTTATTTTTAATTTTAATTTTAATTTTAATTTTAATTTTAATTTTAATTTTAATTTTAATTTTAAGCACAAGATTTCATTGATATTTAGCTTATTCAATCCAAAAGGCAACAATATCTTATCTTGGTCTATTCTATATAGCATGTTTACTCTAAAAAGCTCCTCCAATAATTAAATACATAAATATTTACATGTATTTAATTAAAATTTAAAACTTTTCTGCATTTCTAGCGTCATAGCTATTAAGTTAAATAAGTTTCCCTTAGGTTCTCGTCATGGAACCCCTCCCCCGGCCTGATCTGCCAATCTGTCCGGTTTTTTTTTCCTATTTTTTAGACTTTCTAAAAGTATCAACAACGTGTTGGGTTTCTTGCGTGAGAATTTCCCATATTTTATCAAATCGAGACCCTACAAAAGTATTCTCACGTATGTTTTTTTCACTCATTATCTTGGGGTCCGCTTTCAAAACTCTCAGGCTCTTAGTAGACGCGATGACTAATGCTACAAGAATCAGCTTCTCCTCTGAGCAATAACGTCTATCGTGAATTGATGATGTATTAACTTCCTTTGTATAATAACTTGCATCATATTTAAGCATATCAGCGGCTAGCAGCGGTTTTATCATTTTTAAAAACTGTTGTCGTCTAGCTACACCGACAATGGGTGAATCTATTCCATTTGATGCCGCAATTTTTCTAACAACATTGGTTTGATGTATTTGATAATCGACACCAATTAAGTTCAATAACGATGAGATATCTGATCGCTCCTCTTCGAGCTTTAATCCAAAAAAATTAGTCAGTGTTAACATATTGAGTCTTTATTTATCATTTTTATAATTAAAGTGTAGCATATACACACCCCACATCAAGACTGACACGAATGATTAGCTGTTAATGATAAGGGCGAAGCACTATTACAAACAATTTAGAAAAAGGGTGGGGAATAAAACCTAAAATAGAGTTACAATAATCACTTTACACATATTAAGGAGCTTGTGTTATGGCAATCATTAGTTGCCCATCATGTAATGAAAGCATTTCGAGCAAAGCGAAAAACTGTACTAGTTGCAATTTTGATTTAATCAACAATAAGTCTAGCGCCGGGTTAACCGATGAACAAATTGCATCAAAAAATAAATTAGCCCGTATTAAACGAAAATATTCATTACAAATGCAGGCTACAGGTAGCCTAGTTATATTTTTATTAGGTGTATTACTTTGGTATATTGGCGGCAGAGAAGTTAATAATATCGTTGATACGATGAAAGTGGGGATGATTGCAGTCGGCTCTCTTTGGTATTTAATTACACGTGTTAGATTAATCTCTTTTAAAAGGCAATAGCATTTGTTTTGATAAATCATTTACGCTAATACTTGAAGACATTGCTCCCAATAATTTTCCATATTTTCAGGATCCCAGTTTAAGATCTCGGTATTGTTAGGTCATAACTCTTTATTTGATAGACTCAGAATTAACTCTTTATTAAAATAATAAGATTTAGATTATATTCTAAGGAGTAAATCTACTCAATTAATCTGTAAAAACGGAGCAATAATACCTAAAAGGCAATTTAACTTTATAAAAAAAGTTTACCCTATGGCGTTGATGAAGAATAATTATAAAACAATAATCATTTTAATGTTCACAAGTTTGATTAACATCTCTCTTGTAAAATCAGAGATCTACAAATGGACTGATGAAAATGGTAAAACTCATTTTTCAGATAAAGCTGAAGACAAGAATGCAAAAAAAATAAAACAGGGTAAAAAACTATCAGATGATTACTTGAATGAATCGAGATTACGAACACAAAAACTACTTGATTTTCAAAAGAGATTTGAGCAAACCGGTAATGATAAAAAACGTTATGACAAAATAAAAAGAAATGAAACTAAGAAGGAAAAGCTGAAGCTAAAATCATTATGTAATGAGGTCAGCAAAGATATTCGTTTATTAGGTAAAGGCAGACCAACCTATTACGAAAATAAAAAAGGTAAGGCGTTTATTCGTGATAACTGCTATTTTGATTGATATACCCATCAAAAACTATATTTTAAGATATTAGCGTTTTCCGGTTTACCCATAGTCGATTGTTGATAGTATTTTTTTCTTACTCCAATAGGTTGAAAATTATTTTTTTTGTATAAATATTTTGCCGTCAAATTTGATTCTCGAACTTCTAATATGATTTGTGTCGCATTAACTTTAGTCGCTAGTTCTATTAAATAATCTATCCATTTTTGCCCCAACTGCTTTCCTTGCAGGTTTGGTATAACGCAAATATTATGTAGGTGAAGTTCATCAACCACTTTTTGAACTACTAAATGTCCAACCATTTCACCACCATTAAACATAACCAAGAAAATATATTTACTCTCTTCATTAATCTCATCCGTATCAAGAGATATATATTGATTATACAGATAATCTTTAAGGATATTTTTTGTCCAAGGATATGAATAGCATAGGTTTTCATTGATAAAGATTTGCTCCAACTCTTCCATATTTGCTTGTCGGATGAAATTAATTGTCTGACTCATTTAAAAAATCTCAATTATTGATTATTTTGACACAAGGTATTAATAAGAAACTGAACATCTTCGTAAGCCAACGACTTTAACCTAGGATTGGAGATTAAATCGAAGGGATGGTAACTAGCGATCGCATTAGCGCCAAAGAACATCTTATTCAGGCGACAACGAATACCCTTTACATCACTTTCTTTATCTATTAGGTTTGTTACCGTCTCATCACCTAAAACCAAAGTGAAGTCAGGCTGTTTCTTTTCAAAATAGGATTCGATTTTCATACTCGATTCACCTAAACCCGCTTGAGTAAGATGCGCTAACTGTATATTAATTCGTAAATTATTTTGCAAACCAAAATCAATTAACATTTTTAAATAGTCTTGCATAAAATGACTAGGCGATTGTTTATTCGCAAAACTATTCGCGGGCTGATCGATTTGATGCCGACAAACGATTAATAGATTTTTGTTTAGTATTTCTTGGTTTATTAGCTCACCACTGTCATGTAATCCATTTTGCTCCCTGGTGTTTTCTGAAACTATCGTACTGTCCCAATTCACTAAATTAAAAAACTGGTTCGACTCAAATTTGGATGACGTTTGAGTCGTTTTATCTAAAGTTGAAGCATGAGCATTAACGGTTACCGATTCATTGTCTTCAGGAAATTTCACATCGACTGACATGTTACTTAACGCTTCTAGCTGCTTGCTATTAGGGATTTCACGCTTAGAATGTTCATCTAATGCGTTAATGCTTACTATCGCCTCAAAGTGCTCATGATAGATATCAGCACTTTTAAATGGAGCCCTCAAAGCCCACGAAGTCACCTGCATTTCAGAAAGATATTCTAAACGTAAATTATCACTTAATCTGTTTTCGCTCTGATAATTCGATTGATAATCTGGTTGATTATTCGTCATAATGTCGAACCGCAATATTTACAAAACTCAGCATCGGCGTCATGCCCATCCTCACCACAATTTTCGCAAGCGATTCGAGTGATTTCGATACTTTTAAAATCATTTACAACACCTTTGCTTGCCACTTTAGCAAGTTCGGCACTATAAATCCCTGTGGGCACCGCGATGATGGCATAACCTAAAATCATAACCGTAGCCGCTATCATTTGACCAATATCAGTTCTTGGAACTAAATCGCCATAACCGACCGTTGTTAAAGTAATAATCGCCCAATATATCGAGCGGGGAATGCTGGTAAAACCATTATCTTCCCCTTCCACAAGGTACATAACCGAGCCAAAAATCACCACAAAGATAAAGACAGTATATAAAAAGATCGATATTTTTTTCTGACTACCTTTAAGTGCTAATACCAAAGCATTGGCTTCACCTAAATACTCAGCCAGTTTAAATATTCTAAAAATGCGTAAGACTCTTAATATGCGTACAACTAATAACGTCTCAGCACCAGGGTATAACAATGCGATAAAGCTAGGCAGTATAGACAATATATCAATTACGCCTAAGAAGCTGGTTGCATACATTAAGGGTTTTCTTACGCTGATTAACCTAAGTATATATTCAACGGCAAATAGGCATGTAAATCCCCATTCCGCCATCCTTAATAAATCACCATAGTTCTTATGAATGTTGGTCATACTATCCAACATGACTGCCGTCACGCTGAGTAATATGATGATAATTAATAATATATCAAAAAATTTGCCTAATGGTGTATCAGCTTCAAATATAATCTCGTGTATTTTTTCACGCCACGCAGGTAAATCATCACCTTGATTAAAGCGTTTTGATTTCTTCTCTACGCGTGCGGTTTTAGAAGGTGTTTTGATTATTTTTGGAGGCTTAGCCATTGATGATAAATTACTATTCCAAACAAGTTATTAATTTAATATGTATATTTGATGGGATATTATACGCAGGTTTAACTTTTTTATAAGCATAAACATGGTTAATTGTTTCAATAAGTACCTCTATCAACCACCCATATATTTACCCATTATTTATATCTTACGAAAAGGAAGTACTTTAGAAGTGATCTGTCAACACTATTCGGGACACTCAACTACACAACTTTTTGCATAGCTTCATAATCAACAGGTGACCAATAGCCATTTGTTGAGTGAAGTCTTTGCCTATTATAAAAAACTTCGATGTAGTCA
>Ga0307492_10000034_pt1 | contig 73441 bp, 77 predicted proteins | sample SI3LmetaG_FD_202365 | JGI IMG/M metagenome (GOLD analysis project Ga0307492, IMG submission 202365) | Sea-ice brine microbial communities from Beaufort Sea near Barrow, Alaska, United States - SI3L | ecosystem: Environmental > Aquatic > Marine > Coastal | place: USA: Alaska | collected 2017-05-06 | reverse complement strand
ACTTGATCCATTGACAGCACTTGTACAGCATATAATCCGTAATTATCTGCACCTTTAAAGCCACTATAAGCGCAAATAACAATTAATGATTGTAACCAGATTTTTGAGGATCTGATAGATTGTTGTAAGCCTATCCAAGGTTGTGCCCTTTCGCTTTTGTCATGAATTTCTGGAATAAACATCCAAGTGAATAAAGCGGCTAATAAGGTAATAAATGTGTAAAAAACAATCACTGATTGCAAACTTCTAGGATTGGCTTGAATTAACTCTGAGTTAGATTCATTAATAGCAAAAGAAAAGAATATTACTGCGATACTGGACATGATTGCCGCTACTAGCCCCCTTCCACCATCTAACAAACCAAAAGCCTTACCTTGTTTATTAGAGCCGCCCCATTCTCTTGTCGCTTTAATCATTCCAGCCCAAAAAAGTAATACGCTAGTAAATCCCCAATAACCAAATAACAGCTTTAACTCGAAACCTGTTGGGAACTGAATGAAAACAAGGCCGCCTAGCGCAGTTGCTATTAGAGAAAAAGTTAATAAGCGCTTTGCAGAAAAATAATCAGCAATTATGCCCCCAGGAAAATAACAAAGCATTGCGATGATGCCATAAATCGCGAATGTATCACCAAGCTCAGTATTTGATAGCGATAAATTTTCGAGTAGCGCAGGTCTAAAAAATCGAGCGACATGAAAAGGTAAGCTGAAAATCATTTCGCCCGCAAAAATTAATGCAAAAAGCATTTTCCAGTTTGACCGAGTGTTTTTTTTTAGATTATCCATAATTCACGTCATTGTTTAACTAAAAATTTTTTAATAATCGTTGAAAGTAAGTAGAGTTTTTTCTTTCTATTTAAATAAAAAATTCATGCAAAAAGAAGCAAAAAGCCTATAAGAGTAAAATAAAAAACCTCACCTTTGTTATATTGAGAGTTAAAAAAATGATAATTTATTGATCTGCTGAAAATTATGATAATCCATAGCAATGCCAATAGAAATCGTGTTTAAAATAATTTAGGCGTTGGCGTTTGTTCACGATGTTTTCTGGAACATCGCTCATCAAACACTTCTCTCCGTCTCAATCACTAAAACTCGGGTCTCTCCAACAGGATGTGCAACATGCTCTGTTCCAATATCCGCGTAAAAAATATCGCCGTTTTTAAATCTAGTTGTTTTTATCTCAGCATTTTCCTTAAAGTGCATATCAACTTCTCCATCCATGACTACAAAAACTTCCTGACCATTATTTATATGCCACTTGTATGGCTTATTTGTCCAATGTAAGCAGACAGTTATTCCGTCCATGTTGGCAATTGGTAAAGCGGCCCATGCTTTTTTGGAAAAAATCTTTGCTTTTTATTATATTCATTTCAACTTCATCTACCTAAACCATTTTTTTGGATTAATCGGTTTACCTTTATGGCGCAACTCGAAATAAAGCGAGGGTTGTTTTTGACCGCCACTTTGACCTGAAATTGCTATCACATCACCTACTTCAATGTAATCACCTACTTCTCTGTAAAGTGCTTGGTTATAACCGTAGAGACTCATGTAGCCTTTACCATGATCGACAATTAGCAATAGTCCAAAACCTCTCAACCAATCTGAATAAACTATTCTTCCATGTGAGACTGCTAAAACTTCTGTTCCTTCCTTTGATGCAATCATAATTCCGCTACTTATTTGACTTTGTGTTCGACTACCATATTTTAGAATATGCTTTCCTTTTAGTGGCCAGTTCATTTTCCCTTTATAAATTTTCAATCCGTTTAGTTCTTTTGTAAAGGGAATTTCCTCTATGGTTTCAACGACTGAATCGACCAGCTGTTGTAATTCTTGAGCGTTGATTTCTAATTCAGTTAAAGCATCACTTTTATTAGATATTTCTTTCTTTAATTGATTAACTAGTTTTTGCCGCCTCACTTTTAAAGAGGATAACTGTTTTTGTTCGTTTTGTTTGCTTTCTTTTAATAGTTTTAATTTTCCAATTTCGTTGATAATAATTTTGTTAACCTTGGACAAATCCTTTAATGTTTTTTGTAATACTTTTACTTGTTTGCTGCGTGCTTTATTCATATAGTCATAATAAATCAACATTCTGCCTAATTTGTCAGGATCTTGTTGGTTGAGTAAAAGCTTTAAGTATTCTTGTTTGCCATTCATGTAGGCGGATTTTAATTGTTGGGATAGGGCTTGTTTTTGTTTTTGACGATCAACCTTGAATTGGTTTTGTTGTTTTTTTAAATTTGTAAGCTCTTTATTTTTGCGCTTGATTTGATTTGACGTAGACTTTAATATTTTAGCGACAGTGGCGATGTTTTTTTCTGAAATTCTTAATTGTTTTAATGCTTTGGATTGTTGCTTTCTTTTTACTTTAAGGTTTTTTTGTAAACTAAAAATTTCTTTTTTAAGAGTTTCTAATTTACTTTCTTCGGTGTCTTGTTGCTGTGCTTTTTGTGCATCAATATCTTCCATGACCTCTGAGTCATTTTTTCCATTGCCATTTGTAGTTAAATCAATTTGACTTAATAAAGGAAAAACAGGTAGCCCCCAAAATAATAAGGTAATAAAATAAAAAGCAGAATGCCTAACTTTAAAAGATGATTTCAAGATAGTCTTTAATCTACTAATTTCATTAGCGGTGTCCCTGTCATTTCTTTCGGGATAGGTAATCCTGCAGCATATAGTAGAGACGGCGCAACATCAGAAAGTACACCCCGCTCAGTGGTTGCAATCGCCTTTTTGCCTACGTAAATAAATGGGACTAAATAATTGGTGTGCGCCGTATGAGGTTGCCCAGTTTTGTGGTCACTCATCTTTTCTGCATTGCCATGATCTGCCGTAATCATCGCTTGACCACCATGTTTGATCAGCGAAGTAATAATTTTATCCAAGCAAGAATCAAGTGCTTCAATTGCTTGCACTGTCGCATCAAACTTACCTGTATGGCCGACCATATCGGGATTGGCAAAATTACAGATAATAAAATCATACACACCACTTTCGATTGCGGCTACAAATTTTTCGGTCAATAATGGCGCATTCATTTCAGGTTGCAGATCATAAGTCGCAACGTCTGGTGATTGAATCAATTCTCGCGTTTCTCCTACAAATGGTGTTTCTACACCACCGTTAAAAAAGAAAGTCACATGAGCATATTTTTCTGTTTCTGCAATTCGTAATTGAGTTTTCCCTAAATCCTGTAAATGCTCGCCTAATACTTTGGGTAAATGTGCCGGTGCATAAGCACAAACCGTATCAATGCTGGCAGCATATTGGGTTAGCATCACAAACTGACTCAATGCAATTTTATTAGATCTAACAAAACCTTCAAAATCATCATCCACAAAAGCGCGAGTTAATTCCCTTGCTCTGTCGGCTCGATAATTCATAAAAATAACCGAATCATCTTCTTGAATAGGGCAACTAATGCCAATGGTTGTTGGTTTAACAAATTCATCATTTTCATCACGGGAATAAGCTGCATTTAAAGCGTCAATTGCGCTGCTAAAATGATATTCGCTTTTTCCGCTGCTTAACATTTTGTATGCAAGTTCTACCCTCTCCCAACGCTGATCTCTATCCATTGCGTAGTAACGTCCTGTAATACTGGTAAATTGACCCGAGTTCAAAGACTCAAATAAAGCATCAATTTCAGCAATATATTTCTCCGCGCTGCGGGGAGGCGTATCTCTGCCATCTAAAAAAGCGTGAAAATAAACTTTCTTCGAACCTTTTTCTGTTGCTAACGAGATTACAGCCTTAATGTGATCAATATGGCTATGTACGCCACCGTCCGATAACAGCCCTATAATATGGATTGCGCGATCTTTTTTAACGGCTTTGTCTATTGCCTCACAGATAACAGTGTTACTTTGAAAGCTTCCGTCTTCAATTGCTTTACTTATTCGACTAAAATCTTGATAGACGACTCGCCCAGAGCCTAAATTCAAATGCCCAACTTCAGAGTTGCCCATTTGCTGATCAGGTAGCCCAACGTCGGTGCCTGAGCCAGAAATAAGGGTTTTTGGATAGGTATCCCAAAGCTTGTCCCAAGTAGGAGTGTTTGCGGCCATGATGGCGTTAGACTCTGGGGATTCACTGTATCCCCAACCATCAAGAATAATGAGGGCGGTGGTTTTTTTCATATTAATGCGTATTATTAGTGTTTGAACGAAAATTTAGATGGCAGTATAACTCGTAATTAATCAAAAATGTCCAAAAATTAATGGTAAATAAGGCTTTAACCTGAATAAATGGAGTACAAATAAACAATGCCACAACTTCGTAAAACTAGACAACTAAAATGGTTTAAAACCGGCTGGTTTTACTTGTGGATGGTTATCTTTGCAGTTTCTTGGGTTGTAAGTAAAAATCACCAATTCGCATCTTTAGAGAAACTCAATCTATCAAGCTTGACTCAAGTCAGTTTTTCTAACTCGGATCTCGAAATGGTTGAACGGTCTGAAAGTGCTTTTTTACAAAAACCCGCTTTAGATATAAAAACAGTACTTCACTTGCGCGATACCAATTATTTGATGACATCTAGTGCTGTGTTGCTTACGGAAATATTATTTTGTTTTTTTGCGATATGGCTTTTATCATTTATTTCAAAAAAATCGATCGGCTTTAAAACAATAACAATAGTGCTATTTATATTGTTAACTATTTTAACTCAAGCTATATTATTAAGCTCATCAATTTGGTTTTCAATTGTTTTTGTTAATTTGATGTTAACTATTTCAATGATTATTTCTTATTTTTATCAAAAAGAGTTTGCGTTATTTTTTACCCAAAATACAAAAATAAATCACCTATTAGAAAACTCAGTCATACACCTTTACGGTGAACTTTCCTTTGAACCTATTATCCCAATGATTGAACACTGTGAGTCTCCAACGCACGTCTTAATCGAAAAAATTCAGGAAGTCGCAATTCTGGCAGAAGATGATAAAAATAATCAGCTGGCAAAACGACTTCACTTATGGATTATTTCCCACCAATCTAACAATTCAATTAGCTTAGAAAGACTGACGGCCTTTAATTTAAGTGAGCAAGAAGATACCCTTGAATATGAATTAGAAAGCACGTTAGTGATTGGTGGCTCCCAACAAAATACCAATGCGCGCGCAGAATTATTAAACATAAAAAGCTTTGGACGGTATCAAACAGAAGGTATTTTAGGTAAAGGCGCAATGGGAATAGTTTATCAAGGTGTTGACCCTAAAATTAACCGCCATGTTGCTATAAAAACGCTCTATTTACATGATTCATTTATGCAAGGGGAGATAACTCCGAGCTCAGATCAAACAGAAAACAAAGCGGCTGTAGAGAGGTTTTTTAGAGAAGCCGAAACAGCCGGTAATTTGAGCCACTCAAATATCGTGACAATTTATGATGTGGGCGAGCAGGAGGTTGAATCGCAAACGGGTGAGCAAACGCTTGGATATATCGCGATGGATCTATTAGAAGGCTTTGCGCTTAATGAGTTTGTTAGCAAAAAAACTCTATTACCTCCGGCTTTAGTTTTTCAGGTGATGATCCAAATGGCGGATGCGCTTGAGTATGCTCATCAAAGTAATATCGTCCACCGAGATATTAAACCAGCGAATATTATTTTTAATCAAACAATTAATAAAGCGACGTTAACGGACTTTGGAATTGCCTATATCGCCGATCATAGCAAAACTAAAACGGGCACTATCATGGGTAGCCCTTACTATATGTCACCGGAACAAGTGATTGGCAAAAAAGTGGATGGACGCAGCGATATCTTTAGTTTGGGAGTGACATTCTATCAACTTTTAACGGGCGAACTACCTTTTCATGGAGAGTCGATAGCAAGTGTTGCGTTTCATATTACCAATACAAAACATCAATCAGTTCGCAGTCATTTGAGTAAATTACCGACAAGCTCTGCTCGTATAACCAACAAAGCGTTACAAAAAGATGTAGGTAAACGTTATCAAAGTATGAAAGAATTCAAGCAAGCTCTAATAAACGCTTTAAAAAAAGATTATAAGAAACAGCCTATTTAGAACCTCACCCCTCCAAAATTAGATCACACGAGGGAAACCCTCTTTGGTAAAGAAGGGATTTAGAAAACAAGGATTGAATATGGATTACCAATTCCAAATACAATGTGATCTAGGTGCATTTCGCTCTAATAACGAAGATGCCATTCTTTTCGGCATTAAAACCGAAGATAAAACATCCGTTAACCCTAAAAAATTAGCGTGGATGGTGATTGCAGATGGTATTGGTGGACACAACGCAGGTGAGGTTGCCAGTGAGATTTTCACCAAACACTTTGAGTCAGTAATAACCGCTACTGAAGCGTCCAAAACCACCGATTGGCAAGAATGGATTATTGAAGAATTTAAAATTGCCAACCTAAAGATTTTTGAGCAATCTAAACTCAAGCTTACTCAGAAAGGAATGGGAACGACCGGTGTTGTTACTATTTTAACTGAAGATGTCGTTTATGTTGGCTGGGTAGGTGATTCTCGTTGTTATTGGTATGGTGCAAATGATGAATTGCAAAACGAGCTAAAGCAAATCACTAAAGATCACACCATGGTGCAGTTATTTGTTGATAAAGGTGCCATGACACAAGAAGAAGCGGATAAAGCAAATAATAAAAATATGTTATCACGCGCCATTGGCATTAAAGCAAACATTGAAGTCGATACAGTTCAACATCCACTTCACAAAGATGATGTCTTGTTGTTATCAACGGATGGCTTGCATGATAGTCTAACTGACTCCCAGTTAATTGATTTTTTAACTAAAGCACGCAATGGCGACCCAATAGAAACACAAATGCTGAAAGATGCCATCACCGCAGGCAGTCGTGACAACATTACTTTTGGCTCAATCGCTTTAATATAACTTGAATTCAGGAAAAGTAGGATAGAAACAACATGCCATATATAGCGCTAATTATTGAAGATGTTATTATCAACAAATGGGAAATCATTGAAGAAGTGGTTATTTTTGGTCGTAGCAAAGACAGTGATATTCAGATTGACGACCAATCGGTCAGCTCTAAACATGCCAGAATTGTTGTCGAGGAAGACCCCTACCTTGAAGAGCAGAAAAATTATTATTTAGAAGACTTAAAAAGCACTAATGGCACGCAGATTAATGACCAGTTAATTAAAAGACAAAAACTTAATAATGAAGACAGTTTAAAGGTTGGTTTTACCCAATTTAAATTTGTTGATAGTAAAAATAATCATCTCGATGAAACGGCTGTCATTGTTGATTGAAGGTATTTATTAAGGAATGTTTTTGCGCGAAGTTCGTTAGTTAATAAAAATTTATTGGAATATCCGGAATTAAGTAAAAATACTAAAATAGAGAGGAAATGAATATGGAAGCTGGAGCAATAGCAATTGCGATTCTTGGCGCAATTATATTTTTAGTCCTAATGGGTGCTAAAACGGTACAGCAGGGGCGTGAATACACTGTTGAGCGACTTGGAAAATACACAAAAAGCTTAAGACCTGGCTTTAATTGGATTTGGCCTCTTATAGAAACCATCGGTGCAAAAGTAAATATGATGGAACAAGTTTTAGATATTCCTGAGCAACAAGTCATATCTCAGGATAATGCGACGGTAACTATTGATGCGGTTTGTTTTTACCAAATAGTTAGTTCGGCTCAAGCAACCTATGAGGTCAACGACCTGGAAAGAGCGATGCAAAACTTGGTCACGACTAATATGAGAACGGTTTTGGGCTCTATGGATTTAGATGAAATGCTATCTAAACGGGACTCAATTAACGCCAAAATATTAAGTATTGTTGATGAAGCGACCAACCCGTGGGGTGTGAAAATATCAAGAATAGAAATTAAAGATATTTTACCTCCTAAAGATTTAGTCCAAGCGATGGCTCAACAAATGAAAGCCGAACGAATTAAGCGAGCAAATATATTAGAAGCAGAAGGTTTTAAGCAGTCAGCTATCTTAAAAGCGGAAGGCCAAAAAGAGTCTGAAATTCGAAAAGCTGAAGGTGATAGACAAGCCGCTTTTTTACAAGCTGAAGCAAGAGAGCGAGGGGCTGAAGCAGAAGCAAATGCGACCAGCATGGTATCTAAAGCTATTGCTGAAGGTGATATTCAAGCGGTCAACTATTTTGTTTCGCAAAAATATATAGAGGCCTTAGCTGAAATTGGTAAAGCTGAAAGTTCAAAATTAATCATGATGCCGTTAGAGGCAAGTTCAGTGATTGGATCAATTTCAGGTATTGCCGAATTAGTCAAAGGTGCTGGGTTTACAAAACCTTAAACATCTAATTTTATAGGAGAATCAAATGTTAGAAGGATTACTTTATTGGCATTGGATCGTATTGGGTTTTTTGTTGTTAGTTGTCGAAATGCTGGCACCGGGCGCTATAATTTTGTGGTTTGGTATGGGGGCACTTGTTGTTGGCGGGATTCTATATGTTATACCTGATCTACCTTGGGAGTGGCAGGTCTTCATTTTTGCCATTCTGTCACTTGCCAGCTTGTTTCTTTGGAAGAATTTACGTAAAGACAGTAAAGAAGATGACACAGAGTCTGGAACTTTAAATCAAAGAGGAAAGGCCTTAGTTGGTAGAAAAGTACCTCTAAAGGAAGCAATAGTTAATGGTATTGGTAGGGTTCAAATCGATGATACTTTTTGGCGTGTAGAAGGTGAAGATTTGAATGAGGGTGATTTAGTTATTGTCACTAGCTCAGACGGAGCAACGCTTAGAGTTAATAAATCTGAATAAAAACCTTCAAATCTGACTAGAGACACACACAAATTAGCCAAAATTAACTTAACCCCGTTAAATTCCTAGCTCTCTACTGGGAATTGTTGTTTGCGTTATGTATAATCGCTCGTCCTTTTATTTTAGAGTCTTGCGTTAATGAACGAGTTTATACAATTTGCACAAAATCATCTTGAACTCTCAGCTGCTTGGTTTATAGTCGCGGGTGGGTTACTTTTCATCCAATTTAGAGTGATGGCAACGGGACCTAAAGCGATAAGCACACAAATGTTAACTAATTTAGTTAACCGAGAAGACGGGGTTGTTGTCGATATTCGTGGAGCTAATGATTTCAACAAAGGGCATATTCATGGTGCGCTTAATATGCCTTTAAGCAAAATAAAAGAATCAACCAAAAACCTTGAAAAGTACAAAAATAAACCCATTATTATGGTTTGTGCAAATGGCATCTCCGTTTCGGCAGCTTGTAGCATCCTTTCAAAATCAGGAATGGATAGAGTTTTTAAGCTACAAGGTGGTATGAGTTCATGGACTGGTGACAAATTACCCGTTGTTAAGTAAGAGCTTTAATGAGTAAAGAAAACACTAAAATACGAGCTGAAAAGCTTTAAACGAATTAACCGATGAAACAATAAGTAGAGAATTATTATGACTGATCAAATTGATGTAAATCCTGAAGCTGCAGTACCAGTAGATCAAGAAAACCAACCACAAGCGTCTATTCAACGAGTTTATGTAAAAGATATCTCATTCGAAGCGCCTAATTTACCAGAACTATTTAGTGTAGAATACAAGCCTCAAATCAAAATGGAAATGAACAGCAAGTCTCGTAAAGTAGCTGATGATAACTACGAAGTTGTTTTAAATATTACGGTTAATGCAGATCAAGACGAAAAAACTGTATTTTTAGCAGAAGTTCAACAAGCCGGTATTTTCTTCGTGAAAAATGTATCTGAACAACAATTACAGCACGCTTTGAGCGTAATGGCTCCAGAAACTTTATACCCATATGCACGTGAAACAATTGCGTCATTAATTGGTAAAACTGGATTTCCAGCGGTTCAATTAGCACCAGTAAACTTCCAAGCATTGTTTATGCAGAAATTGCAGCAAGCTCAATCACAACAGGCTGAACAAGCTGGTGATGAACCAAGTGAAGAAACAACTATCCAATAAATTGTTAACTGATTTTAGATAATCTGGCTGCAATCAGCCAGTAAAAATTGAAACCTCCATGTCTTGTTGACTGGGGGTTTTTTTTTAAAGACAAAGCTAAAAAAATTTGGCACACTACCCCCTTATGACTAAAATTAAAACGACACCAATCGCGGTATTAGGAGCGGGTTCTTTTGGAACCTCTTTGGCTATAATGCTTGCAAAAAATGGCAATCCTACCCGTTTATGGGGCAGAAATTCCGAACATATTCAAAACATGCAGATGAAACGCTCTAACCAAAAATATTTGGCTGATATTAAGTTTCCAAAAGATCTAACATTATTTGAGGATTTTGACTCCTGCATTGAAGATGTTAAAGATATCTTAGTCGTCACTCCTAGTCATGCTTTTGAACAAACATTAATGCAGATAAAAAAAGCAACAGAATCTAATACTCAACTACGAATAGTTTGGGCATGTAAGGGTTTAGAGCCTGATACGGGTAATTTCTTATCTGAAAAAGCCGACCAAATATTTGATGAGAACATCATAAAAGCCATTTTATCAGGCCCAACTTTTGCAAAAGAGTTAGCGACTGGGATGCCAACAGCAATTACGTTAGCGTCTAATAATAGTCAATTTTCAGCTGATTTAACCATGCGTTTAGTTAATCAAACATTTAGAGTTTATTTGAGTGAGGATCTTAAAGGTGTTCAATTTGGAGGCGCAATTAAGAACATTATTGCTATTGGCGCAGGTATGGCCGATGGTTTAGGGTTTGGAGCAAATGCACGAACCGCACTAATTACTCGTGGTCTTGCAGAAATGATGCGATTAGGAATGAAGTTAGGTGGCAGAACTGAGACTTTTACTGGAATGGCTGGACTAGGTGATTTAATTTTAACCTGTACTGATAATCAATCAAGAAATCGTCGTTTTGGTCTAGCGATAGGAAAAGGCGCATCTATTGAGCAGGCAGCAAAGGACATTGGTCAAGTGGTTGAAGGCGTAAGAAATACCAAAGAAATGGCTAAACTTGCCAATAAATTACAAATTGACATGCCGATATGCCAATCGATTTACAAGGTTCTTTATGAAAAACTACCACCCAAAGAAGCGGCCAAAGATCTATTAACTCGCGCAATGAAAGTTGAAGGCGATTAGTGTGGTAACAAAAAGTAAACTGGCTTTAGATTTTGGCACTTCGATTGATTCTTCAATTCCTTTTGATGAATTGGTCAGTCTTTTATCGCGCAAACTAAGACAAATTGAATCAGAACGGCAAAACTCAAAAAAAAACTATTTATCGCCCAGTAAATTAAATTTACTGCAACAAATAAAAAAACTTAATCCTGTGACATTAAAAGAGCTATCTGAAATTGAAAAAGTTGCTTTGCCAACCTTATCTAAATTAGTGGATGAGTTGCAGAAAGATTCTTTAGTGATTAGAGCGCAAGCTAAAAATGATGCGAGAAAAAAGTGGATTGTGCCGACTCAAAAGGGCATTAAAATGCTAGAGAATAGTCAACGTGACAATCTAATTTTTTGGCAAGAAAAGTTAAAACTTTTAAGTGGATCTGAATATCAAGTATTAAATAGCTCACTTCAAAAATTACTTAAAAATTTATAAGGAAAAATCATGCCTTGGTTGCAACTAAGACTTCAAACCACTGAACAATATGCTGAAATCATTGGTGATGAAATGATGGAGTTAGGTGCGTTATCGGTTACTTTAATGGACGCAAAAGATGTTCCAATTCTAGAGCCTGCACCGGGCGAAACACCTCTCTGGGAACAAATTTCGATGATGTTGCTATTTGATGCATCCATCTGTGCCCAAGATTTTTTAAAATCTTGGGCTAGCAATCGGCATTCGCTTAATACTTCCAATGAAGCATTTGAGCTATTAGAAGATAAAGATTGGGAAAGAGAGTGGATGGACCTTTTTGAACCCATGAAATTTGGTAATCGTTTGTGGGTCTGCCCAAGTTGGAAAGGTGTTCCAGATGAAAGCGCGGTCAACGTTATGCTCGATCCTGGGTTAGCGTTTGGAACAGGGACTCACCCAACCACGGCACTTTGCTTAACCTGGCTCGATAGTGAAGAAGTAAAAGGTAAAACAGTCATTGACTATGGTTGTGGCTCGGGAATTTTGGCAATAGCAGCCATTAAGCTCGGTGCATCAAAAGTGTATGCGGTTGATATTGACCCTCAAGCAATTATAGCCACAAAAGAAAACGCGAAAAGAAACGGTGTATTAGACGAAAAACTAATCATTGGTTATCCAAAAGATATTGAAAATGTTGTAGTTGAGATAGTCGTTGCTAATATTTTATCTGGACCATTAATTGAGTTGTCCAAGGGAATTAGCGAACACTGTAAAATTGGCGGTAAGATCGCGTTATCAGGTATACTAGAAACTCAGGCAAAAACAACCAGAGAAGCCTATAAACCTTGGTTTGTAATGGCTGACCCCGTTTATCAAGAAGATTGGAGTCGATTAAACGGAATAAAAATTAGAAAATAGACTTTCCGTAAATAAGTAAAAATAAAACCAAGAAAATCAGAGCTGAAAATTTCAAAATAAAATCAGATTTTTGATGGAAGCAAAATATGCACAATTCGATTCTTTATACGCGCTGCCCAACATGTAGTACAGCATTTAAAGTGACTAATGAACTTTTAGCCATCGCTGCTGGAAAAGTTCGATGTGGTGCGTGTTTGGCAATTTTTCAGGCTAGCGACTATATGTTGGAGCCTGTAAAAAAAGAAGCCATAATTGAAACAATAACCCCTGATACTAAACAGCCTGAAAAAGATCTGAATCAGGCTAAAATTGAAAATGAGGAGATGTTTGAAGAAGATTTTTATGATGAGAATGATTTTAAGGCTGATTACTTTGAAAAGAGCGACTTAGAAAAAGTTGATGATGAACTGGAACTGGAAGAGAAAAACCTGACCGCCGAAGATCTCGAAGACGTTAGTGAAGAAACTCCTCATACAGAAGAACAAAAGCTTTCATTTGAGGAAGATTTTGATTTTGAAAAAAATGAAGTTGAAAATGAAGCTCAAGAAGTCCAGGAAATACAAAGTGATGATGCAACGTTGGATGATTCATCTCTTGAGTTTGATGAAAGCGATTACCTAGATGAGTCATTTGAAATTGAACCAAATGATCAAAACCATTTTAATGAAGAAAACAGCTTAGCATTTGATGAATATGATACAAATGAAACAGAAGAATTTGGTAATGAATTAGAGCTTGCCGTGCAAATTAATACACAAATAGATGATGTTGAGGCCGATCCTGATCCATTGGATGAATTCAATGATATCGTTGAAGCTAGCCAATCAGGTATTCGAAGCAAAATAATTCTTGCTTCAATGGTCATTCTACTCATTATTTCAATGACTCAAATTTGGACAAACCGACAAGCTATTGCATGGAATGATACTTGGGCTCCTGCGATGAAAACCCTTTGTAATGCCTTGCCGTGCAAATTAAAGCCTAAACGAGCCGTTAATGAAATAAAATTATTACAAAGGCAAGTATCACCCCATCAAGAAAAAGAGAAAACTCTAGACATAAAAGTACTACTAGTTAATCAAGCAAAATTCGCTCAGCCCTATCCGGTCATTAAAATCGCATTTAGTGATAAAAATGGTAAGGAAGTCGCGGTAAAACGTTTTAAACCCAGTAATTATTTAAGAAGTGGCTCAAAAGATCAATTTATGCCGCCAAATGCTGAAGTACATATCCAATTTTACACTAAAACACCTCATCCTGACGCTTTAGGTTTCGAATTTATTTTTGAATAATCTGTATTTTTGATGCTTAATTTTAAGATATAATAGCAAATCAAAAATCAGTTTGTTACAAGTTAAATATAATATTTACTATTCAAATAAATGAGAGGCATAAAAAATGAGTGAGTCATTTGTTGCAATTTTAATGGGGTCAGATTCTGATTGGCCATGCATGCAAAACACGTTAACCATATTAACTGACCTTGGCATTAAAGCAGAAGTTAAGGTTACTTCTGCTCACAGAACACCAGCAGCAACACACGCATACGTTAAAGATGCAGAGTCTCGCGGTTGTGCTTTGTTCATTTGCGCCGCGGGACTTGCTGCACATCTAGCCGGGGCTGTAGCAGGATTAACCACTAAACCAGTCATCGGCGTACCTATGGATGGTGGACCTTTAAATGGTCAAGATGCACTTCTATCAACGGTTCAAATGCCAGCAGGTGTTCCTGTAGCAACAGTTGCGATTGGTAAAGCAGGTGCAAAAAATGCTGCATATTTAGCCGCTCAAATGTTAGCCATCGGTGATGCCACAATCGCAAAAGCGGTTGCTGATGATCGCGCTGCCAACGCTCAAGCTGTCATGGATAAAGATGCAAAATTACAAGCGTCATTAAGCTAAATATTGACTGACAATGAATCGCTGGCAATTACATCTTGCGATCAAAACTCTTCAATCTGGGGGCGTCATTGCTTATCCTACTGAGTCAGTTTTTGGCTTAGGATGTGATGCCTCAAATCTAAAAGCAGTTGCTAAAATTCTTTCTATAAAAAAACGTTCTTATAAAAAAGGACTGATTTTACTAGTGAGCGATATCCAGCAAGCCTTCCCTTATATAAATCAATTATCACAAGCTCAAATTAAAAAAATTAACGAAAAAAATAGCCGAGCAACCACATGGTTAATAGAGAAAAATTACATGCTTTCTCCATTACTTAGTGGGGAGCATCTTAAATTAGCGGTTAGAGTAACGAGTCATCCAATAGCAAAAATTTTATGTGAATCTATAAATCGTCCTATAGTTTCGACAAGTTGTAATTTAAATGGTAAACCGACAAGCGTAAAGACCTGTGTGGTAAGAAATAAGAATAAAATAAATATTGACGGAGTTTTAAGCGGTGTTTGTAGTGGTCAACAAGCGTCGAGAATTATTGATTTAGAAACAATGAAGGTTTTTCGTTAAACTAAAAAGATAATATTAAACAACTGGAACCCAATGTCATGGCTCCAGTTCATTTTTTCAATTTACTTTTTTTTAGCTTCAACTTCTTTTTTGTCATCAGGGTTGATAGCCAACAACTCAACATCAAACTTTAAAACAGATGCTGGAGGAATTGAACCAGGACGACCACCTTCACCATAAGCTAACTGATACGGAATAGTAAAATGCCATTTACTGCCAACCGTCATTAATTGTAATCCCTCAGTCCAACCAGCAATTACACGGTTTAAAGGGAATGTAGATGGTGTTCCACGCTTTACCGAGTTATCAAATTCAGTTCCGTCAATTAAAGTTCCAACATAATGAACTTTAACAATGTCAGTCGCTTTTGGTGTTTTCCCGTCAGCACTGCCTGCAGTAATTACTTCATATTGCAAACCAGATTTTGTAGAAGTAACACCCTCTTTCTTGCCATTGGCAATCAAATGAGCTTCGCCTTTTTGCTTGTTATTTCCAGCATCTACTTTTATTTGTGCTTGTGCAACTTCGGCTTCTTTCTTTTGTGCTGCTTGCATGTTCTTTTGGAATTCAATAAATTGCTTTGCGATGTCTTCTTCTGTCATTAAGGGCGTGCCACTTAACCCATCTAAAAAGCCTCGTGATACGGCCTCTTTATTCATGTTGAGTTCTTTGTATTTCTCAATATCAAGCCTAATAAAGTTAGCCATTTTTGCGCCAAGCGCATAACTAACTTTATCTGCTTCCTTTACTTCTGTTGAAGTTTTGGCTGTAGCATCCGCCACTTTAGAGTCGTCAGCTTTCTGGCATCCAGCTAAAGCACCAGTCAATATAACAGCTAAAGCTATTTTACTTAATCTCTTTTTGTTCACATGAACCTCGTTTTTAATGATTAAAATTTAGTTAAAGGTTTGCGTTATTTATTATCGTAATAACATAACATCAACCTGATGATATCCGCCAAGCAGTCTATACTTTAATTATTAGAAATAACAGGAAATAGGCTTGTATTTAAGACGAAACGCTTATTTTCTAACAAATGTTCCTTAAATTAATCATTACCAGACGCCTTGTTTTATGAAATTATCCCAGCCCATTCAGTTTTCTTACTTTCATACCATTTTATTATTACTTTTAATGGCATGCGATCAATCAGAGAAAGCCATAGAGGAACATCAACATACAGCGGTAGGTGTATTAGATGCCGTGATTTCTGACGATGCACGGTTCTCAATTGTGTCGTCGGTTAATCATGGGGTTGGCTATTGGGACTTAAAAGAGAATAAATTGCTTTTCAACTGGAGTCACAATGCTCAGGAAGAGCAAGGCATCATCGCGACGGGGATTTCTCCGGATAACAAACGTGCCATTACAGCCGATAGCCGCAATTTTGTAATTTGGAATACCACGAGTGGAAAGTCCTACGGTTATTGGCGAGCGCCTGCTCGTATACGAGCTATAGCGATTTCGAATTTAGGTCGTTACGTGTTACTAGGCTTAGAGGATGGACGAGCTATCCATATTGATATGAATACAGGCAGGAGGCTTGAATTTACTGGGCATAGAGCTGAGGCTATCGCGAGTGTTGATTTATCTGCAAATGGGGTTTGGGCATTTACCGGAGGTAATGATTACCGTGCTATTTTGTGGAATACTATAACAGGCAAACCTAAACGATTATTTGAACATAAAACTCGAGTGACCTTAATGAAACTCAATCAATCAGGTACCTTGGCATTTACCGCGGGCACATTGGGCAATGCACATATTTGGGACTTGACTAATGGCGAAAAACTGGCAAGTTTAGCATTAAAAAAACGTGAATATATAGTTGTTTCTGCGAGTTTTTCTCACAATAATAAACTTTTGGTAACAGGCGCGCCGGGAAAGAATATAAGTTTATGGAACGTAAAAGATGGTAAAAAAATTAAACAATGGCGAGCCAGAACTAGGCAGCAATGGAAACCAAGTGGAGCTATTGTTTATGCAGTTGCATTTACACAAGATGATAAAAATATTTACTCAGAAAGTTCGGCTGGGTATGGAGAGCGTTGGGTTAACTGAGCGGGTTATAAACTCGGAAGCATAAGGTGATTATTCTCACCATGTTACAGAAAAGTGATACAATTTGATTTCATGTCGATCAGTATGACTTTTATGACTCTTTTTTAAAGACAACTCGGCTTTTCAAATATGAAATCATCTACATCTCTTTCAGGATTTTTTTCAGAACCGCTTTCAGAAGAAGAAATGCTAAAACAGCTACTCGCTGGAAATGAAGCCGTTTTCAATAGTGTTTTTAATAGCTATTACGGTGCTATGCAATCGGTTGCTTATGCAATTGCGGGTCCTATCATTGCTGATGAAGTCGTTCAAGAGGCATGGTTTTCCGCGATTACAGCATTGCCAAAATTTGAGGGGCGAGCCTCTTTAAAGAGCTGGCTAATTAGAATTGTTGCCAATGAAGCAAAAACCCGTCGTCGTAAAGAGAATCGTTCTGTTTCATTGGAAGTTATGCAAGAAAGTTGGGCTACGGACCCACGCTTTGGAGAAAACTCTCACTGGATCAATCCAAGTGCACAATGGCATAGCGATACCCCTGATGAATTGTTATCGGCTGATGAATTAAAAGATTGTATTGAAAAAAATATGGATAAATTACCACAAAATCAGCTCGCAGCGTTACGTTTAAGAGATTCAGCGGGTCTTTCTATGGACGAACTTTGTAACATCCTTGATGTAAGCTCTTCTAATGTGAGAGTTTTGTTGCACAGAGCTCGCGACAAAGTTTTACAAGTCGTAAATCACTTTCAAGAAACAGGTGAATGTTAATGCTACCTAGCTGTAGAGATGCTTCTCAACTTGCCTCAGAGAATTTAGATACTCCGATTAAAGGCGGTCGTTGGTTAAAAATGAAATTACACTTAATGATGTGTAAATATTGTCGTTTATACCAAAAACAGATGGATCTGACCCAAAAAACCATCGCCGCATTGGATAATCACAATCATGAGGAATGCGGGGATTCAAAAAGTAAGATATTTGAGCAAGTTGAAGCTAGTTATAAAAGGTCACACAGTAATAAGTGAGAGTTGTTATCCTTCAACTTTGAGTCTATAAAACCAATATTGTTAAATATATGGTCGCAAGTAAGAGGACACGTTTTAGTTATTTTGTAAACCTTCTGGTATCTCGTAATCTCCCTGAGCTGAGACCAATTTATCTTCTGTAAAGAATAATTCTAAGCGCTTAGTTGTGTTGGTCCCTTTATTTCTATTGGAATAGGTATTGATATAAATCCAGTTGTCATCTGAAAAACTATCGTCAACCACTGGATTTCCCATTACAAATACCACCTGATTCTTACTCAGTTCTGGTCGCAACTTATCAATATCTTTTTGTATTATAAGGTTACCTTGTTGAATATCGAGCTTGTAAACACAAGAGGTTGTCGCTAACAAAATAGCCAATACCAATAAAAACTGCTTAATCATTCTATTACCTTTTAATAATGTCATCACTTTTGTACTCAAGACTGTTAGTCGCTAATTTTCGTTCATCTAGTTTGGCTAGTAACTGTTTATTCTAATCTAAATTATGCCAATCAGCTAAGAAAAAGTTTATAATCTTACTACTCAACTTAATTAGTCAACTAATTGGTTGAATAATTCATTCAATATTGAGAAAAGTTAGGAGTTCTCCATGAGCGGGCAGCAATTAAAAGACGTAGGATTAAAAGTTACTTTACCGCGTATAAAAATACTAAAAATATTAGAAAGCTCTGAAGATCGTCATTTAAGCGCAGAAGATGTCTATAAGTTGTTGATTGTTGCGGGCGACGATGTCGGGTTAGCGACAGTTTACCGAGTCTTAACCCAATTTGAAGTCGCTGGTTTAGTCTCAAGACACAACTTTGAAGATGGTCATGCGGTTTTTGAATTGAGTAGCGAGCATCATCATGACCATATGGTTTGCGTTGATACAAACGAAGTTATTGAGTTTGTAAGCCCTGAAATTGAGGCACTTCAACATAAAATTACTGAAGAAATGGGCTATGTGCTAGTCGATCACAGTTTGGTACTTTACGTAAAAAAGAAAAGCTAGATATGAGCATTAAAGATTCATCTACGAACCCAATTGATTTATCTGACATTCGAAAAAATATTAGTCAACTTGATAGCGACTTATTAGGTTTGTTGTTTGAACGTCGGAAATTAAGCCAACAAGTTGCAGAAAATAAAAAAAATAACGAGAAACAATTAAGAGATCAAAACAGAGAAAAGCAACTTCTTGAATCCTTGCTTACAAAAGCGAGTAACAAAGGGCTTGATTCTCACTATATTACCAGTATCTACAACTTGATTATTGAAGACTCAGTCAAGTTGCAAAAAGATTTCTTGCAAGTTATCAATAATCCATCTTCGAAAAAAAATATAGATATAAAGGACGACATCAGCTCATCATCTACGGTAGCGATTTTGGGTGGGATTGGCTCTTACTCTTATGTCGCAGCAAAACGTTTTTTTTCCAATTCACTTGCAAATCCTAAGCTAGATTTTAATACTATCGACTGCGATTCTTTTGAAGCTATTATTGATAATGTTGAACAAGAAAACGCTGGCTTTGGCGTTATTCCGATTGAAAATACGACTTCAGGAGGGATCACTGCAGTTTATGATTTACTTTTATCATCAAAACTTTCCATTGTTGGCGAGCACAAACAGCCAATCAAACATTGTTTAGTTTCGATTGATGGCTGTGAAATTGAGTCAATCACACAAATAGCCGCACATCCTGAAGCGGCTTTACAGTGTAGTAAAACATTAAGGAAAAAGACTGCAGCTCAAATTAATCAGGTTGAAAGTACTACCCATGCAATACAAAGGGTATTAACCAGCCAATCTAAAAATATCGCAGCAATTGCCAGTGAAGAAGCCGCCCAAGCTTTTGGGCTTCATATCCTTTTAAAAAATATCGCAGATCAATCAGAAAACACCACACGGTTTTTAGTATTATCAAAAAAAGCGGTTGAGGTGTCCAGCGCAGTCAAAAGTAAAGTTTCGATTGTATTGTCGACTAATCAGCAGCCGGGAGCTTTGGCAGATATACTGACTCTTTTTAAGAATGCCGATATCCCATTAACTAAACTTGAATCACGCCCTATTCCAAATAAACCATGGCAACAACTTTTTTATGTTGATTTTGAAGCTAACGTTGCAGGTAAACAGGTTTTAACTTGCATTGAGTCACTATCTAAAAGTTGTGTATTTTATCGCCTATTAGGCTGTTACCCTGCGCAAGATACCGATATCACTCAAGTATCAGCAAAAACCTTAGCGGATGCTAAATTGACACGTTTGGCAAAAGCAATTAATAAAGACTCGGCGGCTCCAGGCTCCTCGATTGATGATTTTACGATCGTAAATTCTACGACCACAAATTCTAAGATCTCAAATTCTGTGAATACTTCTGATTTGAAAATAAGCAATGAGCAACAGAGTAAAGCTCGAGACAACTACCACCTAGCTAGCCGACATTATAAAAAAGAAAATACCCAAATTATTGTTAACAATCATATTATTGGAGGCGGTCAATTTACAACGATTGCAGGCCCTTGTGCAGTTGAATCAGAAGCTCAAATTGATGGTTGCGCTAAACATGCGCATGAGTCGGGTGTATCAATATTGAGAGGTGGATGTTTTAAACCAAGAACATCACCTTACAGTTTTCAAGGGTTAGGTTACGATGGGTTAGATCTTTTAACCCAAGCGGGTAAACGCCATAAAATACCCGTTATTACGGAAGTATTAAACCCGATAGATGTTAAAAAAATAGCTAAACAGGCGGATATATTACAAATAGGCGCTCGCAATATGCAAAATTTTGCATTGCTAACAGCTGCAGGGCAAGTTAATTGTCCTGTTATGTTAAAAAGAGGATTAATGTCGACTTTGGAAGAGCTATTGCAAGCTGCTGAGTACATTTTAAGTCAAGGAAACCAACAAGTTTTTTTGTGCGAAAGAGGTATACGAACATTTGAAAATGCCACTCGAAACACACTCGATTTAAGCGCTGTTCCGGTATTAAAAGAAATGACTCATTTACCTATATTTGTTGATCCATCTCATGCTGTAGGGCGTAGAGAGTTGGTTTTACCGATGGCTAAAGCAGCAAAAGCGGCAGGAGCCGATGGCGTTATGATCGAGTTTCATCCGGATCCTGATAGTGCGTTAAGTGATGGACGCCAATCATTGAATTTTGAAGGGTTTACAAAATTGATGGGCGAACTGTATTTTGAGTAATTAAATGGTTTAGAGTAATTAAAAGAGTTTAGATATACTGACGTAAAATTCGTACTACTAATTTAATAATTGACTATTTTCTAAAATAGTGACTTTTTCTTCGCTTTTTAACAATGGACGCATATCATCCAGAACTTTTAATCGAATATCTGACTTTGACCATGTATCCCATGATTCATAGCTATCCCAGCTAGAAATAATCACAGCGTGACATGGATTACCCTTTGACTGTAAAAGTTCTCCAGCAATAAACCCATCATTTGAATTCGCTTGCTTTCTTGCTTTGCGTATTAACGTCAGGTAATCGGTTAAGCTTGCTTCCTTGATCTCGCGTTCAATAATAATTCGTATCATTTTTTATTCCTAGGATGTATTAGTACTTGTTTTTTAATAAATGGTCTTATAAATTTTAATGATTATCATTCAGCGTATTAATTAGGTTATCTTCTAAATCGACTCGATTTGCAATTGCTTCCCCTAATATAGATAAATCGCTGTCGAATCTTACTAATGAACTGTTATCTTCCACCATCATTTTAGAATACTTTTCATTAAAACTAACGACGATATCTGTTGTTTTTGATATTTTAGGATAAAGCTCGTTAAGTAATTGAATGCTGCTTGGCCCATTATGCTGACAGATATTAACAATTTCTTGGTAAATTTCAAAATGCCTCGCGGAAACGTAATCGATTAGGATATCGCAAAACAATTAATTTACTTATCCTCTGGCAACTTAGTCTCATTACTATAACCGGATAGCTTGCAATATAAAACTAGCATATCATTTCTTTCATCTAACCAATTGGAAACTGCTGTATTCTTGCAGACTTGATTAAATCGACTACCTAAAATGCTTAGAAAACTCCTAAAAATCTAGTTTTAACAACAACGTTTATTTAAAAACACATTTTTACCACATTAATTAGTATTATTCGATAAAAAATAATTCTAATCGAAGTAAATAATTAACAAAATGCATGGTGACTTTAAAATGGTTTATAATTTCGCACAATGCGTTTCTAACCAAAGCATATTGACTAGGTTGAATATTATTGCAAGAGTTTAGAGTTGATGAAGAGATTAGAAGATAAACAATTTAAGACTCCCATATTGTTCGCTAAACCGTGGTCAGTCAGGGGATTTACAGTGGCGCTTATTATATTTGCTGCGTTGCTTCCTGTATTTAGCGTGTTACTGATTAATTTTTGGCTCGATGGCCAAATAGATTGGAATGAGGCGATCCTTGAACTTGGGGTTGCTTGTGTAACGTTGTCACTAATCTGCTACCCTGCTTTTTATTTACTAAAGTGGGAGGTATTACAAATTAAGCGTTGGGATGCTACCAATAAAGATTTCATATTATTAATGGAGCAATCCGTCGATATGGTTATTTTGAGTAGTAAAAATGGCCAAATAAAAGAAGTTAATCAAAAAACCTGTGATCTCTTGGGTTATTCCAAAGATGAGTTGCTCAAAATGTCCACGCTTGACTTAGACGTCGATTGCCAACTTTATCGAGAGCCGCGTTTAGAAAAGGCGATACTAAATGGTCAAACCATTTATTATGAAACTATTTTTAGGCATAAAAATGGTAACAAACTACCTGTTGAAAGTCGTGCAAAATTGGCAAGTTGGTTAGGCAGCGGCGACTATGTGCAATTTATTTCAGATATTTCTAAACGAAGAAAAGCGGAAAAAGAATTAGTCGATTCACACGAGGAGCTGGAAAAGAAAAGAAATCTATTAGAAGCAAGAATAGCAGAACACTCAAGTGAAATAAGAAAACAAAAACATGGCCGTGAATTAGCGGAACAGCAGTTTGATGCCATACAAGTTTATCTGGTAAAACTAATTGATTCGATGCCTTCGGTTATCATCGCATTAGATTTAAAGCAAAACATTTTGCAATGGAACAAAGAAGCAGAGAAAACTACTGGAAAAAAACTGGAGGATGTTATCGGTAAAAGCCTTGAAGAAGCATACCCAAAACTAGAAAGAGAAATTAGCAAGGCAAGTCATCGTCAATATTTTTTACAACAAACTATTCATTTTCGCTTTAAACAAAAAATAGATTTAACGACCAAAGTATTGGAAGTCATGATCTATCCGATTTTCTCAGATCAACAAGTTGAGCAAAGTAAGGTAATAAGAATTGATGATGTCACAGAAAAATTGCGCATTGATGAAACCTTAGTACAGACTGAAAAAATGCTGTCTTTAGGTGGACTGGCGGCGGGAATGGCACATGAAATTAACAATCCTCTAGGTGCAATCATACAAAGTACGCAAAATATAAAGCGTAGGTTGAGTGATGATTTGATGCGTAACCATGTGATTGCAGAAAAATCTGATATTGAATTAGAAAAGGTCCTACAATATGTAGAAGAGCAACGCATTATCAGTTTTTTGGACGGCATATTAACGTCAGGAAAGAGAGCTGCAGACATTGTCGGTGACATGTTAAATTTCGCAAAACCTATCTCAACTGAGTCAACTCAAATTGATTTAATTGATGCTTTAGACGCTGCTATTCGATTATCGGAAAAAGATTATAATCAGAAAAAACAATTCGATTTTAGGGACATTGAAATCCGTAAAACATACTCGTCCAACGTAGGTAAAATAACGGCTCAAAAGAATCAAGTAGAACAAGTGTTTTTGAACTTATTAGTTAATGCCGCTCAAGCACTTGCCAGTAAAACAATTGATAACCAATCGCCATTAATCGAAATAATTGTTCGAAAAGAAGGGCAAATGGTGGTTGTAGATGTCATTGATAATGGCCCAGGAATGACGGAGGAGATCCGTAAGCGAGTTTTTGAACCATTTTTCACAACCAAAGATGAAAAGACAGGCACAGGCCTAGGGTTATCCGTTTCTTACTTTATTGTGACTGAGCAACTGGGAGGGTTATTGAATGTAGAATCTCAACCTAACAAAGGATGCAGGTTTACCATTCGCTTACCCATCAAACAACGAAATGATGATTCAGATGACGACAAAGACGAGCAAATAGAGCTACCATTAACTTAGAGATTTCTATATCACCTATTTAAGCATTGCTGGTACAGATCCTAATATAGATCTAGGCTGAGGTGAAGATCGAATCACTTGGTTTAAAATAGTTAAATAACCGCCAAGCTAAAACAGCAAACATGCCAATAAAAAAGAACAACAACCACATAGGCATTGTAAAACCTAAAAAGTCCCAACTAACCGCTGCACACGAACCAGAACCTTTCAATACCACATCAAAAACTTCCATGATTGGTAATATATCAACCAAATAATCCAATGAAGGACCACATGCTGGTACTTCGCTAGCCGGAAGGCTTTGTAAATAAGCATGACGAGCCGAAATGCCCCCTCCAACGAATAAGGTTAAAATAGCCGCGACGTTATAAAAAATATGCCATCGACTTGAGCTTAAAGGGTTATGTATTCCTTGCATTAAAAACCAAACGCTTAGAATAAAGACTGCAATGCGCTGAAAAATACATAATGGGCAAGGAGCCAGCCCTTCAACATATTGGAAATAAAAAGCCGCTATTAATAACTGATAGCATACAAAAGCCATTAATAAATTAAAGGTACGAGATTCAAGCATGCTTAATTCCAACGAGATATTTAAATAAAAATGGATACTACTCTAATCTTTGTACATAAAAAAGCCTCAATGAAGAGGCTTATAAAGTTTTCCAGTCTGCAGGTCCCGTTGATACGGGCTTCTATTATTCGCTAGCAGTACATTTATAACAAAAGGAAATGGTAGTTGCAACATCTTTTTACATTTTCATTAACCCCTTTTCCAGTAAAAACTGTCGATAGAAGGCTGAAATTTTACGATCAAAGGCTTAACATATTGATTTAACTTCTATTTAGTAACAATTTTTTTGCCTAAACCACATTCTAAAAACGTTCAATTGCACCACTTGTATTAACGTGCTCTATAATTTCCGATGACTTGGGACTCAGCCAAATGTCTTGTATATTGTGCAATATTTTGACTTTTCGTATAGAAGAGTAAGATAGAATAAATACTTATTAATAGATTTCTTTATGACACTAGCTGTTGAAAAATTTGATGAGCTTCTTACCGAACAGGTATGAGATGGGCTTTGTATCTCTATTGAAAATGCAGAGCAAGAGCTTATTGATGTGCTTGTAAAAAGGGATATTGATAGAGGGATTGCTCAAGGGAGAACTGATATAAAAAATGCAAAACATAGAGAAATGACATCTCAATCTAATGCTAAATTTATTGCAAAGCTTGCAAACAGAATACTCCCTAAAACCTCGAAATAATGTTTAAAGTTTTCATTTCAGAGCCGGCCGAAAAAGACCTGGAAGACATTGCTGATTTTATTGCTTTAGACAATCGTTACGTCAGTTTCTTCAGTAGTGACATACAGATAATCGCCTTTTTTGGCAATATCAAGAACGCTTCTGATTCGGGAGGTGTCAGGGTCGGAACCTAGGTCTCCAATAGCGACCTCAGTGAGTCCGATAGGGTCAAAATTATAAACGCCTACTCTTGCATCATACATGCCTACAATGAACTGACTTCCTGATTTTTCATAATCCCATGAACTGCCCGAACCACTACCTAAAGTATTAGTGTCGGTCTCAATAGGATTATCAATATCAGGAATGTCTAATCTAGACAAAACGTTACTTCTGTTTACGTAGGCCATGCTACCATCGAGCACCCCGTCAGAGAAACTGTAATATCCAGCAATCCTGCCTTGTTCACTGATATTCAAATCCGAATCAAGATCAATCAGGTGGTAAGCTTGACCATCGCCCGGAACTAAAGCCGTATCCCCATCTAGAGAGATTTTGTTCGGGTTCATCGATTAAGTGAAATGAGCCCGTTCCACAAGTGAGTTAGAGTTCGATATATCGATAGTACGAATTCCATCTACACCACCAAACAACACTAGACTATCACCGTCGATTTCGGCATCTTCTACCCAGTAGTTATAAGATAATTTAGCCACACTGACGCTTGGTGAGGCAGGGTTAGAAATATTGACGGTTCGAATATTTCCCCCTCCATCCACACCGATAAAACGGGTTCCATCGTAATCGAGAGTGTACATTCCTCTCATGGAGTTGGAACTTTCATCTAAATTAACATCGGTCACCATGGTAGGAGAAGCTTTGTTGCTAATATCAATAACTTGAATTCCCAACCCTGTACCAATGTCAGCGTAATTACCAATAATTTCTACTTGATGAAATGTGGTACCTACAGCTGGATGAGAGCCGACTTTAGATGGGTTGGCAGGATTGCTGACATCATAGATATCAAAGCTATTAATAGAGCTAATCGAGTAAAGATAATTGCCATTTTTCTTCACTTCTGCTTCACTAACCGTGCCGACATTAGTACGTCCCAACTCAACTAGGTTAGATAAATCAGTTGCGTCAAAGACTAAAACGTCAGACGAACCGCCTAACATATACAAGCGATCACCTTCCAAGACAAATCCTTTGACATGATAACTAGTGGAGTCGTGTACTCCAATAGATGAAATATTATCTGGATCACTCATATCAAAAAATTCGATGGTGAATGGGCAACTAATTGCCAAAGTATTTCCGTCAGCCATCACACTAGTGGTTCTAAATTTACAGCTGGTGCTTGTGTCTGGCAGCTTAACTAGGTTAGCTGGATCAGTTAAGTCAAACTGCTCAAATTTCTGTAAGTTACTGTTACTGACCACATACACATGATTGCCAACGTCAGTATCGTTCTTATATTGTCCCGTGCCATAAGTATCTTTTTAGACGCAAAAATAGGTATACCGAATAGGCATTTTATTTATTTAAATTAAGGAAGGTTTGATGAGAGTTGAGTAAAACTTATTCTTCCTTAAATATATAATTATTATTCATCCCTTTGGAGCGACTATAAGAACCACACCTGCTATGTGAATTCTTGCGGTTAACTCTACGACACTTTGAAAACAAGAATATTTGGTAATTTTACCAAATCAAATGGGGGGTGCTGCGAATCAAATAAGTCTGTGTCACTGATCCGCCATCCGTTTTGAGAGTTACTCATGATTAGTGAAAGTAGAATGCCAGCAGGGTGACGAGGTACATGTTATAACTTAAATTCTGTTGTCCATGGTCATAATTGTGCTCAATACAGTAACCTTGATTCTTTAAAGTGTTAAAACATTTGTTCTCCATTTTCCAACGGAAGCGACCTGCTTTGACCATTTTCACGATGTTTTTTCACTGATTTCAATGTCTGTTACCCAACTATAAGTTGAAATCACTTTGCCCTGAGCGTTGATGGTTTTATGCTCAAAATAATTAACCAAGAGTGCATCAGCTTGCCCATGCAAAGGGACATGACTTTGCCAACTATATTGATGACTTAGGCCTTTTTTATCTTTTATTTCTAAACTGGGTAAATCAGGAAAATCATTGAGCCATTCAAAAAGATATTTATGGTCGCCAGGCTTACACATGAAAATATAATGCATACCTTTCGCTATGACTTCGTTGATCAATGGTTGGTGTGACATTAAGCCATCAACACAAATTAACAATTTTTATTGGGGATAAGTTATTTTTAGCCTATCTATAAATCGTTTAGCGGTTTTTGTTTCACAGTTTTGTTTTTCTTTTGAAGCGCTAGTTTTGTTGTTGCCATCTGAATTTTGGATCGCTTCAGGCATCTCGGGGATCACTTTTTTTGCTCAAGATGCATGATAGCGCCTTGTAAAACAGAGTGACTATAAGTCTTTTCACCCGTTTTGTGCTGTTTGCGCAAACAGTGCTCACAATGTATTTTCTTGGAGCTATAACATTGAGTTCCATCAATGCTACACATTAAAACATTCGGTAAAATAGCGTAATTTTCAAGATGTTTATGTCGCCTTAAACGAGCAAATAAATCTTTGAAAACTGGCGCAAAGAGGTCGCTCGGGATGTTATCGAGCACCTCTCTCAGTTGAGAGCCTTTAGGGATCTTTTCAATCCCAAATAACGCTCGGCAGTTGTTATTTTGTTGTTGAGTTTCCATTTGTTGCTGAAACTGAAGTAAAGACGGTTCTTGAAAATACATGCAGGTACAGGTTTTTCGTTCCAGACAAAACCTAAGTACCTACATCCATGTAGGCAAAAGCACTCATAAGTACATCGTTAAGACTGTAATCACATTTTCCTGTTTGGCGAGGATCGGGGGATCGCATTAAAATGAGCTGTCATTGCTTGTCTGAGTGCGGTAAAACTCAAATGCTTTTTCTGTTTTAATAAGGAACTCAAAAAGAAATCTGCCTAATATTGGGTATCTATTTGGATCAGATCGTCTGAATTTATAAAAAATTCAACTTATTTTGAAATATATTTGGCATTAATTCATTTAGTGCGAAAACTATCTTTTATATAAAACTACAGCCCTTTAACTAAGCGATTTAGAGTTTCACCGTGAATTGCTATGAATATATATTCTGAATTATCTAATTGAACTATAGTGTTCCATCTTCGCACTATAATATTACATGCTTAGAGTCATAATGCACCATTAGTGTGCATTATCTCTTTCGTTTAATAGCAATGTTACGCCTAAAATCGTTATAAACACTAAATATACAAGGATTAAAAGTTTGTTACACTTCTCAGCGTACTGGCATAGTGTTTGCTATAATTGCGTTAACTACTGGCATAGCGCTAGTTAATATTATTACATTTTAATTAAACAATCGGATTTACGAGGATACATTTCATGTCGGACAAAAATATACTATCAATGATTGAAGAAAATGATGTCAGCTTTGTTGACCTTCGTTTCACAGACACCAAAGGAAAAGAGCAACATGTCACAATACCTTCTCATTGTATTGATGAAGATTTTTTAGAAGATGGTAAGATGTTTGACGGTTCATCTATTGCTGGATGGAAAAGCATCAATGAGTCTGACATGGTATTAATGCCAGATTTATCAACGGCAGTCATGGATCCTTTTTGCGAAGATTCAACACTTAACCTACGTTGCGATATTTTAGAACCTGCCACCATGCAAGGCTACGATAGAGATCCACGTTCTGTAGCAAAACGCGCTGAAGCCTATTTAAAATCAACAGGCATTGCTGACACCGCTTATTTTGGGCCTGAACCAGAGTTTTTCTTATTTGACGATGTAAAGTTTAAAATCGACATGAAAGGTGCGTCATATTCGGTTGACTCTATAGAAGCTGCTTGGAATTCAGACAAGCATTATGATGACGGTAACATGGGTCATCGACCTGGTGTAAAAGGCGGTTATTTTCCAGTCGCTCCTGTTGATTCATCTCAAGATATTCGCTCTCAAATGTGTTTAGTTTTAGAAGAAATGGGGATTAAATGTGAAGCACATCATCACGAAGTAGCCACAGCGAATCAGAATGAAATCGCGACACTTTTTAATACTTTGGTTTACAAAGCCGATGAAACTCAGATTTTGAAATATGTTGTTCATAATGTGGCTCATGCTTATGGTAAAACTGCGACATTTATGCCAAAACCAATCGTCGGCGATAATGGCAGCGGCATGCATGTACATCAATCATTAGCAAAAGATGGAAAAAATATTTTTGCAGGTAATAAGTACGGTGGTTTATCAGAAGACGCTCTATTCTACATAGGCGGAATCATTAAACACGCAAAAGCGATCAATGCTTTCGCAAATGCCTCAACTAATTCATACAAACGTTTAATACCAGGTTTTGAAGCGCCTGTTATGTTAGCTTACTCTGCTAAAAATAGAAGTGCTTCTATCAGAATTCCACATGTTCCAAGCGAAAAAGGACGCCGTATAGAAGTGAGATTCCCTGATCCAACAGGCAACCCTTACTTGTCATTCTCTGCAATGATGATGGCTGGTCTAGATGGGATTCAAAATAAAATTCACCCTGGTGATTCGATGGATAAAGATCTTTATGACTTGCCTACAGAAGAAGCGCAGAACATCCCTACAGTTGCGTCTTCACTAGAAGAAGCACTACATGCTCTTAATGATGACCGTGAGTTTTTAACCCGTGGCGGTGTATTTAGTGATGATTTTATTAACTCTTATATTGATTTAAAATCGGAAGAAATCACTTATCTGAATATGACGACTCATCCTGTTGAGTTTGAGATGTATTACAGTTTATAAAGCCTCCAATTAAAAGACCCTTAGCAAGCAGAAAGGCTAATCATTTGATCGGCCTTTTTTATGTCTTTTACTTACTTCCGCTAATTATTTGATTTTATTAGCTAACCGGAACTTGAGATAACTAAATAGTTTTACGAAACGTTTTTGCAAAAGTGAATACATTTTCATTAGGCCTATTCTTATCTAACAGATCCAGTTTTTGTTTGCCTTCTTCAATACTAGGAATATGTCCGACCGGAACCCACCAAAGTGCAATTTGTGATTCAAGCATTTTATTAAACCATGCTTGTCGATCTCTGATTAATTCAACATGGGCGGATTTATAGACGTAACTATTAAGCGATTTGATATCTTTCAAAACGCTCATATTAATTATTAAATTAGGGTCACTAAATGCTCGAATACCTGTAGAGTCTCCATCTTCGGTTTGTAAACGCCAAATAAATCCTGCAAATTGGTCGGCTATTTGATTAATTTCATCTAATCGTTCAACAAAACCTTTCATTATTTCTGAATCCATTTTGGCTTTGGCTTTGGCAATGTTAATTTGTGCTAGGTGAAATTTTTTCATATTTTTTAAATTTAATGCGTTTTAAAGGAAGAGTGGTAGAAAATATGTTATGACGAAAATCTAATCCATTCTTGCGTCCTGAAGAAAAACCCTGTGTATCCACGGACTTGCAGTTTCCCATCTTCTAACCAGATTTTGCAATCATAAGTTTTGCCATTTTTTGGATCTACGATTTCACCGTCTGTCCATTTGTTTTTATTCAAAATCAATCCGTCTATAATTTGTAATCCCAGTATCGGCTTGTTATTTTTTTCTCCTTCACATTTATCACAAATAGGAGTTTCAAGATCGCCTTCTTGAGGAAACAGTTCAACTACTTTTCCATATAATTTATTATCTTCTATAGATAACTCAACTAACGATCTTACCATTTTAGTTTTGTCGTCAATTGTTTGCCAGGTTCCAACGACACTTTTATTTGCATCATCAGCATGAGAAAGGGGAATAAACACAATGAGTAATAGGAGAATTAGTAGTTTCATTTGATATTATTTCCTTTAACCAATTAGTTAGAAGTATTTTCTCTCGTCATAAACCAATTGCCTAGATAACTACCTATATGATATCCAACATAAGAGGCACCTAACCAATACCATCCACTATGCATTACGATTATTTTTGGCCAATACAAAAACCAGGTAAACGCCGGAATAAGGTTCATAAAACTATCAATAATTAATCTAATAAAAGCGCCAAAGGATATTTTATCGATAAAATTAGCGATGGAAGAAAAATTGCCAAAAAAATCATAAATTTCCATAAACTCAACATGCGCATAGGTGGTTAAAGCCATCAGCCCATAATAACCGCCACCAAAATAAAGCCACTTGCTATGCACAAGATTTACTTTAAATTCAGTCTTACTTATCTTCGCCTGCTTTTTTCTTTTTTTGAGCTCATCCAAATCCTCGCCAAGTTCCACGTAACCTCTTTTTATGGCGAAAAACACCATTAGGAATGTGATGACTGCTGTCGGCAAACCAGCAAAAAATATTGCTCTAATTACTTCTACGTTTTGATTAGAAAATTCCATAGCTTTACTTTGATATTGACCAGCAACTATTTTTGTTTGAAGCTTTCTTCAATTTTTCATTCGCTTTTAAAGGGCTATCTAATATATCAAACATCGCTTTTGCAGTAGTATGTGATATATTTAATGTATCCGTTCTATCAATCACTTTATTGGCTTTTTCTATAACTAAATCTATCATAAATTGAGAAAGGGAAGAGCCAGAGTAATCAGTGTTTCTTTGAATACAATTTTGAATTACAGATGATTTTCTAACAACCAATCGAGTTTTTAAGTTGAGAACTTGGTTCATACAAAAACTCAGTTTTATGTTCGCTTAACAATGTTGCCATTATGACACACAATAATTTTGTGTGTCATAATGGCATATAATAAAATACACTAGATAAAGTCAATATTACCGCCTGTTATGAGTTATGCAATTACTTGAAAAGTATCATCATGGGGAGTTTGAATATGAAAGTTATAATCAAGATATACCCAACTTTCTAATAGCTCACCCTACAACTAATGAGCGTATTTTGATCACCAAAGAGTTTAAAGCGAAGTTGAAAGAGCTATAAATTTAAATATATACACAAGAGTAAATCTGTCCGGTTATTGTTTATTTACAAAATAAATCACTTAATTGGAATTTAAACCACCGTTTTACGTTAGAATTAGCCTTGATTAAAAAAAACATATTAAAGAACAACATAGAAGAGAAACCTTATGAGTTCTAAAACTAAGCAGTTAATCACCTCAGTTATCCTAGCCATTATCGTATTAGTGATTTTATCCATCTTTTTTGGGCTAGCAATTAGCCTCATTATCGCTATTTTAATTGGATTAGCAACATTCTGGCTAGTATCTAACAATAATAACGAAAAATCGAACGCTACCGATGAAGTTGTCGAATTATCAGCAACCGAAATAGGCAATAAAGCGTTATTAATGGCGAACCTTGAGCTCAGAAAGAACATCATCTCACCCGCGCTTAGAGAGAATTATGAAGCATTAATTGACCAATTAATCGAGCTTTTACCATTAGTTAATGATTCTGCGACACAAAATGAGCTTAGTTGGGTTATTAATCGTATGGCGACTGAATATTTGCCAAAAAAATCAATCACTCCTTATTTGAAGTTGTCTGAGTCTGAACGATTAGATATCAAAATTATTTCTGAGGTTCAAGAAAATATCAAATCGATGGGTAAAGAATTAAGCGATGTTAAAGAAATGATTATCAAAAAGAGTAACAATGAGTTTGCGCAAAAAGCCGAATTCTTAAAACAACGATTTACTGACTAATAAAAATTCAGAATTGAAGGGATAAATAATATGAGTAGCTTAATAAAAACACCTAAATGGGCAAAAGAAACCGATCTTTCCTCAATGAAAGAACGCTCCAAGGAACTCATTACTCAAGTTAAAGAAAAAGCTGGTCCGGCACTTATGCGAGCTGTAGATGCAATTGGAGGAAAATCTCAAAAAAAAATGTTGGCCGCCAATGATTTAATGTCTCAAAGTGTAGGATCGTTACTTAAAGGTCTTGATGGAAAGTCGCCTACGGGAGAAAAGCTGTTAGAACTTCGTAGCGCTATGGATGAATTAAATCCTCACTCATTACATAATGCTTGGTATTTTTCATGGATGCCAAAAGGCATGAAACGAAAGGCCGTTTCAAAATTTATTCACAAATATCAACCTATGCAATCGCATGTTGCTGGCATTCTCAATGGCTTGAGATCTGGTAAAGATGAATTATTAGAAACCAGTATTGAACTAGAAAATCAATACAATGAAATAGCAGGCGCACAAAAAGAGATCCAATCAGAAATTTATGTTGGCGAGATATTTATCACCGAATTAGACAAGTTGGATGCGGAAACTGACGCAGATGATATTCAAGAAAAACAAAAACTGGCATCAGTTAAGAATAAAGCGGCAAGACGAATAAGAGATCTCAGAACGATGGAACAAGCCGCCGTTCAGTTTTTTATTAGCATTGACCAAACGGTTGCAACCAATGAGCTACTTAGCGAGCAAATTGACTCTGCGCTAACGGTTGGTCCAATGGTGATGACCAATGCGTTAAGAATACAAGCCGCATTAGCAAAACAAGACTCCGTCAAAAAAGCGGTTCAAGGATTCCAAGAAGGCTTAGGTGAAATGATGGCGCAAAATGCAACAGCAGTAAACCAAGCGGCTCAGGAAGTGGGTGATTTATACAATAATCCAGTAATTGCTATTGAAAAAATGGAAGAAGGTTTCGATCAATTAATGAAGGCGGTTCAAACGGCTAATGAGACTATGGCAAACAGCACCCTAAAAGCTCGTGAATCGAGTGCGCGGCTTGCAGAAATGACCGCTCAACTTTCTCCAGTAGCAGAAGGCTTACACGATGCATTACAAGCAGGCAAAAAAGCAAAGAATAACGATGATGTAATGGATATTGAAGAAATCAAAAAGCTTGATTAGTATTAAGGCTAGTATAAGGAAAAAAAAATGATTGATCTAAAACAGCAATTACAAGCAATACGGTCGCTCGAAATATTGCCAAAAGAAGCAAGTCAAAAAATTGATATTACTTCTGTAAAAATGGGCGGTTTTATTGATTTGAATAACGATACCTGGCAGATTATTAATTATTATTCTTATCTTGATGTAAAATGGGATGATTTTTCGCCGCGAAAAAAAGATTATTGGATTATTGAACTAGAGCTTTATTCACTAACGCGTGGAATAAAAACCTTTGTAGAATGGGAAATTGATGATGAGTTGGAGGTTTGTTTAACAGATGCTTCAATTAAACTAAGAGATATTCAACTTGACGGAAAACCACTATCTAAAAAAGACTTAGCTTACATCGTAGATGAAGAAGAAGGCGAAGTAATTTATAAGGGCACTAAATATTTCTATAGTGATGATGAAACCTGGGCTGGTTTGTTTTTTAGAAATGCTCTTGATGCTAAAAATAAATCCAATTCAATTCCGTTAAGAATGTATGAGTTTGAATCGGACGATAGTCAATATTTGAGTGTTGAAAGCTGGCATGAAAATGAAGATAAAGTAGAAAGAGAAGCTTTTGTTAGTCATTCGATTAAAAGTAAAGACATACAAGTTTTGCAAACGAGTGGACAATCAAATTAATGGGCTTCTGTAAGATGTTAAAAAATCTGAGTAAATCGATTCTACTTATACTTTCTATATCCATTCTTTCTGGGTGTGAAGGCCTACCAGATAATCTTGTAGAAGAAGTTGAAAGAATGGAAGGCAAGCAAGAGCGATTAGAACGATTCATCGCACAGCGTAAAAATGAATTGTCTGAACTATCTAAACATAACGATTCCGAGTTTTTAATGCACTATTCTCAAAGTGAAGATTGGACTCAATATTTTTCTATCGCTAGTGCTCAACTAGATAAAGCACGAAATTTATATAATAATGAAATCACTCCATTTTACGATAAGGATGATCCTAAAGATTCGACTAGCGTATTCAAACTGAATAAAATGCATTCCGAGTACATGAAAAATTCTAATATTAGTACACGATATGTTAATGAGCGAATCGTATTCTTAATTGAGTCTCGCGATAACGCATCTTTGATTCAAGAGAAAGCCAAACAACACTTATTTGAAATTAGTCGTTTGCAAGACGAGTTATTAATTGAATCCAAAAAAGCCATTGCCAACTTCCCAAACAAATCAGTCGATTTAGAGTCTAGGCAGTCACTTATAAACGACCTAGCTAAAATCGTTGAGGAATCGAACTCTCAACTTAACAACGAATATAATAAACGAAGCAACTCTTCTAATGAATTTGTTGATTACGCGATTATAGGTGAACAAGGTCAATTGATTGAAAAAAAATTAACAGAAGCCACTAAACAGCAAAAAGAAACTAAAAATAAAATATCCCAACTTGAAAAAAGTTACGTGAAAGTTCTTGCTGATCAAAGGATTGAATATTTCCTTACAATTACTCGTGCTAGTTGGTGTGAAGGTGAATATTGTGGCAACGGTTCGGAAACAAGCTATAGCCCAATAAAAGTTGATTCGACAGTTTTCGAGTATTTTGATTCTTCCCAAGTCGCCACTTTAGCCACCATAAGAAGAAGCTGGGGAAGTGAAACTTTAAAAATTAACGTTAAAAAAGATATGTGGAAAGCGCTTTCTTTAAATGAAAGATATCGATGGGATCGTAATCATACCGACGCCGATTATTGGATACAAAAATTGTATACCAAAACATACCATAAATATGTTGAAATTGAAGACGACCAATCAAAAGAAACAGGCTGGCAAAGTGTCAGCGAGACTTATTTTTTGAAACAATATGATAACTTAGGAATGGCTATTCTCACTAAGCCTTTTGGTTTTTATGATGAAGATGCAATCACTGACGCTCAACCTGTTGGCATGGCTACCATTGCGGAGCCGGTATTAAAAGATGGTGTTGCTAGTGGCTCAAATCAGTACGGTGAATGGCGTCAGTCGAATGGCCTTTCATTTTGGCACTATTATGGAATGTACCATATGTATCGTGGTTTAGTCGGCCCATCTCGGTATGGATATAATGATTGGAACGGATATAACAGCCGCCACCGTGGCGCTAGTTATTACGGTAGAAATAATCGTTGGGGAACCTTCGGTAGTTCAACCTATTCCAATAGCCGATATCAGAACAGCGGTTTTGCAAGAGCGAATTCAAGTACAGTTTACAGCGCACGAACGGGCAAACGGGCATCAAGTTCTTCTATTCGTGGCGCTAGCTCATCCAACCGAAACCGCGGACCATCCAGTCGCGGTAAATAGAATTGCAGTGAATAGAATTTTTAAACTTAAATATAAGAACAATCACTTATCTTTTTTGGGGATAATCAATGAACATTGAACAATATTTATATTACATCGCGTACACTTTGATATATTTGGTATTGGCTATTTTAATGAAGGCCATTCTAAATTTCCGATCTGGTAAATTATACAAAGCAGATGAACAAATTGCTGACGGTAATATGGCAGTTGGTTTTAGGCGTTCCGGTGCTCAACTCGGTTTGGCTATTGCAATGATCGGAGTTCTGTCGGGCTCGAGCAATAGTGATTTTGTTAATGATTTATTTACCACAGCAAGCTATGGTTTGTTAGCTGTTGGTTTCATGCTCGTTTCTTTATTGGTAACTGATAGAGCCGTTTTGCCAAGCGTCAATAATACCGAAGAATTGAAAGAAGGTAATTTAGCTATTGGACTAGTGGAATTTGGTACTTTGATAATGACTGGAATAATTGCTTATGCCAGTATCAAAGGGGACGATGGTGGCTTTATATCCTCTCTAGTATATTTTGTTGCTGGACAAGTGACCGTCGTATTATTAGTAGTTGCCTATGAAAAAATATTTGCAAGAAAAGTGAACCTTGTTCAATCGGTCGTTGATAACAATTTATCCGCCGGAATTTATCTTTCCGGTAAAATTATCGCATACGGTCTAATTTTACAAAGCGCAATTGTTAGTCAGTCAAATATTGATGTGCCTACACTTTCTGTGCAAGCTATTGAGTTTGCTACAGCCGCATTTTCTGGCATGATTATGTTATACCTGTTTGAAATATTAATTGATCGGTTTATTGTTACTGCGACTAAAGCATCTGATATTATTAAAAATGACCAACAAGTCGCGGCTTTGCAATTATCACTCGCTAAAATAGGAATGGCCTTGATTTTAGGAATGGCTATTTTATAGCTCAAGAATAAATCTTAACCAATAATTCTATTAAAAAATCCAATGAATCAACCTCGCTATTTTTCAGCTCTACTAGCTTTTTGTATGTTTTCTACAGGAGCGAGCGGGCTTGTTAACGAATATGTTTTAGCGACTCTCACCACTTATATTCTTGGTAATTCTATTGAACAATTCTCTATCGTAATAGCATCTATGATGTTGATGATGGGTGTCTCTGGTTTTGTTCAATCAGCCATGTCCGATGACAACTTAATTGGAAAGTTTGTAACTCTTGAAGCCACCATGGCAATCATCTGTGCGTTTGCGCCATTGGCAATCTATTGGACTTATGCAAACTTAACGGATCATTTCCTTTATGTTCACTATTTTTTCGTACTATTTGTTGGATTTTTGATTGGATTTGAAATCCCCCTGGTCATGAGAATTATTGAACAGAGTAAAGTGAGTTTAAAAACCAACTTGTCACTTGTTTACGCTATGGATTATGTTGGTGCATTTGTTGGCGCTATTTTGTGGGTAAAATTCCTATTGAAAAACTATCCTATAACAGAGATCAGTTTTATCGTCGCTGGTTTTAATCTCTTGATTGCTTTTATAACGGTAATTTATTTACTTCGAACTAAACTAATTAAGAATATTTGGAGTAGCTTGATTCTAATGATTACCGCGGCACTTTTATTATCCATCGGTTATTGGAAAAACCAAGAACTAAGCCATCTATTAGAGCAAAAATTTTACGATGATCCGATTGTTTATAGCCATACAACCAAGTATCAACATCTTGTCATTACTGAGAACAAACAGTTAAAGGACATTAGATTATACATCAATGGCAATACCCAATTCTCTTCCTTAGATGAAGAACGTTATCATGATCTATTAGTTCACCCCGTTATGTCTTTAGCAAAACCAAAAACAGTCTTGATCTTAGGTGGAGGTGATGGGCTTGCATTAAGAGAGGTTTTGAAATACAAAGAACTCGACAGTATTACTTTGGTAGATTTAGATCCGAAAATGATCGAACTGGCAACTAACAATCAATATTTATCAACACTAAATAAAAATGCATTTAATGATTCTAGATTGAAAGTGCTAACTGCAGAGGGTATTAAAGATATGGGTGTTAGGAGCTTACAACTAGCTACTGACGACACAGTTAATGTAACATCAGACAGCATTGGTCATAATAAATTTGAAAGGGTCGCGTCTCTTAACGTATATAATTTAGACGCTGATATTTTTCTAAAAAATATCGAGAATAAAAAGTGGGATGCTATTATTATAGATTTTCCAGATCCGTCCTCTATTGAAATTAATAAACTTTATACCAAACAATTTTATTACCAAGTAAAATCAAGGCTAACTGATGAAGGATTTGTTGCAGTCCAATCGACCTCACCATATCATGCTAAAGAAGTATTCTTGGCAATTGGTTTAACGCTTGAGTCTGTCGGCTTTAATCGTTTACCTTATCGACAAAATGTTCCTTCATTTGGTGATTGGGGTTTTCATTTGGCATGGAAAAATTCAAGTACAAAACAGAAAGTAAAAGCTAGAATTAAAAATATAAATTCATTTGAGGTTACAACAAGCTTTATTACTCCCGATGTTCTCGTTGCATCGCTAGCATTTGGTAAGAATGAATTAGAATCGAAGTCCAATTGTATCAATCGCTTAATGTCTCCCTGTTTGATGAATCAATATTTGGATTATAGTTGGCAAGTTGACTAATGAAAAAAGAACCAAATATACAGAATAACCAACCAAAAGACTATTTTAAAACGTCAGACAATATTAGTTATGCTGGCGATCATATTATCGTAGATTTTTGGGGTGCGTCTTATTTAGATGATATAGAAAAAATGAAATCTGCTTTTAAAGAAGCGATAGAAATATCTGGCGCTACATTACTCCATATTCATTTACATAGTTTTTCTTCAACTGGCGGGATTTCAGGGGTTGCTGTTTTGGCTGAATCACATATCAGCGTACATACTTGGCCAGAAAAATCCTATGCAGCGTTTGATATATTTATGTGTGGTAATGCAAATGCAAAATTAACGATTCCAATTTTAGAAAAAGCTTTTTCTCCTAAAGATATTAAGATCACTAATTTGAAACGCGGTGAAACAGTTAATAAAATTTAGAAACTATGATTTTTTAGACTTTATAAGTGCAACACCTGCAGAACCAACTACGACTAAAAATGCTCCAACAAAACTTAATTGGTTTAAATTTTCAGTTTGAATATAGTCTGGAAAATAGTAACTTGTTAAATGCATAAAAAACAGAGTGAAAAGCGGCGTAATTGCTAATACAGCGCTCACTCTAGATGCTTCCCAATGGGCTAGAGATTCAGAAAATGCTCCGTAAGCAACCACGGTATTGGCACCGCAAAAAATCAATAAAAACCAACCAAGTGAATCTAAATTGAGTAATTGAGTCGGTTCAGAGTTTGGAAGAAAAACTAAACTACCAAATGAAAAAATGATCATCATTATTTGAACTGAGGTAAGTTGTTTCAGCAGCTGTTTCTGTGCCAGCGCATAAATCGCCCAAAAAATAGCCGCAATAAAAACCAGAAGGACACCGAAACCGTATTCGCTGTCTAAATTCATTAGGTCAGCGAGACGATGATTAAAAAATAACACCAAACCCGATACAAAACTAATAAGCCCTAATCCTTGCCATCGATTAAATGATTCTTTAAACAACCATAAACTACCCAGCAAGAGTAACATGGGTGCAATTTGAATCATCAATTGCGCACTTTCTGGTGTAGATTTTTCAAGTCCGAGCATGTACAAAATATAGTTGGCTAATAAACAGATTATAGTAAGAAGTAGCAACCAGATAATGTTTTTAGTCAATACTTTTTTAGTAGGCAACTCTCTTTTTAAAAATAAATAAATATACAATATAAAAAATGCAAATAGAAATCTAAACCAAGTGACCGTCACTGAATCCAAATATTGCAATAAGCCCTTTAGTGCAACGGGTAAAAGACCCCACATTAACGATGTCAATAACGCCAACATCAGGCCAAACTTCCAACGACCACTAGTTTGATGCATATTTTTTCCAATACGATTTTAAAGAATAATAGATCACATAACAAAATTAAGTATTAATTCTAATTTTTCTAATACACTACTTGTAGATTTAATCTAATTGCAATGTTGGCGTAACCTTAAGTTAATTTCTTGTTAACTTTATAGATCTAGAGAAGTAAGAAATGGGCTAATTGATTCTTGCAGATCTTTCAATTTTTCAAACGGTTTTATTAAATAGAAATGACATCCGGCATTTTTCGCTCCAAGTCCATCCGATTTTTCTTCATCGCCTACATGTAATAACTGATTAGCGTCTATTTGAAAATCATCAATCACTTTTTCAAACATTTCCGTATGAGGTTTTGCTCGATGCCCTTGTTGTGGTGAATAGTTCTTCTTAAAATATTTTCCTATCGTAAGATTATTAGCATCACAATTTCCATTGGTAATACTTACAAGGATATAATTTTTAGAAAGGCTTTTAATCATACTAACAATTTCTTCTGGAATACTAGCTTGCTGTCGCAAGTCGATAAATATATCGGTAGCTTTTTGAATAATTAAATCGCAATTTTCTAACCCAATGCAAAGCTCTCTTAAACACTCTTGACGTAAATGAGTCAAATTATCAAATGCAATGTGATTACTTTCGAAAAGTTTCTTCCTAATCTCTTTAAAAACATTAACATCGTAAATTCTGTTTTGTTTTCCAAATTCTAAAGCTAAGTATTCTTGGCTTTGTTTTTCTGCTCGGATAATGACTGGGGTATTGTCATAGAGTGTATTGTCTAAATCAAAACTAATGACTTTAATGTCTTGAGGGTGCAGTTCTTGAAGGTCCAGTTTTTGAAGATCTGGTTCTTGAGAATTTAGTTTTTGATTGCTCATTTTTTCACACTGACTAATTTTTATGCATCCGAATCATACCGACAACTGTTTTAGCAATTAATTCAATGAACAATGTGCCCATTTCCGGCGCAAATCGAGATTCATCTTTGCTAGCAATCGCTAACAGACCAAATCGACAATTATCACCTAATGGAATCAATGCGCTTGAATTAATTTCACTGGCTAATTCACCGAAAAATTCCACTTTTATTGAATTTTCTAGCCGACCACAAAGAGACTTATTTTCTGGAAACTGATTATTAAGTAAGTTTTTAATATCTTCAACTTGTGTAAATATTTTGGCGGGATGGCAAGTATTGTAATCACCAATCAAAATTAGCGCAGTGGCATCCAAATCAAATTCCGTCCTTAAACCTGTGAGAATTTGATTAACTAAGCTATTTAGATCCTTCGCATTTAAAAGATTAAGCAAAAAACGATTACAATTATTAAGCAACTCTTCATTCCTAAAAGCTGACTGCAGCATTTCAACTAATTGAATTTGTAGTGACTGGTTTTTTACTCTTAACGTTTTAACTTGACGCTCAACAAGCGATGGTAGTTCACCTTCTTTATGAGCTAAGTCAATATGTGATAGAAGATCCGGTTGTTTAACAAAAAAATCAGGATTATCACATAAGTATTGTCTAACTGCCGCTTCTTCCATCATGTGGTTAAAACGATCTAAATGATATTTTTTTTTTATTGATTCTTTTGAGTCAAGACTCTCACTATTAATATTAATGGGTATTGCTTTATTGGATTCTAATGCCTGTTTTTGCAAGGTCGGATTATTTGATTCTGTCATTATTATTTTATTCCTTGAATTCTAATATAAAGAGCTATTGCTTTAAGCTAAATCTCTAAGTAGCCATGATAAACAAAATCGGCTGGTCCAATCATTTTTAAAGATTGACCTTTTCCCGCCCAATCAATGTGCAAATGACCGCCAGGTAAAAAAACTTTAGCTCTTTGGCAAAGTTTATTTTGTAATCTGCCAATAACCATGCTAGCGCACGCGCCAGTTCCACAAGCTAAAGTTTCTCCAGCTCCTCGTTCAAAGACTCTTAACCTTACTTCACTTTCAGAAACAATGTTCATAAAACCAACATTGACGCCATTGGGAAACATCTGATGTTGATTAATTTCATTGCCTATGTTTTTTACCAAGTCATCCGAAAGCTCACTCTCTAAATCGTTAACATTTATCACACAATGCGGATTTCCTATAGAAACCGATCCAAATGAAACTGTTTGAGTTGTTAATTCAATTTTATAGCTAATCGCTTCTTCATTATCAGCCAGTGGAATTTTTTGAGGCTCTAATTCAGGAACACCCATATCGACACTAACTAAGCCATTCCTCATCAGCTGCAGACTCATAATACCTTTTTGTGTGCTTACTCTAAACTTATGCTTCCAGGTCAGCCCCATTTTTTTGACAAACTTTGCCAAGCATCTTGCACCATTTCCACATTGCTCAACTTCCGTTCCGTCTGCATTAAATATTCTATAATGAAAGTCTACATCAGGCTGCGGAGGCGCTTCTATTAACAACAGCTGATCAAACCCTACACCTTTATTTCTATCAGCTAATTTTCTAATCTGGTATTCACTAAAAAAAATATTTTGTGAAATGCCATCGACCACCATAAAGTCATTGCCTAACCCATGCATTTTTGCAAAACTCAGCATCATTGATCTATTTCCCCTTTTGACTCTTCTTTTTTTGCTTCAACGGGGTCTAAAGTTGTCTCTGAATCTTCCTTTTGTAAAACATCTTTTACTGCTTTATCTAAAAATAACACACTTTTGTTACCACAACTGGCAACAAACAAACAAACAATAATAGCTAAAATAAATTTGCAAGCGACACTATAAGACCGTTTGTAAAATGATTGATTGGTTAAACGATTGGGGGAATTCCGTCTCATTGCGATTTTTCCCAACTTTTTATCACTTCGTGATTTTCCAAATATTTTTGTTTTTGCATAAACTGAATAAATTTTGGTAAGTAGACGCCGACATCAGCAACTTTTACATTATCTAACTGTTTTAAACTAGCATTGATGTTGATATACAAAGCATGCAGCCAGCTCTTGTGATCAATACCAAACTCAGTTATTGCGTCGATTAACATTTCAGTAGATGTTGAAACAGAAGAGGCGCCTTTAGAATTAATTTGCGCGGCAGCATTATCTAAAGCGTTTTTTGTATGGTTTTCTAATGCCTCTTTGAAAGAGTGCTCTTCTGGTAGCTGTCTCAATACCGCCAGCAACCCTCTAACATTAATGGCATGATGCACTAATTTTGAGTTAATAGGATCTATCCAGCGACCATTTTTCATTAAACCTGGTAATACTCCATATTTCAGTTTTTCAATTGCAGTATTAAGGTAAACTTCTTTTTCACTGATCGAGTAAAATTCTGCCAGCAGCCAAGCTGCAAAGGCATTGTTACTCCAGTTAGTATCAATCGCCTGTTGCATGGCCCATTTGCTAGCTTTTTCGGCACTCATATAATAACGACGGTCTAACGTTATTCTAAAAGCTTCAATCATACCAACCGCAGCAACAGCATGATCGTATAATAGTTCTCCGCGGTGATCTTTTAGGATCCACCCATCTTTGTAAGCCGCTGGATTTTTTCTTAGCACTCTTTTAATCGCCACCGTTTGACGTTTATCTTTACCGCGCAAGTCTGGCAAAGGAAATAAACCATTGTCTTGTTGAAGATCAAGCAAGTAATTTGCGCCCTTAGTAACAATATTAAGCTGCTTTTGCTGCTTATAGGAATTCAATGAGTATAAGATTGAATAAGCAATAATAGGCCTACCAGCTGCACGAAGCCCCTGTTTCATCTTTTTGGGGTCACCATCGGGGACATTACGCCACATAGCATTAGCACGAGTATCATCATCAATTTTGCGCCACAGCTCTCCAACTCGCAATTTAACCGGTGGCATTGACTCAATAGGAGAAAAATAATTTGGGTCTGTTTCAGGATTGCCAGCCCAATCGCCTAACGCCTTATTAATCTTCATAATATTATTTTGAACGAGCGGTAAATCTCTATCAAGTTGCGCGTTTCTAACTTCGTTAAGTAAGGGCCTTACCTGATTTTGGACGTGCACCGGTGGCAAACTACCAGGATGCGCTTTTTTCTCACTATCCGCGGCATGCATTGGATTAATCATAGTTAATCCAGTAAAAATTAGACCTATTTGAAGTATTATCATTCTATGTAAGCATGTTTTAACGTCCAATTTAATTGCCCCTTAAGCTACTAAAAGTTCCATTATTTCAATATATTGCAGTGATTCTAAAGGATAAGCAATAAAATGGGAATGTTTTGCGCAATAAATGTTTTGTTCAGTAAACAATAAGACATGCTTCCAAAGAGCATTAAAATGTTTAGTTTTGATTAATTTTTGATAATAGTAAATTAATTCTGTTCTCTAAGTCTCTTTTAACGTTCAGCAATTCGACAATATTAACTTGACGTTGTTCCTTACCGAGATCGAGATCGGTTATGTAAATGGGATATTGTTCATCTGTTTTGCGATTTTTAAGGATATCTTTAGCTAAATTTGTATAAATAGATTCTTTATCTATCCAAAATAGATAGTCTTTTTCATTTGAGTGGAAGTTAAATGCCAATGGATTTTGGTTATTTGTTAGTTTAATCGCTTGAATCAGGTTAAAATTATTCATATTAGAATGTATGTTTTTAAGCGGTATTAACTTGACCTCTGTAGCCATTTTTTTAATTTCAGATCCGGCGTTGTTCATTATATTAATTGTTTTACATCTAAAGTAGTCTACCTCTAGCGTTTTCAGGTCACCAATTCGATTCTCTGCTTTCATAAAAAATTGTTGGTAGTGAGTAATTATTTGCTTAATATCCGCCTTATTGTGTTTTCTAGCGTGAATCGCCCCTAAATTTGATTTAAATAGAACCTCAACGGTTTTCCCCTTTTCTTCACTAATAAAGCATTGATGGTTTTTATTCGAACGGCGTAGTAAAACTAACTTTTCAATTGGGCGTAAAGGTAAAAAAGAGTCAATATTAACTTTTATTTTTTTATCTTTCGCTTTTTCTTTATTAATAAAATGAACACTATTAAGAAGCTTCTCTTTATTCTCTAGCAAGAGACACTCGATATTTTTATCATCAAAGCTAATTGATAAAAACTGCTTTCCAACCGACATTAGATTGTAGCATTTCGTTTTATTTGACTTACTCTGTACATAAAGTCTGCACCACTCTTGTAGCAAGTTGGATATTCGTTCGACAATCGCCTTATTTTGTAATAAGCCATGGCAGTAAAAAGAAGGTTTGTCCTGTGAATACAATCGAGTAATGACATCACTGTACTCTTTAAAAAACTGAGGTATTGCGTCATTTCCTTGGAAATAGTTTAAATCAATTTCACCCCAACTATTCAACAAAAGTACATGGAAAGAATAAGCTAAATTATTTTTTTCTGAACTTAACGATAAGCAATCTAAATTATTGGCAATTAAATATCGGTCACGGTTTTTTTCATTTAATAGAGGATCGACCCCAGTATTAATAAATAATCCCAAAGATAATGTTTTAGCTGGATCTTTATAATTTAAATATGAATGTTTATTTTGTTCTATAGAAATCCATTTCAATATCTCTCGCGTTGTTTGTTTCGCGTAGTCTTGATTAAAGTAAAGGTCGCTGGTATAAAGGTTAAAATGCGTATTGATTCCCACTACTTTATTAACACAACCCCAAGTTAAACAGTCAAATAAAGAGTCCGCAATATATATAGGCTCATTAATTGATAGCTCTTTTCTAGCGATCTGTTCTTGATAGATTGACCAGACACCTTCTTTTTCTGACAAGGTAAGGGTATTTTCAACTACATTTTTTGCAATACCATTATTTAGACTATCCACTTTCCCATTTCTTCTTTCAAAAGATGCATAAAGTTGTCGACCAAGATAGGTTAACTCTTGCTTAATGTTTTTATTCATTACACCTTGAATGCGAGCAAAGTTTGATAAAGCGTAATAGCAACTTGTTAGTTCCCTAATTAAATCTTTCCGTTGTTCCGTAACAGTATCTATTTTCCAATTCGGACGATTGTTTAGCCTTTCTAAAGTTGCTAAATTCCACCCCCATTGCTTCACAAGATTTTGCATCAAACTATGACGCCAATTTTTGGCGTTATTATTGTAGCGTGTTTCTAATTTGATTTTTAATCCGGATTTAAGATAAAAAGAGCGACGTAAAAAATCTAGTTTTTGCGGTGATTGATTAAGATATGCCTCGGAAAAATGCAATAGCAAGAGATAAGGATCGCACTCTGTAGACTTCAATTGATGAGCATGTAAAATCGATTTCAGTTGAGAAGACAATAAACCTCCGCATGGATAACTCTGTGCATAAATCTCTAATGCCATTAGTTTTACAAAAGATTTAAACGGTGATTCAATTGACTTATATAGTTGCCAGAGTGTTGCGGTAAAATACTCCACAGCTGGAATTGTTTTAACCTCACCAAAATCTATCCAATCATGCTCGTCGAGATGTTTATGCTTAATCAGTCGGTCTGAAAATATTGAATAATTTTCTGATTCAGGTATTAGCCACCAAAGTGGTTTTCTACCGACTAACCAAATAGCCGTTCTATAAAATTCATCCAACAAAAGAAAACGTTGAGCATTTCCGCAATTATCTACATCTAATTGTTGACTATTGCCTTGGCTAAAATCGTTTTGATTTACCAAATAAAAATTCAGTTCAATACCTTGCTCTGCAAACCACAGCTTAATATTTTCAGCTTTTTTAGTTAACTTTTGGTTTAGCTCATCAGAAAGCTTCTCAGTAAAACAAATCCATAAATCAATATCACTAGAAATCGACTGCCCCAACGTACCCATACTACCCATTAAAAACAAACTGGCAATGGAGAAATATCGGTGAGCCTTTGATTGATAATCAAAACTCTGACTAACTGTTTTAACAATTTTTTTTTCTAGACTGGTCGGTGAGTAATTAGGTATTCCACAGGGCGTAAAACTATCATGGTAGCCTGGAAGCATTGGATGATTAACATGAAAAAAGAGTGGTAACAGGCGAAAGTAGTCTTGTTGTTTTGACGTTAGCGATTCTAACATTCGGCCAAATCTAATCTGAGAAAGGCTTAAAAATTCATTTTCTATCTTCTTTAAATCTTTTTTGTCTATCTCATTCAATTTATTCTATATCTCTATATGCTACAATTATCCTATTGGTATAACTTATTCACTTGGTTGAGTAGATAATTTATCCAATGCAAACGCCTACTAAATAAGTATAGATTGCATAGTGCTAATTAGCGTAATTATTTAATGCTTGATTAAAATAGAAGATTTAAATGGATAGTAAAGCAACTCGAATACTCGAATTATCTCCAATGGGTATAATTGTAACCGATAAAAATACACGAATAACTTGGTGTAATAATCAATTCCTAAAGGATAGTCGTTTAGAAAAAGATGATGTTATCAATCGACTGTTTGCCTCCTTGCCCATCGAGGGAGATAGTTTTTCAAATGACCCAAGTAAAAGTATCGATTTGCAGCTTTTTGATAGCAATACACCGGCGAGAAAATCATTTCAGTACTGGCAAGTAAACTCTAGTGATTCAAAACAGCAACTAATTCATTATTTTATTTTACAGCGAGAGACATCTAAACCGACTAAGGTTACAGCCGACGTTCGTCTGCCAAAGCGTGCTAATTGGCTTGAATTTTTAGATTATGAAGTCAGTCGCAGTAGAAGATACCAAAACCCACTGTCTTTAATGAAATGTCACCTTTTAATCTCAGAGAACCCTCAAGAAATAGATGAAAATGACATACAATCCTGTGTAAAGAGCACATTAATGGACGAGCTTCGTTGGGCCGACATGATAGGTAATACACAACAAGGAAATTATTTAATGGTACTGCCAGAAACACCACAGGAATCAACACTCGCATTACAAGAAAAACTAAAAGAAGCAATATCTTCAGAACTAAAAAACTTGTCCGCTAGTTTAACCACGATCCTTGTTTTTGGTGTTGCACACTGGGAAAAACATGATGACTCTTCTAGTTTATTAGAAAAGGCACGCGTAAGCTTAGTAGCTGAATTAGAAGTACTTTTACCCTAGCAGTTCTATTCATATACGGACATATCCACTCTCATCAATCAAGCTTGCAGAGGAGCTTGTATTGATATATATATCCATCTCCGCATAAATATTTCTAATTTAAGTCCAATTTAATCAAAAAAATAGATTAAGGATTTTCCCCTCTAGCCGATGACTAATTTATCAGGAATTAATCTATTGATTCGCTAGCATGAATTTGTACTTATTCCTGAGGTTAACGTTATTTCAACTAGGGAATTATTTAACATTTGTCTTTGGGGGTTTCAAAAGTGCAATCAATTGTCGAATTATATAAAACAAATCTATTATCGTTCGGTACGATTTCAACATCAAAACCCGAAACTTCGAAACTGGATAAAAACACTCAGAAATATAGATTGGGTACCTTGTTGGTGCAAAAAGGAATCCTAACCGATAACCAATTAAAAATAGCTTTATGCTACCAAAAAGACAATCGTTTAAGATTAGGCGACGCGCTTATCTCGCTTAATTATGTGACTGAAAGCACTTTAAATAGAGCTCTCATTAAACAATCTTGGTTAAAGACGCTAGCAACAATAGGCGCTTTTGTATTGGCTCCAGTTGTTTCAACCAGCTGTTTTGCCTCTGATCAACAAAAAGCGAACACTATCAAAGTCGCCAGTATTGATAAGTCGAGAGTCCCATATAAAAGTGATATGCATGCCTCCTTCGCTCCTCGTTCTATCGGCGAACTTGCAAAAGAGTATTATTTTAGCGGTCACGAAACTCGAGGCAATGGCGACAATGTCTTTTTTGTCATTGGACGTAAGCTCTCAGATACCTCAGGTGTCAATATAAGCCTATTTAGTCATTCCGACAATAATTCTCATTTGGATCATTGGCAAGTTAAAAACAATCAATTTAACCAAAAAGTAAATTCAGAGTCTCATTTTTTACGTTTTGACCTGCAAATTTCACTTTTCAAGTTCGCAGTAAAGCCTAATATTTTTTCATTTAACAAACGCAAAACACTTAATAACAACCGTTATACAAACACAATACCTGCCATAATCATGCTCACATTAAAAGGTCGATCGATATACGAAACAGCAGGCAATGAAACACGCTTATGGAGTCTAAATAGAGCTAAAAAGGGTGTACAAAGAAAATCTCAATTGATGCTATCCGTGACTAAACACTTCTAAAGTTTATAGTCACCATAATCATAGACCTTAATCATCTGTTTTTAAGGCTTAAATAACCTGATACAATCGCTTCAATTATCGTCATTTCTAGGTTATTTACATGTCTAAGTTCGTTAAAAAATCATTTATTGCCATCTTCACGTTAATCTTGCTCGCTAGCTGTGATCAACCTTCGGTAGTGGATAAATCAAAACCCGACGAACCAACAAATAAAATCGCCAATGATGCCAAGTTGGTCGAAGCCGAATTAGTCCAAGCTAAGTTACTCCAATCCAAATTACCACAATCCAATTTAGTTGATACAGAATCAGTAGAATTTAGCTTGCTAAAAGATGAAACTTTTATACGCATTGAATCAGATGAGTCCTGTGAAGCACCTGTAGTCATGGAATTTTTTGCCTATCAGTGCCCCCACTGTTATACGTTAGAAACTGAAGCTAAAAAATGGAAAGAAGCCAACAAAGGAAAAATAAATTTTGTTGCAATACCCACACACCTTGGTAGTGAAGAGTTTGGTTCATTTTTAATTGTCCATCATGCAGCAAACTTTCTTGGATTACTTGATAAAGCCACACCAGCTCTATTTGACCGAATCCACAATCAGAAAAAAGGATTTACTTCTCCTGACGACGCTATTGCGTTTTTAGTGTCATTAGGCGCTAAACAAGAAGAAGCAAAAACTGCAATCGAGTCAGATGAAAAAATAAAAGTAGCAATAGATGAAAGCTTCCGCCTATTATCTAAATATAAAATTGCTGCGGTACCAACCATCATCGTTAATCATAAATATCAGTTTGATATCACTAAAGCGGGTGGCTACGACAAAGTTTTTGCTGTAGTCGAGCAAACTTTAAAGCTTGATTCAGACTGCTCTAGTAAATAAAGGTTCTAACAAATAAATATTACTCACATCATAAGAAGGTGTATTAATGGAAAATATAAGTTGGAGTGATTTTGAAAAAATAAAGTTACGCATCGGGACAGTAGTAACAGTAGAAGACTTTCCTAAAGCAAGGAATCCATCTTATATTTTACACGTGGATTTTGGTAAGGAGATTGGCATCAAGAAAGCAAGCTCTCAGCTTACTGTACATTATCAAAAAGAGCAGCTGCTGAATAAGCAAGTCGTCGCAGTGGTTAACTTTCCGCCCAAACAAATCGGACCAATTATGTCTGAATGTTTGGTTACAGGTTTTTATGATGAGAATGGCGATGTGATATTAGCAGTCCCAGATAAGACTATTAATAATGGTGCAATTTTTGGCTAATATCTTTGCAGTTAACCAATCTAAAATCTCATATTGAACGGATAAATTTATGATAACCTCCTTGATAAAGCTACTCAAAGCGCTCAATTCAGAGCAAAGCCCTAGGCAGCTTGCCATCGCAATTTCATTATCTACAATATTAGGGTTAACACCTTTATATTCTTTACATAATCTACTCATTCTTTTTATTGCATTCAGCTTTCGAGTAAACCTATCTCTATTTTTTTTGAGCTACCCACTGTTTGCCCTTTTAGGTTATCTTTCATCTAGCATTTTTGAATCCGTTGGTAGTTTCATTTTATTAAACCCAAACCTTGTCGATCTTTGGCAATGGTTTTTTAATACTGTGGTTGGACGTTGGAGCAACTTTTACTATTCAGGCGTTATGGGCTCACTTATTGTATCTGTATTATTTGCCTTAATTCTTTACCCAACAAGCAAATCATTTATAAAATTATATAGAAGCCAATTTTTAGAGACAATTGAAAAATATCAGTTCATCAGGCTTTTAAAAACATCTACGTTTTGGAAGCTATATGAAAAATATTAATCACAACTGTAAAATTTCATTCATAAAGTCAGGAGGCAACCATGAAAATATTTAGATGGTGGGGGATCTCAGCTTTTTTTATCACAGCTCTAATGCTACTATTATCGTGGTACCTTATTGCACCAATTATTTTTAAATCCAGTATAGAAAGCGCTGGAACTGAAATGCTGGGGGCAAAGTTTGATGTTGATCAAGTGGAGCTTCATCTATTACCTTTGGGTGTGACTATCAACGGTATTGCAGCGACCGATCCTGATCAACCAATGCAAAATTTGTTTGAGCTAAAAACCATTAAATTTTCAATCGATAATTCAATACTATTATGGAAAAAAATTCTTATTAATGAGCTAAAGATCGAAGGTATTAAATTAGGTACAAAAAGAAAAAATAATGGTTCAATAGAAAAATCTCAAGAGTCTGAAAATTTAGAAAATAGTAAAACTGGTCAATTGTTTAATAGTAGCCTCCCTGAGTTAAACAAAATTGATATTAAAGCTTTAGTAGATAAAGCGGACTTAGTGACTTTAAAAAGCCTTAAGCAACTAGAGAAAAAACAACAATCTCTAAATAAATTTTGGGAAAATGAAGTAGAAAACTCTCAACATGAAATCACTTTAAAAGAGATCGAAGCAACACTTAATCGTTTATCAAAAAGAGCAAAAAATAACTCTTTCAATTTAATTAAAGACAGAAAAGATTGGAAAAAACTAAAAACCGACATTCGCAAGGAAAGAAAATTAATTTCTGCGTTAAATAAAAAACTTAAAACGGATAAAACAGAACTAACTCAAATGATAACCCAGGTAAAAAATAGTCAGCAACAAGATTTGGATAGACTTTTATCAAAAACAGGATTAAATAACGGTCTTTCTGGTGTATCAAAAACCATATACGAACAGTTGTTTGGAGCACATCTCACACCTTGGGTTAAAAAAATAATTGAATTCAGCAAACATAATAAAGATATCAGTAAGAAACAGTCTGAATCTAAAGCGGTTACTTATGAAACTAAAAATGGAACCTTGATTCAATTTGTGGATGAAAAAAAATTTCCTGACTTATTTATAAAACACGTCAGCCTTAGTGGTAAAGATAAACAATGGAGTACATTCGGTGAAGGTAATAATCTAGGTTACTATCCATGGATTATAAATAAACCAGCGGAGTTGAATATCGAAATTAAAGGCTTGAGCGATCAAAGTGGCGCAAATATGAAAGTAAAAAGCGAGTGGAAAAATTCGCAAGAAATGAACACTAAAGTTCACACAAATATAAAAAACTGGAATATTGAAAATATTAAGTTACTACAGAGCGAGCAAGGCAATTGGATGATCAATTCCGGAACCCTAAATGCATCACTAGACGGTCAAATAACACTTGAAGACATTGATATCAAATTGAACTTAGCCATTACCAATGCTAGCATTAATCCACCTGAAGGTTTATCTGGTTGGCAAACCAGCTTAGCGACCAGTTTAGCGGATCAAAAAACAATTAAGATAACCGTATTGGCTGTTGGAAGTTTGAATCAACCCAATATATCTGTGAAAACGAACCTTGAAAATATATTTTCGTCCGCGATAAATAATAGTTCAAAGAAACAGACAAGCAAATATAAAAATGAATATAAAGATCAGATATCAAGACGAGTAGGTGATTTATCAAAACTAGATAGTCTGAATAGCAATTTCGAAAAGTGGACAGACGCTTTGAAAAATAATGATAAATTATTAGAGAAACTTAAAGTAGGCCTGTAATATTTCTAAGTAGTAAATATATAAAACACTTTGGAATTGACTTGTTTTTAACATCAATTATTTTAAACAGAGATAATATGAATATTATTAAGATCCTTTTTTTTAGCATTACAATAATGTTGGCTAGCCAAACAGTTATAGCAAAAGAGAGTGACAAAGCTAATTATAAAGACTCTGATTTTAAGACTCTTACTAATTTTCATTTTGTTTCAGAAACCCTTGCAAGTTCTGGCTATTTAAAAATGGATGAATATCAATTGATAAAGCATTATGGCTTTAAACATGTCATTAATTTAATTCCTGGCGATCAAAAAGAAGAAAGAGGCGTTGTAGAGTCTTTAGGATTAAGTTACGAGCAAATACCTGTAGACTGGTCTGAACCATCCTTAGAAAACTTTGAATCTTTTGCTAAATTAATGAATCGTTATGGCAAAGATAAAGTTTATGTTCACTGCCAAGCGAATTATCGGGCCTCAACATTTGTTTTTTTACATAGAATGACAAAGTTGGGCGTTGAAGAAACTGAAGCTAAAAAAGACTTATTAAAAATTTGGACACCCAGCGCTACTTGGCAGGATTTTATTGATAAAGTTTTGTTTTAAAAACCACCATTCTGAACATCGCTACTCTAATTTAAAGCAAGGAACATAGTTATTAGATGCCAAAGTCATTCTATTTTCCTGAATAAAACACTTTAATAAATTATTTAATGGTTCGCTAATTTCTTTACTTCCTTGAAGAATAAACGGACCATGCTTTTCTACTTCCGCAATACCATCAGGCTTTACGTTACCCGCGACAATTCCTGAAAAGGCTTTTCTCAAATTTAAAGCCAATTCATGGATTGGTTGATCTTTTGACAGATTTAACTCACCCATATTCTTATGTGTTGCATTAAAAGGAATCTGCCATTCTTCTTTTACTTTTAAACGCCAATTAAAATTAAATGAATCATTATGCTTGGCTCTGAAATCCGTCACTTCATCAATACTGGATTTAATTTCTTTAGCAACTTTAACTTGATCCTCAATAATGATTTTATAAAGATCCGATGCTTCTGTACCTAAAGTAGTTTTGATAAATTGATCCAGTCGTTCAAAATATTCCTTTGAAGAACTAGGTCCAGTAAGAATAACCTGCAATGGAATCGATTTATTTTTAGGGTGTAATAATAGTCCAATCAAATAAAGCAGTTCTTCAGCAGTACCGGCACCACCAGGAAAAATAATAATCGCGTGAGACAATCTAACAAATGCTTCTAGACGTTTTTCTATATCCGGCATAATCACTAAATGATTAACAATTGGGTTAGGTGCTTCAGATGCGATTATTCCGGGTTCAGTAATGCCTAAATATAAGGCATCATGATTACGATGTTTAGCATGAGAAATTGTCGCACCTTTCATAGGACCTTTCATCACGCCAGCTCCGCAACCTGTGCAAATATCAAAACCTCTTAGCCCCAATTCATAGCCAACTTTCTTAGTATACTTATATTCATTATCGGAAATCGCATGTCCACCCCAACATACAACCAAACTGGGTTTTTTACCACGTTGTAACGTTTCCGCATTTCTCAGAATACGAAAGATATAATCAGTAATTTTTTTACCTTGCGAAAGATCAGCATTATATTGGCTTTCGTATAAACTCGGACTAAAAACAAGATCTCGAACCACCGCGGAAAGATGCTCACGCATACCTAAAATCATTTCTCCATCCACAAATGCTTGCATCGGCGGGTTGATTAGTTCAAATCGTATTCCTCGTCTTTGCCAGCTTAATTTAACATCAAAATCTTGATACATATCTAGCATTTGTTTTGCATTGTCGAGATTTGAGCCGCTATTTAGCACAGCAAGTACGCAACGTCTAATTAGCTCATGTTTTTCACCTTGAGATTGCTCGATTAACCAATGCATTTCATTAACTGACAAAAGTTCCAATGAGCTTTCTGGGCTAACGTAATAGATGTTATCTGACTGATTGGTTTCCATTTAGCTTTCCTTATTGATCCATTATTATTCATTTCGCAACTTGTTATATTACAGTATAGTCTATTGATGTAATTGCTCTTAATTAAACAATGGTACAAATCATGTTTACACCATCTCATTTTGAAATACCTGAATCAGAAAGTCTAAAACTAATTAAAGAAATTTCTTTTGGCCAGATAATGGTCATTCATGAAGGAAAGATTATTCAGGCATTTATTCCCTTTGAACTAGATGTTGATGAAATGTGTTTGTATGGTCATGCCGCAAAGAAAAATGGTTTATTGCAAGGTCTAGATGGTTTTAGCAAAGTGATTATCAATTTTTTAGGCGAGCATGCTTATATTTCACCTAACTGGTACTTAAAACCCGATCAAGTCCCTACTTGGAACTATCAGGCTATAGAAGTAGAGGGCATCGCTACAACATTAAATAGTGAGGAAACTTTAAAAGTCATTACACGTCTTTCAAATATACATGAAAGCCAATTTGATACTCCATGGACAATGGATAAATTACCAGAAAAAAAAACAGACGCAATGCTTCACGCAATTGTTGGTTTCAAAATTGACATAAGTAAAATTTCTGGACAATCAAAAATGAGTCAAAATAAAGATCAAAAGAACAAAAATAGTGTTATTGACGGTTTAAGATCTCAAGATAATTGTACGGATCGTAAAGTCGCGGAAATAATGAACAACACAACGTCTTTATCATAACTTCCCCCTCTTTCCCTTATGGGACTTACTTTTGGTGCGAAGGGAGACTGAGGGTGTTTTTTTTAACAATGAATCAATTTCTAACTGATAACATTAAAGATAAATCTCCCCTAACTCCTCTTCAACAAAGGGGAACGAAGCAGATTAAGTTAATAGAAATTGTTTACTAGCAAAAACGTCTCCATTAATAACAACATGAAGCTTATGTTTCCCTAAATAATACTTACGGGTACTTATTTTTTTAAATGAATAATATTTCTTGGTCGACTTATATTTCTCATCAAAATCTCCTTCATATATTTTAAATATTTTTCCTGCGGTTTTTCCATTGGCTTTCATAAAATCGATAATAAACTCAACTCTTAGTTTTCCAAGTGAATTTTTATTCGATATTAGATCAAATGAAAAATTTACTTTTTCCTCTAAACAAACTGATTTATCCAATTTAAAATTAGTGATGTTTATATGCCCAACGTCTGAAAAACCAAATAAGGCCAAAACCTCTTTGTCTCCTTTTTTTAGAAGCCCTCTACATGCATGCTTAATAACCCAGTCAACTTCCTTAGACCGCCCTAAGTATTGTGAAGCGATCTCGCTCACCATTTTGGGATGATCTTTACTAATATCATTTAAATTATTTGCAACACTTCGCCTGACGTATAGCTCATCATCGTCAATTAAATCTGTTATTGTCTCTAAAACAAGTTTAGGATCTTGTTTAAACTCCGGTAACGCCATTGCCCAAGGAAGTCGTGGTCTACATCCTTCGGTCGCTAATCTTCTAACATGGTAGTTATTAGACTTAGTCCACTCTTTCATTTGTTGCATAGTCAATTCAGGATAACGAATAATAAAAGGCCGAATTGCAAATTCGGAACTTGAACCCTCTGTAAGATCCTCCAATGCCATCATTGAAGTTTCAAAATCATCTATACCAAATTTCTCAACAAAATCAGGAAAGCACATGTGTGCTAATCCCGAGTAGTTATTTGCGACTTTCAATATGATGGAAATCGACTGTTTAAAATCCTTTGGTAAAGACGCTCCTAGAATTTCTGCAATACGGTGCATTCTGTCTTTCAGCTCTAACTGCTCCCAATTATTACTTAATACATTTTTTTCAAATAACAATATTTCAAAATCTGCATACTGTTCTTTGCAATTTTTTGCTATAGATTGAACTAATTCTCTTGAGTAATAATTCTTTAGTGTAGTTGGTTGCTTAGATACTTCAGGCATTTTATGGCATACTCTTATTAAATGATATTTTCTATTATATGTTATTCTAAGTCGTCACTACTGACAGGGTAGTATCAGTTTTAAGAATAATACTTTAATTACAACAATGGAATATATAAAGGAATAAAATGATACTCGATATACACTCTAATATTGTTTCCAGAGACTGGTTGTATAAAAATTTAGGAAATTTGAATCTGGTAATTCTCGATGCGACCATGAAAAAGAAAGCAAATAGCGAATCTATTCCAATACCTACACTTAAAATACCAGGTTCTAAAAAATTTAATTTTGATACAGAAATATGTGATCAAAATACTGAATTGCCACATATGCTATGTACACCTGTAGAATTTCAACAGTCCGTCAGACAGCTAGGTGTTTACTCAGATTCAATAATTGTAGTTTACGATGCAATGGGAATATTTTCATCCCCGAGAGCTTGGTGGATGTTTAAAACAATGGGACATGAAAAGGTTTATGTTCTTGATGGTGGGTTACCAAAATGGATTGAGGCAGGTTTACCAACGAATCAAGAATATTCTAGCACTGCAACGAAAGAGTTAGGAAACTTCGAATCTCAGTTTAAACCCCATATGGTTTATTCTAGCAATGAAGTATTATCTGCAATAGATATAGACGAAATTCAAATATTTGATGCTCGTTCCATTGGTCGTTTTAATGGCGTCGAACCTGAGCCAAGAGCCGGATTAAAAAGTGGACACATTCCAAGTTCACAATGTATTCCATTTACAGAGGTGATATCAGAAGGATATTTTAAAGAAAAAGAAGTGTTAAAAAATATCTTTAACGGCAAAATAAAAAACAATGCAAAAGAATTGGTTTTCAGCTGCGGTTCTGGTGTAACGGCTAGTATTCTCGCACTTGTGGCTGATGAATGTGGCTACAAAAAAATTGCTATTTATGATGGTAGCTGGAGTGAGTGGGGTGATGACTCTTTGCTGCCTAAGGAATAACTCCAAACTACTTGTAAAATATAGCCACTTTTAAAAATCATCCCCAAAGGCATCTAGCCTTAAATGAGCGACCTTTTAATTTTCCATTTTGAATTTTATTCAGGGCATCATTAGCAATACTTCTATGAATTGCAACAAAGGCCCGATTATCAAAAATTTGAATCTTCCCAATTTGATTACCCTGAATATTATCTGTTCCTTTTCTTGCTGTCAGCGCCCCAAGAATATCGCCAGCTCTCAATTTTTGTTTTTTACCTCCATCAATCTGCAACGTTGTCATATCAGGTTTGTTTGGCTTTTTCTCTAAAATATTTCTATTGGGAAGCTCTTCCATTTTTATGCTTTGCTTCATCATATCTTCTAGCTTAATGATTCTATGGACTTCTTTTTCGATAATAATTGAGTAGGCTGTTCCCTTACTACCAGCTCTACCCGTTCTGCCAATTCGATGCACATGAACTTCAGGATCTCTCGAAATTTGATAGTTGATAACGGCATCCAATTTATCAATATCCAGACCACGCGCGGCAACATCTGTCGCGACTAATATTGAAACACTTTTATTCGAAAATCTAACCAAAGCTTGATCACGGTCTTTCTGATCTAAGTCTCCATGGATGGCTATACAACTAAAACCAAACATAGCCAATTCATCAGCGACTTGTTGGGTTTCTATTTTTGTTGTACAAAAGATAACGCTCGATTCTGGTTGGTATTTCAATAAAATTAAACGAATAGCTGTTAACCTGTCAGAGTGTTCAGCCACTTGATAAAAGTGTTGATCAATCGTATTGGTATCGTGAGTGGATTCAACCTTTACGGATTCCGGATCTTTCATGATAGCCTTAGCAATTGGTTTTATTTCATCAGGAAAGGTTGCACTAAATAAGAGTGTTTGTCGTTTCGTAGGACACATTGAAAAAATTAAATCTAAAGCAGACTGAAATCCCATCTCTAACATTCTATCTGCTTCATCTAAAATCAATGTATGAACATTTTCTAGGTTTAAACGACCACGGTTTAAATGATCTTCGATTCTACCTGGTGTACCAACAATAATATGTGCACCATGTTCTAATGAACCAATCTGTGGCCCTAAAGGAGAACCACCACATAATGTAAGCACCTTTATATTATGGATAGAACGTGCTAATCGTCTAATTTCTGTTGCAACTTGATCAGCAAGCTCTCGGGTAGGGCACAACACTAAAGATTGAATTCTGAAACGTTTAACATCTAGATTATGCAAAATACCTAAAGCAAACGCTGCAGTTTTTCCTGAGCCAGTTTTTCCTTGGGCAATAACATCTTTGCCCGATAAGATCAGTGGTAAACTTTTTTCTTGAATAGGCGTCATTTCTTTATAACCTAAGCTAGAAATATTTTCTAGCAACGCTTTTTCTAAAGGTAAACTTTCAAATTTATTTAATGGCAATTTATAATGCTCCGTTCAAAATATTACAAAATTAACTCTATGCTCGGTTAGTAAATAATTAAAATTTAAAGGTCTTAATTTCCATTTCTTTTATTTCACCGTAATTTTTCGCTTCTTCCTTTATATCACTTGCTTTTCCAACCAGAACATATTGTAAGTTATCTTTAGGAAAAACAGCCTGCGCAATTCTATTTGCCTTATCTACATCAAGTGAATCAACATTCTTTTGAAAATCATTGATAAAAGAATTATCCAAACTCAATGACCACATGGTTGAAAGAAGCCTCGCTAGTTGTCCGCTTGTTTCATAGCGAGGCGGGAATTGCCCTTTTACATAAGTTTTAGCAGAATCTAGTGTTGCTTTATCAATTCCTTTGTTCCAAAGTCTATGATAAGTTTTTACCGCTAACTCAATGGCTTCAAACGTTGTCTCTTTTTTAGTAAACGTTGAAATAACAAAGTTACCAAATTTAGACTGACTATTAAAGCGGCTTCTTGCGCCATAAGTTAGTCCAGAGTTAACTCGCAGCTCATCATTTAGCCAAGAAGTAAATCGAGCGCCTAAAATTGTATTAATGACCTGAAGCGCGACCTTGTCGTGATGATTTGATGCAATACCTTTTCCGCCAATCATAAAAGTGGTTTCTATTGCATCGCTTTTATTAATTAGCCAAACATTTGATTCTTTAGGCGCTTTAAATTCATTCAACTCAATCGGATTAATAACGTTAGACTTCCATCCGTTAAAAAGTTTTTTAATCTTTTTAACCATTTTTCTAGTCTTAAAATCTCCAACAAGTATTAAAGCGCTATTGTTAGCAGAATAAAATTTAGCATAAAACAATTCAACTTGCTCTAAAGTTATTGTCTCTACGCTCGAGGCGTCACCTTCTACGGGATTTCCATAGGGGTGTTTAGCATAATACAATTTATTAAATGCGCTAGTAATGACGTTACGAGGAATCTCTCGACTTTGGATTAATTGATTAAGATAACGCTTTTTATGTTTAGTAAACTCCTCTGAATTAAAGGTAGGCTTAGTGATGATATCTCTGAAAATGGGTAGTAATTTATTAGAGTCTTTACTTGCGATAGAAAGAGTCGTACTTGCTGACTCTAATTCAACACCGCCACCTAATTGAGCACCGTGAAAAGCAAAAACATCTTCTATTTCCTTTTTATTTAATTTCCCGCTACCAAAGCTTAGAGCATCTCCCGTTAGATTTGCCAGACCGTATTGAGTGCCATCATTGATCGCGCCCGCTTTAGTAACCATTCGAATATCAATCAATGGCACCTCATGCTGTTCCATCAGATAAATAGTTAAACCATTTTTAAGTGTCAATTTTTTATATTCTGGTATTTTAAAATCTGCTGTCGCAAATTGGCTCATAAAAAAAAATAAAATAGAGATTCTCAGGGTGATTTTTTTTATTTTATTTGTTTTCATTTTATTTATCTCCTTCTTTGCTATCTTTCGCGGAATCTAAAATGCCTACGGTTCTGTTTGAGCGAATTAGATATTGATTAGCGACTCGTTTAATATCATTTTTATTAATTTCATTCATGTCATCAATCGCACTGAACATTTTATTAAAACTTCCAAAAAATAGCTCGTAGGAACCTAAAGTATTTGCCTTGCCATTGATAGTAGATAACGTTCTATAGAAATCAACTTGAGCAAGGTTTTTAACTTTAGTTAGTTCTTTCTGATTAACACCATCTTGCATTAAAAGGTTAAGCTCTACAATCATCGCTTTTTCTAATACTTTTGCATCAATACCATTCGCGGCAGTCGCGTAAATATAAAATAAATTAGGATCGAAAGAGTCGGGCATGTAAGTAAAAACACTAGTCGCTAATTGTTTTTCGTCAACTAGTGAACGATGCAGGCGAGAACTGTCTCCATCGCCTAAAATGGAGGCTAACATGCTCAATGGATAATAATCTTTATGTTGCGTTTCAGGAACATGAAATCCCATTAATATATTCGTAGAAGTCACTGATTCTTTTTGAACGTAAACTCTACGTTCTCCGGTTTGAGGAGGTTCTACTGTATGCACCTTTCTTGGTTCAGGCTGAGCCTGTATAGGCTCAAAATACTTCTTTGCCAGACGTTTTACTTCTTTTACTGACACATCACCAGCAATAACCACTACAGCATTATTGGGCGCATAATATGTTTTATGATAGTCTTTCAAATCCTCCCAAGACCAGTTATCAATATCAGATTGATGGCCAATCACTCCCCAACTATACGGATGCGCGCGAAAAGCGGAACCTTTAACTTGCTCCTGCAACATTCTAAAATTAGAATTCTCTAAACCGGTGGTTCTTTCTGAAGTGACAACTCCGCGTTCGCTTTCTACCATTTTCTTGTCTATGGCTAAATGTTCTATTCTGTCTGCCTCTAAATCAAAAATAACTTCCATAGAGCTTGCCGGAAACCAATTGGTATAAGCGGTTATATTTTCGCTGGTATAAGCATTATTAGCACCACCTGAGGCTTCCATTACTCTATCAAACTGTTTAGGCCCATATTTTTTAGCGCCATTAAACATCATATGTTCAAAAAAGTGAGATAGTCCGGTAATTCCCGGATATTCGTTACGAGAACCCACTTTCCAAAAAATGTACATATTTGCGTTTGGAATAGAATGGTCTTCTAAAACCATAATCTTCATGCCATTTTTCAGTGTAAAAGATTTCACATCATCCAGCTCTGTTAAGGCATGAGCATTAAAACCTACAAATAGCAGAAATAGTGCAAAAAACATTTTATTCATCTGAGTGCTCCCTTTTAAATTAGCTTTTGATTGAATTGTGATAATAAAATTACGCAAGGTTTGAGCGACATTTTTGTAACTAAGCGAGTAATAGTAGAATAAAAACACTGACCACAATCAAAAACATCCCAAAATACTCACGTATACTAATACTTTCTTTGAATATTTTTAAAGTGATCAACAGCGTAAAAAAGAAATCTATTTGCCCCAATGCTTTTACATAAGCCACAGTTTGTAAACTCGATGCTGTAAACCAACCAACCGACCCCAGCATACTGGTAGTGCCGATAAAGCAACATAGCTTCCAATGGTTTTTCATTTGGATTAGTTGGCTTTTATCTTTGTAAACTAAATAGACGAATACAAGAGTACTTTGAAGTGTCACCATAAAAGCTAAAGTAACAGCGGCACTCAAAATTAAGTCTGTTTCTAATAGTAAACTAGCTTGTCTAATCCATAATGTAGCCAATGCAAAACTAAGACCGGCTCCCACACCAAATAACGCTGCTGGACTTTTAAATATAGAGGTTAGATTTTTATCCGTTTTACTTAAAATTAATACGGCAACTACGCCAATAATGACCGAAAGCCAACCAAAGCCGGATAGAACCGCATCAAACATTAATACGCTCAATAATGCGGTTAAAACGGCTTCTGTTTTGACGAGACTAGTGGCAACCGCAAAATTCTGGTATCCAAACGCTTTTATTGTGAAAATAGTCCCTACAACTTGAGCAATAGCGGCAAAGCTCGCAGACTTTATAAAGCCAACACTCATATCAGGAAAATCAATTTGTTGGTAGTATTTTACTAACCATAAATAAATCCAAACTAACGGAAGTGCAAATAGGAAACGAACTAAGGTTGTGGCGAGCGTATTGAGATTAAGTGATAGCTGCTTTTGTCCAGCCGTTCTAACTGCTTGCATAAAAGCGGCTAAAATTGTGAAATAGATCCAAAGATCCACTTTATTGTTGCCTATTATTCATTATAGATGTCGTTGTTGTCTTGATGAATGCTTATTTTTAACTGAAGTTTCTTCTGTTGAATTTATGGATAACGCTAAACGATTAAATGAACCTTTTAGTTTTGAACGTAGATAATCTGATTCCATATTAACTACTAAATCATCGTACGTTTTTGGAAACAGATCTTCACAAGCTTGTGCCACTAGTTCATAAAGCCTTTTTAAATTTATTTTGTGGGTTTGTTCTGTTTTGTTAAATATCCAATCGGTTAGTTGTAAAAAGTTATCGAATGGCTGGTCATTTAAAATATAAGGTAACGATCGAGAAAAACGTCCTGAATTTCCAATCATATCCCAGTACCTTGCAAAACGATTGACTCTTTGCATAGTAATAAAATTAACAGTATTGGTACTTAAAATAGAGTAGGGCGGGATAGGGCTAAAACGTAAATCAAAAGGTTCAGTATGACGAATAACAGGGCTGCCTCTTAATCTTTTTAATATACCCATTTGAATTTCATGAGGACGACAAGCATATAATTGATCAAAACTATCCGAAAAGGTTTCTAATGTTTCACCTGGTAAACCAAAAATAAGATCGGCGTGAATATGGGCATTTGTATTATCTTTTAACCAAATTAAATTGTTTTTTGATTTTTCATTATTCTGTTTCCGACTAATGTTAGATTGTACTTCTTCATTAAAGGTTTGAATACCAACTTCAAACTGCAAACTCCCTTCTGGAAATAAGCCTAGCTTATCTTTAAGTTTTTCCGGTAAGTGGTCAGGAATCACCTCAAAATGAAGAAAGAGGTCGTCACTCATTCTTTCTAAAAAGAAGTCCAGAATTTGTAGCGTAGTTTTTATTTTAAGATTAAATGTTCGGTCAACGAATTTGAAATGTCTTCCACCTCGCGCATACAATTTATCCATTTCAATGAGGAATCTCTCTAATTCAAACGGATAAGAGGTTTTGTCGAGTGCTGACAAACAAAACTCACACTTAAATGGACAACCGCGTGATGCTTCTATGTACATCACCCTTTGCTTTAAATCTTCTGCATCATATAAATCATAAGGCAAAGTTAAATCTTTTAGCTCAATAGGTTTTGAATTAAGAATTTTTTTTGTAGGAGCATTACCGTTCAAAATATCTTTACATAGCTGATAGAAGCTTTTATCTGCTGCGCCAGTAATCACATAGTCCGCAAAGTCGAACATTGACTGCTCTTGCGTCTCATAGCTAATTTCTGGACCACCAAGAATAATAATAACTTCTGGCGCTATACGCTTAATCTGTGCAATTACTGACAACGTTTCTTCACAATTCCAAATATAAACACCAAGACCAATAATTTTTGGTGAATCGGCTAGCAGCTTTTCGACTATGTCTATCGGACGCAAATTGATAGTATATTCAGAGATTTTAGCCTGTGACTGAAGCTCTTGTAAATTGGCATACAAATAACGTAATCCAAGGCTTGCGTGGATGTATTTGGCATTTAATGTAGAGAGAGTAATCACGGCGCGCATTTTAGCACAAATAATTTTTTCTGGTTCTATTTACAAAGACAGTTTTTAGTATTTATTAGTACTCCTAAAAGCTTAAAACGCTAGCTTCTCGATATGATTACATGTCATAGTTTTTCTACTATAATTGGTGCAGGGTAAAATGTGTATTTAACATGGGAGTAAAACAATGGATTTCGAATGGGTAGCGATAGCGCTTGGTGATGTCACCTGGATATCTGTAGCGTTCTTATTCGGTTTTTTAGCCCGTTTAATAAATTTACCACCTTTGGTAGGTTTTTTAGCTACTGGTTTTTTGTTGAATTACCTAGGAATGGCCAGTGGTGAAATGCTGCAAAAACTTGCTGATTTAGGCATTATCCTCTTATTATTTACGGTAGGCCTTAAACTTAACCTAAAAGTATTAATAAAACCGCAAGTCTGGTCAGTGACATTAATTCATATCACAATAATAATCTGTTTATTTAGTCTAGCCATTTACACACTGTCGCTTCTGCATGCTCCATTATTTGAAACACTTGATTTTAAGAATTCTGCATTGATAGCTTTCGCCCTCAGTTTTTCTAGTACGGTCTTTGTAGTTAAGGTTTTAGAAGAAAAAGGTGAAATGAGTTCTTTTCATGGTCGAATTGCAATCGGTATTTTAATCATGCAAGATTTGTTGGCCGTCATTTTCTTAGCTGCTTCAGCTGGAAAACTACCTAGTTATTGGGCATTGCTACTATTTTTGCTAATTCCAGCTAGACCAGTATTTCATTATTTTCTTGAAAAAACTGGGCATGGCGAATTATTAATTTTATATGCTCTTGTGTTAGCTTTAGGCGGAGCAGAAATGTTTGAACTGACTGGTGTAAAAGGTTATCTAGGTGCTTTATTTATGGGGATCTTAATTTCAAGCCATAGTAAATCTACTGAAATGGCAAAATCCATGCTTGGTTTTAAAGATCTATTTTTGGTTGGCTTCTTTTTATCTATTGGTATGGCCGGTCAATTGTCTTTAGAAGCATTAACCATTGGCTTACTGATTGTCCCTTTTATGTTCATAAAATCAGCTTTGTTTTACGCACTCATGATTCGATTCAAATTGCGCGCAAGAACCGCTTTTTTAGCTAGCATTAATCTTACAAACTACAGCGAGTTTGGGTTAATTGTTGCGGCAATTGGAGTAACAAATGGTTGGATCGATAGTGAATGGTTGGTAATTATTGCGATCGCATTATCCTTTTCATTTTTATTTTCTGCACCGTTAAATCGTCAAGATGATAAACTTTATAGCAAAAACAAATATTTTTTGCGAAAACATCAATCTACTAAACGTCTTATCGATGACCCTCTGCTTGATACTCGTAATGCAAAGATTGCGATTTTTGGCATGGGGCGAGTTGGACGTGGAGCTTACGATAAAATGGTTGAACTTTATGGCGATAGCGTAGTTGGCTTTGACTTTGATGCAAATAAGGTTGAGCGATATAAATTAGAAGGTTACTTTGTTTTACAAGGTGACCCGAGCGACGTTGATTTTTGGGATAAAATAAAAAAAGATAATAAAATTCAGCTCGTCATGTTGGCACTTCCTCGTTTACAGGCGAATCTCGAAGTATTAGATCGATTACGAGAGATTTCTTTTAGCGGGCAAATTACTGTAACTGCAAAATACCCAGATGAGACTATTCTATTAACCGACGCTGGTGCAACGGCTGTATATAATATATATACAGAAGCTGGTGCAGGTTTTGCAAATCATGTCGGCAGCTTAATTTCTCGTTAGAAAGGAAAAACACCTTCACAATCATCTTCTTACACTATGTTTTACGTAATCATACTAATGAGTGATAAACTTGCTATTAGATGAATTTCAGTATTTACCGAGCTAAATACCTGCAATTAAAAAGATTTCTGATAGTTTACCTTCTTCAAAAAAAGGAAAATTTTTATTAACCGGTTCAGCAGATATTTTTCGTTCAGCCAAAACACAAGAATCACTTCCTGGTCACATGGCAAGACTAGATCTATACCCTCTTTCAATATCAGAAATAACCGGTTACAAAGGTAACTTAATAGATTTCTTGATTGGACAAACATTTCTAGACTAAATAATTTGCAAACAACTAGGCAACAACTTTCCGAATGGATAATAAATGGTGTATATCCAGAGGTGCAATCAAAAAGTAAGCGAGCTAAGTCAATTTGGTTCAACTCCTATATTCAAGGTCGATTATACAAAGATTTTGAATCGCTATATAGCCCGAGGGGAGATTATTATTCTAGATTGCAGTCACTTATTCCTTATATTTAGGATTATGTGGTAACTTGCTAAAGTACGCTAATCATTTCCAATGATTTAGAATTAGATGACAAGTTCACTAAATCCTACATTCAAATTTTAGAATTAATGTTTATTGTTAAGCGCGTTCCCAGCTATCTAAAAAACCGCTCAAAACGTAACGCGACTAGAATACCAAAATTACATTTTATTGATACTGGTTTAGCTTGTCATTTACTCGGAATAAAAACTAGTCAACAGCTATTAACGAGTCAATATTATGGAGGACTACTTGAAAACTTTATTTAAATGGAATTGTGTAAACATGCACAGTGGTCAGAGAATGACATAAGCCTTTTTCACTATAGAGATAAACAAAAAAATGAGGTTTATCCGCTGGGCAGCTTTCGGGTCTAGTCTATTTGCATTTAATGACTTAACACCATGATAAACCATACGCGCCAACGTCCCCAAACCATCACATCGCCATCATGCAGCTCATAATCCAATAATTTTTTAGCATGTTGGTCACCAAATATTTGAAAAATTGCTGGTAGACCAATCGATACCGATACAATTGGTTGTGAAAAATCATGCTCATTTTTATCTTGATGTGCTCCGAGTTTTGTTCCTATTAAGTATTGATTTATTAAACATGCATCGGGATAGAAGTCTGTAAAACCCGCAGCCAAAGCGGCATTAGTCGCTAACTTTAAAAAAGTGTTCGGCATAGCTAGCCAAAAGTCATCATTTAACGGGTCTTTTTTTGAATACTGGTAACCTTGCCAATCTGAGGTCCAACCATAATCTCCGCAGTTAGTACAAGCAAGTCCTGTTTGATGACCATTAGGTGTCATCATTTTTCTAAAGGGTGAAAATTGAGTAATCTTTTTCACTTCTTCTAGTAATGGTTTTGTATTAACGAAATTGGCTAGTACAAAAAGATCGGGGTATATTTCTTTTTTTTAGCCTACTTTGAGAAAATAAATCAGTCAAAAGAATCAACCATCAAAATTAATAAACTAACTGAATAACATAATATACTTTTTCACGCGCGAAGGGTTTATATTCCCGGAGGTTTAGCATTAAGTTTTGATTCTAGTATTTTGAAAACTGTAAAATAAATTTTCAAATTGAATTTTTTATAATTTCATATGACGCAAAGAAAAATAGTATGTAGCACGTTTCGCGCCAAAATGATAAGATCCACTGGCGTCTGAATTCACTGTTATATTTTAAATCAAGAGGTGGAAAAAATGGATAAAGCACTTCAAACAATGATTAACAACATGCCTGAAAAAACAGGTAAAAAGCTAGAAGATTGGATTGAAATATTAGATAAAGAAAACTTTGACAAACATTCAGTTGCTGTAAAGTTTTTAAAAATAGAATATGGCGTAACGCATGGCTTTGCAAATACAATAGTGACGTTATCTACAGAACAAAACAAACCTAAAGAGGATTTGGTTCTAAATCAATATAGTAGCAAAGAGTCACTTATACCAATTTATAAAATGTTAATTTCAAGCGTCTCTAAGTTTGGTGATGACGTTGTTGTTACCCCAAAGAAAGGGAGTGTAAGTTTAATTAGGAAAAGACAATTCGCATTAATAAAACCCGCAACAAAAACAAGAATCGATTTAGGCTTAAAATTAAAAGATGTTGAGGTTCAAGGTCGTTTAGAAAATTCAGGGCCATTTGGGACAATGTGTACTCATAGAGTACAGCTACAAAGTATTTCTGATATTAATCCTGAGGTTCTTAAATGGTTATCAATAGCATATGAAAAATCAGTGTAATCAAAACATAACAAGTGACTATGGTGTCAATTCTTAATTTTAAACCATTTTAGGATCCCACATGACACTATCTCTCACCATTGAATTTAAAATGACCACAAGCTTTCTTATGCAGGCAATGATGGCTACCTTTTTAGACTTTCCAGCGACGAACATTCGTTTACCTTCATAAGCGCCACTCTCACGATTAAATGGGGCAAGACGCTGCCTCTTTATTGTTTACATAACCAAGTTCTGGCACGTCGCTGAGTAAATTAAAAGCAACTACATTTCCGAGACCAGGCACGCTTTGAATAATATCATTTTTAGCCTTGTATTCATCACATTCATGAACAAATTTTTGAAGCTTACTGTCAACCTTTTTCAATCTGATTTTTTAATGCCGTTAGGATTGGTTTAATAAGCGATGATATTGTTTTCGGCATGATTTGAGACCGGTTTTTCTCCATGGTTTGCAATAATAAGTAATAATAAGTGACAGTCACTTTCTGAAAACAAACCGATAATAATTGAATAATGAAAGCGTCTTTTACTTTTAGTGTGTTATTTTTAGCTAGGATTTTTCAAACTGGATTTACAGTGGCACTTTTACTTTTTTAGGCTAGAGTAATAATAAGTGACAGTCACTTTCTGAAAACAAACCGATAATAATTGAATAATGAAAGCGTCTTTTACTTTTAGTGTGTTATTTTTAGCTAGGATTTTTCAAACTGGATTTACAGTGGCACTTTTACTTTTTTAGGCTAGCGGTTGTCTCTCATGTTCCAAGATTATGGTTTTATTAGTTGGTCATTTAGGTTAACCGTCAGACTGATATAAGTCTTTGCTTGAGTTGATCCCTTTGAGCCATTTCTTACCCAGCGCTTTAGTTTTTTCTTTGAGCTTTTCTATACTTCCTACAAATCTATAGTAACGAGTTTCGTAGTTTTGAACTTGTACTATCCAGTTTTCTTGTTTGACGTTAAGTTTCTCTAGGGTATGGCTAATGTGCGTTGGAATAGCGCCTTTTGCGGGAGAGATAATCATTTTTCCCGTCCATTCAACCAGTTCAATGTAGTCCTTTAAACGTATGACCATCGTGCGGTTTTTAACCTTGCCTGCTATGGTTTTTAGTGTGTTTTTTAATTCATCCTCCGTTATCGTTTTAAGTCGTTTTTGAATCGAGGTATAGTCACTTTCTTTTAGGCTTGTTGCCATGTTCGCTCTAATAGGATTTAAATCAACATAAGCCATACAGGTGAGCGCAGCTGCTTCATCGAGCAGGGCTTGTGATTTAAATCGGGAAATAATAAGTGACAGTCACTTTCTGAAAACAAACCGATAATAATTGAATAATGAAAGCGTCTTTTACTTTTAGTGTGTTATTTTTAGCTAGGATTTTTCAAACTGGATTTACATAATAATAAGTGACAGTCACTTTCTGGCTCTAATAGGATTTAAATCAACATAAGCCATACAGGTGAGCGCAGCTGCTTCATCGAGCAGGGCTTGTGATTTAAATCGGGAAATAATAAGTGACAGTCACTTTCTGAAAACAAACCGATAATAATTGAAGAATGAAAGCGTCTTTTACTTTTAGTGTGTTATTTTTAGCTAGGATTTTTCAAACTGGATTTACAGTGGCACTTTTACTTTTTTAGGCTAGCGGTTGTCTCTCATGTTCCAAGATTATGGTTTTATTAGTTGGTCAATAATAAGTGACAGTCACTTTTTGAAATACTTACGGACATGATAAATTGATTGATTATCTGGGACGATATACAAAGCGGATTGCATTAACCCCTAACCGATTAATCAATCTAAAAGATAATCAAGTCAGTTTAAAATATCGCGATTATCGTGACAATAAAAGCAAAGTCATAAAACTCTCAAGTGAAGAATTAGTGAGACGTTATGCGCTTCATATCCTACCGAAAGGATTTATGCGGGTACGCTATCATGGCTTTTTAGCCAATGCAGTGAGAGCGGAAAAGCTTCAGGCAATTAGACGAGCCTTAAAAGTCGTCAAGGTAAAAATTGAAGATAAAGCGCTAATCGTAAAGGGAAATCCTTGTTGTCCTGATTGTGGTAAAAACCGTTGGCATTATGTGGGCGTCATTAATCGCCTTCACTGGAACCCTGGATGACGATATTAGAGTGAGTAAAAATAGTGTATTAACACGGTGAATAACTGTGGACACTTGCTTGCGCTCAACCTCAAAATAAGGCAATCTTAGCACTTAAAATAGTCGTTATTGATGGATTGAAAGTGCAAGGAAAGGCAAAAACGTCATAAAATCCTGCCAAACAGAGAGCGATTACTTAAAGTTCTCGACTCTCGAATAAACAAAAACCATTAATAGTATTAAACGGCGTGCCAACGCGGCACAGCTCAACAGAGATTTATATTGATTGAAAATCAACATAAATACTTTAAAGTTATACCCACAAGGAATGATGATGTTAAAAATAATAGTCACCACTTTTATTGCTCTGAATATATCAAGTCTGGTACATGCGGAAGAAATTACTAAAGAAGATTTTGTGTCAGCAATGAAAACTGCTTTACCTGCAGTTTTTTGTAAGCCTGAACAATACTTCAGACAGTGCTTTGATGTATCTGCGATAGAGTGCGAAGAAACAGCCGCATCAACAACACGTATTTGCTTGAAAGAGCTAGGTAGTAAAATACCAAGTATATTGAATCAGCCAAAAGACGGTTCATATTGGGGAACCAAACTTGGTGAGTGCGCTGGAAATGCATATTCAGTTGTATTAAGTGAAAAGCTATTATCCAATGCTAAATGCAATAATGTAAATAACTGGAATTAGGTATAACCAGTCGGTGCACTCGAAAATTTACTCGCTACTCGCTACTCCCTCGTAATTTTCAAGTGACCTCAACGTTGTATTTTATTGATGCGTAGTGCGCATCGTGCTACTGTTGAGTTATGATCAAAACGTTTAAACACAAAGACCTCAGAAAGTACTTCGAGTCAGGAAGTACGGCAGGTATTCAAAATAGTCATGCTAAAAAGCTGAAAATGAAATTAGTAGCTATCGATACCGCCCATGTAATCGAGGATATTGATTTACCTGGTTATCAATTACATTCGTTAAGAGGAGACCGAGAGGGTATTTGGTCTGTTTCGGTTAATGGTAATTGGCGAGTAACTTTTGAGTTTAAAGATGGTAATGCATATATATTAAACTACGAGGACTATCACTAATGAGCATGTATAACCCTCCTCATCCCGGTGAGTTCATAAAAGAAACATACCTTGAGCCTTTCGCTTATAGTTGTCGCTTTTTAGCTAAACAACTCGATGTTGCATCGTCAACACTTAATCGTGTTTTAAAAGGGCAAAGCGGTGTAACTCCTGAAATGGCTTTAAGGTTATCTAAGGCTGTAGGCCGTAGTCCTGAGAGCTGGCTGACAATGCAGGATAATTATGACCTTTGGCAAGCAAAGAAAAATATCGATCTAGGCAATGTCCACTCAGTTTCATTTGAGGCAGCGTAATTAAATATAACAAAGCAATCTTGCGGAACTCCGTGTGCTGTCACGTTTTTTGCGGAGCACAAAAAGCGCCATCCCACTGCGTGCGTAAATTGCGGAGTTATGATAAATGGAGTGGTATATGACAACAAATAAAAGTGGAACTTTAATTCTAACAGGAATAGCGACGTTTCTTTTACTCATTGTGTCTTATTATGGAGATCAGATACTCCCTAGTTTCAACGAAGTGTTAAATGGGTTTGAAACTGATCTTCCATTGAGCACCAGCATTGTAATGAGTAGTTATGCAATTTGGTGGTTCTTACCTGTTATCTCAGTTTTTCTTTTTATAGATATTGCACGTAGACCAAGTGATGAAAACGAGTCCTACTTTAAAAACGTAAATAAAGTTGGTATAACGGGAATATTATTAGCAATATTTATTAGTATATTTTCAGTTTACGCAATTTATGCTCCTACAATGCAATAGACTGTAGGGATATCATAACCAATTCAGGTTGCCGAAAATTAACAGTTTATTCCTTTGTCGTAAAAAGTTATTTTCGTCAACTGAAAAACGTTATGAGTGGCCAAACTTTGATAACAGATCCATATTCTTGTGGAGAATACGAATAATATGTATGCTAATTTGGTTGGTCATTCGATAATAAATAACGTGACTACCTTGAGGAAATTTTTGGTAAT
>Ga0307492_10000033_pt1 | contig 73585 bp, 78 predicted proteins | sample SI3LmetaG_FD_202365 | JGI IMG/M metagenome (GOLD analysis project Ga0307492, IMG submission 202365) | Sea-ice brine microbial communities from Beaufort Sea near Barrow, Alaska, United States - SI3L | ecosystem: Environmental > Aquatic > Marine > Coastal | place: USA: Alaska | collected 2017-05-06 | reverse complement strand
AAGGCAAGTTGTTTGAATTCTGGGTAACTAAACTGATTCAAGTCCATTGCCATGCCATCAATGATCTCCATGAAATACTCTTCGTGTAAATCAAAGTGTTGCAAAGCAGATTGTAATGATAGACCAACAGGATGAGTGGCAACTCCTTGGAAAGTACGCTGTATTTCCTGACGCCACCATTCTAATTTGGCACGTGCAATGTCAGGATCAGAAATTTCATCCACGGTATCATCAACCTCGCGACAAAAAGCATAAAGGGCAATGATAGCTTGGCGTTGTAGTGCGGGTAAAAAACGAAAACTGTAATAAAAGCTGGAACCACTTTTAGCCGCTTTATCTTGGCAATACTCATCAGGAGTCATTTCTGTAGCCGCTCAACAATGGTGTCATTTAATAAATGAGATTCAATGATTTCATTAATATCTGCTTCTGTTTTATATTGATACCAGATGCCTTCTGGGTAAATCACCAGCATGGGCCCTAAAGCGCAACGACTAAGACAACCGGCATTGTTTACCCGGACTTTTTTAATTTTTAGATCTTTAACTCGTTGTTTAGCATAATTACGCAGTGATTGTGCATCATGCTGTTGGCAAGACGCGATGCCATCCTCACGTTCATGAGTGCAGAAGAATAGGTGGTACTTAAATATGTCTGTCATAGGATGAAAGGATAACGGATTAGGCGCTAGAGATAAATAATTAGTATGATTTTAGATAATAAGTCACAATTTTGAAGTATGGCTGATGCCCATATGACGGATTTAAATTATACTTTTAAAAATTTATTCTGTTTAGTAATTTCGACTTATAGAAAAATCAGCAAGTGATGCTAGGGCTACTTTATAAGGTGAATCAGTTAAGATAGATAGTGCTTTTTTTGCTTGAATAACCTCATTTTCAGCTGCTTTAGAAGTATAAGCGATAGCACCTGTGATTTTAATTATTTCAATTATTTCGTTGATTTTATCGCGCTGCCCATTTTCAATAGCCTTGCGAATAATAAGCACCTGTTCGTTCGTTCCATGTTGCATAGCGTATATTAACGGTAAGGTTGGTTTTCCTTCAGCAAGATCATCACCAATGTTTTTTCCGATGGTCTCACTTGATTCACTGTAATCCAATAAATCGTCAACTAATTGGAATGCACTACCAAGATGCATGGCATAAAGAGCCATTGCTTGTTCTATTTCTTTACCACTTTTATTGATGACTGCGCCAAGCAAACCTGCAGCTTCAAATAATTTAGCCGTTTTATGATGAATAACTTCTAGATAGCGTGTTTCGGTAGTATCAGCATCATTACAATTTAATAGTTGTAGTACCTCACCCTCAGCGATCACATTTGTGGTGTGTGACAAGACTTCCATTAAGCGCATAGAATCCAATTCAACCATCATTTCAAATGATCGAGTATATAAAAAATCACCCACTAAAACACTGGCTTCATTACCCCATAGACTATTGGCTGTTTCTCGCCCGCGGCGCATATCTGACGCATCAACCACATCATCATGTAATAATGTTGCGGTATGAATAAACTCGATAATGGTCGCCAAATTAATGTGATGTTGGCCTTGATAACCACAAGCGCGCGCGCATAAAATTGCTAAAGCAGGCCGAAGGCGTTTGCCACCACTACTTATGATGTAATTTCCTAGCTGGTTAATTAAAACAACATCAGACTGCAATCGAGATTGAATCATCGAATCAACAGCTGCCATATCATCTTTAATGAGGGAGTAAATGGATTGAATATCCACAGGGCTTAATTCCGCCTATAATGTGCATTATGAAAAGCAGTACTTTCTCATGCAGAGCAAGTAATCGCAAATATATTAGCTTGAGCAACATAAGACATTTGATCTCTTGATTAAAAGAGGATAGAATTGCCGGTCTTTTGTTGGGTTAGCCACAAATACACTTACAATTATTTTGGAGACAGCGATGTACGCTATTGTCGCGACTGGCGGTAAACAATACCGCGTTAAAGAGGGCGAAACGCTCCGTGTAGAAAAATTATTTGCTGAAGCTGGTGAAACAGTTGAGTTGGATAAGGTTTTACTTATTGGTGAAGGCGATGATATTAAAATCGGCGCACCTTATCTTGATGGCGCTAAAGTAACTGCAACAGTTGCTGCTAATGGTCGTGGCGATAAAGTCAAAATCATTAAGTTCCATCGTCGTAAGCATTACCGTAGACAGGCAGGTCATCGCCAGTCTTTCACAGAAATCCAGATCACTGGCATTACAGCCTAAGATCACCGACATATTTAAGAGGATTTAAAAATGGCTCATAAGAAAGCGGGTGGTAGTACTAGAAACGGACGTGATTCGGAATCGAAACGTCTTGGTGTTAAACGTTATGGTGGTGAATCTGTTTCAGGCGGTAGTATTATCATTCGTCAACGTGGAACACGTGTTCATGCAGGAAGTAATGTAGGTCTTGGTAAAGACCACACTTTATTTGCAAAAGCAGATGGCAAGGTATTATTTGAGACAAAAGGTCCAAATAACCGCAGCTATGTAAGCATTGTTGTTGCATAAAAAATAATGTGAGCCCATTTTGGGGCAAGCAGCCAAGGAGCCCCGCTGATGCGGGGTTTTTTGTTTCTGGGCCTTAATTTTAAAAATGACTGGTTTATTTGAGGTCATATTAGATGGTTGGATAGAATGAAATTTGTAGACGAAGCGAGAATTATAGTAAGCGCGGGTGGCGGTGGTAATGGCTGCCTGAGTTTTCGCCGTGAAAAATATATCCCATTTGGTGGTCCCGATGGTGGTGATGGTGGTGATGGTGGCGACCTTTATTTACTAGCTGATAAGCAGGTTAATACACTTATTGATTTTCGTTATAAACGTAATTATAAGGCGGAACGCGGTGAACATGGCCGCGGAAAATTATGTAGCGGTACTCATGGCGAAGATCTTTTCATCAAAGTCCCTGTTGGTACCGAAGCATGGGATGATGATACAGATGAGTTGATCGGTGATCTGGTCAAAGATGGTGACCAATTGTTGGTTGCAAAAGGTGGCTGGCATGGTTTGGGTAACGCTCGATATAAATCAAGCACCAATCGTGCACCACGACAAACATCTGAGGGTACACCTGGCGAAGAACGTCACTTACGTCTAGAAATGAAACTTTTGGCTGATATTGGCCTCTTAGGTTTGCCTAACGCAGGTAAGTCTACCTTTATTCGCCAAGTATCGGCTGCACAACCAAAAGTAGCTGATTATCCCTTTACAACCTTACACCCTAATCTAGGTGTTGTAACGATGAAGGATGTGCGTAGTTTTGTGATTGCAGATGTGCCGGGCTTAGTTGAAGGTGCAGCTGATGGTGCTGGACTTGGCATTCAATTTCTTAGACATTTAACACGTACGCGACTTTTGTTACATATGGTAGACATGGCGCCTATTGATGCAAAACAAGATCCAGTAGAAAGTGTATTAACCATTAACCGTGAACTAGAAAATTACAGTGAAGCGCTAGGGAGTCAACCTCAGTGGCTGGTACTTAATAAAATGGACTTAATACCTGAAGACATTCGAGAAGAAATGTGTCAAGAAGTATTGGAACGTCTAGACTGGCAGGGAAAAGTATTCCGAGTCAGTGGTGTTTCAGGTGAAGGCTGTGATGATTTGTGTGGTCAAATCATGGATTATATAGATGAATTAAATGAAGCAGATCTGGCCCAAGCTGCATTAGAAGCTGCACAGTTAGAGGAATAAACAGTGGTCAGTCCGCACCAGCAACTTGTTAATACTAAACGTTGGGTTATCAAAATCGGCAGTGCTTTGCTCACTCGAGCAGGAGAGGGCCTAGATTATGATCGGATCCGTTGGTTAAGTGCTGAGATTGCCCTGTTACGTGCTCAAGGCAAAGAAGTAGTACTCGTTACATCCGGTTCTGTTGCTGCAGGAATACAACAGCTAGGTTGGACTTCCCGACCTCATGCCTTACATCAGTTACAAGCTGCAGCGAGTGTCGGTCAAATGAAGTTAATTCAAGCCTATGCCTCTGAGTGTAAACAGCATAATATCCATACTGCTCAGATCTTACTGACTCATTCCGACTTGTCTGATCGTGGACGTTATCTTAATGCACGTAGTGTATTACATACTTTGTTAGATATGGGTGTGCTACCGGTTGTCAATGAAAATGATACCATCGCCACCGAAGAAATTCGTTTTGGTGATAATGATACTTTGGCGGCAATGACTGCTAATTTAGTTGAAGCTGAAGTGTTAGTCATATTAACAGATCAAGATGGCTTGTTTGATTCAGATCCTAGATTAAATCCTGATGCACGAATGATCGCTGCATCAGCAGCGAGTAATCCTAACTTAGATGAAATGGCAGGAGAGGGTACGGGTTCTTTGGGCCGTGGTGGTATGGCAACCAAGCTATTAGCTGCGCGTCGTGCTGCACGTTCAGGTGCCGTCACCGTCATTTTATCAGGAAAAGATCCTGAAAATTTACGTCACTTAGCGGCAGGTGTTGGTGTGGGTACATTACTTTGGCCTGATAATGAGCCGATGACGGCACGTCAACAATGGCTTCTCGGCCATATTGCTAAGGGAAGGATCAGCTTGGATGAAGGGGCGGTCAGTGTTATTCGCCAGCAAGGTCGAAGTGTACTACCTGTCGGTGTTAAACAGATTGATGGCCAGTTTAGTCGCGGTGACTTAGTCGTGTGCACCGATCTTGCTGGTCTAGAAGTGGGGCGAGGTTTTGTCAATTATAACGATAATGAAGCCCGTCTTATTATGGGCCATACCACCAGTGATATAGAAGCTTTATTAGGTTATATCGATGAACCAGAGCTGATTAATCGAGATAATTTAGTGATCACTACCTAGACTGTTTGTTAGTTCACTAATATTAGATATAAAAAAACCGACTTAAAGTCGGTTTTTTTATAAAGCAGATATTGCTTAATATTCTATAGTGCGCGTATTACATTGTTCAAACGGCTTTTACTACGTGCAGCGGCGTTTTTATGAACAAGACCTTTACGAGACAATTTATCTAGAAAAGGAACGGCTACTTTATAAGCAGCAGTAGCTAGATCTTTATCACCACTAGTAATTGCTGCTTGTAACTTCTTGAGGCTGGTACGCATCTCAGAACGTTGACTAGTGTTAAGTTGGCGGTTATCTTCCGCTTGACGAGCGCGTTTTTTTGCTTGAGCAGAGTTTGCCAAAGTGGATCTCCTAAAATTTAGATATTCATGTATAAAGAACAGAGCATTATCCTTATTTTTACAGCGTTTGTAAATGTTATTATGTATAAAATTTTATTTTGGAAATGAATTATGAAAATTATCACCGCAAATGTCAATGGAATTCGAGCTGCAGGACGGAAAGGTTTCTTTGATTGGTTAAAAGAGATGCAGGCAGATGTTGTTTGTATACAAGAAACAAAAGCGCAAATTGATCAGTTAAGCGACGAAATGTTTAGCCCTGAAGGTTATTCATGCTTTTATCATGATGCGGAAAAGAAAGGCTATAGCGGTGTAGCGTTGTACTGTCGTCATAAACCCGATAAAGTGATCGTAGGCCTAGGTCAAGATGATTTTGACTCTGAAGGACGTTATATTGAGGCAATGTTTGGTAATTTAAGCGTCATTTCTTTATATTTGCCATCTGGAACCTCAAAGCAAGAACGTCAAGTCTTCAAATATGAATGCATGGAGCATATGATGAAGCGCATGCAGGAGATGAAAGCATCGGGCCGTGACTATATTATTTGTGGCGATTGGAATATTGCTCATAAAAATGAAGATATTCGTAATTGGAAAGGCAACAAAAAAAATTCTGGCTTTTTGCCAGAAGAACGGACATGGTTAGATACACTTTTTAATGATGTTGGTTTTATTGATGGTTTTCGCGAATTACCTCAACAAGAACATGAATACACATGGTGGTCTAACCGAGGTCAAGCTCGCGCTAATAATGTTGGATGGCGGATAGATTATCATATTTTGTCACCCAGCTTAAAAGGAACGGTTAAGGCAACGGACATTTATAAAACACAGAGTTTTTCCGATCATGCGCCACTTATTATTGATTATGACTATATGATAAAAACACAATGACAGAACAGCTAAGCCCTAAAAGCTGGCGTGAAACACTAGGCTCTTTTTCCCATCCTAGAGTTGTGACCATGTTATTTTATGGCATCTCAGCTGGTCTACCATTACTTCTAATATTCTCTTCACTTAGCCTATGGTTACGAGAAGCTGGCGTTGATCGTGCTGCAGTGACCTACTTTAGCTGGGCAGCATTAGGTTACTCTTTTAAATTTGTCTGGGCACCATTGGTTGATAAATTACCGCTCCCGATCTTGACTCGTATATTTGGTCGCAGACGAGCATGGTTATTGTTATCCCACATTATGATTATAGTGGCAATCCTTATAATGGCCTTTATCGATCCGAGCTCAGATCCTCTAGCGTTGATGGCGTGGGCTGCAGTAATGTTGGGCTTTTCATCAGCGACCCAAGACGTGGTGATAGATGCTTATAGGATTGAATCTGCAGAAGGTGATTTACAAGCGTTGATGTCCTCAAGTTATATCGCAGGTTATCGTATAGGGATGATTATTGCTGGAGCTGGTGCTTTGTTCTTAGCAAGCTACTGGGGGTCAACTTTTAATAATTATAGCTATCCTGCATGGCAGGCAACGTATATATCGATGGCAGTTGTTATGTTTATAGCCATCATTACGACGCTAGTGATTGCTGAACCTGACACGGAATATGAACCGAATTCAAATGAGCAACAACGCCAATATGTTGGTTTTCTGGTTTTATTTGTATTGGTGGCTGTTGGCTTTGTGGCTAGTTTTTATGTCAGTTCCAATTTAGCGACTACGATCAAAGCAGGTCTGATAAATATCGTAGGTAATGCTGTTTTAGCAGGTTTTATCACTGAGTTAGTTCGTCTTAGTCTTGCTTTGTTGATTGCAACAGTTATCGCTAAACTTGCCATCTTGTCAGGTCTTATTCAACAAGAGCTGGTGAAGAGTACCTATATAGAACCGGTAAAAGACTTTTTTATACGTTATGGTGTCTCTGTTGCTTGGCTGTTATTAGCCTTAATTGGACTTTATCGTATATCTGATATTGTTCTGGGCGTTATTTCTAATTTGTTTTATCAAGACTTAGGTTTCACTAAAGTAGAAATCGCCAGTGTAGTCAAAACATTTGGTTTGTTAATGACGATAGTCGGCGGCTTTTTAGGGGGGCTGTTAGCCGTACGTTTTGGTGTTATGCGGATATTGTTCTTGGGTGCCTTATTATCAGCACTCACCAATTTATTGTTTATGGCGCTTGCCTATGCAGGACATGACATGTTGATGTTATACATTGTAATTTCAGCAGATAACATCTCAGCAGGTCTTGCAAGTGCAGCTTTTATAGCTTTTTTATCAAGTTTAACGAATATTTCATTTACTGCTGTTCAATATGCTATTTTCAGCTCACTGATGACATTATTACCGAAGATCCTAGGTGGTTATTCAGGCACCATGGTTGAAAACATTGGTTATCAATCTTTCTTTTTACTCACTGCTTTGATGGGTGTTCCAGTACTCATTTTGATAGTGTGGGCTGGCAAACAATTTAAACTGAATAAAGTGGTTATTAAGTAAGCAGATGAAAAACCTTTTACTTTTACTATTTGTCATCGCGGCGTTTTGGAAATTATGGGGTGGTGATGATATTGTTGAGCTAGGTCCAGGTGTTAAAGTCACTGACGCTCCGGAACAAAGAAAGATCATAAAGGGTGACCGTTTTGATTTCAAGGGTTACCAAATCACACCTCTAGCAGACTTTATAATTAAAGCAAAAGTGTTGTCAAAAAAGAATTATTCACTAGGAAGTGAGTCTGATTTAGCGCCGACTGATCTAGCCTTAGGTTGGAAAAACATGTCAGATGAAGCGGTCTTAAATAAAATTGTCATTACACAGTCAGGGCGTTGGTATTATTGGCGGGCTAACAGTCTACCTATTCCGCGTAGCCAGATAATTAGCCAAAGTGCTAATATGCATCTCATTCCTGAAGATGACTATATTGAATCAGCTATCAAACAAGTGAAGCAAGGCCAGATAGTTGAAATAACGGGCTATCTAGTTCGTGTCAGCTCTAAAGAGGGGCTGCGTTGGCAGAGTTCGCTATCACGTGACGATTCGGGGGCGGGTGGTTGTGAGATAATCTTCGTTAAACGTTTTAATATTATGCCGCAAGATAACTAAATTATCAGGAATGAACAGACTGCTTAGCAATCGGTTTAGCCGGTTTTTTATTACCTTCTGGTGCTGAGATATAAGCTAAAGCACTCAGAACATTCTGGCGAGTGATAGTGCCAACCAATCTATTATCCATCACTACAGGAAAACGTTTGAACGAACCCTTTAAAAATAATTCTGCTACTTCGATAATGGGGGTTTCAACGTCAATACTATCTACGCCACCAGTCATAAATTCGGATACTCTACCCGCGGCGCCTGATTGTTGATAACCTGCATTTAAGGCGACTTGCATACAGTCTTTTTCAGATAAGAACCCTACCATATTGCCATGATGATCTATTACTGGAGCGCCTGAGATCTTGGATTCAAGCATATGATGTATGGCAGACAATATGTCCATATCAGGTGTGAATGTACATTTGTTAACTGACATATAGTCTTTTACTTTCAGTGATGCAAGCATATCTTATCTCCGATATTTAGTTTTCTCTCTCTGCTCGAGCTGCTGTCTTAATAGCGCATTCTTCTTTTTCAACAGCGGAGCAAGCACCACTGCAACTTCCTGATAAACCAACCTGATTTAATCCGCCACAACTACCTTTAATTGCCGGTCGGCCTAAAAGTACACCGATAGCCATACCCATTATTGCGATAGCGATGATTACAAATGTTGCTATAAAAATTGACATTACCCACCAAAATCATCAAGGAAAATATTATCGCGCTCTACACCCATATCTTCCAGCATATTGACTACGGCCGAATTCATCATTGGTGGACCACACATATAATATTCGCAATCTTCTGGCGCGGAGTGATCTTTTAGATAATTTTCCCGTAACACGTTATGAATAAAACCAGTGTAGCCCGTCCAGTTATCTTCTTCCATTGGATCCGATAGCGCTACATGCCATTTAAAGTTTTCATTCTCTGCTTGGAGTGTATCAAAGTCTTCAACGTAAAACATTTCGCGAACACTTCGTGCGCCATACCAAAATGATATTTTACGATCACTATTTAAACGACGTAGTTGGTCGAAAATATGTGAGCGCATCGGTGCCATACCAGCACCTCCTCCAATATATACCATTTCTTTGTCAGTTTCTTTAGCAAAAAACTCACCAAAGGGTCCTGATATGGTTACTTTATCGCCAGGCTTTAGTTTAAAAATGTAAGATGACATTTGTCCGGCTGGAATTTCATCAGTAGCCCCTGGTGGGGGTGCAGCTATTCGTACGTTCAACATAATTAGCCCTTTCTCATCAGGGTAATTAGCCATAGAATAGGCTCTTATAACATCTGCTTTTACAGTTGACTTATAACGCCACATGTCAAAACGATCCCAGTCGCCGCGATACTCTTCATCAATATCGAAATTCTTGTATTCACTTACATGTGCTGGACATTCAATTTGAATAAACCCACCGGCTTTGAAATCAACTACTTCACCTGATGGTAATTCTAATACTAGCTCTTTGATGAATGTAGCCACATTGTCATTAGAGCGGACAGTACATTGCCATTTTTTGACACCAAATACTTCTTCAGGTACTTGGATCTTCATATTTTGTTTAAGAGCAACTTGGCATGATAAACGTTCACCCTGAGCAGCTTCACGCTTAGTGATATGAGATTGCTCTGTTGGCAAAATTGAACCACCACCTTCAAAAATTTTTACTTTGCACTGCCCACACGTACCTCCACCCCCACAAGCTGAAGATACATACAAATTAGCATCTGCTAATGCACCTAATAATTTACCGCCTGCCGCGCAAGTGATGGTCTTTTCATCATTGATACTAATGCTGATGTCGCCTGTTGAGACTAGCTTTGATCGGGCACTTAAGATCAAGAATACCAATGCCATAATAATGATAGTAAAAAGGGCAATGCCCAGTGCAATTTCCATTATAGTTGAATCCCCGAGAATGCCATAAATCCAAGTGCCATCAGGCCAGCTGTTATAAAGGTAATACCCAAACCCTGTAACCCTTCCGGTACGTCAGAATATTTCAGTTTTTCTCTGATACCTGCAATCGCGGTAATAGCCATTGCCCAACCCAATCCACTACCAATGCCATAAACGGCACTTTCAGCGAGATTATAATCACGCTCAACCATAAACAAAGTACCACCAAGAATGGCACAGTTAACCGTGATCAATGGTAAAAAGATACCCAGTGCGTTGTACAAGGCTGGTGTGTATTTATCCATTGCCATTTCCAGAATCTGTACCATGGCCGCTATTACACCGATATAACTGATTAATCCAAGAAAGCTTAAATCTACATCGGGCATGCCAGCCCATGCCAAGGCGCCGTCTTTAAGTAAATATTGATAGATCAGGTTATTGGCCGGTACTGTAATCATTTGTACCATTATCACTGCTATGCCTAAGCCTAATGCGGTTTCGATTTTTTTTGAAACTGCTAGGAAAGTACACATGCCTAAGAAAAAAGATAAGGCAAGGTTTTCAATGAAAATTGAGCGAATAAAGAGGCTTAAATAATGTTCCACTTAGAGTACCTCTGTGCGATGAACTTGATGTATTTGATAGTCTGCGGATTCGATTTGTTCTTTTTTAAGGCTACGGATAAGCCAAATGAGTAAGCCGATAATAAAAAATGCACTGGGTGGCAACAACATAAGGCCATTAGGGACATACCAACCACCATCATTTGCGACCGGAATAACTTGATGTCCAAATAATTTTCCGGCCCCTAAAAGCTCACGGAAAAAGCCAACAAACAACAAAACTAAGCTATAGCCTAGTCCATTACCAATACCATCAAAAAAGCTGGTCAGTGGTGGGTTTTTCATTGCAAATGCTTCAGCCCTACCCAACACGATACAGTTAGTGATAATCAAACCCACAAAAACAGATAGCTGTTTACTGGCTTCGTAGGCATAAGCTTTAAGTAACTGGTCAACCACAATAACCAAAGAGGCAATAATGGTCATTTGCACAATAATGCGAATGCTCGAAGGAATATGATTCCTAATCGAACTAATAAAGGCACTCGAGAATGCCGTTACCGTTGTTAGAGCAATGCTCATAATAAGCGCTGCCATCAAATTTGTAGTCACCGCGAGTGCCGAACATACGCCTAATACTTGCAGTGTTATCGGATTGTTATCAATCAGTGGATCAACAACGCTTGATCTAATATCGTTTGCCATCTTTTATTTCTCCACTTCGGAGTGCATTTTTTTCAAATAAGGACCAAATGCATGGTCACCTAACCAGTAGTTGACTAAATTCGATACACCTCGGCTTGTCAACGTTGCTCCAGACAGACCATCAACCTGATATTCTGCGCCTGCTGCTTTATAATCCACGTGGCCACGAATGACTTCTATTTTTAATTCATTATCCTGATTAAAGGCTTTTTTGCCTTGCCATTGTTGGCGCCATTTTGGATTGTCTACTTCGCCACCTAGACCCGGTGTTTCGGCATGAGAATAGAATTGAAGACCACCAATTGTATTAAAGTCACTTTCGAAAGAAATAAAACCATATAGGGTGGACCACAGACCATAACCATGAATGGGTAAAACGACTTGTTTGATACGCTCATCTTCTTTTAATAAATAAATGGTCGCTAATTTAGCCCGAGAACCTATGCTGGCTATATCCTGTTTTGCTGTTAACTTAATGCTTTGATCCGGGTCGCGAGAGGCTTTAAGTTGATCGTAAGTCGCTGGATCAATATCACTGTATTCGCCGCTATCAAGATCAACGACTTTGATTTCGAATTGCTCAAATAAAACATTAACATCAGTATCTTCTGATAACAGGCCTGTGACACCTAAGATGTTTTTCTTTATATCGGCTTGTTTATTCGCTAGCTGCTGCGGTTTAAACATAACGGCTGATGTCGACACTAATACGGAACATACCAAGCATAATAAGCCGGCGACAAGAATTGTTTTTGTAGGACTATCATTTGGCAAGCTGAGTAATTTACCAAAGAATCCTAGGTTTTGATTAGTTTCTGCCATAGTCCTTAACTTCGCTTTAATCTACGTTGAACATTGGCACGCACGACAAAATAATCAATCAATGGTGCAAAAAGGTTGGCAAACAGAATAGCAAGCATAATGCCTTCTGGGAAAGCAGGATTGACGACACGTATTAATACCGTCATAAAACCAATCAAACCACCATAGATCCAGCGGCCTTTGCTGGTCATGGCTGCAGATACTGGATCTGTCGCCATAAAGATCATGCCAAATGCAAATCCCCCTATCGACAAATGCCAGTACCATGGCAATGCAAACATCGGATTGGTCTCACTGCCAATCAAGTTGAACAGTAGACTAGTGGCCACCATTCCAAAAAATACGCCAAAAATGATACGGTAAGAAGCAACACGGGTGTAAAGCAAAAACGCACCACCTAATAAACAAGCGAGCGCCGATGTTTCACCGATTGAACCTTGCATAGCCCCTAGGAATGTCTGTGTCCAAGTAAAACCTGCATTGCCGATGGCTTCTAAACCACCCGCTGCGCCTAGTGCTAATGGTGTTGCACCAGAATAGCCATCAATAGCAGTCCAAACTGCATCGCCAGACATTTGAGCTGGGTAGGCAAAATATAAAAATGCTCGACCTGTTAAGGCTGGATTTAAGAAGTTTTTACCGGTACCACCAAAGACTTCTTTGCCCAAAACGACTCCAAAGATAATACCCAATGCGACCTGCCATAAAGGGGTTGATGCAGGTAAAATTAAGGTGTACAACATAGAGGTTACTAAAAACCCCTCATTAACTTCGTGATTACGCACAGCGGCAAATAATACTTCAAATGCTCCGCCGGCAAGCAAAGTCGTTAGATAAATAGGTAGAAAATAGAGTAGGCCATGAAACATGCTAGCGGTCAGACTATTTGGATCAAAACCAACACCCAGATAACTGATTAGGGAGCCTCGCCAACCATCAAGTTCTGACATGCCCATTTCAGCCATCGCAATATTAGCTTGATGACCGGTATTCCATAACATCATCATAATCACGGGTAATGTCGAAATAACTACATACGACATCAGCCGTTTAAGATCGATACCATCGCGAACATGGGGCGAGCCGCGTGTTGTATCGGCGGGTGAATAGAGAAAGGTATCCACCATCTCAAAGACAGCAAAATACTTATGATAGGAGCCGCCTTGGTGAAATGAAGGCTCTATCCGATCAAGAAATCGTCGCAAACGGGACATGCTTATCCTTCTTTTTCTATTTGAGTAAGGTTACTACGCAGAACAGGGCCATAGTCGAACTTGCCAGAACATACGAAAGAGCAAAGTGCTAAATCTTCTTCATCTAATTCTAAGGCACCTAGTGCTTGAGCGGCATCAGTATCGTGAACTATTAATGCACGTAATAATTGTGTTGGCAAAATATCTAAGGGTACAACACGTTCAAAACTACCGATGGGCACCATGGCGCGAGGACTGCCATTTTGAGAGGTTGTCAACTTGAGCTGCTTAGCACCAAATAGTTTGGAGAAAAATACGTTTTGTAGTGAGAATTTATCTTTACCAGCAGGCTTAATCCAACCAAAAAACTCACGTTCTGTGGGTTCAGCAATCACTGATATTTGATTATGAAACCGTCCGAGGTAGGCCGCCCAGTTGGTGGCAGTATGGCCATGCAATACCGAGCCTGAAATAACACGTGATTGTACTTTTTGAACCTCATCTCGTACTAGATCTTCAGTGTTTGCACCGAGTCGTGTTTTTAATAAGCGTGGTTTATTAACCAGTGGTCCTGCTAATGAGATAATACGTTCAACCCATAACTGTCCTGTAATAAACAGCTTACCAACGGCAATAACATCTTGGTAGTTAATTTGCCATACAGTTTTGCTGGGGCTTACTGGTGAAAGTAAGTGAATATGAGTACTGGCGAGACCTGCGGGGTGGGGGCCTGAAAATGAATGTGTTTCGATATTGGGTGACAAATTACTTACTGTTGGTGCCTCTTTAGATTGGCAAACAAATATTTTGCCATCTGTCAGTTGACTTAATACTGTTAAGCCATGAGCATAATCTGTCGCATATTCACTAATAATGACGGTGGGATCAGGCGCTAGTGGATTAGTATCCATTGCAGTGATATATATCGCGTGAGGGCTTGATTCTGGAAGAGGTGATTTGCTGTAAGGCCGAGTACGTAATGCTGTCCATAAACCTGATTTTAGTAGGTTATTTTTGATGTCTTCACGATTTAGGCTGCTTAATTCTGCCGCTTTATAAGATTGAAAAGTTATTTCATCATCACCCTCTAATTGGATAATAACGGCTTGTAATACCCGTTTTGGTCCGCGGCTAATTGAAAGCACTTTACCGGCACCAGGTGCAGTAAAATGCACTCCAGGATTTTTTTTGTCAGTGAAAAGTGTCTGGCCCAGCTTTACATGCTCGCCTTCTTCAACATGCATAGTGGGTTTCATATCAACATATTCATTGCCTAACACGGCAACTGTGCTGACGGTATTCGGATTACCAATGGTCTGGACTGGCTCACCCGCGATGGGCAGATCAAGCCCTTTCTTTATAGAAAAATGCATCTATGCTTGGTTAGAGGTTTTTGAGACCTTCTTTCCGAACTCCCTTAAATTCAATATGGTACTAATACTTCTGCTTACGCCTAGTATAAGTATTGTTGAGCAATATTGGAAGTCATAAAAGCGATTAAAATTAGGTGACTTATTATGGTGCAAAATTAGGGGCTTTTTAACCAGCGAAAACAAATGATAAATGCTAATCCCGAGGCAAAAGCTGCCATACAAAAGGTGGCAGTTGGTCCAGGGGATAACCAAAAATAACCACTTAATAGACTACCTAATGCGCCACCAGCTCCAAAACCAATGCTACTGTATAGACCTTGACCTCGCCCTTGATTTTTACCGATGAAATTTTGATGAACCCATTCGATAGCAGCCACATGAAAGGTGCCAAAACTAGCAGCATGAAGTAGCTGAGCAAACAATAACAAGGCTAAAGAATTAGGGAAGAAGCCAATAATAAGCCAGCGTGCAATACTTAGTATTAGGCTGGTTAATAATACTTTACGTATGCCATAGCGGGGAAGCCATTGATGCATAAATAAAAATACAATGACTTCTGCGACTACGCCTAATGCCCACAGTTGGCCAATCAGTGTTCTGCTGTAATGATGCTGCTCTAAATAAATTGTGTAAAAGGTATAATAAGGTCCATGACTGAGTTGAACTAGAAAGCAAATCGTTAAAAAAGCAAGCACTTCAGGCCGCTTGATTATAGTCATTAGGGGGGTATGAACTAAGTTTGAATGATGTGATGGTGATTCTGGCACCGTCAAACTAATTAACCAGATTGCCACTAAACTGATCAGCATTGAATATGGAATTATGCTGGCATCAAAATGCTCAAGCAAAGCACCTAGGGCGACAACGATAATAATAAATCCTACCGAACCCCATATTCTGACTCTACTGTAATGATGACTGTGTTCACCAAGGTGTAACAAGGTAGTCGCTTCAAACTGGGGAAGGGTGGCATTCCAGAAAAAACTAAAGAGCACTAAGATAGCAGCAATCCATAAATAGCTGCTATCAAATAAAATACCAGCAAAAGCAATGGCGCTTAATAAACTACCTAAACGTACAATTTTCATGCGCTGACCATTGCGATCAGCTATCCAGCCCCAAATGTTGGGTGCAACAACTCGGGTGACTAGTAATATAGCAGTGAGCTCACCAATTGCTTGTGCTGAAAATCCTTGCGATTGAAGGTAGAGCCCCCAGTACGGAACAAGTACACCTAACGATGCAAAATAAAAAAAGTAGAAGCCAGATAGCCGCCAGTAAGGCTTGTCTTTAAGGACCACGCTTTTTTATGCTTGAGCGGGAATAATCGGTGTAGTGGTAGTGACATCCATGTTTTGTCCACGATGGCGAAGCATATGGTCCATTAGTACGATGGCCAACATGGCTTCGGCTATGGGGGTAGCGCGAATACCGACACAGGGATCATGTCGACCTTTGGTGACGATTTCAATGGCTTCACCTTCAGTGTTAATACTACGGCCTGGAATACTCAAGCTAGATGTCGCTTTAAGTGCCATGCTGACTAAGATATCTTGACCACTTGATATGCCGCCCAAGATGCCACCGGCATTATTACTCAAAAAACCTTCAGGTGCTATCTCATCACGGTGCTCGGTGCCTTTTTGGGTGACTGAGTCAAATCCCGCTCCGATTTCAACACCTTTAACGGCATTAATGCTCATCATGGCATGGGCAATTTCTGCATCTAGACGATCAAAAATGGGTTCGCCGAGACCCGGCGGAACATGACGGGCAATAACGTTGATTCTCGCACCAATAGAATTGCCTTTTAGTGCCTTCATGTAGTCTTCGATATCTTTTTCTTTATCTGGATCAGGGCAGAAAAAGGCACTATTTTCTAGGTGTTCCCAATCTAGTTTCTCAATCTTTACGGGACCTAATTGGGCTAAATAACCTTGGATTTCGATGCCATAACGATCACGTAAATATTTTTTGGCAATGCCGCCTGCAGCAACACGCATAGCGGTTTCGCGAGCAGATGAACGCCCTCCACCACGATAATCACGAAAACCATATTTTTGATGATAGCTATAGTCAGCATGAGCAGGTCGAAACTGATGCATGATATTACCGTAATCTTTGGAACGTTGATCGGTGTTCTCAATCATCATACCAATTGAAGTGCCAGTTGTTTTACCTTCGAATACGCCAGATAAAATCTTAACCTGATCTAACTCTTTCCGCTGGGTGACATAACGTGTTTTACCAGGACGGCGGCGCTCAAGATCACCTTGTAAATCTGCTTCAGTTAGTTCCAGTCCGGGGGGGCAGCCATCAACAATACAGCCAATAGACGGGCCATGACTTTCACCAAAACTGGTGATGGTGAATATTTTTCCAAAACTGTTGCCTGACATAAAAAGGTCTCAATAATTTTTAAACAATGAATAGAGTAGCAAATCCGAGGAAGGCCATAAAACCGACAACGTCAGTAACCGTTGTTAGCAATACACCACCTGATAGCGCAGGGTCGATGCCAAAGCGTTTGAGCAGAATTGGAATGGTTACACCCGCCAAGGCCGCAGCAACTAAATTAATAATAATTGCGGAACCCATCAATATACCTAATGGAATACTACCAAACCAAAATATAGTCACTATGGCGATAGCAATCGCCCAAATAAGGCCATTACTCGCCCCTACCGCAAGCTCTTTACGTAATAACCATCGTTGATTGCTGTCATTAAGTTGGCCTAGCGCCATCGAACGAATAACGAGTGTAAGTGTTTGGCTTCCGGCAACGCCACCCATACTAGCAACAATGGGCATTAAAATGGCAAGAGCGACTTGTTTCTCAATCGTGGTATCAAATAAACCAATGACCCATGATGCTAAAAAGGCAGTAAGCAAATTGACGCCTAACCATAATGAGCGACGATGAACGCTTTTTTTTACGGGTGCAAAGGTATCTTCATCCTCACCTAAACCGGCCATACTTAGCATAGAATGTTCAGCTTCATCGCGGATAACGTCAACCACATCGTCAATGGTAATACGACCAACCAGACGATTGTTTTTGTCGACAACCGGTGCTGAAATAAGGTCGTGTTTTTCAAAACGATGAGCCACATTTGATTCTGATGTGAGAACCGGTATCGCCTTTATTTGATTAGACATTACATTACTGACGGTTAAGGAGCGGCTGCGACTCACCACTTTAGCGAGCGGCAATGTTCCTAGGTATTTATCTTCATGATCAACCACATAAAGACTATCTGTATTATCAGGCAAATCGCCTAATAATCTTAGGTAACGTAGGACAACTTCAAGTGTAATATCAGAACGAACGGTGACAACGTCGGTATTCATCAAACCACCGGCAGTATCTTCCTCATGTGCCAAAATGCTTTCAATTCGACGACGATGTTGACTATCCATTGCACGTAATACTTGACGCATAACGTGTTCAGGTAAATCTTGCAGAATATCGGCAACATCATCAGCATCGAGATCTTCAGTTGCGCTGAGCAAATCAGCGGTATCCATCTCGGTCATTAAACCTGCACGAACATCATCACCAATAAATGATAAAACTTCACCACGTAGATCAGGTGTGATGATAGGCCAGCATATTTTTCGTTCGTTGGGTGGTAATGATTCGAGTAAATGAGCTGTTTCTGCGGGATGCAGGCTTGCTAACAATCTACGCATGCGCAAAAATCGCCCACTTTTTAACGCTTCAGATAGAGTCTCTAGTGGGAGGTTAATAGCATGTTGTTGATCGAGCTCTGACATGGCCTAGTCTCAAAATATAATGAACAGAGAATATTGTATTGAATCTCATATTCTAGACGCTTGCCGAGCGAGTGGGTAGTGTTAAATTGTGTGAGGTGATCACACGACAAGATGTAACTGCTACAGTGGCATCAACATTTTGTAATGTATCTTCAGATTAGACAATGATCCATTTTGACAAAATAGTCGGTATATTTTTTTTGGTAAGTATTAAGCAGCCATTGCTATTCTTCAAAGCTATTGGAATATCCATTTTGGCTAAACTAATGTTTGTTTAAGCTGAATATATCTTAGTGTTATTAATTTTATCCAATAAAATTTGAGCATCATCAGTATCGGCCATCTCCATTATTTGCAAGGTATTACTAGGCAGTTGAGTTAAATCAGTTTCATTAATGATTTGTTTAACCACTAATAAAGCATTGGGATGCATACTGAAATGTTCTAAACCCATAGCAAGTAAAAGTCGAGTGTAACGCGGGTCCCCAGCCATTTCACCACACATAGAAACAGGAATATTGTGCTTTTTACCTGCTTCTAAGGTCATATTGATCAATTTCAATACGGCTGGATGCAAGGGATCATATAAATAATTAACATTATCGTCAATACGGTCAATGGCAAGCGTATATTGAATAAGATCATTAGTACCAATAGATAAAAAATCGACTCTTTGAGCAAACATTTCAGCGCAGACTGCACTGGCTGGAATTTCTATCATCACCCCGGTTTCAATATGGCGATCATATTCTAAACCTTCGTTATCAAGCTCTTGTTTACAGAGCTCTAATAGATGTTGCGCTTGTGTCAGCTCTTGTAGACTAGAGATCATTGGGAACATGATCTTAATTTTGCCAAAGGCGGATGCACGCAAAATAGCTCGCAATTGGCAACGAAACATTGCTGGTTGTTTTAAACATAAACGAATTGCGCGGAGTCCTAGAGCAGGGTTGGTTGCTGTATGGCTTGAAGACCGGCCCCCATCGACGGTCTTGTCAGCACCCAAATCGAAGGTACGAATAGTGACGGGTTGATTATTCATTCCTTCAACAACATCACGGTAGGCCGCTAACTGCTCTTCTTCTTCTGGGGGGGCAGTACGATTCATATATAAAAATTCTGTGCGGTATAAACCAATACCTTGTGCTCCGACATTACTAATAGCGGAGATATCTTCAGGCAATTCAGCATTAGCCAATAAGGTAATGCTATTACCATTGCGGGTTTTTGTTGCTTGAGACTTATACTTACTGAGTGACGCAATATGCTTATCAAATGCAATACTACGTGTCTGATATTCAGCCTTTGTTATTTTATCGGCGCTGGCAATCATTATGCCGTTTTCACCATCTACAATAAGTAATTCATTATCTTGAATATAACGGCGTACGGATCCGACGCCGACAATAGCTGGAATACCTAAGCTTCGAGCAAGAATAGTGGTGTGTGATGTTGCACCACCATGTTCCGTTACAAATGCTGCAATGCCCTGATTTTGCATCAATAAAGTGTCTGCAGGGGTCAGGTCTTCGGCGATAATAATATGGCCTTTCAGACGACCATCAGGAATTTCATGTTCTGCAATATCTTGGTCAGATAATATGCGATGAATGCGATTAACAACATGATCAACATCATCACGTCGAGTACGTAAATAAGGATCATCCATTTCATTAAAAACATTGATCAAGGCATCACGTTGCAATTGTAAGGCCCATTCGGCGTTACAGTGACGTGAACGAATCATATCAACCGGTACTTTAGACAATGAAGAATCATTCAACATTAATAAATGTGTATCTATGAAGGTGGATACATCGGTAGGTGCATTAGTAGGTATATGGTTGCGAATATCTTTAAGTTGAATTTTTGATTCGTTGATCGCATTAAGAAAACGTTCCACTTCTTGCTCAATCCCAAAAGCAGGTATTAAATATTCACGCACATCCGGCTGATTGTGAAATAGTATGTGAGCTTTACCAATTGCAATACCTCGAGAAACACCGATACCTTGCAGTTCAAGTGTCATTCACCTTCTCCAAAATAATCATTGATAAGTGTTTCAATGGCTTGCAATGCCAACTCACAATCTTTTCCATCTGCATTTACTTTTATTTCAGTTCCCTTACCCGCTGCTAGCATCATCACGCCCATAATGCTTTTTCCGTTAACACTGCGACCATTTCGAGAAACTACAATATTAGCTTCGAATTGAGAGGCTGTAGTGACAAACTTAGCCGCTGCGCGAGCATGTAAACCAAGGTTATTGATAATCGTAAATGATTGTTCAATCATAATTTATATCCTGTGTGGTGGCAGCTAACAATACCCTCTATACCGCCACTGATAGCTTTTCTTTCTAATTCATTCAGCGCTAAACTCGGATAATTCAGCACACGAATTAACATCGGTAGATTGAGCCCTGCAATGATACGAATATCATCGCGATCAGAGACGGCACAAGCAATATTACTGGGCGTAGAACCGAACATATCGGTCAATATCAGAATGCCATTTCCCTGATCGAGCCCTTTAAGCTCAAGTTCAAACTGTTGTCGAATACTGGCCGGATTATCTTTAGTGCTGATAGCTAGGACTTTGGTGGGCAAGGGAGAACTGGACAACATTTGCCGAGCGGTATTGATTAATTCCGTTCCGATTTGATTGTGGGATACGATTAAAATTCCTACAGCCATAACAATTCTCTATGGTTATCTAATAAGATGAAATGAGTATGAAGAGAGACAGTTAATCGGTTTATTGGTTCAAATAAAGGATGCTGTAGGCTTATTTCGATATTCATTTTGCGAAGCTCATTAGTGGGTTTTCACCTTGTTGGAGTTTATTTTTGACTGGATTTGAAGTGGCTTGCATCTTTAACCAGCACAACAGTCGAGTAGACAGCGAAGCCGGTGAGGTTACTGATAGTGTCAGCAGTGGAAAAGCGGTATTTAAAATGACATAGTTCTTCTTTTCCAACACAAGATTAAGGGGTGAATCGATCTGGTGTGTGAGTTCGATAATATAATCAACTTTAGAGTAGCTTCGACAAGCTTTATCACCAAACACCATAGCAACTGAAATAAGGCCTAACTCACGGGTATGTAATAAGCCTGTTAACATTGATGGACATTGGCCAATAATAATATTGTTAGCAGAGTAAAAGTCGACAACATCATCAGCGATAAGTTGATAGCCTTGCGAGAGTAATTCTAATGCGAGACTACTTTTTCCAATAGCAGGCGCACCAATAATCAGAACACCATAAGTTTCGACGTTCATCAATACGCCATGGTGGCTTTCTAGTTCAGTTTGACTATCCACACCTGGTTAGTTGTTATCGCTTGCCAGCAATGCTTTAAATACTTGTTCGGCACTGGTAGCTTTTCGAAGCGTTGTGCATATTTTTTCCTTGCGGAATAGAGTGACTAACTGGGCTAATTGCTCGAGGTGCTGTTCATTTTCATCTTCTGGTACTAATAAACCAAAAACGATATCAACGGGTTTATTATCGGCGGAATCATAGTTGACTGGTGTTGCCAATGTCATCATTGCGGCGATAGTGTGGCTGAGACCTGAGATACGAGCGTGGGGTATTGCCACGCCCTTACCCAAACCAGTACTGCCTAACCGTTCTCGTTCAAATAATGCCTGAAAAATAGTATCAGCGGTGGCTGTTTTAGTATTTCGGGCTAACAACTGACTTAAGTTTTCGATAATCCGCTTTTTGCTAGGGGCAGAATCATCACAAATAATATTGTCAGCATTAATGAGTAGAGCGGCAATGAGCATAGATTAAATCCAAAATTAGACTGCGTTGTGTTTCATATTAAGGCCATCGGCTTGGTGATGATCCTTGATTTTATCTTTATGCTTGATAATTTGGCGATCGAGCTTTGATACCAAGTTATCAATGGCCGTATACATATTGTCGCCTTCATCTGAAGCAAATAAATCTGCACCACTAGCATGAACTGTCGCTTCTGCCTTTTGACGATCTTTTTCAACAGAAAGGATGACATGAACATTAGTCATATGATCAAAGTGACGCGTTAACTTTTCAAATTTACTATTAACATAATCACGAAGACTATCAGTGATTTCAATATGTAGTCCGGTTAAGTTTAATTGCATAGTTGCTACTCCTCTGTCGTCAATAAAAACTGGCTTAAACCAGTCGTTTGCGTTCATTTGAAGGGGGTATGGCTAATGTTTCGCGATATTTTGCAATGGTTCTACGTGCTACATTAATCCCTTGCTCTACTAGAATATCAGCAATCTTACTATCGCTGAGTGGTTTTCTTGGGTTCTCTGCTAGTACGAGTTTTTTGATGATAGCTCGTATAGCTGTGGCTGAACATTCTCCACCACTGTTGGTGCTGACATGACTGGAGAAAAAATATTTCAGTTCAAAAATTCCACGTGGGGTATGTAAATATTTTCGAGTCGTGACTCGCGAAATAGTTGACTCATGCATCTCGACAATTTCAGCTATATTGGCTAAGACCAGGGGTTTCATAGCTTCATCGCCATAATCTAGAAAACCTTGTTGCCGATTAACAATCGCTTCAGCCACTTTTAATAAGGTTTCATTTCGACTTTGTAGACTTTTTAAAAACCACCTTGCTTCTTGCAAATTATTCTTTAAATAAGTATTTTCTGCACTATTATCGGCACGTTTAATCAGTTGAGCATAATGATCAGCTACTTGTAAGCGAGGTGCATTATCAGGATTCAGTGATAACTGCCAGCGACCGTTAACCTTGCGGGCATACACATCCGGCACAATGTACTCAGTCTTATCTTGTTGAATATGACTGCCTGGACGAGGATTAAGCAATTGAATTGAGCGCACTAATTCAGTGAGCTGTTCGTCATTGATTTTTAAGGCGCGTTTTATCGGCGCATAATCTCGTTTGGCCAGCGTATCCAGATGTTTATCGATGAGCTCGGTTACTAAGGCTAGTTGATCAATTTCCGCCTCATATAATTTAAGCTGAATCAATAAACATTCTCTTAAATCTCTGGCGGCCACACCAATCGGATCGAAATGTTGGATGCGATGAAGAACGGCCTCAATTTCATCCAATTCAACATCTTCATATTGATCATCTAAACTTTGTTGAATATCCTCAAGTGAAATTTTTAAATAACCATCATCTTCAATAGCATCGATGATGATGATGGCAATTTGCTGCTCAGTATCTGAAAAAGGGGTCAATCGCATTTGCCACAGCAAATGTTCTTGTAAGGTATCACCGCTATTATCCTGATTATCTCGTTCTAAACCGGAGTCAGAAACTGGACCAGAAAGTAGTGAAACCGGCTGAGTATCAAAGGTATCTTCCCATTCACTATCAGTTGGTAATTCATCGGGAATCGACGTGTTTTCGAGCTGGCTAATATCTTGGCTTTCTTGGGTAACCGCTTTGTCAGTTTCTTGATGTGTTGCTGAATTGTCATCATGATCAAAGTCATCTTCAACTTCAAGTAATGGATTAGTTTCTAGCGCTTCTTGAATTTCAGCTTGTAGCTCTAGTGATGACAACTGCAGTAGGCGAATGGCTTGCTGTAACTGTGGTGTCATTGATAGGCTTTGGCCTACACGAAGCTGTAGTGAGGGCTTCATGGATGTTGCACATTGAAATAAAATATCATGGTTTCATAGTACAGCAAGTCTTATGCCATTGCCTATAGCAAAACGCATAAAAATTAAAATATAGTGACAGCGGTGGATTTGAAGCTTAGCCAGACAGCATCTCCTAAAGATAACTTTAGGCTCGCTAAGGCTTCAGGACTAATGATGACATGAAAGCGCTCACCACACTCTATTGCTAAGCGGATCGCATGACCTTCTTCACTTATAAGGCTTAATCGGCCAGGAAAACTATTACGCATACTGGATTTTAAAGGCTGCGGCGATACAATTATTTGATTGGGATCAACGGCCAGATGCTGTGCGTTTGTCAACTCGCTGGTGACATGTATCTCCATTTTACCGGTGTCGAAAAAATGGTGCTTAAATTTGCCATGATATAAATTTAATAGCGGTGCGGCAGTTATTTTGCCTGCAACAAGATTAATAGTGGTATCTGCTAAGGCAAGGGCCTGTAGTCGATCATGAGTAGAAAAAATAACTGTTTTGTCTGTTTGTTGAGCAAAGTGGCTAATACTTTGTTCAAGTTGTTGAATATGGCGTTGATCAAGATGCGAAAAGGGTTCATCAAGTAGCAAAATATCGGGTTGGTAAGCAATGGCACGTGCAATAGCGACCCGTTTTAATTCTCCGCCTGATAGAGTATTTGCGGGCTGATCAGCTAACTCAACTAAATTGACTTGTTTAAGGGCCTGTTGAGCTAGATCTGAAAGCTCTGAGTGGGCGACGCCTTGAAGTGTTAAAGCTAATTCAATATTGTCTGCTACCGTTCCAGGGAGTAAGAAAGGTTGTTGATGAACCAACCCTATTCGACGACGTTGCTTTTTATTGAGCTTGGATTGAATTTTCTCGCCAAACAAATGTATTGAGCCATAATTGGTTTGTGTGGTGAATGCCAGTAGATTAATCAGACTTGTTTTTCCGGCTCCATTTTCACCTAATAGAGCAATACATTTTCCTGACGCTATGGTTAGTTGCGAAATATTGAGTATTGTTTTGTGTTGCTGTTCAAGCTTGATATTGCTTAATTCGTAGGCAGGTTTCATGATCTATTTAACCACGACAAGGCAAAATTAAGTGAAAAAGCAATTATTAATAATAATAAGCCTAAGGCTAAACCCAGCTCAAATTCTCCCTTGCTAGTTTCAAGGGCTATCGCAGTAGTCATTGTGCGGGTAAACCCTTGGATATTTCCCCCTAACATCATCGCCGCTCCGACTTCACCAATCGCACGACCAAAACCGGTCACCAAGGCCGCCAAAATGGCAAAACGTGTTGCCCGAATAACATGCAGGGTTAATGAATAGGATCTAGCCCCTAAACTGATTAAGGTCGGGACTAAACGAGGATCGGCCGAATTAACTGCAGTGATGGTTAAATTCATCATGATCGGAAAAATTAAAATGGCTTCTGCGATAATAACGGCAGTAGGTGTATAAAGCAGGCCCCAGTGACCAAGAGGGCCTAAGCGACTAAATAAACCGTAAAGTAACAGGCCGATGACGACGGTTGGCATCGACATTAAGGTGTTGAGTAGGTGTTGCAGCGTGGCTTTGCCTGTAAAGCGATTAAGGGCCATGCTGACCCCAGCTGGAATGGCTAATAAAGCAGCACACAGCGTTGCGCTAATGGAAATAGACACAGACGTTAAAACAATACGATAAATGTCTGCATCGAATGAAACAATTAAGTTAACGGCGGCAAGTAATGAATCGACAAAGTAGCTCATTGATAGGTGGCTGCTTGAGAAGCCTTAAGCAATTAAACCCAAACGCTGACATACAGTGAGTGTTGGATCGACTCTATTCATGCTATAAAAATGAAGCCCCGGCGCACCAGCATCGATTAGTTTTTGGGTAAAGTCTGTTAAAAAATCTAAGGTGAATGCTTGAAGTGATTCAGTATCATCATTAAATTGTTCTAGCCGTTTACGTAACCAGCGTGGTATTTCTGCACCACAACCATCAGAAAAACGAGCTAACTGAGAAAAGTTATTAATTGGCATAATACCAGGGATGATCGGTATATCAATGCCATCCTTTTGACAGCGATCAACAAAATAAAGGTAAGCATCGACATTATAAAAATATTGGGTAAGTGCACTATCGGCACCAGCATCCACTTTTTGTTTAAAGTGCTTGAAATCAGCCTGTGCTGAAGCTGCTTGTGGATGAACTTCAGGATAAGCTGCGACTTCAATTGTAAAATAATCGCCTGTTTGTTGGCGAACAAACTCAACTAATTCATTAGCATAACGAAAGTCACCAGGATCGCGCATACCTGATGGTAAGTCACCACGTAATGCGACTAAGCGATGAATGCCATTTGATTGATAAGTAGTGAGCATGTCACGAATACGTTCGGCAGTTGAACCAACACAGGATAGATGGGGAGCAGCATCAATGCCTGTTATGGCGTGAGACTGTTGAATATCTAATACCGCATTTAATGTATTGTCTTGTGTCGATCCTCCAGCACCAAAGGTAACTGAAAAAAACTCAGGTTTCAGTGCCGCAAGTTGCTGGCGGACGGTGTGCATTGTGGCAATGCCTTTATCCGTTTTTGGCGGGAAAAATTCGCAGCTGATGGTGAGTTTATGGGTCATAGTGAATACACAAAGGAAGTTGAAAAACAGTTTATATTGTAAGTTTGGTCTTTTAATACAGATAACCCTGTGATGAAATTATCTCTCACCACAGGGTTTATTAGTTTCTAGCTGTATTGTTATCGGCGACTAATAACGGTACATATCAGGTTTGTATGGGCCTTGTTTGTCCATGCTTAAATACTCCGCCTGCGCATCGGTTAGTTCAGTTAGGTTTGCACCAATCTTGGCTAAATGTAGACGTGCTACTTTTTCATCTAGTGATTTAGGTAAAACATAGACTTCATTGTTGTAGTTTTCATGGTTTTCCCACAATTCAATTTGTGCCATGACTTGATTTGTAAATGAGGCTGACATGACAAAACTTGGATGGCCTGTTGCGCAACCAAGATTGACCAGTCGACCTTCAGCTAACAAAGTAATTCGTTTGCCATCAGGAAAGATAACATGATCAACTTGTGGTTTGACGTTCACCCATTCATATTGTTTTAATGACGCAACAGCAATTTCGCTGTCAAAGTGACCGATGTTACAGACAATCGCTTCGTTTTTCATTTGAGTCATATGATCATGATTGATAACATCAACATTACCTGTTGTAGTCACAAAAATATCACCTAAATTAGCCACTTCATCCATTGCGACAACTCGGTAGCCCTCCATCGCTGCTTGTAATGCACAGATAGGATCAATTTCGGTAACCATAACTGTTGCACCCATTCCACGGAACGCTTGTGCACAGCCTTTACCTACATCGCCATAACCTAAAACGACGCAGATTTTACCGGCAATCATCACATCTGTTGCACGTTTGATACCGTCTAATAATGATTCACGGCAACCGTAAAGATTATCAAATTTAGATTTAGTAACAGAATCATTTACATTGATAGCAGGAACTTTCAAAGAACCTTCTTTCATCATTTCGTACAGACGATGTACGCCAGTGGTTGTTTCTTCTGATAAACCTCTAACATCGGCCAACAATTCAGGGTATTCGTCATGCATGATTTGGGTTAAATCACCACCATCATCCAAGATTAAGTTTGGGTGCCATTTTTCTGGGCCAAAAATGGTTTGTTTGATACACCAGATAGCTTCTTCGTTGGTTTCGCCTTTCCATGCAAAGACCGGAATGCCTTGTACTGCAATTGCAGCAGCAGCTTGGTCTTGGGTAGAGAAAATATTACATGATGACCAACGTACTTCTGCACCTAAATCAATCAATGTTTCGATTAATACGGCTGTTTGAATAGTCATATGCAAACAGCCAGCAATACGTGCACCTGCTAGGGGATTTTTACCGGCATATTCTTCACGAATAGCCATTAAACCAGGCATTTCGGTTTCAGCAATTTTGATTTCTTTTGCGCCCCATTCAGCAAGGCTGATGTCAGCAATTTTGTAATCATCTTTGTAATCAGGTGTTAACTTTTCGATTGGAGAGTTCATATTTCTGTAATCCTTAATGATTGTTTTCTTGATGTAGGTGGAATTAGAACCACCTCACGAGTAATTAGTTCATGCGGGCTTAAATACCAGATGCATCACGCAAACTGTCAGCTAAATCAGTACGTTCCCAAGTGAACTCTGGTTCTTCACGACCAAAGTGACCATAAGCGGCTGTAGCTAGGTAAATTGGTCGAATTAAATCAAGCATTTTAACTAAGCCGACTGGGCGTAAGTCAAAGTGCTCACGTACGAGTTGTACCAATCTTTCAGATGATATTTTGCCGGTGCCAAAGGTTTCGACACTGATCGAGGTCGGTTCAGCCACGCCAATAGCATACGAGACTTGAATTTCACAGCGATCAGCGAGACCTGCCGCAACAATGTTTTTAGCAACATAACGTCCAGCATAGGCAGCACTACGATCGACTTTAGAAGGATCTTTACCCGAAAATGCACCACCACCATGACGTGCCATGCCACCATAGGTATCTACAATGATCTTACGGCCTGTTAAGCCTGCATCACCCACAGGGCCACCAATAATAAATTGACCGGTTGGATTAATGTGGAACGAAGTGTCTTTAGAAATCCATTCAGCGGGTAATATTGGTTGAATAATCACCTCCATTACTGCTTCTTTTAGCTCTTTTAAAGAAACTTCAGGATTATGCTGGGTAGATAATACAACGGCATCTATTCCGACAGGTTTACCACCTTCATAAATAAAACTAACTTGGCTTTTTGCATCAGGACGTAACCAAGGTAAAGTGCCATTTTTACGAACATCAGCTTGTCGTTTCACTAAACGATGTGCATAGGTAATAGGCGCAGGCATAAACACATCGGTTTCACTACTAGCATAACCAAACATTAGGCCTTGGTCACCAGCACCTTGATTTTCAGGCGTATCACGATCCACTCCCATAGCGATATCCGTCGATTGCTTACCAATCAACGACATAACGGCACAGGTTTGGCCATCAAAACCGACATCAGAGCTGTTATAACCAATATCAGTGATAGTTTTACGGACAACATCATCCAAATCAACCCATGCTGATGTGCTGATTTCACCGGCAATAATCGCCGTACCTGTTTTTATTAATGTTTCGCAAGCCACACGGGCTTGAGGATCTTGACGCAAAATCTCATCTAAAATTGCATCAGAAATTTGATCGGCTACCTTATCTGGGTGGCCTTCGGAGACCGATTCGGAAGTAAAAATTAAACGACTACTCATTATCAACTTACCTCATTGATTTGATTTAAAGTGAAGAGAGTTGGTTTAAGCGCTTGCAGGAATGAAAGCAAGCTAGTGAAGCTATAAACGCAACGCTCATTATTATTTAGTAACAACTCATTAATAATGAACGCGGTTTAAAAACTAATATGAATAAGCCTAGCAGGGTAGACCTGTTGCAGCGTTCCTTATTCATGAGCATGACTGTAGTCCATATGCAGAAAAAAAACAAGATATGGTGCCGTTATAACTGACGTGACACAATGATTTCAATACAAATACTGTGCTTATCTGGCGCAAATTATTGCATGGTTTTTTAGCTGCAGCTAGCCTTATATCTACCAGCTTATAGATTAAATCACGACTGCATTATTTATCAAGGTTAAAGTGTGGCGGTGCTGTGACTGATAATTTTAAGCTTAGAGGTCTAACAAAACACCATTCTTTTTAAGCCATAATTGTGCTGCTTTAAAGTCAGGATAATGGCGGCTCACTAACTGCCAAAATGCCGCAGAGTGATTATGTTGTTGAAGATGACACAGTTCATGAATAATCACGTAATCAACGATATTAGGAGGAGCAAGTATTAGCTTCCAGTTATATTGAATATCACCACTAATCGCGCAGCTTCCCCAGCGGGCTTTATATGTTTTTATAGTAATAGACTTTGGAGAAAAGCCTGTTTTATTCGCTAAAAATGCGGTTTGAGATCCTAGGTACAACTCAGCTTGTTGTTTATACCAAGTAACTAATGCACCACGAATTGCCGCTGGAGATAGCTTTTCTATTCGTCCATGAACCTCTATCGTTTGTGCTGTTTTTATGGTGGTGGTCTTTCGTTCAGCCGAGATCACCTGCAGTTTAAAGCTGTTGCCCAAATAAAATAATGATTCACCACTTATGAAGTGCCTTTCAAAGAGGGGCTGTTGGGATAGCTGCTGTAGTTTTTGTTGGATCCAAGGTGTTTTTTGTTGTACAAAATGGCGAGCAATAGCGATCGGTAGTCGCTTAGGTATATGAATTGAAACCTGTCCGTCCTTAATTTTAAGCGCAGTTGTTTTGCGGCGGTCACTTTTAACCACTGAAACAGTAAAACCATCACCTTGAATTGTAGGCATTGTGGACATTGTCTAATGAAAAACAAACATTTTACGCGCTGATTTGCGAAAATAGTAAATCTATCTAATTAATGAACCTTATGATGCCTTCTAATTTACCGCTTACACAATCTCATCGACTTTCAGTTGCACCGATGATGGATTGGACTGATCGCGATTATCGATATTTTTTGCGACTGATCACTAAGCATAGTTTGCTTTACACTGAAATGGTGACGACAGGTGCACTTATTTATGGGCAAAGCGAGCGATTTCTTGGCCATGATGTCAGCGAGTATCCACTTGCCCTTCAATTAGGCGGCTCAGATCCTAAGGCCTTAGCAATCTGTGCACGCTTAGGTCAGAATGCAGGTTACAGTGAGATTAACCTCAATGTGGGTTGCCCCAGTGATAGAGTACAATCTGGTCGTTTTGGCGCATGTTTAATGGCCGAGCCTCTACTTGTGGCAGAAGGGGTGGCAGCAATGCAGGCCGAAGTGACTATACCTATAACAGTCAAAACACGATTAGGTATTGATGAACACGATAGTTATCAGTTTGTATATGACTTTATCGAGCAAGTCTCTGCAGCCGGGTGTGAACTATTTATTATGCATGCAAGAAAAGCATGGCTGAAGGGCTTAAGCCCGAAAGAAAATCGAGATATTCCGCCACTCGAATATGATCGCGTTTATCAACTAAAACAAGACTTCCCTCAGCTACATATTGATATAAATGGTGGCATTAAAACGCTAGTAGATGCTAAGTTGCAGTTAGAGCAGGTTGATGGTGTCATGATAGGCCGCGCGGCATACCATGATCCCTATTTATTAGCACAAGCCGATAGTCAAATATTTGCAGATCAACATTCTATTCCCTCAAGACATAAGGTGATTCAACAAATGTTGCCTTATATTGAACAACGCATGTCTGAAGGGCGTCCACTAAAATCGATCACTCGTCACTTATTAGGCTTGTTTCAAGGCCAGCCAGGTGCCCGTGCATGGCGGAGACATATCAGTGAAAATGCACATGCAAAAGGAGCTGACATCTCAGTGCTAGAACATGCATTAAGCTTAGTTGCGGATGCCGGTGCCCTTGTTGAGTAAATAAAGGGCAAAGCTGCTTAAGCTGATGATGCAAACCAAAATAATAGCAAAAGCGATTTCTATCGCGATGTCGGATGCGCCTAGCATACCAAAGCGAAAGGCATTAACCATATAGAAAATTGGGTTTAATAATGATACGTTTTGCCAAAACTCCGGCAACAAACTAATGGAATAAAATACACCCCCTAAATAAGTCATTGGCGTGAGAATAAAGGTTGGAATAATTGAGATTTCATCAAAGCTAGTAGCATAGATAGCATTAATAAACCCCCCTAAAGCAAACAAAATAGCACTTAGGAAAACCATACTGATAGTGATGAAAATGTGCTGAATATTGAGCTGGGTAAAAAATAATGAGACCAGCGTAACAATAAGGCCAACAAATAATCCGCGAGTAGTACCACCGGCAACATACCCTGCAAGAATTAGATAATTTGGCACGGGTGCGACCAGTAGTTCTTCGATATGATTTTGGAATTTAGCGCTGAAAAAAGATGAAGCCACATTGGAATAAGCATTATTAATCACTGACATCATGATAATACCGGGGGCAATATATTGCATATAACTGAAGCCGCCCATCTGACCAATTCGACTGCCTATTAGATTACCAAAAATGATGAAATATAAGGTCATCGTAATGGCAGGTGGTAATAATGTTTGTGGCCAAATACGAAGGAATCGACGAATTTCACGGGCGAATAAAGTATTAAATGCAACTTTGTGACGCAGAAACTTAGTATTCATAAGGTTGCCTCAGATTTATCGACCAAGTCTAGAAATAGCTCTTCTAAACGATTGGCTTTATTTTTCATGCTACTAACTTCAATGCCTTGCTGACTTAAGGCTGCAAATAAGTGATTAAGACTGTCACCACGTTTAAGCTCTACTTCAAGTGTAGTGTCATCAAGCTGATGGTAATCAACCTCTGCTAAGCTAAAATCAGCCATTAAAGGTGAGGTCAAATAAAGGATAAAGGTTTCTTTAGCAAGACGGTTTAGTAGCGACTTCATATCGGTATTTTCGATGATAGTACCTTTATCGATAATAGCGATATTACGGCATAAATTTTCAGCTTCTTCCAAATAATGTGTCGTTAAAATAATGGTGGTCCCTTGAGCATTGATAGCTTGCAAAAAAAGCCACATCGAGCGTCTAAGTTCTATATCAACACCTGCAGTTGGTTCATCGAGTATTAACAGCTGTGGTTTATGCACTAGGGCTCTAGCGATCATTAAACGACGTTTCATACCCCCCGATAATGCACGAGCAGTCGTATGGCGTTTATCCCATAATCCAAGTTGTTTTAATAATTCATCAGCACGGGGCTCGGCTTGACTGGCCGGTATGCCGTAATAACCCGCTTGACTGACTAGGATATGTTTAACTTGTTCAAAACCGTTAAAATTAAACTCCTGCGGAACTAGGCCGATATAGGCTTTAGCGGCTTCAGCATCAGCATCAGTATCCACATCAAATACTTGGACACGGCCAGATGATTTAGTCACCAGTGATGAGATCACACCGATTGTAGTCGATTTGCCAGCGCCATTAGGACCAAGAAGAGCAAAAAAGTCACCTTGCTCAACATCAAGATTAATACCTTTAAGCGCTTCAAATCCATTACTATAGACTTTGGTTAAGTGTTGAATTGAGAGTGCTATCATATGTGTGTCATAAGCGAAATAAAGTGCACTAGGTTATCATGTTTTTATGAATGATAATAAGGATCGACTTAAGATTTTACCGCCACAATCTGAAGCAGAGTTAGTGAGTCGCTGTCATAACGTGGCAGGTAAAACCCTAGGAATGATTGCAGCTGAACTTGGCCTTGTTGTGCCAGAGAATCTACTTGGTCACAAAGGCTGGGTAGGTAATTTATTGGAGCACTATTTAGGTGCAGATGCTGGTAATAAAGCGCAGCCTGATTTTGTTGGTTTAGGTATTGAGATGAAAACATTGCCTCTTAATGCGCAAGGCCAACCAAAAGAGTCTACTTATGTCTGTACTGTGTCCATGAAACAAAGTGGTGAGATCTGTTGGCAAGACAGTTGGGTAAGACGTAAATTGTCCCATGTTTTATGGGTACCGGTTGAAGCTGATCGCAGTATCCCAATTGGCGAACGTTACATTGGCAATGCTTGGCTGTGGCAACCGAATGAAGAGCAAAATGCGGTGTTAGAGGCCGACTGGGAAGAGTTGGTGGATCGTATCGTGTTGGGTGAGCAATCTGCAATAACGGCTAAAGAAGGCGAGTATTTGCAGATTAGACCTAAGGCTGCAAATAGTAAAGTACTGGTTAATGGGGTGTCATCAACCGGTTCAATCGAAAAAATAAATCCTAAAGGGTTTTATTTGAGGGCTGCTTTTACACGTAAATTACTCGAGCAACAATGAAATCTGCCAACTAAATTAGTAAAAGTATATACTCAGAAGCAAAAATAAAAGTGGAAGGATTCTATGCGAACTTTAAAAGCGTTAATTATTGATAGTGAAGATTCTTATCAAGCAGAGTTGAAAGCGCTACTTGAAAAATCGGGCTTTGTTACTTCGCTAGCACTTAACGGTCAACAAGGACTTGAACTCGCAAGAGATGAGCACTTTGCTCTAGTTTGTTGCAGTTGGCAGTTACCAGATATTACGGGTAGCCAATTTTGTGGACAAGTACGCTCTGTTAAAGGATATGATTTTGCCTCCATTATTATCTTAGTGGCTGAAGATAACTCAAAGGTTCTTAAACAAGCATTATTAGCGGGGGCCACTGATGTTTTTCCTAAAAATGACCTAACCGATCTGAGGACTCATGTTCATAGATTTGTAGAACGTGAAGTTCGCCAGTTATCTGGCAGGGTATTAGTGGTTGAAGATTCACGTGTTTCACAAGCGATTGTCATCGATTTATTAACAGATATGGGGCTAGATGTCGATGCCTATAGCTTTGCTGAAGAGGCATGGGAATCCTTTGATTCAGGCAGTTACGACTTGGTCATTACGGACATTATGCTAGAAGGTGCTATGAGTGGTATATCCTTGGTTAGGAAAATTAGGCGTTACCATGGTGAACACGGTAATGTGCCGATCATCGCTACCTCAGGCTTAGACAATATCTCACGTAAAATAGAACTGTTTCATCTAGGAATAAATGATTATTTACCTAAACCTATTATTCGAGAAGAACTGCGTCAAAGGGTTTTTAATCTGATTACTGGTTATCAAAGCACTTTAGAACTTAGGGCGCAACAGAAATCACTGAATAGTCTTGCCATGTTAGATGACCTCACTCAGTTATTTAATCGCCATGCTTTGCGAGTATTTTCAAAAAAATACTTTAGTGAGGCCATTCGATTTAAAAATCCACTTACCTTAGCTGTTTTGAATATTGATTTTTTTAAAAATATTAATGAAACTTTTGGCCATGAGAGAGGTGATGATGTATTATCTGAATTAGCAGGATGGTTCAAACGTTTTGTCAGAGAACAAGATATGGTAGCTCGTTGGGCAAGCGAAGAATTTGTTTTTTTATTAGCGGATTGTTCGGAGCCCAAAGCAATGGCTTTAATGGACCGCCTCCAAAAACGTCTTATTCAATTTAAACCCTCTGATGTTGCCATTACAGTAAGCATTGGTATAGCAACGATGGAGGATGATATGAATCATAACTTAAACAGTTTATTTGAGCTGGCAGACGCGGCCATGTATCAAGCTAAAGTATCGGGTCGAAACTGTACAAGAGCCTATGAAAAATATGATGATTAAGGTTTATTAACTGTTATTTATAGCGTTCTGAAAATGAGCGACATTGGTCACAGTCAAGTAAAAAGACCCCATGACCTCCATATTCAAAATCTAGCCATATAAATTCAATATCAGGCCATTTATTGATAACACTGATATCGCTATTGCCTACTTCAACAAATAATAAACCTGTAGGTGTTAAAAACTCAGCGGCCCCTAATAAAATCTGCTCCACTAAAGCTAAACCATTATCATTAGCTTCAAGTGCTGACCGAGGTTCGTGCCGATATTCATCAGGTAAACTAGCCATTTCATCAGCACTGACATAGGGTGGGTTGCTGACAATAATGTCATACTTTTGATTGTTAAGTGCTGACCATAAATCAGATTCTATCGCATTAACCTGAGTGGTCATGCCATGTTTTTTGATATTAATATTAGCAACATCAAGTGCATCATTACTGATATCGATCGCATCAATATGGGCATCAGGAAATGCCGTAGCAGTGGCAATGGCAATACAAGCCCCACCTGTACATAAATCAAGGATATTTTTTACTGAATCTGGATCGGTCAGCCAGGGCATAAACTGATCTTGAATCAGTTCAGCAAAAGGTGAACGAGGAATCAATACACGCTCATCCACATAAAATGGCAAGCCTGCAAACCAGGCTTCATGAGTAAGATAAGCTACAGGAACCCGACCATTTATGCGTTGGTCGACCAATACAGCAATCGTCTGTTTTTCTGCGTGGCTTAAACGGGCGTCAGCAAACAACTCGGGAAATTCAGTTGCGGGCAAGTGGAGACTATGTAAAATAAGTTGAAGCGCATCATTGAATGCATCAGCATTACCATGACCATAAAATAATTCAGCAGCATTAAATTGTGATGTTGTCCAACGTAAAACATCACGTAAGGTATGCAACTCAGTAATAATGGTCGACTCGATAGATGACATTTATTGCGTTATATCGACAAAATGACCAGCAATAGCAGCGGCAGCTGCCATTGATGGGCTGACTAAATGAGTTCGTCCACCTAGGCCTTGTCGGCCTTCAAAATTACGGTTTGATGTTGATGCACAATGTTCACCAGATTCCAGACGATCAGCATTCATTGCTAGACACATGGAACAGCCAGGCTCGCGCCATTCAAATCCTGCCTCAATAAATAATTTATCTAAACCTTCATCTTCTGCTTGTTGCTTAACTAGGCCCGATCCAGGAACGACCATTGCTTGTTTAATGGTACTAGCGACTTTACCACCTTTGATAACGGTGGCAGCTTGGCGTAGATCTTCGATTCTAGAGTTGGTACAAGAACCGATAAAAACACGATCAAGTTGAATATCAGTGATTGCTTGATTGGCCTTAAGTCCCATATAGATAAGGGCTTTTTCCATACCATTACGTTTGACTAAATCACCTTCCAGAGCGGGATCAGGCACATTACTATCAATGGTTACAACCATTTCGGGTGAGGTTCCCCAGGTAACTTGCGGTTTAATTTCAGCTGCATTAAAGATAATTGTTTGATCAAAAACTGCAGCAGGGTCACTATGCAAGTCACGCCATGCAGTGACCGCATTATCCCAGTTGTCATCTGAAGGTGAAAAAGGCCGACCTTTTAAATAATTGATAGTGGTATCATCCACACCTATAATACCGGCACGTGCGCCAGCTTCAATGGTCATATTACAGACAGTCATTCGGCCTTCCATACTGAGTGCCCGAATCGCTTCACCAGCAAATTCAATGGTATAACCGTTACCACCTGCCGTTCCTAATTGGCCAATAATTGCCAATACAATATCTTTAGCAGTAACACCAGCTTTAACTTGGCCATCTACTCTAACCAACATCGATTTGGCTTTTCTCTGAATTAAACATTGAGTTGCTAAAACATGTTCAACCTCTGATGTCCCGATGCCAAACGCTAAGGCCCCAAAGGCACCATGTGTAGAGGTATGTGAATCACCACAAACAACGGTCATTCCTGGTAATGTTGCTCCCTGTTCAGGGCCAACAACATGCACAATACCTTGACGTATATCATTTAAATCAAACTCAGTAACACCGAACTCTTTACAGTTTTTGTCTAATGTTTCTACTTGTAAGCGTGAAATAGGATCAATGATGCCTTGGTCACGATGACTTGTAGGCACATTATGGTCTGGCGTTGCTAATATCGAACTCAGCCGGTGAGGTTTACGATTTGCCAAACGCAGGCCTTCGAATGCTTGCGGTGAGGTTACTTCATGAACAAGGTGGCGGTCGATGTATAATAATGCTGTTATTCCATCTGCATCGGTGCGAACAGTATGTTGTTCCCAGAGTTTGTCGTAAAGTGTTTTGGCTATAGTCATGGCAATCGTTGTTGGCTAGTGTTAAAACATTGATTATACAGCTATGCTTGGATTAGCTCTAATATTAGTGTTATGTAATGAGCAGCTGACATTGAGTTTATTGAAACTTACTGATTAAACAAAGCTAATCTTATAGTGACTGTATTCAATAAAGAGGCTTATTGGTGTGCCGTCATATTATTATAGTATCGGTCCGTTTTACAGTGAAATAGTAACGATTATTTAATAGCAATCAAGTATCATTTGCGGTCAGCTAAGTCTCGTTTATCTGTTAAAAAATGCTAGCCAAAAAAAAACGAATAGCCTTGCGACTATTCGTTCTTTATTTTACTTTTGGAAAATGATTATTCCATATTAGCGTGTCGGTACTTCATCTCTTCTTCTGGAATACCTTTCTCATGGATTAAATGAGAAACGATGGCTTCCAAGAAAATTAATGTAGACAATTCAAACATGGTTCCCATAGGCATACCCTTTGTTGGGGTAAAACTATCGTCGTTACCAACTTGAATTGTTTGATCTGCTAAATCACCAATCGTTGAGCTAGATTTTGAACAAATCAAAACCACTTTAGCGCCTTCAGATTTGGCTTTATTTGTAAATGAAACAAGTTGAGCCGTTTCACCAGAACCCGAAATGACAATTAACAAATCACCTTCACGAATACTCGGTGTACTAACTTCACCTTGTACATATACGGTATAACCACTATGCATCAATCTCATCCCTAGGAAGTTTCCAACCAGTTTTGAGCGACCTGCACCTGTAATAAAGATGCGTTTGGCATCATCACACATTGAAACTAATTTAGTTTCGTATGACTCATTGGTAGAACCAAGGATATTAGTGATTTTATTTAAGAGTAGATCACGATGCATTTTATTTTCCTTATGCTGCGTCAACTAAAGCACGAAGCTCTTTAGCTGAATCTGCTGGAGAAGCTGCGCCGTAGATAGCCGCACCAACAACAACGATTGCAGCACCTGCGCGAACAGTGTCCTGAATTGTTGTTTTGTTAATACCACCAGCAACAGAGATTTTTACATCTAAGCCAAGGCCAGCAATTAATGCTAAATCAGCAAAAGGTGTTTGACCTGCAGCTTGAGCATCAAGACCAGTGTGAACACCGATGATTTGAGCGCCATTTGCAGCTGCTTGTGTAGCAACTGCTGCTTTATCTTCAACGCTGATTAAATCAACTTGAGCTTCAGCACCGTTAGCATTTGCAGCTTTGATAACACCGTTTACAGTTGCAGCATCTGCAGCACCTAAAACAGTACAGATGTCACCACCACCTTCAAAGAAAGGTGTTGCTTCATATTCACCAGCATCCATAGTTTTAAGATCAACTAGGATTTTTTTAGTAGGGTGAGCAGCTTTTAATGCTTTAACAAGCTTAAGGCCATTATATTTGATACAAGGTGTACCAATTTCTAAGATATCAACATATGGTGCTACTGCTTCAGCTAAAGCCATAGTTGCGTCGAAGTCTAGAGAATCTAGAGCCATTTGAATTTCTGCCATGTTACATACTCCTAAGTAGTTTTAATATTCACACGATAATTATGCGATTCGGAACTATATTCAGAAATGGATACAAAGTCAATTTGTACCACTACTGAGAAAATCGGCTCACTCACCACTTTTATAGCGATAGAGTGAGCCGACATGTTTAATAACGATCTGATTGAAAGCAGCTATTAAGCTTCGATTTCAGCCAAACGGTTTGCTAATATTTCTTCAAGTACTTCTAAGGCTTTTGCAAAACCATCAATGCCTTCTGATAATTTTTCAGTTGCCATGCGATCTTCGGCATGCATTGCTTCAAATGTTGACTTGTTCATATCAATTTTTGCGACATTAGAGGCAGCAGCTTGTTCCACTGATAATTTACGAGGCAATTCAGCTTCCGTTGATTGCAATTGATCAAGCAATCCAGGTGAAATTGTCAATAAATCAACACCTGCTAGTTCAGTTATTTCACCTAAGTTGCGGAAGCTTGCGCCCATTACTTCAGTGTTGTAACCAAATTTTTTGAAATAGTTATAGATTTCAGTAACCGATACTACACCAGGATCTTCTGCTGCTGGGTAAGAGTCAGTGCCAGTATCTTTTTTGTACCAATCAAGAATTCGACCTACAAAAGGTGATATTAATGTAATGCCATTTTCAGCACAGGCGATTGCTTGATGTAAGCCAAATACTAGCGTTAAGTTGGTGTGAATACCTTCTTTTTCAAGAACCGCTGCTGCTTGGATCCCTTCCCAAGTTGCTGCAATTTTGATCAATACACGGTCACGTGTTACGCCAGCAGCTTCATATTGTGCAATCAAATCACGGCCTTTTGCGATGGTTGCATCAGTATCATAAGATAATCTAGCATCAACTTCAGTTGAGACACGTTTCGGAACGATATCAAGAATTTTTAAGCCGAAAGATACCGCTAAACGATCAAAAGCCAGTGAAACAACATCTGTGGATGAAGCATCAGCACCAGCTGTTTCCCGTGCACTTTTTAGGGTGTCATCAACAATCGCTTGATATTGCGGCATTTGAGCTGCAGCAGTAATAAGTGAAGGATTGGTTGTTGCATCACGTGGAGTGAACTTTTCAATGGCTGCTATATCGCCTGTATCGGCAACAACAACGGTCATTTCTTTTAGCTGATCAAGTAAGTTTGCCATGCTTTAATGGTACCTTTATTTTCAAAGTTAAAAATCCACTATCTCGCTTTCTATAAGGTGAGATAACAGACTATATTAGTTTTTATTGCTTCATTTATCGCGTAAATTCAAGCTTATAGAGTGCTTGAAGCGTAGTTATTGAAGCCTTAAGTCCAGACTATTTAGTTATGTGATTATGCTTGTTCACGAATGTAAGCTTCTACACCGGTCATTTTTTGTGCATTAGTTTGGTGACGAATGTAAGCTTCAACACCGGTAACTTGTGGTGCACTAGCTTGGTTACGAATGTATGCTTCTACGCCAGTAACTTCACTACTTTTGCTAGCTTGATTGCTGATATAACGTTCTACACCAGTAAGGCCATCATCAATTTTATTGACTACTTTTGCCGATGCTGTTGGTGCGCTAGCTTCACTCGATGCATTTTCAGCAGCAAATAAATCTTTGAAAAAATCGCAGATTGAAGCTAAGAATCCTTTTTCACTCATTAGATATACCCTTGTTGAATTTTAAATACTATCGAGATTATATTAGTGCCGATAGATTAGTTATTATTTTAGGTTAACTGTGGCAACACAGTAAGAGTTGAACAAAAAGCGATGATATTGCCACTTCCATGTTTCGCCTACATTTACACTCGTTCAGCTAATCTGTCAAGCTGTAAAAGGTTGTTCTGTGTTACGCAATACTGCTTGTCTAAGCGACTATTAGATTTAGTGTCTAGGCAATAGCCATTAAATAGTAAAAAACGAGTGACCGTTTAACGTGGCCACTCGTTTTTATTCTAGCTTATAGCAATAATTCTAAATCAGCTTATGCTGCGTCAACTAGTGCACGCAATTCTTTAGCTGATGCTGCTGGTGATTCTGCACCATAGATTGCAGCACCGACAACAACGATAGTTGCGCCAGCTTGAACTGTTTTTTGGATAGTATCTTTGTTAATACCACCAGCAACAGAGATGCGAACACCTAAGTTTAAGCTAGCAACTAAAGATAAATCTGCAAAAGGAGTTTGACCTGCTGCTTGAGCGTCAAGACCAGTGTGAACACCGATGATTTGAGCGCCATTTGCTGCTGCTGCTGTGGCAGTAGCGGCTTTATCTTTAACACTGATTAAATCAATTTGAGCTTCAGCATTGTTAGAATTTGCAGCTTTAATGACGCCGCCCATTGTTGCTTTGTCAGAAACGCCCAAAACAGTACAGATATCAGCACCTGCTTCATAAAAAGGTGTTGACTCGTATTCGCCAGCATCCATAGTTTTAAGATCAACTAGAAGTAATTTGTTTGGGAATTTTGCTTTCAATGCAGTAACGAGTTCAAGACCGTTATACTTGATGCAAGGTGTACCAATTTCTAAGATATCAACATAAGGTGCAACTTGCTCAGCAAGTGCGATTGTTGCATCGAAATCTAGAGAATCTAGTGCCATTTGGATAAGTGCTTTTGCCATGTTGACATGCTCCTGGTTAAGGTTTAAATATTAATAGGTTTTACGTTAAAATACGCCGAAAGACTATATAGTAAAATGCTAATCAATGTCAATTTACAATTAATCAAAAGCTAAGTGAACCACATAGTCTTCTCTAGACATTCCTAATTAAACTATGCCAAGCTATCATTTGTAGCGTCTTAATTGCGCATAATTTAACACTTAACTGTAGGATTTATCGATGATTAAAATTGATGATATGGCTGGCTTAATTATTGATATGGATGGTGTGCTTTGGCATGGGAATAAACCAGTAGATGGATTGCTTAAGTTTTTTTCTGAACTAAGGAAGTGTGCTGTCCCCTTTGTACTAGCCACTAATAATGCCAGTCTTACCCAACAACAATATGTCGACAAGTTAGCCGCAATGGGTGTCACTATTCAGCATCATGAAATTCTTACCTCTAGCATGGCAACAGCGACTTATCTCAAAAATAATCTAGCCTCAGACCAGCGCCGTGTATTTGTCATTGGTGAAGATGGTTTGCGTGAACCACTATTAGAGCAAGGTTTTACTCTAACCGATCTTTATCAAGTTAATCAACCTGAAAAAGGTATCGTTGATCAAGGTGCTGATCTGGTTGTCTCCGGTTTAGATCGAAAACTGACGTGGGATAAATTAGCCACGGCAACCCTTAACATTAATGCGGGTGCGCAATTTTTTGCGACAAATTCAGACACCACCTTGCCTACAGAATTAGGCGAAGTGATGGGCAATGGTGGCATATTAGCAGCACTTGAAGCGGTAACAGGTGTGAAACCGACTAGTATTGGTAAACCTGCACCAATTTTGTATCAACAAGCGCTTGCCTTATTAGGCACTAATGAGAAAAATACCATTGCGATAGGTGACCGCCTAAATACTGATATATTAGGCGCTGTTAATGCCGGTATGCGAAGCATTATGGTATTGACGGGGGTTTCTTCAGAACAAGATATTGCCGATGTAGACTATCAGCCTACTTGGGTAATGGCTGATATTCAGCAGATCAGCCAACTTTTGCAATATCAAACCATCACTTTAGGTGACCACTAAATGAAAAAAATACTCAATAGTATTGATAGTTTATTAGCAGAAAGTCTGAGCGGTTTTGCAAAAGCTCATCAGGATATTATTCACTTGAATAAAAAGCCGTATTTCATTCGTCGACAACAGATAGCTGAAAATCCTAAAGTAGCCTTAATTTCAGGCGGGGGTTCTGGCCATGAACCTCTCCATACTGGTTTAGTCGGACAGGGCATGTTGGATGCTACCTGCCCAGGGCATATTTTCACATCCCCCACTCCTGATCAAATGATTGCCGCCGCTGAGGCCGTTGAAAATGGAGCTGGTGTGTTATTTATTGTTAAAAACTATGCGGGCGATGTAATGAACTTTGAAATTGCCGGTGAAATGCTGCTCTGTCCCTACGAGACCGTATTAATCAGTGATGATGTGTCATTAGCCAAAGATCATAGCACTGGCCGTCGTGGCGTTGCAGGTACATTGATTGTTGAAAAGATGCTTGGCGCAGCAGCACAAGCAGGTGCTAGTCTGGCTGAGTGTAAAGCTTTGGGCGATCGCGTTAATAATATAACGGCCACTATGGGAGTTGCCTTAACAAGTTGCACTGTGCCTGCATTGGGCAAACCTACATTTGATATTAGTGATAATGAAATGGAAATGGGGTAGGTATTCACGGTGAACGTGGGCGTGAGCCGATGGCACTTGCTACTGCCAATGACATTGTTGAACATCTTATTGCGGCGATCACACTCGATCTACAGCCACAGCAAGGCCAAAAAGTATTACTACATGTTAACGGCTTTGGTGCGACACCGCTGATGGAATTGTATCTCGTGTACGACATAGCGACGAGTCTATTACAACAAAAAGGGCTTGACGTTGTTCGTTCACTGGTCGGTAATTACACCACCTCGTTGGATATGGTGGGTTGTTCTATTACACTAACATTATTGGATGATGAACTGATTGAATTATGGGATGCGCCAGTACATACCGCTAATTTACGTTGGTCTTGTTAGTCTTCTAACAATACATCTGCAATCGCACAGATCATTAACTGACTGGTGCGTGCACTGCCCTATAGCCCGTTCACCTAAAAAGGACGCACGTCCTTTAGTGGCAATCAAGTCTTTAGTTGATTGCATGCCGGCTATTGCAGCGGCTTTTGCATTGACGAGTGCTAATGCTAATGCAACATTATTTTCTGCATCGGCCATTAAACTATTGGCGACAGGGATCAAGCTATCTAACATTGTTTTTTCGCCTAAATCTGATTTTCCACGTTGTTTGACGGCGGCGACACCTTGCATAAATACCTGTGAAAAGATACCAAGTTCTAATGATTTATTGTTAGAGGCTTTTGCCATATTGATAAATAAGGTGCCAAATAATAAGCCTGAAGCTCCACCCATAGTAGACATCAAACTCATGCCTATTTTCATCAAAGCAGGCGACCACTCAAGTTCAGCTAATTCATCACTCATACTGGTTAAGGCGGTTAACCCACGTTGCAAATTAATCAGATGGTCACCATCACCAAGGGCACGGTCAAGTTCAGTTACTTCATCGGCATTATCATTAATAGTTTTTATAATGGCAGAGATTAAGAGCGGGGTTTGTTTGGCAAGTAATGACATAAAAAAGCCTTAATAATCAAAAGAGCGGGTACTGGATAACAATGTTTGACTAGGATCAATGCCTGCCTGTTTTGGTGTTGGCACTATTAATGTGCAATAAAATTTCTTCTACAATCCAGTATACAATAGACAAAAAAAAGCCCCAATCAAAAGATTGAGGCTTTTTTAATTTCTTCAAGTGTCAAATCATATGACTTGATACTTTTAAGCTGTTAAGTAGTCTTTAGAAGAATACGAAACCACCTAATGAGATGATATCTGTATCAACTACTGATGAATCATCATCTTCTACTTTAGTGTATTCTGCAACCAATTTAAGGTTAGCATTTACATCGTGATAAACACCAATCGTCATTTTATCAATTGAATCATTAGCAGTTATGTTAGCTGAATCATCAGTAAGTTCTGCATATTGTGCAGATACTAATGTTGTACCAGCAAAACGGTAACCCGCTTGAACTAAATATTGGTTCCATTCAGTTTCTACTTGACCAGCATCTTCACTGCTAGCATCAGAATATTGGGCCATTGCTTCAAAGCCACCAAATTTCAATGTACTACCAACAGTGTAGGCATCTGTATCATTGTTACCAGCGTTATCTTCTGATTGAGTCATACCAGACAACCATGCAGTGTATGAACCACCGTCAAATGCACCAGCATATGATAAATCCATTTCATAACGTAAGTTATCAGATGAAGTGTTATCATTTTGAAGTGAACCAGTAGGTTTGTTACCAGCTAGTGCTAGAGCACCTACTGTAGGATCCATAACTGCGAATGCAACTTTGAAGCCGTTCATATCGTTAGATGTCCATTTTACTTGTGAACGCCATGCTGCATAGTCATAACCAAGACCAATACCACCTAGTGTAGTTGTACCTGCACCAGTTCCAGCACCGTAACCGACACCAAATAGAGTTTGATCCGTTAAGATGTTGTGTGAACCGTAAAGACCTAATGCCTTACCTGCTAGGATTTGACCGAAACCACCAGAAACAGTGAAATAAACTTCACGTTGTTCAAATGCATCGTAGCTTGATAGGTTTGTAGATGGGCTGATTGAAATGTGAGCAGCAATATCTAGACCATTCATTGTTGGCGCTTTGAAGTCAAAGTTTAAAAACGCAGGCAATAGACCATTTTGCATTGAAGCTTCATCGTTACCGCTTACATCATTAGATTCGTAAGTCATGAATTGGTTAATTGAACCACTGACGCCTAATTCCCAACCGTCGTTTGCTGCAACGGTTACTGCTTGAGCTGAGCTTGCTGCTGCTAGAGCAACTAGGCCTGCTATTAATGTTTTGTTTAATGTCATTTTTATGTACCTTGTTAGATTACTTAATATTCTCTCGTAACCGGAGTAGAACTCGGTTAAAAGCTATTCTCCCGATCTGGGGAACTTTTGCAACACTTTTGCAACAAAAAAGTTTTTTTTTGGCAAAAAAGATTCAATCTGTGTTTTTTTTGCCACAAAATAGCTCTGTACATTTGAACTAGAGCTATCGGAATCTGCTTTTATGATTAAAAATAAAACCTTTTTTAAGCTGTGCGAATCGAAATTTATCATTAAAACCATATAAGTACAAGACCATCTTTACCTTGAGTCTATTTGTTTATGTTGTATTAATGATAATTTATATTGAAACTGCCCATGAGCGTGCCTTGTGTATATGTTTGCGAACGATCCTTACAATGATTACTCGTCTAAACGCTGACATAGCAAATATAAAAAGGCCTCAGTTCGGTTTTAAAATGTTTGCTCTAACAGGTATTGGGTTTAGGCATAATGCACTGAGCTTACACACTCAATTATTATAGACCCTGTTTTAACTGCTTCCATATTACTTGCCAACAACAACTATGGCCTTGATTGTTCATAACACTAAGCTCTGTCTTTGTGGCAGATGGTAATGCAGCCACAAAGCTTTCCATTAAAAATGGCGGAATAATCTCATCATTGCCACCGACAAAGTGGACTTGCTCAATGGTGGCTAACTTTTCATGATAATCAATAGGATTAAGCGATCCTATGAGAGGGCTAATATGATGAAAATCCGTCCATGCCTTATGATTAAGATTAGCTGCTACGGTTATCAACTTAGTAACATCATTCCGTTGTGCCGCTAATAAGGCGGCTACCGCGCTCCCTCCCGAATAGCCAACTAACACCAGCTCTTGGGTATTAAATCGTTTTTTTAATTTATCGATGGCCTCACTAGAAGCAGCAATTACTTCAGGTGCAAAGCGTTGTTGTGTCGAATAAACTTGGCTGCATGATGTCTGATCTGACGTCTCAATATATTGGCAAGGCCTTGCAAGGTAGGCGACGGCTTTCGATGGTTCTTGAAGTGCCAGTTTGAGTCCGACCGGATTAATCGGTGTTGGATTAACAGATATTCTTGTTCGTGTAAGCCATGCAAGTCCATCACCTTCAATATATACAGTGAGGCTCGGAGCCTGCTCAAGATCTGACGGGTAGGCACTAAAAAGCTCGAAGTATTTTGTTGCCAGTATAGTGCTTTGCCAATGGTTATCGCTCAGCAGTGATGCCGCCTGTTGTTGACGTTCAATGACTGGTGGCACAGAGTAGTACAAGCTGTTAAAAAAAATACAACAGGCCAGATGAAGGCTCTAGGTAAGTATGGCATTGAAAGCCCTTGTTTGAAGACAACGCAGGCCCAAAAATGACAATACCATTTAGAATGTTGTATTAACCATCAACCTGAAGGAATCACTATATTCCCAATTAATTTGTTGTGTACGCTCATAATCAGCACGGAAAACTAAATTTTGGTAATGGTAATCTAAGCCTAATCCAAACAACCATGAAGAGCTCGCATTACCATCAAAGGTTCGAGTGAAGTTTGTCGATGGAATATTAAGGTAATTAACGGTGGCATCACTATCCAATTCTATATCGCCTTGTAGTTAATATGAAATCTAGGTATAAATAAGCCATAGGATTGTTCGATAAAATAGTTAGCTCTCAAACCCAAGGTGGATGATAATAATTTCACCGTTTGTTGATGATATCTAAGGGCTAAATTTGAGCCTGACCCCGAATAGTCGGCAAGAGTAGAGTAGCTGCCATCAAAGGATGCGTAAGGTAAAAATATAAAACCTAAGTAATCGTATCGATGGGTTAATGACAATGACATATAAACCTGATCAGCTTGTCTATCGCCATAAAGTTCCACATTATTGTTCTGACGTTTACTGCTAATATCAATATCAGAGTAGCCTAAAGCAGCTTGAATATAAATTACTGGCTATTGCATAACTACCATATGCCGTTGCACTGTATGAATCGGTATTCGTTGTTGTAGTTGGCCCAATATCATCATCTTCTTGGGCTATACGCAGCGCTAAACCGGTGGTTACATAAGGAGTGATGCGTTTATCGACACCAACCGTAATACCGCTTACTTGGAAATCTGAGCCACCCTCTCTTTCACCGAGAACAACACTACCTTCCTTCCATACGGCCCAGCCATTATCAAACATATCACCTAAGGCATTCAGGCCAGATAATATGCCAGTATTCGAAATAGCATCATTGATATTTGAGTCTGAGTTAATCGAATACCTTGATGTGAATTATTGGCAAGGCTACCGCGCGGGGCAGATAATAAATGGCCTAAACGGTTATTGACCGGCTTAATAGCTTGATTGGCTATATTAATAACCGAGTTAGTTTGTGCCTGAATAAGGTTGACTACCTCACTGTCATCAAAGGGATTGGGCAATGAAGTTGTAAAGCTCAATACCGTTGTATTAGAAATACCTGCATACGAGTTAGCAGATATATCATCAAAGGCAGTGGCAGCAATCAGCACATAATATTCGGTGCCAGTGGATCAATCAGCCTCAGGATTAATGGTTATGGCTGAAGTACCGGTGCCAGTAATCCTGACGCTAGTGACAGTAATAGTTTCAACGACGTTATCATCACTGGCTTTATGGATAGTGATGTCGCCTGTACCTTCCACGACATCTTCATTAAAGTTTAAGACAATATTTGAATCAAGAGCAACACTTGCCGTGTTATTGTCGGGTGTGGATAGCTTTATCATTTAAGTCGATTCAAGGCTGTTAACGATCATCTCAAGTAATCAATGATAAAAATACTACGATTAACCGTAAAAAGATTCCAAAGTAAGAATAGCGTTTTTCACCTTTTGACTTGATTTCTTAAGCAAAGCGCCGTGCGGCATTTTTCTAGTCTTATTGACTCATTTATAAAAGCACCTCAGCGATGCGATGACCCAATAAAAAAGCCCCAACACTGTAAAGTGCTGAGGCTTAGATATTTAGTGGTGGCTCGACCTGGAATCGAACCAGGGACACAGGGATTTTCAATCCCTTGCTCTACCAACTGAGCTATCGAGCCACTTAAGGTCGAGCATTAGACCTTCTATAGGGCTTTGTGTCAAGTTAAAACTAGAATAATTTTACGCTAGTCTTGTTCAAGCTTTGTTAGCATGGTGTAATGGCCTGCTTAATATAGATATGTGGATGTGTAATGAGATTACGCGGAAAGATTAGTGTGTGGTTGTTAGTGTTATTGGTGCTGGCGGCTTTTTTATGGTTGATAACAGCCGCCTCAAACGCTACGCTACGCGATACTGTCGAGGCTTGGTTTGATCACTATTCTGAGGCTGTCGATGAGGCTCAGGCCGATGATGGATCTACAGATGAAGCTGAAGCGACTTCTGCTGCTACGATGCTGGTCCGAGTTGATGATAACATTGGCGATTATGCTGGAGTTGAGACTTTATCTTTAGTGGCGACTGGTTTTTCCCCAGAATCAAAAGCACTCGCTAAGGTCGTTGATTTAAGACCAATGTTAGTTTTACGGGCAAAACATAATCAGTCAGTAGCAGCATTGAATGTGGCCAATATTGCTGAGCGTGCTTTGGCAGCTGAATTGGCTAGATTAAAACTGCTAGCAAAAAGTACAGGTAGTGTTGCGACCAAAAATATCCATTATGCACAAGCAGATTGGCGTGCAGCTATGGCTAACTTACAAGGCTTAAATTTTCAGCGACAGACTATTAAAGAGCAGGTGATTCAATCGTGGGGTAATGTCATTGCGACGTGGATTTTATCGGCAGATTCAAAACAATGGCAGCGACTATTATTACGACAAGATAGTTTGTTATTAGTGACTCTGCCGCTTAATTTGTCCTTGTCGGCAGAAGTCAGTGTCATTCGCATTGCGCGAGATGGTTCACGTCAGCAAGCCCGCAAGGCTTATTTTGTCTCTCCCGCGTTGGCGACAGAATCGTTGACTCAGGGTGAAACCTATTTCTTTAAAACCACCACGGGTCGCTTACGTACTGGAATGAGATTAGATGCGTGGTTAGCACAGGGTTTTAAACCATTAAACGGTGTGCATATCCCTCAACAAGCGATAACTTGGCATGATGGTCAAGCATGGGTTTATGTGAAACTAGAAGATAATCTATATCAGCGCAGATCTTTGCAATCAGGTTTGGCTACAGCAGGCGGTGTTTTTATGACGGATGAGATTTATGCGGGCGATAGTTTGGTGATGAGTGGCGCCCAGATGTTGCTATCAGAAGAATTCAGATGGCAGATTGAGGGTGACGATTAGCCATGCTGTCGCATATTGTTGCCTTTTCTGTTCGGTTTCGTGGGGTTGTTGTTGCTTTAGCTGTATTACTATTAGCCTACGGTATTTATAAATTATCCAATTCCAGTTTAGATATTTTCCCAGAGTTTGCCCCCAAACAAGTGATTATTCAGACCGAGGCGCAAGGGCTGACTGCCGAGCAAGTAGAAGTGTTGGTTACACAAGCACTTGAAAATGGCTTAGGGGGTCTGGCAGGAACACAATCCATTCGTTCACAATCTATTCCTGGATTGTCTGTGGTCATTCTGACATTTTATGACAGCACCGATATTTATCTGGATCGTCAGTTGGTCTCTGAACGTTTGTTGGCATTAAATAAGGCATTACCAGAGGGTATTGGTCCACCGCTAATGGTGCCACTGGAGTCATCATCAGGCACGATTATGACAATAGGTTTAAGTTCGGACAGCCATGATTTAATGGACTTAAGAGCCTTGGTTGATTGGACCTTATCGCCCAGACTATTAAATGTCGAGGGCGTGGCTGATATTAATGTATTTGGTGGAGATAAAAAGCAGTTACAAATTCAGCTTGATACCGATAAATTAACACGTTTAGGCATCGCTATTGATGAGGTGACCCAAGCGGCAAAACTGGCTACCGGCATAATGGCAAGCGGTCATATTGAAAACAGTAACCAACGGATGATGTTGAGTATCAGAGGCCAACCAATGACGGCTGAGGATTTGGCAAAAGTCGTATTACGTTATAGCGAGAGTGGCTCCGTTTTGTTAGGAGATGTGGCAACGATTGTTGCAGCACCGGCGGCTGCGATTGGTGGGGCAGCTATTGGCGGTAAACCTGGTGTGGTGTTGATGGTGATCGGTCAATATAAAGCAAATACATTGGCGGTTACTCGTGGTGTTGAAGCTGCTTTAGCAGAGTTTAAAAGTGGTTTTTCTGCTGATGGCATTACCTTACATGACGATTTATTTCGTCCAGCTAATTATATTGAATCTTCATTAACTAATATTCGTGAACATTTATTAGTGGGCGGTGGTTTAGTGATGTTGGTGCTGATGTTATTTTTGTTTAATTTACGCACAGCCTTAATTTCAATCACCGCCATTCCTTTATCACTATTTACAGCCTTAATTATCTTGCTAGAAATGGGCGTTAATATCAATATTATGGTGCTCGGTGGATTGGCCATCGCCCTGGGCGAAGTGATTGACGATGCTATTATTGATACCGAAAATATATTTAGACGTTTGCGTGAAAATGCGGTGTTAACAAAACCAAAGTCAACGACAGAGGTCGTTTTTAATGCCTCGATGGAAGTACGTAGTTCAGTGGTGTATGCCAGTTTTATTGTGATGTTGGTCTTTATTCCATTATTAACCTTAAGCGGGGTGGCAGGGCGAATGTTTCAGCCATTAGGTGAAGCCTATATTTTGGCAATATTTGCTTCATTAGCAGTAGCCTTAACCGTCACACCTGCCTTATGCCATATATTGTTAACACGCTGGGGAAGTTTAAGTGATAAAGAGCCGCCACTGGTATGCTTACTTAATCCGATTTATGGCTGGGTATTGGGCCTTGTGAGCCGTTTTCCAAAAATCACGTTTGCTAGTGTGATGCTTTTTTGTTGTGTGGGATTAGCTATTTTACCTTTATTAGGTGGTCGCTTTCTACCTGAACTACGCGAGGGTCATTACATTATTCATACGGCGAGCATACCGGGTACATCAATCGCCGAGTCATTACGAATTGGCGGCCAGATAGAAAAACGAGTGGCTGAAATAGAAGGAGTACGCTCAACCTCTCAATGGGCAGGTCGGGCTGAACGTGGCGCTGATACATTTGGCACACATTACAGTGAGTATGAAATTGATTTAGAGCCAATGGATGGGACCGAACAACAAGCGATATTAGACCAGATCCGTGATCTATTAGAAGCCTTTCCTGGTATAAATTCTGAGGTGAATACTTTTTTAACCGAGCGCATTGATGAAACTATTTCAGGTTATACCTCGCCGGTAGTCGTTAATGTTTATGGAAAAAACCTGACTGAACTTGATCATAAGGCTCAACAAATTGCCGCTGTGATGCGAGATATCGATGGTGCAGCCGATGTACAATTACGAGCACCAGCAGGCGAACCACAATTAGAAGTACGATTAAAACTGGATGAATTAGCCTATTGGGGTTTAAAACCTGCTGATGTAATGCGTACCGTTCAAACTGGCTTTGAAGGTGCGGTTGTTGGTCAGGTAAGGGAAGCTAATCGGGTATTCGATGTGGTGGTTGTATTGCCCGCAGCTCAACGTAAACAACCGGATGATGTGGCTAATTTACCCATTCAAACCTCGGCAGGTGTTATGTTGCGCTTGCAAGATGTGGCGACGATCAAACAAATTGCGGGGCGTTATATGATTTTACATGCTGGCGCTCAGCGATTACAAACGGTGACATGTAATGTGACTGGACGAGATTTGACGTCGTTTTTTGCGGAGTTGAAACAACGAGTACACAATGAGGTGACATTTTCAGCCGATATTTATCCTGAATTTACCGGTGCAGCGGTGGCTCAAGCCCAGTCACGAGAAGACCTGTTAGTGCATTCTGCATTGGCCGGTGTCGCCGTATTATTATTGCTATATATAGCCTTGCAAAGCTTACGTAATATGGGTTTAGTTTTAATCAATCTACCCTTTTCGCTAGTGGGTGGTGTGATTGCCGTCTTGTTGACCAATGGTGTGTTATCGATAGGATCAATGGTCGGTTTTGTCACCTTATTTGGAATTACATTACGTAACTCGATTATGTTGGTATCGCATTACCAATATTTAGTCGTAGAGGAAGGCGCACAGTGGAATGCTGACACGGCAATTCGCGGAGCAAAAGAACGTCTACCTTCTATTTTAATTACAGCTTTAGTCACGGCATTAGCGATGTTGCCGATTGCAATGAACTCCGATAGTCCTGGCCGAGAAGTAATGGGGCCAATGGCGAGTATTATTATTGGTGGTTTGATTTCATCAACGCTACTTAATTTACTGGTATTGCCAAGCATTATGCTGCGCTATGGTAGATTTGAGAAGTGATTAACTTGTGTAATGACGGGTTAATCATCTCGTTTAGCCACAATGAATGCGGCAGCGATAATGAGTCCAACAACAAGTAAAAACAATAAATCAAGCACGCTGAGATAAGCTAGTAGAGATGATTTAAGCGCTAATTAGTAATAGCAAACGTTTCGATGCCTTGATTTCTACGAGCAGAGAAAAACTGATAAATCTGTTTAAGTTCGACCGGCGAAAAGTGAATTAAAATGAGTTGCTGGCCAGGATGAATGAGGTTGGCATCTCGTCCCATGCTGCGAGTTTTCAAGTTGTAAACAAAGCTATTATCAACCTTGTTATTGAGTATTTTCCCCAGAAAAGAACTGAAACCTGAAGGCAGCTTTTCATCAGCATCAGCAGGGATAATGGCTTGGGTCATCTCTTTATTAAGTGCGATACCCTCTATTTGTAAGCCGTGTCTAAATTTATCAATCAAACCTGTTTGAACAATACCCCATAAACCCTGAACATCATGTTCTGTCACCCGATGCAAATAAAATAAGGCATCGTCTGTTAGCGCGTCGGATTGGGTGATCTCTTTTAAGGTCACTGCTTTCGAACCATGTGAAATGGTGGCTATTAATGGCTGTTCGTCTGCCAGTGATATATTTTTCAGATCACCGACAGTCGTTTCTATGCGGTGTTGTTGTGACACCAGCTGAATTATTGCTGAATCCAGTACTAGATCTTTTTGAGACAATAAGTCAGCAAGAGCAGCACTTATTTGTATGCCATCAGCGTTGATGATGGTGATGGTGGCTGTTTTATCTTCTAATGAGTCACTGAGCTTCGCCAGCGTTGTTTCTACTTTTTCATGAGTCACATATTTTAGCGTCAGTGGTGTTTCGGGGTTTAGACGTTGATCATCAATGAGTGTTTTTTTAGTTGTCGCGACATATTCGAGATCAGGCAAAACGATAACGCTGTCATGGCGAACAAATTTATCTTCATTTTCATTGATAGTGATAAATTCATCGGTGGTTGCCAGGTTTTTGACAAAAATGTCGGCCTCTTGCTCGGTGATTTGTTCACTGTTGGGTGCGTCAGCTGTGGGGGTAATGATGGTTAATGGTGTTTCGATAATTTCAATAGCAGGGCTAACATTATGTTCTATTCGACTGGATTTGAGATCCGTAAACAATAAGTAGGCGATAACAGCTAACACAAGTAGCGCAAGGAAGGCTGGAGTCAAAGAAGGTTTAGGAGACGATGTTGCCATAGTGGTAGCCTTATTTGTGACGAGAAATACTGATAGTGCAAAGACTTCAGAATAAGCCATTCAGTGTTTGATGATCAAGTCGACGACACCAAGGGACATCATCAGCAAAATGATTCAGTTGGCGCAGAAGTTGTGAAGCCTGCTCTAGCTGGCTAATGGCGATGATTGGAAGTTGTTGTTGCAAAATAACGACAAGCAGATTTTTGTCTGTTTGATTATTCTTTAGACTAGTTAATAGCGACTTGACCAGTACTTTAAGATCGGTTTGGGCCAGTAAACTAGGAATACTTTTAATAAGCAAAGCCTTAGGTTGTGGGTCTAATTGTAGGCCTATGTCTGCTAGTAATGCCTTATGCTGAGTAGCAAGTTCAATTAAATCATTATCGATGGGTACACTAAGAGGAACCAAAATGGGGCGAGAACTCAATGTATTAGTGTCAATGGCATGTTGTAGTTGCTGTCGGCGAAGTTGTTGTTCGGCTTGTTGAAGATCAATGATCATTGATCCCTGCGAAGACTGGGTAATGACATAGCGCTGCTCGAGCAAAACAAGGGCATGTCCAAACTTATCCTGCGACAACTGTTTAGACTGGGCAGGCTTTATAGCAGGTAGTGGGTTTTGTCTTGCTTGCGCAGGGATATAAGCTGATGTTAAAGCTGCGGTATTAGTATGAACAGGGGGGGAGGGCTTATAGCTAACTAAGGCCATTTCTGCTCCTGCCATCTCATGGCTGAGAGTTTCTTCGACTGCACGGGTCAATAAACCATGAATTAAGCGTGCATCACGAAAACGAACTTCATGTTTGGTCGGGTGGACATTAATATCAACACGATCTAGGGGAATGGTGAGATATAACACATAAGCGGGCTGACGGCCTGCAGGGATCTTATCCATATAAGCTTGGCGGATAGCATGAGTAATCACTCGATCTCGTATAACTCGACCATTGATGAAAAAATATTGGACATCAGTTTGTGGGCGATGAGCCTCTGCCTTTCCTAGCCAGCCTTTAAGATGAATGTTATCAAAGTCTTGCTGAATAAACAGACTATTATGTATAAAATTTTTGCCACATATTTTAGCAATACGTTGTTGCTGTTGCTCAAGGCTAATCGCTGCTGGTAACTTTAAGCTAGAATTAGCCGATAAAACACAATGAAAACCAACCGTAAATTGACTTAGTCCTAAACGATGTAGGGTGGTTAGAATATGATTTGATTCTGTTTTATTGCTGCGAAGAAAATGTCGTCTGGCCGGTAAATTAAAGAATAAATCGCGAATTTCAACTGAAGTGCCTTGTGGATGTGCCGCTGGGCTCATAGTGCTAGTTTCATCGCCAGTAAGCTGCCAAGCACATTCACTATCAGCCTGACGCGAGATCAGGGTTAAACGTGATACCGAGCTAATACTAGGCAAGGCTTCACCACGAAAACCTAAACTAGAAATATGGCTTAACTGTTCACTCGAATGGAGTTTGCTGGTGGCATGGCGACTAAGCGCTAGTGCGAGATCTTCTGGGTGAATGCCTTGACCATTATCACGTACACGGATGAGCTTATTTCCGGCACCTTCAATATCAATATAAATTTGATCTGCGCCTGCATCGAGACTATTTTCAACCAGTTCTTTGACGACAGAAGCTGGTCGTTCGATAACTTCACCCGCTGCAATTTGGTTGGCAAGGTGTAAGGGCAAAGCGTAAATGCGTTGTATATCTGACATATCACTCATTTTAACAGCATCAGCATAATGGAATACACTCAAATAAACTGAAGTTATGCATTAGCTAAACGACACCCCCAACCTGTTGCTTGTTGTCGTTTCAAGGGATCAGCAGTATGTCGCCAACATTAATATTCGAACGACTCAAGTTGTTGTTCGTTTTTAGCGCTACCATGCTAATCTGATAACGTTGTGCTATGGTGCTTAAGGTATCACCACGACTGACAATATGCTGCTGCTGCAAATTGGAACCCGGTAAAGGATTACGCCTAAAATAATTAATGATCCCTGACAATATTGCCCGAGCTATCTTATTTTGATGACTCGGTGTGTTTAATTTTCGTTCTTCATTAGGATTAGAAATAAAGGCAGTTTCAACTAGTATTGAAGGGATATCTGGTGATTTCAAGACAACAAAAGCGGCCGATTCAACCCGTTTTTTATGGACATTGCCAACACGTTTCAGGCCAGCTAACACTGTATTGGCAACCTCAAGGCTGGCTTCTAAGCTAGCTGTTTGAGATAAATCAAGTAACACCGATGCCAGCATGTCATCTTTATCTTCTAAACTAATACCACCGACTAAATCAGCAGCATTTTCTTTGTCAGCCATCATTTGTGCCGCTTCACTACTGGCGCCACGTTCAGATAAAACAAATACTGAAGCGCCTTTTGCCTTCGAATCTCTAAAGGCATCGGCATGAATGGAGATAAACATATCCGCTTTATTAATGCGTGTTCTTTTTATGCGTTGACGAAGTGGCAGAAAAATATCTTTATCGCGGGTTAAATAAGCACGCATACCCGGTTCTTTATTGACTATTTTAGCTAAGCGTTTAGCCACAGACAGAACAATATCTTTTTCTTTAGTGCCATGTTTTCCTACTGCACCTGAGTCTTGGCCACCATGGCCAGCATCAATAGCAATAATAATATCGCGTCTGACCATCGATTTTTTAGATTTACTAATGGTTGCTACGGTAGGTTTTTGAGGATTAACTTTAGCAGCTGTTGTTTTACGGGCTTGTGTAGAAGCTGTCACTGCCTTTTTGAGAGGTTTTTCAGCTGGCTTTATGGTGACAGCTGCTTTTGTGTTTCGCTTTTTCAAATCGCGTAAATCTAGCACAAGGCGATGAGGAAAGTTCTCATTCGGTTTTAAAGTCTGGGTTGAAAAAACGACTTTATGATCAAGATCGAGTACTAAGCGCAAGCTGCTTTTATTCCACTTGGCGTGACGGATACTATGGATAGGGCTGTTGACTAATTTAGGTAATGGAAGGGGCCCATTTTGTAGAGTATTTTTTAAATCAATAACAATACGATCAGGGTTTTCCAAAGAGAATATTTTGAATTGGAACGCGCTATTAAGATCGATAACAAGGCGAGTATCACTATCCGCTTGTGATAAGCGTATGTTTTGGATACTTGTCGACCAGGCGTTGATGCTGGTAATGAGTAAGATGAGGCCCAAGCAGAGACGGAGCATTATTATATTCCTGCACTATTCTAATAATGCTAGTGTGTATTTTTTTAATATAAAAATCAAGTTTCTTTTATATTAATAAGGGGATAGCGGTTAAAGCTGAATTAAATATTAAGATTATTAGTCAGTTTAATAGCGCTAGAAGACAATGGCACTAAGTCTGCAATACGTGCATTATCTTGATAGCTAAAAGTAATAACAAGATCAGCTTGAGGTAATAAAGGCTCACCCTGTTTAGCCCATTCGATTAAACAAATTGCATACGGGCTAAAATAATCGTCGAGACCCAAATATTCTAATTCTTCAGGATCTGCTAGACGATAGAGGTCAAAATGAAATATCAGTCGATTTGCTACATCATAACGTTCAACAAGGGTGTAGGTAGGGCTTTTTACATTGCCTTGATGTCCCAAAGCTCGTAAAAATCCTCGGCTAAAGGTCGTTTTACCTGCACCTAATTCACCTTCTAAATGAATAACAAATAATTTTTCAGGGCAGATGTTTGCAATACACTTACCTAGGTTAAGAGTGGCGACTTCATCTGCTAAGTAAATCTGCATAGAATAATTAAACCTTAAAACAATATGTTAAAAAATAAGATTAGCAAGATGACGAAGATGAGGCATCAAGTCCATGGCTAACATGCCACGTTCACCATCTTGTTCCGCCGCTTTATCACCAGCCATACCATGTAAGGTGACACCAATACAGGCCGCTTCCATAAGAGTGAAATTCTGTGCCAACAAACCACCAATTACACCTGCCAACACATCGCCCATACCACCACTGCCCATACCTGGGTTACCCCATGTTGAGAGACGTATAGGTGTTTGGCCATTGGATATCAAGGTACCTGAACCTTTGAGCACAACAATGCCGCCATAACATTTTTGTAATTCTCTGACGGCATGAAAACGATTAGCCTGGATCTCTGCTGATGTACACTCTAATAAACGTGCGGCTTCACCGGGATGAGGTGTCAAAATCCAATGATCATAGTGTTGCGGGTTTTTACTCAATATATTGAGTGCGTCGGCATCAACCACCATCGGTAAATTGCTGGTAATCGCTTTTTTGAATAATGCTTGAGCCCATTCGCTTTGACCTAGACCTGGCCCCACCGTTAAAGCATTAGCACGTTCAATCATCGCATCAAGATCATTTACATCCTCAACTCCGTAACACATTAATTCTGGACGCGATTGATTGAGTATTGGGCTGTGAGCAGCGCGGGTAGCAATACTGGTTAAACCTGCACCAATTCTAGCTCCAGCTTCTGCCGCTATTCGTGCCGCCCCAGACATACCATGATCGCCACCAATAATTAATAGGTGACCATAAAGACCTTTATGGCCTGTACGCTCACGAGGCGCTAAACAGGCACCATCATTCTCAAGACTGACTCGGCGGGCAATAGGAGTGACTTCCTTGTATATAGCTGACGGAATTTGTAAAGAATCAAAACAGACATTACCGCAATAGTTAGGGCCTTCGCCAGTAAATAAACCTTTATGAAGGCCAATGAAGCTTAAGGTAAGTGTTGCTTTAACAGCAACACCTAGAGCATTGCCATGATCAGCATGTAAGCCAGAAGGAATATCCAAAGATAAAACAGGGACCCGTTTTGCTGCTTGATTAATGGCGATAATTATTCTTTGATAATCACCACTACATTCTCTATCTAAGCCATGGCCAATAAGGGCATCAACAATCACATCGGTAGATGGCAGGTTTTGGTCAAAAGGGTGAATTTCTGCACCTGTGATAAGCAGTGCATCACGTGCTGCAATGCTTTCAGTGCTCATTTTTGTTTGATCGCCGACCTGAATCACTGAGACACGATAATCACTTGCCAGTGCTTGTGTTGCCAGCTCAAAACCATCACCACCATTATTGCCTGTGCCGCAGATAACTAATAATCGCTCAGCTTGGCCCCAATGATTTTTAATTGATGACAAGGCCGCTGCGCCAGCTCGCGCCATTAATTTGGCTGCAGAAATGTGATGTTGTTCTATAACAATCTGTTCTAATTCACGAGACTGGTCAGCAGTATATAAATCATGGGGCAAGTTAAGCATAGGCTTTTATTCCGATGTATAAACATGAGTGTTCTACTATAATAGCCTGCATGGAAGAATTAAATACAGTAGTAGCGATGAGCGAACTACATGAAAAAATGCAAGCTTGGGCAAAATCGTTTGGTTTTCAGCAGCTTGGCGTGAGTGATATTAACTTGGCCGATAGCGAAGAAAAATTACTCAAATGGTTAGAAGCTGGTTTTAATGGCTCAATGGCTTATATGTCTCGCCATGGCACTAAACGTACCCGTCCTGATGAGTTAGTGCCTGGTACTGTTAGAGTAATCACATTACGTATGGATTATTGGCCTGAAGCCGCAGTGGAGCCATGGTCGGTGTTAGCTGACGATAAGCTTGGATTTATTTCGCGATATGCACTAGGCCGTGATTATCATAAGTTGATGCGCAAACGTTTACAGCAACTATCAAACAAGATAGAGCAAGAGCTAGGTGATATGAATTATCGAGTATTTTCTGATAGTGCGCCAGTGATGGAAAAAGCCTTGGCAGAAAAATCCGGTATAGGCTGGGTAGGCAAGCACAGTAATATTTTGAATCGTGAACATGGCTCCTATTTCTTTTTAGGCGAAATATATACAGATTTACCCTTACCACTGACCGCAGCAACCACCGAACATTGTGGATCCTGCACTTCATGTATTGATGTTTGTCCCACCCAAGCGATTGTAGCACCATACCAAGTTGATGCTCGACGGTGTATTTCTTATTTTACGATTGAATCACGAGATGCTATTCCAGTTGAGTTTCGTTCTATGATGGGCAATAGAATTTATGGCTGTGATGATTGTCAGTTAGTCTGCCCATGGAATAAATTTGCCCAAGCTACAGTCGAACCAGACTATTCACCTCGGCACGGACTAGATGCGCCACAATTAGTCGATTTGTTTGCATGGACGGAACAAGAGTTTTTAAGCAAACTTGAAGGCAGTCCTATTAGACGGATTGGTTTTGAAAGTTGGCTGCGTAATATCGCGGTGGCATTAGGTAATGCCAAGACCAGCGCCGATATTGTAGCGGGTCTAACTCGTCGACTGGATTATCCTTCGCCATTAGTGAAAGAACATGTTTTGTGGGCATTGGAACAACACCAAAAATAAGGTTGAGAGGGCCTCTACGAGGTATTGAGAGCCGACAAACTAGGGGTGTTATTCAGTATCAATAATGCCTTCAACGGGGTTTAAGTAACCCTTATCAACATACAGCGCCTGGGTTGCTTTCGCTAACAAAGCCTGAATGTCATTGCCATTATCTGGATAAATAGCCATGCTAATGCTGACACTTATTTGAATAGCGTAGCCATCAATAAGTAGTGTTTCAGCTAGCGATTTTTTTAATTTCTTAACCAGAACGTGAGCCTGACTATCTGCCTGTGTTAATTCATGCAAGCAGAGGACACTGACAGTGATTAGAAGCCCTAATTAGAGACACCTCAAAAAATAGCTGAGCCGGTCTTGTTGTGCCAATAATGCTTTGACTTGACCCAGTTTATAGTGAGAGTCGCTGATTGTTAATGGGCCAAATTTGACCTGATTACAGGCAGACAATAGATCATTGATCACAAGTGTTTGTTGAAAAGGACCCGCTAACGGATAGTTTGGCGCTAATAATATAGATGTTGGTTTGCTAGCGCTTAGAAGAATCGTTTCAGCGTGGACAATAGAGATGAGGCCAAACAATATCAATAAAATAGGTGTTGACCCTAATATAATGAGCGACTGTATCTTCATTATTTACATCATCCTATTCCATCCATGAACAGTTGTACTGATCTTACTATTGTAGCTATTACAACTATTGTTTATTCAGGTAGTTTAATAAAATGTTCGCGATAATGCTGTAATTCACGGATCGAATCTTTTACATCATCCATCGCCAAGTGAGACCCATTTTTCTTAAAGCTTTTTTCTACTTTAGGTGCCCAACGGCGAGTCAATTCTTTTAGTGAGCTGACATCAAGGTTGCGATAATGAAAAAAGGCTTCGAGTTCAGGCATCAATCGCGCCATAAACCGTCGATCTTGGCAAATACTATTGCCACACATAGGTGATGTTCCAGCAGAAATATATTGTTTTAGGAACTCAAGTGTTTGTTGTTCAGCTTCAGCTACAGTTACGATGCTATTGCGGATCCGCTCAACTAATCCAGAACCACCATGTTGTTTGGTATTCCACTCATCCATACCGGCTAAAATATCATCAGGCTGGTGGATGGCTATAGTAGGCCCCTCTGCCAAAATATTCAGATCGGCATCTGTCATGATAGTAGCGATCTCAATAATCTGGTCATTATTGGTATCAAGACCGGTCATTTCTAGATCAATCCAAATGAGATTTTTTTTATTTTTAGCCATAATATCTGTCTTTTTGTAAATGAGAGAATGAACTTACTTGCCACAGATTGTATCAAAGGCTAACCTGCATGACATGTTTGAAATTTTTGGAATAAATAAATGAACGAATTTACTTGGGTTTTTCTCGCCGCACTGGCATTGATGATTAGCATTGAGCTATGGTTATCATTAAGACAAGGCAACTATGTACAAGCTAATAGAGGGGAGGTACCTAGCGCATTTAAAGAGCAAGTTAAGTTGGCCGCCCATCAAAAAGCAGCCGATTATACGGTGGCGAAAGGCAAACTCAATAGAATAGAAAATGTATTTGGTGCTATTTTATTACTCCTTTGGACATTAGGTGGCGGATTAGCGCTGTTATCTGATGCTTGGCAGAGTTTTGAGTGGTCTCCAACCTTAACCGGGGTGGTATTTCTACTGAGCTTTTTTGTGATAGGTTCATTGTTAGACTTACCTCTATCATGGTATCGCACCTTTGTTTTGGAGCAACGCTTCGGTTTTAATAATAATACACCTGCTTTATATTTAGCGGACTTATTTAAACAAACCTTATTAATATTACTTATTGGCGCACCTTTAATTTGGGGCGCATTAACATTAATGGATAATACGGGCAAATACTGGTGGTTATATTTGTGGGCCGCCTGGATAGGTTTTGCCATTATAATGATGTGGGCCTATCCGGCTTTTATTGCGCCTTTATTTAACAAGTTCACCCCCTTACAAGATGAAAGCTTACAAGCACGTGTTGAGGCATTATTAGCTCGCTGTGGTTTTAAAAGCCAAGGCATTTATGTAATGGATGGCTCGCGCCGTAGTGGCCATGGCAACGCGTATTTCACCGGTTTAGGCAATAACAAACGTATTGTGTTTTTTGATACTTTATTAAAAACATTAAACGAAGATCAAATTGAAGCAGTATTAGCACATGAGCTGGGTCATTTTCGTCGTAAGCATGTTATTAAAAATATGGCTGTAATGGCTTTATTAAGTTTAATAGGTTTAGCTATTTTGGGTTGGGCATCTGCAGAAACGTGGTTTTACAGCGGTTTAGGTGTTAATACTCAATCTGATGCGATGGCCTTGATGTTATTTATGATGGTTATTCCGGTCTTTAGTTTCTTTTTGCATCCAATGATGACCGGATTATCACGTAAATATGAATATGAAGCGGATGCTTATGCGGCCTCGGTGGCAAATGCTGATGATCTGATCACCGCTTTAGTTGCCCTGTACCAAGAAAATGCCAGCACCCTAACCCCGGATCCCTTAGTATCTGCTATTTATGATTCACATCCGCCGGCGAGTTTACGTATTGCTAATTTGCAAGCAAGCAAGGCGTGATTAGATCGACACTGCTGGTGGCGGTACTGCTTGTGTTATCACCTTTGGTGATGGCGCAAGCTAAAGGCTTACACGATGCTAGCTGTTTACAATGCCATGCTTCGTTAACAGGCGGTAAACCAACAACGCTTTATACGCGTGCAGATCGAAAGGTAAAAAGCTTGGCCAGCTTGCAGCAGCGTGTTAAAGGCTGTGCTATCGCTGCTGATGCTAATTGGTCAGATAGTGAACGCACATTGGTTGTCAACTTTTTAAGTGCAGCTTTTTATCACTTTTGAGTTAATTCAGCAAGCTTGGCTAAATCTATCGCACTCAATAATCTATCTCGCTTGACGGGCACGTTTTAGGGTTAACTTTGTTCAGGGATTTTAATCGCTAGTGGTTCTCTGGCTAATTTTCCATCTTTTGCGATTCAGGCCTTGCTCAGAAAAACGTTTTATATTTAAGGGTTAGCTTATGATTTCTACAGTTAACTTTATGCTACTTAGCTAATAGTGACTAGATTACGTCCCTGATTTTTTGACTGGTATAAGGCCTTATCAGTACGATCTATAATAGTGGATGGTGAATCATCTTTTCGCAACATGCTCAGACCGACTGAAACGGTAACCCGTTCGATGTACTCTTCTTGACCTTTCTTTTTTAAACGACTATCAGCAAGCGTCAGCCGAATCTTATCAGTGATTTTTTGTGCTTCGTCAAGCGAGATATTCATCAAAAGCATGGCCATTTCTTCACCACCAAAACGGGCAACAAGATGATTCGCACCGGCATGATTTTGAAGTAAACCTGAAAAGTACTGTAAAATTTTATCGCCTAAAACATGGCCATAAGTATCATTAATATTCTTAAAATGATCCAGATCAAAAAGTGCTAAAGCAATGTTGGGTTGAGGCCGCTCACAGAGTTCATTTAATTCGTGGTTAAACGCCCCTCGATTTAATAAACCGGTCAAACCATCTGTTCGTGACGCTTCTTTGACGGTTTCCAATTCAGCTTTGAGTTTGGCAATTTCTTGAGATGAGGCTGCAAGGTCTTTTTTAAGATCTTGACTTGCTTTTGTCAACATCTGTGTAGAAGCAAGAATATCGCTGACTACATTATTAAGCTCGTTAATATCACGACACCTATTCAGTAAGACTTTGCTATTGTTTAGTTCGCTAATAGAGTGCGCAGTATCTGCTTCAGTCTTATTAATATTACCTAGAGTATTGTCTACGACCAGTTTCAAGCCATTATGGGTTGATTCAAGACGTTCAGGCATACCCATCAATACGTGTTTTTCGAACAATTGTTGAGTAAACTCAGTTGAGATAGGTAACTTATTATGGAGTCGGGTGTTAATTTCTTCGACTAAAAGAAAGTTTTCACCTGATACATATTCATACCAAACTGCATAATTAGAAGGGTTAACAGGAATTTTATATTTGTTAATCAGTGGCAATGCTTGCCTAAGATTTTCTGATGCCTTTTGCATCGGATCTTGATACCTAGGCGGAAATGATGATGTATATTCCATTATAACTCTCTCTAAAATATTACGATGTAAGGTGTTATTCCTATCTCTGAGTTATAAAGTACGCTTACACAGGGTCTATGTAAACAATTTTTTGTTATATTTAAGTAAGATACAGCAATAAGCTTGGAAATGGATTAGGTATTTAACCTTTCTTATTATCCGGTTTTAGATGAAAGCACAATAAAACAAGCCAAAAAAACAGCTTGGCACAAACTCTGCATTAGCCTAAGCAACCTAGCTACTTGGAGAGTAAATATGAAATATTTGATACGATTTTCAGCAGTAATCGGCCTAATATTATTGACGTCCTGTACCACTACTACCGTCAAACGTGATCCTGAATATGCTGCTGCTAGGCCAGTAGCAGTACCTGATCCACCCAAAACAGATGGCGCTATTTTTGATCTAGGTACTAACATTTCTTTGTATGAAGATTATCGTGCCCGTCGTGTTGGCGATATCTTGACGGTGAACTTAGATGAAGCCACTCGAGGCGAAAAAACATCCGCCACCATCATTCGTAAATTAAGTACAAACAGCGTGACCTCGCCTACGCTTCTGGGTTCTGCCTTAGAGTTCAGTACGCCTGGAATTTTCCCCTTAGCCAGTAATGATAATAATAATGGGGGGATGAATTTGGAATCTCAACATGATCTTAATGCCTTGGGTGACAGTGATTTAACCAATAGGTTAAGCGGTGATATCACCGTGTCAGTAATAGAAGTATTACCCAATGGCAATATGGTTATCCGTGGTGAGAAAGTGATGACAATTAACCAAGGTAATGAATATTTGCGAATTTCTGGAATGATTAGTCCGCGTGATATTGATAGCAATAATTCGATTTCATCAAAGCGAATTGCTGATGTTCAAATGTCTTATGTCGGTGATGGTCAAACCAATGATGCCAATGTTATGGGCTGGTTGGGTAGATTCTTTCTTAGTGCCTTGATGCCGTTTTAAAGGGAAATAATATGAAGATTAAAACAATATTAATCTCACTCGCCATGCTAGTTGCTTCATCAACAACATCAGCAGAGCGTATTAAAGATTTGGCTTCGATTGCCGGCGTGCGGAATAACCAACTTGTCGGTTATGGTTTGGTCGTGGGTTTAAATGGTACGGGTGATAAAACCCCTTTCACCGGTCAAAGTTTACGCAGCATGTTACGTGAATTAGGGGTGACCTTACCGCCGGGTACGGATCCAAGAAGCAAAAATGTCGCCGCAGTGACCATTCATACTGATTTACCCGCTTTTGTAAAACCAGGCCAAACCATTGATGTCACCGTCTCTTCTTTAGGAGATGCTAAAAGTTTGCGTGGGGGAAGTTTGATTATGACCCCGCTAAAAGGGGCCGACGGTAAAATTTATGCGATGGCACAGGGTAATTTAGTGGTGGGTGGTTTTGGCGCGGAAGCAGGTGATGGTTCACGGGTAACGGTCAACATTCCCAGTGCCGGCAGAATTCCCAATGGTGCAACGGTAGAGCGTAGCGTTGGTAACGCATTTAATGTGGGCGACCATATTATTTTAAACTTACATCAACCTGATTTTACCACTGCAAGTCGTTTGACTGACTCTATCAATTACACCTTGGGTAAAGGCACTGCACGCTCAATGGATGCATCATCAATTAAAGTTAATGCCCCGCGCGATCCTAGCCAACGGGTGCCATTTTTATCCTTGGTCGAAAACCTACAACTTAAGCCGGGTGAGGCCGCAGCAAAAATAGTGGTGAATTCTCGGACGGGTACCATTGTTATTGGTCAGCATGTGCGTGTCAGCCCTGCGGCGGTCACTCACGGTAATTTATCGGTCACTATTTCAGCCAATACTGAGGTGAGTCAGCCTAATGCCTTCTCTAATGGTGAAACCGTTATTGCACCTAACTTTGATATAGAAATTAGCGAGGAAGATAGCCGTATGTTTCTATTTGACTCTGGTGTGTCTTTGGATGACATTGTTAAAGCGGTCAATCAAGTGGGGGCTGCACCGGGTGATTTAGTGGCTATCTTAGAAGCCTTAAAACAGGCTGGGGCATTACGTGCTGAGCTGGTTATTATCTAATGTTTATTGTCAATCAATATGCTTATTTAGTGGTGGATGACAATAATAATCAGACTTATCTAGTCTGCTTAGGCTAAGTCATGGCCCTTAATACACATATTTCACAAACTGCGGTCGATTTTAAAGGCTTGAGTGAACTTCGCCGTTCTGCAACGGCGGATAAAACCGATCAAGAAACCCTAGAACAAGTCGCAGGCCAGTTTGAATCTTTATTTGTTGGCATGATGTTAAAAAGCATGCGCCAAGCCAGCCTAGGCAAGGGTATTTTGGATTCATCACAAAGTGATATGTACCGTGATATGTCTGATCAACAATTGGCAATGGATTTGTCTGCTAAAGGTGGTCTTGGTTTGAGGGAAGTCATTATGCGTCAATTAGGAGGCCAAATTGAATCTAAAATAAATACCGATGGTCAGGCAGAGGCTTATGGCATGGAGACAGTAAAACAGAGACCAGTATTACAATCAGTTGAAAATCCGGCTTTGATGCAAAAAATCTTGCTAGCAACACCTGAAGCAAAAATTCAAACCTTAACAAAACAATCAACCATTAAATTTGATTCGCCAGCCAGTTTTGTGCAGCAGCTATTACCTATGGCCAAACAAGCAGCCCAAAGAATTGGTGTCACACCTGAAGTTATATTATCGCAAGCCGCATTAGAAACAGGCTGGGGACAACATGTGATTAATAAGGCGGATGGAAGTTCAAGTTATAACTTATTTAATATTAAAGCAGACAGTCGCTGGCAGGGTGATCGTGCTGCCATCGGCACAGTGGAATATAGTGATGGTGTTGCAGTAAAAGAGCAGGCGCAGTTTAGATCGTATAACTCTTATCAAGACAGCTTTAACGATTATATTGATTTTCTACAAACTCAGCCTCGTTATCAAAATGCATTAAAACAGACACATGATTCAGAACAATTCATTGAGGATCTTCATAAAGCAGGTTATGCGACCGATCCTGATTATGCCGATAAAATAAAAAAAATCATGAATAGTTCAACATTGGCACAAATCTCGCAAAAGTTAGAACATTCATGATTTTCGTCGATAAATTGACGGATAGAGGGCTTTAAAATGAGCATGTTAAATATTGGTACATCAGCACTTGTGACGACGCAGGCCTCGTTATCAACCACCAGTCACAACATCAGTAACGCCAATACCGAGGGCTTTAATCGCCAGCGGGTAGTGCAAGGCACCCAAATTTCCAGTTTTTCAGGTGGCTACTATATAGGTTCGGGTGCTCAGGTTGACTCGGTTGAACGTATATTTGACCAATTTTTATCTGATCAAGTACGTGTATTTACCTCACAAGAAAGACAATTTGATACCTTTAGCACCTTTGCTCAGCAAGTGGATGATTTGCTGGGTTCGCCTGAATTATCATTAAATTCTGGATTGCAGGGCTTTTTTGATTCAATACAAGATGTTGCTGATGATCCAACGTCTATTCCTGCTCGACAAGTTATGATAACTCAAGCTGATACCTTAGCAAATCGTTTTAATACCTTAGATACACAGCTAAATTCATTTAATGCACAAGTGAATGCTAACCTTGAAACCGAGGTTAATAATGTCAATGTGCTTGCTAAAGGCATCGCCGAACTGAATCAAGTGATTATGGAATCAACAGGGGGGTCTAGAACACCACCTAATGATTTATTAGATCAGCGCGATCAATTGATCAATCTATTATCCAGCTATATTTCTGTGTCGACCAATGAACAAAATAATGGGGCGATTAATGTATTTATCGGTAATGGCCAAGGCTTAGTAGTAGGGCAGTCTGAAATCGCACTAAGCGTGGTGGTGGATCCCCTCGATGCCAGTCGAAGTGAAGTTGGTTATGGTCCGAGTGCTATTAATGTATCAGCACAGTTAAGTGGTGGTTCAATCGGTGGTTTATTGTCCGTTCGCCAAGATATCATTGCACCGGCACAAGCTGAAATTGATGCCTTAGCAGCCGGTATGATACAGGCTGTAAATGAACAGCATAGTGTCGGACTGACCATCGATGGTAATGCCGGCGGTAACTTCTTTGGGCCTAATGATGCCTTATTACAAGATGCAGGTAGTATCACTGTAGCAATAATAAGCCCTCGTGATATAGCTATTGCGCTGCCAGTATTAACGGCCACAAATACCAACAACACGGGCACGGCGACACTGAATATTAAAAAGGTGGATGGTTCAGATCCATTATTTGATCCGCTCAATCCATTAATTAGTGATTTGAGTTTCAGTTTTGATAGCAGCTTGATTCCCCCTGGATATACAGTATCGTATGCAGGTGAAACGGCCAGTATTGACTATAATTCAGCATCAGAGAACGGTAAATCATTTGATCTATCTCTACTCGTTTTTACAGGTACGCCTCCCCCGACCCCGCCAGCCTTAACCATCACATTGGCGGGTGTGCCTACCAATACCGATAATTTTACGGTAGGCAATAGTACCAATGGTGGTTTTGATTCTGTCGGTGACAACCGTAATGCACTGGCGCTAGGCGAACTACAACTGTCTAAAACACTCAATCAAGTCAATGGTAATGGGACCCAATCTTTTGGGGATGCTTATGGTATTTTAGTGGCCAATGTAGCCACTAGAACAAACCAATCTGATGTAGGGCAACAAACCCAAAAAGCGTTACTCGACCAAACTACTCTGCGTTATGAATCTATTTCAGGCGTAAATTTAGACGAGGAAGCGGCCAATTTGATTAAATTTCAGCAAGCTTTTCAAGCCGCATCGCAGATCATTACGGTATCTAATACCGTATTTGAAGCTTTGATCCGTGCAATGTAAAGCGAGGTAATTATTATGCGGATTTCTACAGCCCATCTCTTTGATCAAAACCTATCAGCCATGCTTGCCCAGCAAACAAAACTTGGTAAAACACAGCTTCAAGTATCAACTGGTGATAGGATTTTAAGCCCCTCAGATGATCCGGCAGGCTCGGTGCAACTATTGAATTTACAACGTGAAGTGAGTTTGTCCGAACAAAATATGGCCAATGCTGATAAAGCTGAAAATAAACAGATGATCCAAGAAGGTGTGCTAGACAGTACCACCAGTATATTGCAAAGGGTTCGAGAACTTGCTGTACAAGGTTTAAATGCGACTAATACCCAAGCAGATAAGCAGGGAATAGCCTTAGAAATAAACCAGTTGAATCAGCAGCTTTTGGCATCTGCTAATACACGTGATTCAAATGGCGACTACCTGTTTTCTGGTTTTAAATCTGCTACCCAACCTTATGCCAATGTTAATGGTGATTATCAAGGTGATGAAGGCCAGCGTAATATAAAAGTTGGTGAAGGGGTATTAATAGCGACCAATGATCCTGGCAATAGTGTGTTCGAAGCCCCGATCATTGCGACCACCACTAGCCGCAGCCTGAGCCCCGTTATAACAGCCAATATTACTAATAGTGGAGACGGCACGGTTGGGATCAGTAATTTCAGCGGGGGGAGTGCTGTTTTCTCAGAAACTTTTACCTTTGATGGCACTAATTTTGTCGATGGAGGCGGAACGATTTACCCTTATACCGCACCCGGACCAAGCAGTTTCAATTTAACCACACCACCGATGACCGTTACCTTTAGTGATACGCCAATAAGTGGAGATGCATTGACTGTCAGCAGTGGTCTTGGCACAGGTCAAGCTGAAATTATCATTGACTCAGGCAGCGGCGAAACATTTTCACCGATAAGCCTGACTTATCAAGCTGAAATAATAGCCAATCCTGTGGCCACGCCGACACCGATTGTGGGAGTACCGGCGCAATATCAAATATCAGATGGGACGAACAGCGTGACGGTAGATTATGTTGCTGGCATGTCTATTGATTTAAGTGAGCTTGATCCTAACTTTACATCACTGACGCTTAACTTAACGGGTAGCCCTGAAGAAGGTGACCAAATCGTTATAGAAAGAGCCCAAACAGACGCCAGTCAATCAATGTTCAAAACGATTAATAACTTTGCCAATGCTTTGATTGCCAACAATATCGGCCCTAATAACTCGCCTAATAATGGCGATTTTTTGACCAATATCAGCGCCTCATTAAGCAGTGTTATTAACGCACGTGCCAAGGTAGGGGCACGACTGAACTCTATAGAGCAACAAAATCAAATCAATGAAGGTGTGTCCATTAATATGCAAAAAGCCTTGTCACAAATTAAAGATTTAGATTATGCCGAAGCGGTTTCACGCTTAAGTTTGCAGATAACAGGTTTACAAGCTGCCCAACAATCATTTGCCAAAGTGCAGGGCTTAACCTTGTTTAATTATCTGTAGTTTGGCTTGTCACATTCGCCGTTAACTATTACCAAAGCTCAAATCACAGGCGGCCCATTAGAACAGATTACAAGCTTTGTATCAAAGCGTGAATATCTAGTGTGACAGCACCGGTTTCGACTACATCACTTTAGTGAGAAGAGTTAGTTTTAAGCCGTTGATTTAAAAATAAATTAAATTTGGCATGACCATTGCAAAACAACTTTCACACGATGGTTGTCTGTCAAAAAAACAACACAGCCACCATTGAGTTTATTATTAAATAGATATAAGGAAACATACAATGGCTTCAGTAATTAATACCAATGTTGCATCTTTAAATGCACAAAGAAATTTAACTTCGTCACAAAACGAGCTGGCAACCTCGCTGCAGCGTCTATCATCTGGCCTACGTATTAATAGTGCTAAAGATGATGCGGCAGGCTTGGCTATTTCAGACCGTTTCACCACCCAAATCCGTGGTTTAAACCAAGCTTCACGTAATGCTAATGATGCTATCTCATTATCACAAACCGCAGAGGGCGCGTTAGGCGAAGTGACCAATAACTTACAACGAATTCGTGAACTTGCGGTGCAATCTGCCAATGCCACTAACTCATCATCTGATAGAGCAGCACTCGATTTAGAAGTACAGCAACGTTTATCTGAAATTGACCGTATTTCAAGTCAAACGGCGTTCAACGGCCAAAAAATCCTCGATGGCACCTTTGGTAATGCTGCCTTCCAAGTCGGCGCTAATGTTGGTGAAACTATCTCTATCGATTTAACCACTAGCATGCGGCCCACCAGTATTGGTCAGATTGCAACGGCGAGTTCTGTTGATTTAGATACGCTTATTTCAGATGTAAGCCCTGCAGTAGCTGGTTCATACACTTCTGGTCAATTATCAAGTCTTGATTTTTCAGAGGCAGCTTCTGCTCAGGCTGAAGCCAGTTCTGCTGTCTTTACTTTGAGTAGTTTAACTGTTGGCGCGTCAACTGATGTCACTGTTGGAGGAAATGCGATAACAGTAGATGCTGCTACATACGGTAGTGAAACAGCATTAGTTGCTAATATCCAGACACAACTTGATGCTGCGGATAATGGTGAGTTTACGACAACATTTACAGGTACTGTTGGCGGTGGCGACTTTGATGTAACAATAAGTCGTACAGTAGGAGCGGATAGTCCAGATGCACTTACTGCAGTAGCCACTACATTAAGTAGTGCCAATGCACAAACGCTTGGCTTTACTGATGGTGCAGGAACAGCAGGGTCACCTGCTGTAGTAACCAGTAACTTAGGTTTTACTATTGATGGTGATACAGTCGCTGTCAGTACTGATTACACCGGCAACCAAGCAGGCTTGATTACAGAAATACAAGCTGATTTAGATGCGAGTAATCCTGGCCAGTATGTGGTTACAGCCGATGGTGCGGCAGGCTTTAGTATTACAACTGCAGTAGCCGGCGTAACCAATCCTGCCACAGCTGCCAGTTTTACGGTTAATAGCATTACTGGCGATGATGGTGGTACGGTGGTTGCTGGCGCTGATATCGCTGCCGCCGCATCATTTACCGTATCAGGTGACTTTAGTATTCAATTGGGTGATTCAACTGCGGTCAACGTCGCAGATGCAACGTATACCTCAGCGCAAGATTTAGTGGATGCAGTGAACACCGCGTTAGCCGGTAATGCGAGCGCCTCGTTAGATGACCAAAATGTAATGACAATTAACTCTAAGGATGCTATTACCATCACAGGTACGCAAGGCTTGGCAGCGATTACTTCTGGAACAGGCGGTGTTAACGCCTTAGCAGGTAACTTGTCAGGCATTGATGTGACCGATGCGACTAACTCTAATGATGCGATTCGACGAATAGATTCTGCTTTAACGTCGATTAGTGATTTGCGTAGTACTTTTGGTGCGGTGCAAAACCGGTTTGAATCAACAATTAGTAACTTGAACACAGCAGTTGAAAATTTAAGCGCATCACGTAGCCGTATTATGGATGCAGATTTTGCGGCAGAAACCGCTGCCTTAACGCGAGCTCAAATCTTGCAACAAGCGGGTACAGCGA